>ENA-ORXI01000092-ORXI01000092.1-sediment-metagenome-genome-assembly--contig:-NODE-92-length-62959-cov-6.259947_pt1 | contig 62959 bp, 84 predicted proteins | sample MGYA00237861_ERZ511468 | MGnify/ENA primary metagenome ERZ511468 (study PRJEB26299, sample SAMN06266213) | sediment metagenome | isolation source: Hudson Canyon methane seep mesocosm | place: USA:Hudson...
CACTGCGTTAGGGTTAGGTCCCTGTACGCAAGATGAATCTAATTTTATTACTAAAAGGTTTAGATGCGTATGACACCCTATAACTTACTTCCTTTGACAAACATGCAATGGCTGGCGGCTATAGATCTAACGGCCAGTGATGTTACCTACTTTGACAAGAACAATGGGGAACTTGTCCTTGTCCTTTCTGAAAAAATTATGAGCTTAGAGCCCTGGGAACCTATTGCAACCGATCAGATATTGCCGATCTATAAGGCTTATTTAAAGGGCATTGAAAACAGGCGAACCATTATGTTGCCGAAATTGACTTCGGTAACATGGATCATGGTGGCGAGAATGGCAGTCGATGACAGTGTATTCTTATCTCATTACGATGAGAGCACAAAAAATCATGATGGCATTTCAGCGCCTATACTTGTGAACGATGTTTTTTACTGGGCATGCTCTGATGCTGAAAGTACATCTTGGGATGAAATCCCTATGCTGTATAAGTTGTGGTGCGAACACCCATTAAATCTAATTCGCTTTGTTGCCGAAAAAAGACAGCAAGCCCCACAACAGCCCTTTTTAAATTGGATGGAAGAGCAAGGGTATCCTATTGACTGGGCAACACCATTTATTGAACAAGGACATAAAGCATGAGCTAACGCCGCCACACTCCCTACGAGTATAAAACAACTTAAAAATGATATGACAGCCTGCGAGCAAACAGCTGGCTTATCGGTGCTTGCTCACGGTGAACAAGTCCATGATTACTACCTTGATTTAGTAAACTTCTTAAACGGAGGTGAATTTAAGTATCAGTGGCGCTTGCCGGAGTGGTTAAATAGCCATCTCCTGTGCTTTTTACCGCCTATAGAGACAATGTGCCGTTATCATGTGTTTCATGACTGTGGTAAGCCATATTGCCTGTTTATTGATGATGAAGGGCGGCGACATTTTCCCGATCACGCTACGGCATCAGCAATCGTTGCCAAAGTCACGGGTTTTAGTGAGCAAGAGGTTGAGTTAATTTCAAGGGACATGGACATTCATCTACTAAAAGATGTCGGAGTGGATGAATTTTGCCAGCAAGACAATGCCATTGCACTCTTGTTAACAGGTTTGGCTGAAATTCATGCTAACGCAGCCATGTTTGGCGGTATTGAATCACAAAGTTTTAAGCAAAAATGGAAGCAAATTAATCGTCGGGGTAAAAAAATAACAGCACTAACTTAGGGCTGCTGTCAGTGGTCTGGACTCTTCAAGTTCGACATCCTGGAGGAGCTTTTTCCATGAAGAAAACCCTTTCTTTTTAGCGATTGATTTTTGCCGGAGTTTTTCAACATGAGAAGATCTTTGAGGTAGTGGCTTAGTCATTGGGATACCTTTTCAAATGAAGATAATAACAGATGTTACCATTATTTAAGTTCGCATCATATACTGGGTATATAATTGGTCAACATATTATCATTTAATTGATATATAATATAAATAATGACAATCTTAAGAAACAATAAGAATATTAAAATAGACGAGTTAAACTTCATTTACAGATCTGTTCTATTGCTGGATGCGGTTGATCTGGCTGATTATGATACGTTAAAAATGGTTTTAGAAGGCTATACGAAGCCTCAAACGCTTAAGGGTAAGGTGTTTGGCTTTTTCAAATACAATGAACTTAATGATCTGCTCAGAAAGCTGAACATTACCCATATCTACGATCGCGGTAAACGCTTAACCTATAATAGAGCATGGAGTGACGAGGCTAATAGGATCCATCGGGATCTGTCTTTTGCACGGAAGAAGCATGGGGATCCTAAAAAAGTCATTGAACAGGCTGCGTTTAAGAATATCTTTATTGCTGTGAGTATTGCGGTTAAGAATCACGATATAAAAGGACTGAAGTTACTGGTTAAATATAGCCCTGACGTTCTCAAATATAAGATTGAGGATGGGGATAAGACATGGGAAGTTGATTTGCTTCATTCCATAACAAACAAATACACGCTTGAAAAAGAAGAGAGCTTTAGTCAAAAAAAAATAAAAGGCATTGACGTTCTTCTGCGCTACCTACTAAGGCAAGGTCTCAACCCGTGGCGTTCACACTCAACTACGCCCCGATTTTTATTTGAATTTAAACCGAATGTAGCCAGACCGTTACTTCGATCGATGATGAAAAATGAACCTGAAGGATTGTTGAGTCCAAACTATGTGATGACGCTCTATTCACTTGACAGAATTTCACTTGAGGATATTGGTGATCTTAATTTCTTCTCTTCCGAAGGGCTCAAGCATATCATTGCAAACCAAACAAACCGATAGGACGCCCCATGAAAAACAATGTTGACTCCGAATTAAATAAAAGAACCCTCTTGCTTTCTTTGTATTTAGAAGATCAATCAAACAATGAGCAACAGCAGCTCTTACGTGATCTTAATGATCGAAAGGTGTCTTATGAAGATAAAGCAGACTTACTCACTCAAGCTATCTTAAATAGTGATCATGGCATGGTAGAGGCTATATTGGCTACCTACCATCAGAAGTATTCTTTTGTTCAAAAGCTAAAGGCCTATGTAGGTCACTATCATAGAGATAGGGCGCTTTTCTTTTTTGATTTAAGTCGCCAGCAGCGAATTGGATCGGTTCACTCAATGTCCTTTGAGGCATGGCAGTCTTACAGTTTGCTGAGGGCGCTATCACTTGCCATCGAAAGCGACGACCTGTTAAGTGTGGCGTTAATATTTCAAACCAAATCTAATTTACCTTTGGATAAGATTGAGCAGAAAAACAAGTTCACTGAAAAAAGGTTTACCAGCCTTTTTGAAAAGCTACTTAGCATTGAACAGGACATTAGATCTTGGCTTAGCGATGAGGATAAAGCGATCGCTGAAAAAGAAAATGAACAATTTAAAATAGAGGTGGTTGCACTGGCATTAAGTGGTGGGGTGTCACCGTGGAATGGGGATGTTTATAGCGCTGAGGGAGCGGTGAGAGATCACCCTCAATTGCTGAAACCCATTATGAGCGCGAGATTGAATACAGTATTAGATCGAAGAATGTCGATTAAGTTTTTAACAAGACAGTATATGTATGACGATCTCGACTTAAATGCAATACTGTCTTTAGCACCCACTATGACCCATGATCTATTGGATGAGATTAATCATCAAGAATCGGCAAGGCTGATAGCCACTAACGCTGATCATGACGAATAAAAAGGAAGAAGCTATTAACCTCTATGAAACAGCGTCAACAGACGATCGTGAGATTGTTAAAAGAACACTCACCAAAGAAGGGTTTAATTATTTAAGTGATCTAATAACGAGTGGCACGTTGCCGATCCTTTATAGATCTTTGCTGCTGGTGGATCTGGCAGTAAGGGATAGAACCTCAGTCAGCACTCAATTACTTGAGCTTATGGTGCGTCACTTTGACCTCCCTGTGGCGATGACCACAAAAATAAGAGCCTTAATACCTTTGGGTAAACTGAATCAGCATGACCGCTATTTTGATAGTTTAGGGATAGGTGAGTTTAGTGAGTTTTTCGATTCCAACCATGAGCGGGTAATTGATGCGTGGTCATTTTCAAAAAATAATCGTCACATTCCAGAGGGGGAGCTCATCCAAAGAAACCTACTACTGACCCTACATTGATAGTGCTAAGCGAAAAACGATTTCACGAACATTTCCATTTATCAATAAATTTATAGATTTTTATTTCGAGCAAGAAGGATCACTTGAATCTTTTGAGGAGCCGTCGCTTTTTGAGAAAAATGTACTCAATAGTCTTATTGCAGAAGATAAAGACAGGTTAACGGCTACGTCTTAGCTTGGAATGGGCGCGCCTTACGACGTTTTTTCATCTCTAAATCACCACCACAACGCTTACAAAGCTCATTCTCACGCGCACACGATAAGCATAGATTGTCAGTTGCCGTAGACGAGAACGTCATCTCATCTTTACACAGGCCACACTCAGCAGTTGTAAAGGCAGCACCACCCACACGCATGTGATAAATATAAAAACAAGAAGGACACTCACAGGCTTCTAAGCGCGCTACCCTATCTAAGTCACCTTTAAGGCTTTCAGCTGCCTTGAGCATTCTTTCCGTAGCTCTCTTTGCTGTGACTGTGCTTCGCTCTATAGATACTAAGTCAACGGTATTTTTTCTCACTCTCATGGCTTGGGCGTCTCTATTTTTGGATTGAATTCAAAGTAAGGCAGTTGATCGTCATCAGGCACAAACATCTTGCCACCTTTATGGAAAAACTCAGCTTTAAATGCACTGTAGTCATCAATAGCTTCTTGAAAGCGAGCTAATACGTATTCAGAAAGCTCTCCCTCTTCATTTAAAAGGTGTCTGTCTTGCTGAGAAGAAAACTCATGATTTAGCATCAGCGTTAAACAATGAGACACCACAAATCCCATCATTAATTTTTCAGAGTCTTGTGGATTGTCATTATTAGGATCAAGTGCCTCTATATGCTTATTGCACAATAATTCAATTGTTTTATCTACGTCTTCATATGTAGCCATCTATTTCTCCTAATATATAAACAGCTAAGCCCACAGAAGTGGGCTTAGTGTAAGCTTTTGGTTAATAAGGCAAGTCGTCAGCCCCAATTAGCGATCTAAGCCGCTAATGCGTAATTGCTATCATTTGCATTTACAAGTTTTAGTTTCTACGATCGGGTAACCCCCAATCCTACGGCTTTCACTACTTGCCGAGCTATCCACATTCATCTTCAACCACGTCGAAACCAATTCAGCCCCATCAGATATTTACTCTATGACATTTCCGCTCTAACTGCGTGGTGTGAGGGAAAATAAACATCTGGTGGAGCTGGCGGGTATCGAACCCCGCGTCCGTGGAAGCGTTTGTTCCGCTTCAAATAGCTATAAATTGCATTGTATCAAAAGAAAAATAACGTGTCAATATATTATTTAATCCATCTGGCTTTGGCTTCCATTACTTCATCTTTTCTCATGATCCAGCGTAGCAATTCATATTCACCGTAGGTTAAGCTCCTAATGCCTCGGGGCATTTCTTTTAATGCATTTAAATAGCGCTGGACCCTTTGGTTGCGCTTACCTAATAGCATCGCCGCTCGATAATCCTCACCTTCGAGCTCAAGTGACTGCCTTAATAAAAGGGCGCCAAAGGAGATAGAGGAGACCGCTGCAATCGTTGACAGCACAGAAATAAGCGTTGGGCCACCCAAATTAACTATAGCGGCTAAAGCAAGCACAATAGCGCCCGCGACAATCATCAATACGGCTCTTTTCTTTTGATTAAAAAGCGCGTCTTTATTTAAAGGTTTACTATTATTCATTATTCTTCCATTTTAAAGCCAATCTGTATTAGATTGGTTTGCTTGTCTGGCGTTACTGTGCCACCAGAAAATAAAAACTCATTATAATAGTCGACGACATCACTCAGCGCGTACAAATATTCATCTGCCGTGTAAACGGTGATCCTGTCGAACTCATCCAAAAGCATTTCACGCTCATTACCATTGGCTACCCATCCTGCAAACACCTTCATCGCTACCATGTGCCCAGATATATCACGAAGCGTCATTAAGTTAGCGAGTTCAGGATCGTCACTATCGCCATAAACAAGCGCTTCGGGCAGTGTCGTATTAACACTTTGAAGTAACTTAAACTTAATAGAGTTAAGTTGAGCTATCGCTTCAGGAACGCCCGTTAAGTTAATGTCTTCGGGGAATCCCTTGCGAGCATGCTCAAGTAGCGTATTAAAGTTCATATGAATCCTTTAATTTTATAACGTATCTATACTATACCAATTAAGCTAATATAATTCTATGGCTAACAACATATTATTTTGAAATGTATTGTTGCTTCTGTATTATAGGTGTGATATATATTGTATCTATTAATTGATTTGGGCTCGTCCTTGAGCGCTTCCCGTCTTTGGTAACTATTATGAAAAAAACACTTCCATTACTCATTCTGCTTTCATTGGGTGCAGCCCATGTTAATGCAGGCGACTATGAAATAAGACTGCCTTCTGGTTCAACAACCGAACCTGTCAGTGATACGATCTTAACGCTGCAAGTTGGTGGTGTACCATCAGCTATGCTGAGTGCTTCCTATTCGCTTGATATGAAAACATTCCTGACCATTACTGGAACGGCACCACCGGAAATGGTAGATGTTGTCTGGTCTCAGGCAGGAACGTTACCCTCAGGTGTTATATTTTCAGGGGGCACGCTCTCAGGCATACCTTCAGTTGGCGGCGTTTATAACTTTACTATTACCGCTTCAGCAGACGGTAAAGAAGCAACAGAATCTTATAACTTAGTGGTGAGTGATACCGTTATTAGTTTGAGCGCAGCAACGCTTCCAGATGCAACGCAAAATTCATCCTACTCTTATGACTTTAGTTCTTTATTGTCGATTGCAGGCGCGGTCAATCCGCCTGCTGCAAATGAGGTTTCGTGGGCTAAATCTGGAACCCTGCCGCCCGGTCTATCTTTATCAGGAACAACAGTCTCTGGTACGCCGTCAGGCACAGGAAGCAATTCCTTTACTATGACAGCCAGCTTTGAAGGTGTTTCAGGTCAACGTGGTTATATGATTAACGTCAATGGCGCTATTCTTTACGTCGCGTCATTGTCGGTAGGTAATTCGCATTCCTGTGCCGTTTTGACAACAGGTGCATTACGATGCTGGGGTGTAAACAGTAATGGTCAATTAGGTGATGGCACGACCACTTCCAGACTGGTTCCTATTGCTGTGCCAGGGATGGAAAGTGGCGTAACAGCTGTGGCAGCGGGCTCGTCGTCTACGTGCGCCATTAAAAGTGGAGCATTGAAATGCTGGGGTGGAAATACCCAAGGGAAGCTGGGAATAGGAAACACTACAAATAAATCTACGCCACAGCAAGTGTCAGGGTTAACGGCTGGAGTAACAAAGGTTACACTATCTCGAGGTAATCATCAGGCTTGCGCGATACATTATGGTTCGGCTAAGTGCTGGGGCTTTAATGGTAATGGCCAGTTAGGGATTGGATCTACGACGACTAAGCACACGCCCACACAAGTCACGGGATTAACGTCCAGTGTAACGGATATTTCTGCTGGATCGACAGGAGCCTGTGCTGTTCATGGTGGTAGAGCAAAGTGTTGGGGATCAGGTCTTTTTATTGGTAACGGTTCTACCGCTCAGAAAACAGCGCCTGCAAATGTACTGACACTAACATCCGGTGTTTCAAAAGTCTCTGCTGGCAATGGCGGGGCGTGTGGCATTAAATTTGGAAAACTTTATTGCTGGGGAACGAATACTAACGGTCAGATGGGGAATGGAACCTCTGGCGGGCTCAGCGCAACGCCGATCTCTGTTTCAAGCATGACATCAGGCGTGACCGACGTATCTACAGGAGCCTTCCATAATTGCGCTGTAAAGAATGGCGGCGCTTATTGTTGGGGGTCTAATGGATCTTATAGATTAGGTGATGGCACAACGACCAATCGATTGACACCTGTTTCTGTGGTGGGGTTAACATCGGGTGTAACTAATGCAAGCTTACCCGGTGTTGACGGTTACTCTTGCTTCAAAAAGACAACAGGTGAAGTTAAGTGTGTTGGCTGGAATGGATCAGGGAGCTTAGGAAATGGAACCTCAACAAATCAAACGTCGCCAGCCAATGTCCTATATGGTGATTAACGGTGAGAACATCTTATTGACATATATTACCTAAAGTGATATACTTGTAGTCAAAAATAGGGATAGGAACCTCATGACTGACGCAAGACGACAAGGCAGAGACGTTAAAACAGATGGGGAGATTGCGCAAGATAAAGTGCAAGCCGCTAAACAGGCTCAATTAGATGAGCCACGTCATGCTGTATGGTGGACAGTCACCTTGTTTATCATGTCAGTGGTCTACCTGGTACTTGAAGTCATCTTTAATATGGAGCTGGTCACCATTGCAGGTGGCTTAGATTCTTCAAAGGAAGCGTTACATAGTGTAGAAATCTTCGGAAGGACCATGAGCGGTATTGGTTCCTCTTTGCTTGTAGCTGACTGGCTGGTTAACTCTAAAGGCATCGCAAAAAGAAAAGTTATCTTGAATACCTTAGGGGTTTTTGTATTCGTCTGGCCTATTGTATTCTTTGGTCAAAAAGCAGTCATTGATGCCTACCTGATTAACCCGTCATCTATTGAGTCTCGTCAAGCTGGCTATTTATCTTTCTTTTTAAAGTCGTCTTTAGTAGCTGGCACTATTGAAGCAGATGGCTTATCGTTTAAAGACGACCAAGAACTCACCCCTAAAGAAATGACCTTCCTTACAGCGTTAGGGTTGTTGTTATATGCAGATCCTAATTCATCAAAGTTAATTGATGAGCAAAAGGAATTGGCCGTTCGTCGCTATGTTGCTAAGCAAGCTGCCAGCCGTATTGATGAGTTTTACACTCACGATTATAAAGAAATGACACAAGAAATTGAGCTGTCTTATTCAGATTATAAAGAAGGCGTTACCCGCTATAACGACGCCTTAAATGTTGACCACCATAAAGAGTCAATTAAAATTGTCAATGACATTGAGGATGCGTTAGAAGAAAGATGGATTGGCTATCAAAAAAGCATTAAGCGCTTTGATCGTAAAGTAGAAAATGGCGTGCCGACTATCACCAGTGGTATGGCTGATTATTTTAAACGCGTAGGAAAGTGCCGCAGCGTTCAATGTGCTAATAAGTACGACAAGCACTATAGGCAACGCTTGAGCAAGGCGGGGGTACCTTATATTCATCAGAGTTACTGGTTAATTAGTTCCCCGACCCAAAAGAGTCCAGATGGCACTTACCCTGACTGGCTTGATGAAGAATATCGTTATGCGGACACAGGGAGCGAAGATCATTACCGTTCAAAGCTGAAAGTGCACATGATTAAAAAGCAATTTAACGCTAAAGGTGTACCTTATGGCATTCCATCTTTTGTCGATTTTGAACAAAACAAAGAAGTACGAAAAGAAGCCATTAAGAAGTTGCGTGATAAAGGGCTTTGGGTTGAAGATAACTGGCGTTTTGGGCGGAACGAACCGATTGCTAAAGAGCTAAAGTCAAAAGCAATTGAAGAGGCTAATGATGAGTGGGTATCAACAACGAAATTAAAAGGCTTTGCAGGCTTAAAGCCTGGCTTATCATGGAAGCAATTTCAGTTGAGTGATTCAGCTCAGTCGCAAATCAAAGAGGCGCTTGAGGATAATTATGTCCCTAACGTGTTAGTCACATGGAATAGGGCGCAGTTTAAATCACATCTTATTGATAGTAACGTAGAACGGATTTCATTGGAGACCTTGGCAAAAATGGTTGCCGATAAAGAAAAGTTCTCTGACGGACAAGAATATGAGCAAAGCGCTAAAGATGCGTTACGGGCTATTCTGGTACCCCCTATCTCAATGGCGTTAAGTTTAATCTTGGTGGTACTCACCATTACGAAGTTATTATTTAGCGGGATCCCGCTTGCCTTAAAAGCCATTCATAAAGAAGCCTACGATCACAGGTCAACTCAACTGATTAAGGCTGCTATTGTTATCTTGGTGATTGTGCTCCCTATGACCGTATTTAAAGATAAAAGTGAAACCGGCACCATGACCAATCACTACCTTCAAATGGTGGAGGACAATGTAAGTGGTCACGTCTCTTTTGTGATGTCTTGGGTGTTAGGTGCTCAACCCGTTATCTACCCAGTGGGATCGCAATTTGAAAAGACAGTGGGCTTCTATGGGGGCTTCGATCAATTTGTTAGAGATGTGGGAGCTGCTCGAGAAAAGAACAAAGACATTAGTGAAGGTAACGCTACGTCACTGGCGGTCAAAGAAAAGACAGTCCCTGGTAACTTAACCGCTTTAACCGTTAAAAGTAATGTCGCTTCACCCAGAATTTGCATCATGAATATTAAGCCTAAGTTTAAACAAGGCATTAAGCTAAGAGAGGGTTCTTACGCAATTGAATTGTCAAAGCCGGGCTATGAGACGCGTGTTAAATTGGTGGATGTCCCTCTTGTGAGAAATGGGTTTGATGTGAAGATTAATTTAACACCTCTTTAAAAAGTGTGATATTTATACCGTATAGCTGGCAGCGGTATTGCTAAACTAAATGAAACTAATTTAGGAGAATGACCATGGTAGCTCGGACAACACCGTTTTCAGAAAAAACAACGGGTACATTAAATCAACATTCAAGCGGCAGCAATAAGAAAGAAGAAGTGATGCGTGAAAATACAGATCGCGAACTTGAAGCACAGCGTGCCGAACAGCAGCGTCTTAATAACTTGTCTTTAATGGATCAGGATCTTCGTCAAAAACGCGAACAAGAAGAGCGTGATGAAATGATGCAAAACCACCCTAATTACATTAATCCTAATTTCACAATGGAACCTGATTAATGTCAGGATCTGACTGCTTTAAAGAACGGGCAGAAACGGCACTTAACGAGTTTCTTGCCTTGGTGGATATTGGTGAAGATCAAGGTGTCAGTGAATTTATTGAGAAAGTTGAACAGCAAAAAATGGGCACGATTGAGTTTTGTGATGAAGTCACTCACTCAGCGTCTGTCGTTAATTTTGATGTAGAGATGCGTTTTGATGGCGACATTGAACCTGTCACCTATTTGCAGGCAAATCACTTGGAACGAGTGGAGAAGGGCGTTGTTGAAATGTCCTATACCTTCAGTGATGATGAAGATGGTAATGGGGAGTCGCGTCACTTGGTCAGGTTTAACGATCACCAAGTCTTAGTTGAATTTATTATAAACACTCAGGATGAGGATAAATTTGATAATGATGAGCGAATTGTAGAATACTCTGTTTCCTGTATCGATCTTTCCGATCCGTTACTCCCCCCTGAATGGGTAGACAGCTATATTGAAAATGAAAAAACAGAAGCACTCAAGAGCGATCTTACTTTTGATGTGGGTTATAAGCTGAAACGATTGATTTCCGCCACTAAATCCGTCGGCCTGCCGGCAGGAAAGGGGATGGGGGTCTTAATGGAGTGCGTGGGTACAGAGGTTGTTAGTGCGCTTTATGAATGGATGAGTGACTATAGGCTAAAGCAGGATGACAACTTGGTCAGCAATTTACTTTACAATCTAACGTCAACCAAGCCTGAGTATGACCAGGCTATCTCGCTTCACTATGCTTATCATGACGACGTTATTCGTTATCAGATAGAGTCTAAAGGGGTGAGTGTAGAAATTATTGCGGATCTAAAAGCCGATACTCGACTTGTCTTTTCTGAAGATGCATCAATTCCTGACGCGTTAAGCCATTATTCCCTTGAGGGTGTAGTTAAGGAAACCTTAAACCGAGTTAATCTTTTAGGTGAAACCAGTGGTGAATTTCATTATGAGTCACCTGCTCAAATTATTAAAAACAGCAACCATAAACAAGACAATTTAAGCAATAAATAGATTGCTTAACAAACAAAAGGAAACATATAAAATGCTTTCAGAAAGTGAATTAGAAGACTTTAATATTGTTGCTCAGGAAGATGAGAGCGACCTATGTAAGCTTACCTTCGAAGATGAGGGTGAAGATTTAACATCACGCTTATTGTATGCTGAGATTATTACGTCAGACCAGGCTGCAAAAATTAACTACTTTGAAGAAGATATGGGCTTAGATTCTGAAGCTGAAGCCTTAATCGTGTTAAGTCATATTTGGACAGTCATTGAAGCAGATGACTCAGAGAATATGTATGCCGCTGCAGGGTTTCATACGGTTAATCGTGAAGGTTTATTAGTGACTGAGAAGCCTTGGGCCGATAAAGAATCGATGGCGATGTTCTTTGATGCCAGTGAAATGATGGATGACGATGAGCCGTCATCACTACCTAAACCTTGATTGGAAAAGAGGGTTTCAAATCCGTTAATTTCTAAAGGCGATCTTACTTAATAGACTTCACGCCTTGAATGCAGGGTATTGTCTAAAAACGGGTAATAAACTGGGTAATAAGTGTTGGTATTGATAATACAAAAATAAGTCGATTAAGTCAACTGCTTCTTGACTTTTAATTTAAACCTGCTATAATACCCTACCCTAACTTTACGACTTAAATAGGCACGACCATGATGACCATAACAGCACCGCTGATAACACGATTATTAACATAATGAACATGTAGTGCTGCGCGCTTTGTGTTCTCGCAAGGCACTGGTCAAATAAAACCCCGACGTGCCTTTGGTATTTTGGGGTTTTTTCGTTTAAGGATTAAAAAATGGCATTACCACTTTTTATGGATTTTGAAGCTTCCAGCTTATCAATTGACAGTTATCCCATTGAAGTTGCCTTCTCAGATGAGAAGGGCAATATTGAAAGCTACCTGATTAAGCCAGAAGCCGACTGGACCGATTGGAGTGGTATTTCTGAACATAATATTCACGGCATTAGTCGTGAGCAGTTATCTAAAGAAGGGCAGACTACTGAATGGGTCGTAGGCAGGATGCGAGGCAAACTGAAAGGTAAGACAGTGTATGTCGATGGCGGTCAATATGATGAGTATTGGGCTGAACGATTATTTGAATATAACGGCGACATCGATGGCGTACCGTTTCGACTGGGTAACTTTCATCAGTTACTTATTGATGAATTTGGTTTATGGGTAGCCATGAATAATGATGCCCTATTTGAGATTAAGCGACGCGCTCGTAAAGAGGGTGGCAAGCAACATCGTGCACATGCCGATACGGCCTACTTAATGGCGGTATATAGAGAAGTTAAAATGAAAGCAACAGGAGGCTTTTAATGGACAAGGAGTACACTAAACAATTGGTTGAGAGTTGCCCGATTTTATATCGGGGCGGCTTTAGTTTTGAGTGTCATGGTGGCTGGTTTGAGTTAATTTCAGACTTATCCATGAAGTTAGAAGTTATTTGTGAGCAAGCCCATATGCAAGGCACGCCGATTAATAAACTACCTAAAGCCTCCCAAGTAAAAGAGAAATTTGGCTCATTGCGGTTTTATATGACCCACGGTCTCGAGGGTATGCATGAGTTGATTGAAAAAGCCGAAGACGTATCAGATGGGATCTGTGATAAATGCGGGAGCCCAGGTGAAATTCGTAGTGATGGAGGGTGGCACCGAGCGCGATGCAAAAAGTGTTGGGATAAAGCATCTTGAGTCCGCACCTCTGAAAAGGCAGGTAGGCTCACTTTTTTCATATGGTGGCTATACTATAAATATTTGACATTTTCAGTGTAATAGGTATATAATACGGTTAAATTGTTACATAAAAAGGGTGCGACCACCCTCAAAACTACTTAAATAAGGAAAGAGAATTATGACAAGCTTAACGGAAAGATTAAAGAAAAATAAAACCAAAACAACCAAGAAGCAATCTTCAGTAGAGGCTCAAGTTGATGTGTCTACCTTTGTTATTGCTGAGTCAGACATCCAGAAAAACACTGTCTATCAGATCGCAACTGATCCATCGAAATCACTTAAAGATCGTGTTGATGAAGTTATTGCTTTGCGAGCACATAACTCAGAACTGACAACAGAAGAAAATGCAGCCAATTTAAAAGCAGTTAAAGAAACGCTTATTTATTTTGAAAATTCCATCATGAATGCAGCAATGGAAGCCAATCAATTTACACACGATGATGCGCTCTCATTATTTGATGACACTGTTCGCACCCTGCAGGGGCGTTTAATATCTTATAAAGATTACATTAACCCATTTGTAAAGGCGCTTGATGTTTTGGGGCGTGCAAGAGAAGCTGGCATGGCGACCAGCGAGCTTTTGCAGGAAGCTCAAGATTTAAAAGATAAAGGGGTCGAGCTTAGAGGTGACCGTAATGACAAGATCCATGCAATAGGGCTGGTTAAAGCTCTAATAGATCCTGTTCAGCAACAAGCAAACGATTTATTTGCTGAACTTAAGGCGCTTGAAGCGCGTGCTAAAGACGGCAATCAAGCTGTTCAGGATTCTTTATCTTTAATCAATCAAGAAAATGAAGGTGCCTTTTCATTTGTGACTAAAGATCGCAATAAAGTTAAACAAGCTCAACTGACAATTGAAAATTCACGTAATGAATTAAATCGAATAAAAACAAGTCAAGAAGCCATGGCGGAGCAGTCTAAAATTAGCGCCGCAACCTTAGTTAGATTGACGGGTGAGCAAGAAGCGCTACAGGCAGAGATAGGCTTGTTAGATAGTGAGATTGAATCAGCAGACAGTGCTTTATTAGAAGATGAAGACATGGCTGCCATTAGCCGCTTACTTGAAATAACGGGGGATGCGTTTAAAGAAGAGCGGACTAAAATTACAGATCTGGTTACTGACATTTCAAGAGACAGCGTGGCTGATCTTGAAAAGACAGCGGCTCGATTTAAAGCAGGTCACGATGAACTTCGAACCGTTAGTGCTAAAGTAACGAATATTACAGATTTTAACCGCGTTATTTTTGAAGCGTCGGAAGCTGCGAAGAAAAAAGATGATGCCCGCGCGGACAGCTTAAAAGAAACGATTGCTCGAATTGAAACTGAAAAAGGTGAGGATGCTAAATTCGATCCGGACTATGAAGAGGCTAAAAATGAATTAAGAGCCTTAAATAAGCATGATAAGGAATCATCAAGCTTTTCAGATCAGTCAGGTCAAATTCAAGGTTTGGCTGCAGGTCAGTTAACTAACTTTGAAGCGACAGCGACATCATTCAAGCAAAAGCAAGATGATTGCCGACGCTTGCGGACACAAACAACCGTACAAACAAGTACGCAAGCTATGACAACACTAAAAGCGCTTGAGCTGGCTACGGCAAGTGAAAAGTTAGGGGTTACCGATGAGATATTAAGTGATATTGGTAAGACGTCATCTGCTGCATTGCAAGGTATCTTTAACAATGTAACAAGTACGCTTGATGTGCAAAATAGTCGCCAATTAAAAGCGATTAAAGACGCCTTAACAGCCTCAATGGAAATTGATGCCTTTGCTGATGAAATCAGAGAGAAGGTTAAAGATGCTGACTTAGGACGAAGAGCACTTAATCAAGCGCATTCTGAACTTGAGGAGCAGTCTGATAAATTAAGTGGGATCACTTCAGAAGCAACACGTGAGGTAGCGGCTGATGAAGATTTAGATGAGAAAGTAATGAAAACGGCTGAGGATGCGTTTAATGCATCAGCACCCGACACTCAAGATGACTAATGGTTAGTCTCTGTACGGCAGGCATGGTGCCTGCCGTATATTATTTTTAAAGGAGTGTTACGTGTATTTTAAATTAAGAATGGATAAGAACGTTATTGTGCTTTACAGGGATTACCTTGAGGCATTGAAGCCCGATTTTGATTTCCAAGGCAATAAGGCGGAAATTAAAGATTTGGTGCGATGTTTATTCTTACCCAATGCAAATAGTGTCAAGTTAGTGGGGCGACGTGGTGTAGGTGTTACTGCGTTAATTGATGGGCTGGTACAGCATCAAAATTCAGACTTTATGCCTGATGATATTATTACCAGACCCATTTATCGCCTTAACGCGAGTAGCTTGTTTAACACCTCAGATTCGAAAGCGATTGAAACAAGCTTTAGAGTTGCTCTTGAAAAGCTAAAAACTATTAACAGTCAGCGCAAGGTTAAACCGATCTTAGTTATTGATGATGGTGTTGATTTTGTCTCTAATGCCGGCCAGCACGTTATTAACGCATTGGTAGAGGCTGATGTGGTCGCTAATTATATTGATATCATTGTAGGTATTGATGAAAAGCAACAGCAAGACTTCAATGAGAAGCACCCTGAATTTTCTAATAGCTTTACGACAAAGAAAGTAGAGGAGCCTGAAGGTGTCGAGCTTTCTTCTATATTAAGTCATCATGCGCAAAAGCATAAGCAGCATGGTGTCATTGTCGGTGACGCGGCGATCCAGCATATCATTGCTATCACGCAACGATTCCAAGGCATGTATGATACGGCTCAGCCTAATCGTGCCATCAGGTTGCTTGATAGTGCAGCGACTGCATTTAGACTTGATATTCATAGCCATCCACCTGGCATGCAAGAAAAGAAAGAGCAGTTAGGTGAGTTAAATATTCAATTATCATTGTTAAGCGAGAATAAGGGCAATGATGAGCAGGTAGAGCAAGCCACTGCATCGCTACATGCCTTAATGTCTGAAATTGACAGTGACGCACAAGAATGGAATATTCATAGAGTAAACGTAAAAGAGATCCAAAGCGATATTCGTAAATTTGACAGTATGATGAGTCAAAAGCAAGCGGAAATAGATCTCCATGATGAAGAAACGAAAGACCAGAACTACGCCATGCTTAAAGGTCACTTTGAGGAGGTTGATGAGAGTCATGAAGACTTAAAAGGTCGTGCTAAACAAGATGTGCTCTCTCTCGATCAGCAAAGCCTATTAGATTTCGGCGATTTCGACTTCAATATTGCTCGCAATCCAAAAGTACGAACCCTTATCGGTGAGATTGATACGTATAAAGATCGTATTATTGAGCTTCAGCGTCGGGCATCAGTATTGGCTAAGGAGGTTGAGGTTGAGGGCGTTATGTCCGATTCCTTTATTGAGCAAATTGCTTCTGAAGAAACGAACACGCCTGTTGGCGGTATCACTGGGCAAGTTAATAAAAACATCCGTAATGGTGTAGCGTTAATGAAAGAGTCTGTTTTTGGTCAAGATCTTGTAATTGAAAATATTATCGGTTCTTTGCGTCGCAGTGCAGCCGGAATGGGAGATCCAAATCGTCCTCTGGGCGTGTTTATGATTGCAGGCCCTCCCGGTAATGGTAAAACATACACGGGTGAGCAGTTAGCTAAAAAGATTTTTGGATCGGACGATTACTGCCGTGTAATTCCTATGGGGTCGTACCGTGAAAAGCATGCGGTATCTAAGTTGATTTCAGCGCCACCAGGTTATTCTGGTTATGAAGATAAGTCATTGTTTGCAGAAATTGGTCAAAGTATGCCTTTTGGTGTGTTGATTTTAGATGAAATTGAAAAGGCCCATCCTGATATTCGTCAATCAATGCTTGATATTCTGAGTACAGGAAAGTTTGAAGCACTTAACGGTGATAAGGCTGATTTTAGAAATATCATTATCTTAGCCACATCAAATTACGCACAAGAAGTTTGGATTGATAATGACTTTGAAACAGGACAGGCATTATTCATGGAAAAACTTCGTTCAGATGTAAACACGTTTTCACCTGAATATTTAGATCGACATGATGCTATTTTGTGTACGGGTGCTTTAAGCGAGCATGCGCTGCAGATGATTATCAAGAAAGAAGTGAAGGCAATACAAAAAGTGTCAGCACGTAAGCATCCCGATCTCCATATTTCAATTAATGATGAGGGTGTTGGGCTATTTACACAAGATCACTGTTTAGGTAAGAGTGGTCGCCATGCAGCAAGGCTCATTCGCTCGACTATTGGTGGTCCGTTATCTGATATTAAGTTAGATGATGCAAAAGCTCATGGCATTTTGGTGGCCACCTATAATACCGAGCGAAGTGAATTCACCATTGACTACCAGCGTGGCAAGAAGCATGAGTGATAACGATGTTACACCGGAAGAGTTACTTGAGCGGGCAGGTGGATTAGGAAACGCATCTGAAAAAGGGGCTAAAGAGCCCCTTGGTAATCAATCAAATCCTGAGCCAGAAGATTTTGTGAGCAATGTAAATTTCCTCGCGAAAGGACTCAAAAAGGTGAGCCTTAAAATATCAGCTGTCGCTCAGCTCTATAGCAATGCAATTAATATTGTGAAGTATGCCTATGATCGCTCAGGGCCTGTAAAAGGGATCTTTGGTTTAGTGAAAAAGATAGCCTCCTACAGCTGGGAGAAGACGACTGAAAATTTCAAGAGGTTTGCTTACAAGGGTGACCGGTCAGGCAATGTAATTTTTTCTGAAAAAAGAGCACTTATCTTTGTGGTTGCCTATGTGTTTTCCTTGTTGGTGTTTTGGCAGTTCCTTGCTAATTCTCCAGCCTTTGTTCGCGATTTTTATCATGTGCAAACAACCACTGAAAAGACACTTTATTTTGGTCAACCTACATTCAATACCAGTAAAGAAATATATCAAGTGACAGGCTGTGAGGGAGTGGCGTTATGTAAGGGCGGTGATAACGCTCTCATCTTTGAAATACCAGATAACAAGTATTTAGATCTTAGGTACCTATTAACAAAGGGTAAGGGCTATGATCCTGAATATGAAATAGTCAGTGCGTTTAATTCTGAGTATATGAGATGCACTGTAACAGTCAAAGGAAATAAGCCACTTATTATTAACTATGTAATGGGCACTTATAAGTGGCTGCCAAAAATTATTGATAAAGCAGAATGCACTCACGTTTCAGGCGAGACCTAAGGATAAAAGACAATGAAAATACAATTTACCAGTGATCTTCACATGGAGATGCGCCAGTATTTTGAGCTGGAAAAAACAAATAGCGATGTCATTGTATTGGCAGGCGACATTGATACAGGCTCAAAGGGCGTCGACTTTGCAGGTCAAGTCAGTATTGATCACAATAAACCTGTTGTTTATGTGGCTGGAAATCATGAATTTTACCATCATGACTTTGATGAGGTCATGGCGGCTATTCGTGAAAAAATTGAAAAATACCCCAACCTTTATTTCTTAGAGAATGAGGGTGTCACTATCGGCGATACTCGCTTCTTAGGGGCGACACTGTGGACTGACTTTATTGGTAACGGTTCTATTCCTCAAAGTCGGAATATGGGGTTTATCAGTATGCATCTTAATGATCACAGTGTTATTCGCCGAGATGGTGGGCGTTTTATGCCACAGCATGCCTTAAATATTCATAATGAATCTCGAGCCTGGTTAGAGGCGCAATTAAATATGCCTTTTCATGGTCATACCGTCGTGGTTACCCACCATGGGCCAAGTTTAAAATGTCAGCATAAAAACTATCCAAAGATAGATTCTATGGCAACAGGTTTCTTGTCTCATATAGATGACTTAGTTGAAAAAGCGGACTTATGGATCTATGGGCACAGCCATTCTAATTTAGATGACAAAGTGGGAAGGTGCCGTTTAGTGAGCAATCAAACCGGTTACCCTCGAGAAGAAGGTTTTGTTCCGGGCGGCTTTAGACCTAAGTGGGTAATAGGCTTAGGAGAAGATGGTCATGAAGATTAAATCAATTGATTATGAGCCGTTCCATAATATTCGTTATAAAACCTCTGGCTTTAACCCTAAAGGGGAAGGGGTAAAAACAAACTTCTTACCGTTTTTCAAAGTAATCGTTGATAGACTGCCGGATGGCGTTGACGCCATTGTGGCTACATCCGACTTGCAAGGAAGGGAAATAGGCAAAGCAAACCGATTGCTCGGTGAGCATGTTGTTGAGGAGCTTGTGCGTCTCTCTAATGAAGGTGTGATCCCTGAAATTGGGGCTGCGTTGTTGGCGGGTGACTTATACGATCATCCTGACTGTCGAAAATTAGGCGGCAGTGGTGACGTCTCGTCTGTTTGGCATGCATTTTCAGACGCCTTTCCCATCGTGTTTGGCGTCCACGGTAATCACGATGTGATCCCCGATCTGTCTAATGCCTATTTAAGAGGGAGTAGAAGTAATCCCACTATAGCGTTAGATGGTGAATATTCCGATTTTTTCGGGGGCATGAGTGTTGGTGGTGTATCCGGCATTATAGGTAAACCCACAAGGAATCAGCGTAAAACACCTGAGCAGTTTTATAATCTCTTAGATAAGGTTATGAGTAAACGACCTGATGTATTGCTGCTTCATCATGGGCCAGACAGCCTTGATTCACATCAGCGTGGTGATGCTGCGGTGCGTGAGCGGTTTGAGAAAAACAAAGCAGCCAGCTTAGTGTTATTTGGTCACTGCCATTGGCCTGTAGAAGAGATGTGGGTCAAACAAGGCAATAAAGATGTACTGAATGTTGATGGTCGCGTTATTGTCTTTGTAGAAGAAAAGTAATGGGGATTGTTATGCTGCTGATAGGTGGCCTGTTAATGCTGGTAGGTATTAAGCTTCTCCAGTTCACACTGAGAACAGCACACTATAGGCGCTCACCTGCAACGACATCTACTGCGTTAATGCAGTCGACAAAAGAAAAGTTGCCTATCACCATCTTGAAATCTTATTTTTAACAAGAGGCGCCAAATGAGGAAAATAGTTTACATAGATATGGATGACACCTTATTTCAATTTAAGGAAGCTCATAGTGCTTTTAAGATCTTGTATGGTGTTGAGTTCCCTCAAGGATTGACTGGGTTCTGGCTATCCCTAAATCCTATTGAGGGGGCAGTGGAGGCAGTAAACTCATTGCGAGCCAGAGATGATCTGGATGTCCACATCTTAACGGCACCTTCTGTTTACAATCCTCATTCTTATATGGAAAAAAGACAATGCATTGAGAAGCACTTTGATTATGAGTTTTGCCATAAGTTAATACTGAGCCCAGACAAAGGTCTGCTGAAAGGTCACTTCCTAATAGATGATTGCACTGAAGGTAAGGGACAAGAGGGGTTTGATGGTCAGGTAATCCAATTTGGAAGTGATGAATATCCTGATTGGGATTCAGTGATATTAAGATTCTGCCGAATATAACTATATTGACTTCATTGTTATATCGTGATATGATGCGCGAATTGTGAGTAGTTAACTCAGGGAATTATCATGCAAAAAGAAAAAGGATTTACACTGGTAGAATTGGTTCTCGTTATTGTTATTCTCGGGATATTGTCGGTTTCAGCACTGCCTAAATTTATCAATCTTCAAGATGATGCAAAATATTCAATGCTAAAAGCCATGGAAGGGGCAATCCAATCGGCAAGAGTGATGGTTTATTCCTCCTCAGTGATTAAGGGAACAAACAACCTACCCTCAGCAACTATCACCATGAGTGATGGCACAATAGTGGCGATACGATACGGCTACCCAACCGAGCAGTCTATTATGGATGCTATCGATCAGGACTATGCCGGCAACTGGGGCGGAGATGATTTATTGCGAGTTAGTTTTGGTGGCGGAATTACTAATATTAATATTCATAACAATTGTAAACTGTTTTACCATCCCGCCACATCAAAAGACGATCACGCGTGGATCCAACCCCCGACAGATAAAGAAGCGTGTTTTGGATAGTCAATGACACAGGAACACTACTTTATTGATTTTGAAGCTTCCAGTTTAAGTGGGCAGAGCTACCCTGTTGAGGTCGCTTGGTCGTGCGAAGATGGTACTATCGAAAGCCATCTTATTAATCCCTATCACATACAAGAGTGGACAGATTGGGCGCCTGACTCACAAGCTGTCCATGGTTTATCACGCAAACAGCTCGCTCTTGAAGGTGAATCTCCCCACACCGTGGCACGTCGCATGAACGAAGCTTTAGAGGGAAAAACACTACTCTGCGATGGCTACGACATGGACTTCCATTGGCTTTATACTTTATTTAAAGCAACCCATCTTGAAATGCGTTTTAAGCTGGGCGATGCAATCCACATTTTCTTAAGTGAAATTAAGTCTGAACCTGGATTAAGCGATGTTATGGCAGGAAAGCCTGTAGACTTAACACCTAAGCGACTCATATTGAGCGATATAAGAAATGAGTGCTGGTCACATATTGATAATAGACATCGGGCAGCAGAGGACGTGCAGCATCACATGATGACGTGGGAAGCAATCAAAGATCACAATCGCTCTTTAAATTCTGCGAGCTTTAGCTATAAATAACATATCAAATATATATTACACTTGACAAGGGTGCCTTGTTTTGGTAAGATGTTCTCACTGAAGTAAAGAAACGAATGGCAACACATTTTCACCTGTGACGCCACCCTTAACGGGCTTTACATTAATATACTATATAGATGGATCATCTTATGAAAATGCAGGGTAATCCTTGCGTTTTCAGCCTCATCATGGTATATTATATACATATTATAAATTATAAATAAAGGAGAAGTAATGATTAAATTACTAATGTTAGCTGTATTAATTGGTGCCATTGCTTATTTTATTAAGCAATTAAGAAGCACCTCTCTACTGACCCATAAAAAGGATGAGTTAGAGCAGGCTGAAATGGAAGGGGATGCGACAGACATAAGTCTGGAGATCGCAGAAGAGAAGAAGCGTCAACGGACAGTGCAAAAAGAAATTGACGAATTAGATAACGAACAAAAATAACTATTATTCAAGGAGAATAAACGTATGAGTGCAAAATTAATTGGTTCAGGTGTTGTTGCGGGTGCAGTAGCTATCGCATTGTTTATGGCGGCAGGTGTGAATGACGCGGGTAACCGTACTGTTGTTCAATATCCGACAGGTAAATTGTTAGTCAAGTTTACGCCTGGTATTTACATGAAGTGGTTTGGGCAAAGCACGGAGTACCGTGACGTACTAACCTATGACTTTGATAAAGCTTTAGATGACAATACGTCAAGCTTAAATCAGCAAGGTATTGCTGTTCGCTACCAAGATGGTGGTACGGGTACTGTATTTGGTAAGGCGCGTTTCTCGTTGCCGAATGATGAAGCAACCATGCTAATGCTACATAAAGCATTCCGTAGTAATCAAGGTGTGGCTACCAAGTTGATTAAAGCCGTATCGGAAGAAGGTATGAACTTAACAGCAGGTCTAATGAGTAGTGAGGAAGCGTATGCTGAAAAGCGCGGTACATTCACACAGTGGGCCAGTGAGCAAATTAAAGGTGGTAAATACCAGACTGAGCTAAAGAAAGTATCAACAGTCGATGAAGGTACTGGTAAGCGTATTGTTAAAAACATCCCTGTTATTACGTATGGTGACGATGGTCGACCTGTTCATGCTGAAAGTGACTTTATTGAATACGGCATTTCAGTGAATGGCTTCCAAATTACGGATTGGGATTTTGAAACAAAAACGTTAAAACAAATCTCTGATAAACGTGATGCAACCATGGCGATTATTACTGCTAAAGCAAATGCTGAGCGAGCTAAGCAAGATGCTATTACTGCTGGAGAACAGGGTAAGGCTAATGTTATGAAGGCTAAATACGAAAAAGAAGTATTGAAAGAGCAGGCGGTTGTAACGGCCGAGCAGCAAAAAGAAGTGGCGGTTATCGCGGCCAAACAGTTAGTAGAAGTGGCAACACAGCAAAAACTGGAAGCTGAGCAGAAGAAATTAACAGCGAGTGAGTACAAGCAAGAGCAGATCCTACGTGGTGAAGGTGATGGTGAGTACAAGCGCTTAGTAATGGAAGCCGATGGTGCTTTAGAGCAGAAGCTACGTACTTATGAGAAAGTTCAGGGTCGTTTTGCAGAAGCTATTGCTAAACAAAAATGGGTGCCTGAAGTTCAAATGGGCATGCCTTCTGGTGAAGGCAATGGCAGTGCCGCTATGAACTTAATCGACATGTTAAATGTTAAGACGGCTAAAGACTTATCGTTAGACATGAAGATTTCAGCAACCGGTGACGACTACCAAGTGCCGCAACCATACAAACAGTAATCACTGTTAAGTTCTAAGAAAAAGCCCCAGATCTTCATTGAGCTGGGGCTTTTTTGTATCTGTAATTTTTGACTTAAAGTTAATTTCATGGTAATATATTCTTACATCACAAGATAAATCAACAGAAAGGAATTGAGAGTATGAATAAAAATTTGGTGAGAATAGCGCACTGGTCATTTTATGGCTGCGCCATTGTTTTATCGTTGATTACGATCGCGCTCTATATGGACTACAGAGCCGATCCCAGCGACTATCAAGTTAGCTTAATGATCCCTATGGCAATTGCTCTTATTGGCTTCCTGTGGGCTAACTATATTATCGACAAAGACAGGGAAATTAACAAGAAAGACATTTCTTAGATGGATGGGTTGACTTCAAAAGTGAAAGTGAAGGTTAATGGTTAGTGAACAGTAGCTCTGCCATGTCAATAGGAACACTATCTCTCAGCACTAAAAGGTGGAGTGATTTATTGTTTTTGTAATATTCTATCACCTGATCAGGCAATTTATATAAAACCAGCGTCGTTTGATTGTCTGTGAGCGTCATGTCAGCGTCAGAGATACATGCTTTCACTAACTCTAACTTTCCTTCAAATACTGCCTGAGAGGTTGCCTGACTGAGAATCACGGCTAACTGACCTTTCTCATTTAAAGCAAAGTCATAATTGTAGCGTGTGTTATCCATTTTCTTTCCTAATATAAGAGTAGTGACATATTTCAGCAAGTCAATGATCATAGGGCAAGAGAAGCAGAAAATATCTCGTCAAGTTCATATTGCATTGGGGATTAGTTATCCAAAATATATTTTATTGTCATAAAGGTAGATTGACTAAAGCGGGGTAAAGTGGTAATATTATATTAAATATGACACAAAGGAGTCGCTATGAATTTACCTACTGCTATAGATCAAGCATCGCTATCATCTTATGTTAGTAGCGTCATGGCAATGCCCATGCTTGATGAACAGGAAGAGCACGATCATGGCGTCGCCAATCAAAAAGGCAACTTTGAATCAGCTAAAGCCCTTATTCAGTCCCATTTAAAATATGTTGTCAAAGTCGCTAAAGAACTGGAAGGTTACAGGCTTCCCCAAGCCGACTTAATTCAAGAAGGCAATTTAGGCTTAATGAAAGCAGTCAAAAATTATAAGCCAACCGAAGGGAAGCGTTTAGTCTCCTTTGCTCATACCTGGATCCGAGGTCAAATGATGGATTACATCATGTCTAATGTAAAGTTAGTTAAATTAGGAGGCGGAAAGGTCAACAGGAAGCTGTTTTACAACCTTAGAAAGCTTAAAGCAGATAAAAGTCCCCTTAAGCAGGATGAAGCCACTTTAATCGCTGACAAGCTCTGTGTGCCTGTTGAGGATGTCTTGAGAATGGATAGTAAACTCACACATAATGAAATAGTGTTCGATCAATCTGCAGAAGATGACTATAGCCCTGAATCTTACCTCACGGATTTAAGTGGTACGCCAGAACAGGTACTGTCTAATGCTCAAGAAGATGAAGGCAATAGGAGCAAGCTTATTCGTGCTGTTGCTACCCTGCCAGAGCGAGAGGGGGCTATCTTTCAGCAAAGACATCTTAATGATGTAAAAGTCAGCTTAAAAGAGATAGCCCAAGAGTTAGGTGTGTCAATTGAACGAGTCCGTCAAATTGAAGCTAAAGCGATGAAGCGCGTTAAAGACTTTTGCCTTCACTAAAAAGTTTGACCTGTATTAAGATGCCAGTTAAAGGCGCAATGAGTCCTTAGGTGTCCATCATAAGCTTTTCGATTTCACTATGTATCTTCTCTAAGCGAACGTAGTGTTGATTTTTTTGGGCACTATTAGCTTCGTTCAGCGTTGAAATAAGATGGCCGGTCAAATACATTTCTCGATGTAAGTCTTCAAATTTTTCCAGCCAATCGTGGTCAAATAAATTAAATTGTCTTGCTTGGTTAATCCAGAACTCAGCATGGCCTTTATTGAAGGCGGTAATAGGCCATTTTTCTGGCTTTTCAGCTCCTGTAAAAAAAGCGTACCAATGCCTATCTAACAGCTTTATAAGTTTAATCATGACATCTTTATGGCTACCCGTTGTTAGAGCACATTTTTTCCATCTTTCATTCGGAACATAATTAGTGATCCAATCGTAGAAGCTACGGGAGGGCATCGGTTTCGCGATACCGAAACCTTGTCCATTTTCACAGCCTAATAAAATCAGCATCATTCCTTGCTCAACCGTCTCAACACCTTCAGCGATGACTTCACGATGAAAGGCTTTTGACAGGCTAATCGTGCCATCAATAATGGCGTAATCACTTGGATCATCTAAAATGTCACTGACAAAGGATCTGTCTATTTTGATTGCATTAACAGGGAGTCGTCTCAAGTGAGTAAGTGACGAGTAACCAGTACCAAAATCATCTAAGGCAACGTGAACACCTAAGTCATGACGGCAAGCCGAAATAGTATTCGTTACCATCGCTAAATCACTTAGGACGCTGGATTCTAATATTTCAAGCTGTAGAGATCTTGAGTCAACAGCTGGATGTTTAGCAAGTGAGACTCTTACTGTTTCGACAAAATCTTCAGTTTGAAGGTGGAAAGAGGAGATATTAACGCTAACTTCAAGGTTGATATTAAGTTTTTGCCACGCACTGATTTGGTCAAGTGCTTGAGATATTACCCAGTTTCCGACCGCTACCTCCAATTCTGTATTTTCAATGAATGGAAGGAATTCAATGGGTGCTTGAACACCTTTTTCAGGATGGTTCCAGCGAATAAGCGCTTCAGCGCCATAAACAAACCCTGTTTTCATATTTAATTTAGGCTGGTAGTACAGCTCAAACTCATTATTAACAAATGCAGCTGCAATCGTTTCAAGCCGATTACTTTTCTCCATAGCTTCTTTGTCTTCATCAGGATTATAAATTGAAAAATTACCTTTCCCACATAGCTTCGCCTTATGCATAGCTTGATCGGCATGTCGAATTAATAAATCCAAGTCTTCATTGTCAAAAGGGTATACTGTGTAGCCACTGCTACCGCTAATTGAGATAACTTCATCTCCAACCTCAAAGGGAAGCGCTAAGCTTTTATGGATCCTTTCTAAAACAGATGCGACCTCTTCGGAAGTGTAAAGACTACCAAGAAGCAGCAAGAATTCATCTCCACCCGTTCGGCAGACGGTGTCATCGTCGCGAACGCAGTGCTTTATCCTGTTTGCCGCTTCAATCAGGATAGCATCGCCAACTTCGTGACCATAAAGATCGTTGATAGGTTTAAAATTGTCCAGATCAATAGAGGCGAGGGATAGTAGGCTATGCTCTCTTGAGCTGCGGGATCTGGCGAGATTAAATCTATCTGTAAAAAGGGCGCGATTAGGAAGACCACTCAAAGAGTCGTAATTAGCCATCATTGCTAATGCCCGTTCCTGCTCCTTACCGGAGGTGAGATCAGAAAAAATACCAATATAGTATTTTATGATGCCGTTATCCTGAATTGCAGATATTTTTAAAGATTGAATGTAAGTTTCGCCATTTTTCTTTTTATTCCAAATCTCCCCCTCCCACTCGCCGTCATTATTGACTACTGACCAAATCTCTTTGTAAAAAATAGCGTCGTGCCTTCCACTGCTTAGAATGCGAGGATCCTTGCCTACGACATCACGTGAGCAGTAACCGGTTATATTGGTAAAGGCTGGGTTTATTTGGAGGATCTTCCTCTGCTCATCACAAAAAATAACACCTTCATTAACCGAATTTAATCCAGATTGAAGTAACAGTCGCTCACAATCTTTAACCTGATCCTGTGAAAACGCAGAGGCTAAAGAAGTTTTTACCTTTGTTAAAAGGGAGTTAGAATAGAATTGATGCTTGCATTTCATAAGTGTACCTTAATACAGAATGGCGTCACTATATCACCGGTACGTTAATATTGCAATATATATTGGGAAAAACCTCCCGAAAATGCCCGTGCAGACTTATATTTCAAGTGCTGTAAAAAAGGTGCAGGCTAAAGTGTTAATGTTACTCTCTACTTGTATCACTGTTTGGTAGGAAAAGCTTTCTCAGTCTTTCATCAATGCTTGCATCAAGAGAGGGTGCTCTGAGGTGCCGTTAGTAAGTGAGGGTGACTTCGCCACCCTCATCTTAATAAAAGATTAACTATTCGCTAACTCTTTTAGTGCTTTACCTGGTTTGAATGCCGGTATTTTAGCAGCAGAGATTTGAATCTCGTCGCCAGTTCGAGGGTTGCGACCCACGCGAGCTGCACGATCTCTTACTGAGAAGGTGCCGAAGCCCACCAAGGCTAAAGAATCACCACCTGCAACAACTTCGCCTACCGTTGTTGTAAAGGCTTCTAACGCTTTACCTAAGTCCGCTTTTGTTAAGCCAGTCTTCTCAGCCATTGAATCAATCAGTTCACTTTTATTCATTTATAATCTCTCCATATTAGAAAGCCTTTATCAGGCAACCATGCCTTATATATAAGGACTGAGCGAGATAATGACACACTACAATCACCCTGTCTACACTAATTGTGATTGCTTTTGACCTTAAAATGTGTATAATATTCAGGATATAAAAGGTGAGATATGTTTAGGATAAGTGGGTGGATGGGAGTGGCAGGTAATCTAATAGGTAGTGTGATGATCGCCCTTAAAATTGATGACTTATTTTTACCTTCCTATTTATTCTTTATTTTAGGGGCGGTAGCCTTTCTATTCCACTTTAAAATATCTAATAATAAATACCTTTTTAAAATACAACTTGTTTATATTTTAATTGGATTGTGGGGTGTTTATAATTACAGTGGTCACAACTATCTTGCCGTCTTGTTTGCATTGCTGTTTAGCGTGGGAAGTTATCTCGTATTCAAATTTAAGACACCTAAGGAAAGAATGCTGTCTGAACGAGAAATCAATGAAGGTGACTTTACCGATAAAGTAGGCTGGATCTTGTTCTGTGAAAAGGCGTCTGTTGCCTTGTCTTTAGTAGGCTATATTGTGTTGTCAACCGCTAATGTAGAAGTAATGGGATACGCTTTTTGGATCTGGGCAATGGCGTCACCCTTTAGTTATCAAGTAGGCTTATGGATTAAATCAAGACCCCTTCTTATTAATACTGTTATCTTTATGATCTCTGAAGCTGTTGGAATTCATGTTTACTTTGGTAGTGCCGCCTTAGCCACATCAACAACCCTTGTCACGCTATTGATGCTCTGGTCGTACAGCATAACAGAACGCAAGCAAGCGTTATCAGTGTAATTATTACAGTATAAGGTGTAATAATGAGCGCTCATAACTTGACATTAATGTTTATATCAAGTATGCTTTACATAATGAAAAAACATAAAGAATCAATGCTAAGCAAAAATGGAATGAGTCATGATTAAGATAATGTGTTGTGTATCTATTACCTTAAGGTCGAAGGCTAAGGGGCTTAAATCTTATTCATCAAGGTTAAAGCGAACACCTGTCACCAAGATTAGAGTGAGCCCTGGCGTGGGTAAGTCTAAGCATTATGAAGCACTGGTTTACCAGCCGGAATTGCATGCACCACAAGATATGCGTTATGGCGATGGGCGGGTATGGGTATCGTTTAAAAAGAATAATAATCCCCACATTAAGTTTCCCGTATTAGATAAAGGACAGGAGCACTCTTATGAGTAGAAAATTTTATGCCGTTAATAGAGAGACGGGTGATCGTTGGACACCAAATCCAAAAAGTCCTGATGATTACTTAATGATGTATGACAGTGGCTATTTGGCTGTCGTGTCGTTTGATGGGTTTTACACCCATGTGACGAAATTAGATCCGTCGATCTGGAAAATGGAACACCGCTTTAAAACAGTTATGTCAGATCAATTTGACGCGATGAAGTCTGCGATGCAAACCTTTGTCGATCGCTGTGAGAAAGGTGAAGTACGAAGTTCTACAACATATCAGCAATTCAAAACTATTTTAAATGATCAAGGAGATAATCATGTATAAAAATAGAATGCATCACTACCACTTCACCTTCACACGTAAAGGCGATAACGCTATGCCGTCAGGTTCTATCGTGTTGCCATTAGATTATCTTCGTGTTTCTCAGGTTGACATTAAGCGTGCCAGTGACACTTTATTTAAAAGCAGACCAACTCAAGAGACAGAGTTAAGATCTGTAAGCTATTTGGGCTATATGACGCAGGAAGAGTTTACAGGTAAACCATCAGAGTCAAGTGACGAAATGCCGTTAAAAGAAGCTATTGAGCTACTGCGTATGGAGGCGCATGACATGGAGCCTAATCCACCAGCAGCTCGGATGAGTAAGGCGTGGAGTACGGTGTTGTCTTTTGCAGAGAGTATTTAAATCATGATTACCTGGAAACGTTCGATTGAGAGTCATGTAGAAAGCCATTGTGGTCAGTATACGATCACCCCCCTGTATTGGAGCTGTGACACGCCTCAGGCCTATGATCTTAATTATAAAGCGCCCGGCGTAAGTAACTATGTGAAGATTGCGTTAAGTTGTGATACACAAAAAGAGGCAAAAATACGTGCCAATGAGTATGAACATAAATTAGCCGTCAAGGAGGCGTCGTCATGAATATTAGGCCATTAACACCTGAGCAAATAAGCAAGAAGACGGGCAAATTTCAGAAGATAAGAATAACCCTTATGGCACTCTTTACCAGTGTTTTTCTGGGGTTAATTTATGCGGGTATTACCTTTAAGCTTAAAACGGGCTTAGAAGCGGGGATCCCTTTTGAAGTATTCTCTTTTGATACGTTTCTGCTTGTCCTCATTACTGCTATTGTCACGCTACTTATTCCCTTTATTTATTGGATGTTAATGGGGCGAATGATAAGCGATCATTCTCCCATTTTAAATAGCCAAATTGTTATGCTGAGTCAGAAATTAGAGAGCCCAGAAGCCAGAGCGTATATTGATGAAGCCCTCTCTTTGGATCGTGATTTAACACGTTATGACTTTTATAATCTGCTTGAGATAGACACCGCCTTTAAGCATGCTAATTTCAAAGCTGAAACAAACGAAGAGCTGCAAAAAAGATTGGATGAGGCAAGGGTTGCCGTCTATGGCAAAGAGGGAGGCAGCAATGCTTAATCAAATTTCTGAATTAGGCAGAGCCTATAAAGATACGCAGCGTGCGACGTCAAAGCGAGTAGCGGTGACCACTACAAAGCTGGAAGGTTTTAAGCGTGAGCTTAGTAGGCTTCAGATTGAATATCGGGCAAAGCCCTTTTATATTCGTTTTTTTGTGGGTATTAGTTATTTTCTTGATAGCAGCGAAATTGAATCGAAGATCAGAAAAACCAAGCAAAAACTGGAGCGGCACCAAGGTCAAGTAAAAGCAGATCTCATTCAGTTTATTAAAGGTGCAGGTGAAGTCTCAATAGCCAGTAATCCTGATGCAAAGCTAAAACAAGAAAACCTACTCAAGCAAGAAAAAGAGCAGCGCCAAGCTCATTCCGTCGCATCTGACTTGTGTGCTAAAGGGGTTGATGCCATTTCAGCTATTAATGCAGCATTAAGCAGTATCTCAGACGCAGAAGATATGGAAGTGCTGGATATGGTCAGCAGCAATAAAGGCATAGCCGCATTAAGTACCATGAACAACTATGATGCCTCAAACGATATTGCAGAAGCACAGGATGCTATTAACGAATTTAAAGACGCATTGGGAAAGGTTAAAGATCATGACAATCTCCCTGAGGCTGTGGACTTTGTCTTTGATATGTTATTCGATGATATGTTTCTTGATTTAGTTGGCGGCTTCTTTGTCTTGTCTGCATTGTCAGAATCGAAAGACAGCCTGAATGAAGCGTTTAATAAAATTGAACCCATTGCTGAAAAATTAAAAAACAAAGAACATGAACTGGGCAATGATCTAAAGCAAGTGCAAAGTGAGTTACTTTTACACAAAAGAAGCCACTGGCACGCCCTTACACCTCAAATGAGTGCTTTCTCAACAGTTATTACGCCAGAGTTTTTGGATGAGATAGGAGTTTCATAGAATGCACAATGATAAGAATAGTACACGACTGGATCTGTCATCTGTCATCTGTCATCTGTCATCTGTCATCTGTTGAAGTTGATGTCGCTACCGATAGCGCGGTCACCTTCTATGTTTTTAAATAAATACATCAGGCAAGAATTCAAGTAACAACAGGCAGGCAATCCACTTCCTTTAAGTGTAATAATTACATTCCAACCTGTAAAATAAAATCACCTCCTTGACTTTAATGAGAATATATGTATAATATGTGTATATTACAAATTAACGGACTGGAGAATAAATCAATGCTACAGATAGCAACTCTTTTTATAGTGATGGCAACCGTATTAGCGGTTATCAATCATCTTTTTTTAAAGTTACCTGCCAGTATTGGCTTGATGGTGACCTCTCTTTTAGGGAGTGTCGGCTTAGTGGTAGCAGGAATGCTTGGCTATGAAGAGCCGGTTAATTTCGCTGTTAACATCTTATCTCAGATAGACTTAGAATCTCTGATTATGGATGGCATGTTAAGTTTCCTTTTGTTTGCAGGTGCCTTACATGTTGATTTCAGCGCCCTTTATAAGCAACGTGGCGTTGTCATTGCGTTAGCGAGCATAGGTGTATTGATTACTACCTTTTTAATAGGTGGCTTAATGTACCTTGCTTTAGGTGTCTTAGGGATTAATTTAAGTTTTCTTTACTGCTTAATATTTGGCGCCTTAATATCGCCGACCGATCCTATTGCTGTTATCAGTATATTAAAGAAAGCAGGCGTGCCTAAATCATTAGAAATTAAAATTGCCGGTGAGTCACTCTTTAATGATGGTGTAGCTGTTGTATTAAGTATGGTGTTAGCAGGCCTGCTCACAGCAGGTGCAGTCGTTGACTTTGCTCATGTAGGCGTCTTGTTTGGTGAGGAAGTCGTCGGCGGCTTAGGATTAGGCATCTTATTAGGCTTTATAGCTTACTGCACGATGAAGTTGGTAGACGACTACAAAATTGAAATCATGTTGACTTTATCTTTAGTGATGGGCGGCTATTGGTTAGCCCAAATGATTCACGTTAGTGGTCCATTGGCGATGGTGGCAGCTGGCTTATTGATTGGTAATCATGGCAAGACACAAGGCATGAGTGAAAACGATATTGAATACTTAGATAATTTCTGGGAAATGCTCGATGAATTATTAAACTCAGTCTTATTCGTATTGATTGGTCTTGAAGTATTAGTGCTTTACGCTGGTTTGCCAACTCAATCTGCTGCTACGGTAGGCGGTGTCGCCGATACCCTTATCTGGAATAGCGGTATCGTGATGGGGCTGATTGCCATTCCGTTAGTGTTGTTCTCTCGGTTCGTCAGTATTAGCGGTGTAGTCCATAGCTTTAAACCATTTAGAGAATTCTCAGATGGTGCTATAAAAATTATGACATGGGGCGGCCTTCGTGGCGGTATTTCAATTGCATTGTGTTTAGCATTGCCTGAATCTCCAGAGAGAAACATGATTTTGATTGCAACCTATATTGTGGTGGTGTTCTCAATATTTGTTCAGGGTTTGACGGTGGGCACCTTAGTAAAAAACGTAACAGCTAAAGGACTTTAATGATGAGTAAAAATAGTGGATCAGGAATGCAGACGTTAAGCACCGCAATGGCTATAGCTGTAACTGTGTTGATTATGATGGCGATGCAGCCTCAATCAAGACTTGACACTGTAAAGAGCATGCTGCCTGACAACCTGGTTTCTGCTGACATGTCAGTGCGCAGGGCAGATCAAGTTAATAAGAATTATGCAACATCAAGTGAACTTAATATAGAGATGTATAAAAAGAGGGTCGTTTATACTATCGTCGATGCTGGAGACCAGGGGTTTTACAGGGTCTCCTTTAAAGATCTTAAGCTAAAAGGATCGCCAGACGTCAATGTGGTTGAAGTGGTTAAAGACCTTGTGGAGCCAAAAGGATATGTGGTGAGTCACTACCAGGACGATGAATATATTGTCTCTTGGATCAGTAACACCAAGGCTAAGGAGTATGTTGCCAAAGCTAAGGGTGAAGAGGTAGTAAATATCAACTTAGATAAACTAAAAGAGGGGACGGCGTTATGAGGTTTTCATTTATTTTAGGGGTGCTGTGCGTATTAGGCGCCGTGGCAGTATCGATACTAATGTTTGTGGAGCCGAACAAAGAAGTTAAAGAGAAAACGCCTTCGTTAGTTTCATTTTCAGGAAAAATTGATGCTCTTTACTGGCATGGGAAAAAGCGCTTTACGGTGGCGACCGTAGAAGAGGGTAAGTTAATCCTAAAAGAACTCCCTAATGCAGGTCACATTGCTAAGAATGTCTACATGGATGCGGTTGAGGGCGAGCAAGGCACATATGATTGTCGCTATGAGTGGTCAGAGTGGATAGAGTGGATAGGCGCTCAAAAGGGTGGAGAATGTAACATTCATATTCACTCTTTAGATTCTATGCGAACGGCTGATTGGAACAAGGGCAAGTTTGGTTCTGGTTCAACTGTTCGGATGGATAAGTAGTATGAATGACTTAGATGTCTGGCGCATAATGAGCCAAGCGCCAGCCGAAGATCCGACGATAACTCTCCTTTGGCAGTCTGCCCTGGTGGTCGTCTTTGTGGTACTTGTAGTTTTCATGCTCATAGTGATTAAACGTCATTCGGACAATCCTTTTTATAGTCAGATCCATAAAAAGGATCGTGAACAAGAAGCCTTTGACAGAGAAGAATATAAATCGATAACCACCAATCAAATTCAAGCGGCTTTAACCACCGGTGATTATGAAAGGGCTAACTTCCTACTCAACCACATCACCAAGCCCATTACAGTGAAACCCAAGTGGGTTCTTTTTTCTGAACTGTTAGGTTACACCAGCAATGAAGAGCAGAAGGCGCTGGTTGTATCGGAATTTTTTATGAAATTCAAACATCTTGATGTGAGTTTTGAGCGTACAGTTTACTTGTTTGGTAAAACATCAGCGATCAATATTTTTAGACTAAATACATCGGAACATTAATATGGAACAAAATACATCACCACAAAACGATATGCTACCAATAGCCATGCAGAAATCGATTATTAGGATCAGAGCTGCGATCCAAGAATTAGTTGATCAAGTCAATGATATTGCGCCCAGCCATTTTCAAATAGATCCCGCACTGATGAGCCAGCAAAGCTATCCAGATCAGATTGATAAATTAGAAGCTACCTCTAATGTAAGCGGAGCTGACGCAAGCGTGAAACTCATTGTTTCTGGTGTTAAGGAAGCGTTAGAGCATGCTGAGCAGGAGCTTGCCAAGTCAGGTGTCTACCTTGCAAGCTTAAGCGCTGCAGAAATAGAGCTGCTTTTAGATGATGAGCCAGAACCGAGTCACCCTAATTTAATGAAGGCAGGGTAACCCCGTATGGGCAGGGAAATAGCAGGAGCGGTCATCTTGATCCTGTTTTTAATCCTTGTTTCTCATTTTTTATTTTGGGCTGCTTACTCTCTTTTCAAAAAAAATAAGGACAACCATTCAGCAAAGCTATTTTTAGCCTTGCAATGGAAAAGCGCTGCCGATGTAATGACAGCGATCAATAAGATAGATAATCCGATATCGGATATGTGGCTTAATCAGTATGCGCCCAAATCGATGAAGGAAATCGAGTCGGAACAAACTTTAATCCTCTTTAGAGATCGGTTTAAAGAACTTGATGTTAACTTTGAAAAGACCAGTTTACTTTGGGGTGAAAAAGAAGCCTTTAAGTTATTTAGCATCCTGCATTAACTTGACATTTATACCATACGGTGATAATATGTTTCCATGCAATTAAATAAAGGAGATTGCGTTGGAACTTAGTCCTATTCAATTTTTTATAATATTTATCGCCTTTCCTTCTCTGGCTTTAGCGGCTGTTAAAATGTATGCCTTTAATGAGGCTTCCTATGGGGGTTGAGGTTATTTTTTTACTCACCATGTCTGGCGTTGTTATGTTGCTATTGATATTTGGGATCATTGTTCCTGATTTCAAGCATTATCAACAAGACGCCTACGCCCAAAAGAAAAAAAAGAGACAGCCATTTAGGGCTCAGTTCTTGCTGGAAGTTGAGGGTGCCATGCTGACAGGGAACCACGCGATCACCAGTATGATTTTGAATGAATTAAATGTCCCCCTTTATGAGGAGATCCCATTTCGGTTTTTTAACTCAAAACGAAAACCCACAGAAAACGAGCTTCTTGAAGCAAAGATAAGCAGCCTTTTCTTAAAGCAATTTGCCTTATTAGATGTCAGTTTTGAACGTGCCTCTTATTTATTTGGCGAACGGGCTGCTGTTCAATTATTTAATTTGAATGCCTCATGACTACCACGCTTGTTATGACTATCTTGATCATTGGCGCATTATCGCTACTTGCTATGCTGATAGCTGTGCTGGGCACCCGCTCTAAGGGTATGAGTATGGATGCGGATGAGCCGGCACTCCCCAAGAACTTAAGCCGTGAGTTGTCTCTGGCTGATTTAGTTCTTTATATAGAAGAAAATGAATACGAGCATGTGAGTATCCTATTGAATAAAACAGATAAGCCATTAAGTGAATGGCTGCCGAGCCACGTCAATAACAGATTTCACCCAGAAGGTTATGACTTAAAACAAATAACTAAGTTCTTCAAAATCCACTTCAAGGGTATGGACGTTAACTTTGAAAGAGTGTCCTTTTTGTTTGGGAGTAAACAGGCGATTGAAATATACAAGGGGAGTAAATGATGGGTTTTATCGTGTTTACACTCCTTTCAATTATTGTCTCTGGCGCGCTTATCCCCGTCGCGATAGCACTGCTGTGCGATAGGCACTGGGACTTTTATTATAGGGTGGTTGCTATACGCGAAGGCGAGCTAACCGTGGACGATATCACTGGCTACCTTAATAATAATGAGTACATGAAGATAAGCAAGCTTATTAATGAAGCAGATAAGCCTTTAAGTGAGTGGGTTCCGACGTTAAATAAAAGACGCAGCATTCGTGGTGAGCGCTATGCAGAACGTTTCCATCAGTTGTTTTGCAATCATCTCAAGCAGCTTAATGTCAACTTTGAAAAAGCAGCCTTCTTTTTTGGTGAGCAGGAAGCCTGGGCTATTTTTAATAGTGTCAATGGGCAAGAGGTTTTTGAATGGGAGCACAAAGGTCTCTACAAGGCAGAGGAATTTGAATCATGATCTACGATCCTATAATGGATTTACCCCCTGAAGAGAAAAGACTTAAGGCGTTAAAGCCAAAAATAACCGCCGAAGACTATTCAATGGATCTTGCTCGAGTTAAACTCAGGGCGGTCGATTAACTATGAGCTATTAAGTTATCTTTTTAATTATATTAAGACGCCTATTTTCCCTAAGCCCACTTTCTTTTCTTGGGTATACTGGTTTGGTGGACAAGATAACGAATTAGGTGTCAAGCTGGCTAAAGACTTTTTTAATCACATGTCTGATTTAGGTGTGAGCTTTGAACGCACAAGTGAGCTTTGAACGCACAAGTGAGCTTTGAACGCACAAGTGAGCTGTTTGGTGACAAGATAGCTTTACATGTTTTTAAAAGCAATAAACAATATAGATAACGCAAAGGATTTAAGATGACTTCAGCACATGAAAAAGCATTACAATGGTTTGCTCAGAGTGGCATAGAGCCAACTGACGATACTTTAGAGAGCTTGACCCACCTTATTGCAGAAGAGCGCCCAGAACGTCCTCAGAGCGCATTTCCGATCCAACCGATTGTCAATGATGAGCAGGGCAGGCCCCGCTTTGTTACTAACCGCATCGTTGAAACCTTACTCGATTCTGGTGAGCTGGATATGAACGCGCTGGCGGTGATGGATTTTACCCATCAAGAACGTGAGCAGTTTGCACAGTTAATTGGCTATTCTTTGGATGGATTTAGTGAGCTAAGCTATGTAAGTAATGAGGCGTATACCACCGCAGCATTAATGTCTCAAGGTATGACGGAACAGGAAGCTAAAACAGCCCACCTGCAAGATTCTCTTGATTTTATTAAAGATAGTTTAAAGGGTGTTGTGCCATTGCTCTATTCTATCCACCCTGACGATATGGGTTAGTCCCGACAAATTAAATTGACTTTAATATAATATAGTGATAATATGTTACCAAGGAAATGGAGCATAGAATGGATTTAACGTATATCACCCATGCAGTCTGCCCGGATTGCCATGGTGTAGTAACAGCCGAGTCTCGAGATAATCGACACACTAATGGTGAGTGGAACGAGTCACGCAAGTTTGAGTGTGGCGCCAGAGTAGTTTACTCCCCTAATTTTAGAACAGAAAGCTTTAAAGTCTCCTGCCCTCATACCCAAGAAGTTATGGAAAAGACGCGCCTTCGTAGGGAAGCTAAAGATCGCTTGGAAAAGTACATTAAGAAAATGGCGGTGGATGATGCGTTTAAAGACGAAGTATGGATGTACGTCAAATATATAAGGGTTGATTAAATGAATAAAACATTAACAATAACCAGTTGCGATCAGTGCCCTAATCATGAATTTGATAATCAAGAATATAATGACTTAGCAAGCAAGCACGTCTGCTGGAACTCAAAACGTACACTCATTCATCAGGGAAGAGAATTTCCTGACATTATTAAGGCGGATGTTTCGATAGATGATCCTGCTAAATTAGATTCTATTGATGAGCGATGCCCCCTTAAAAATGCAGACGGATCTGTGCAGATGAAGCGACACCAGTATGATATTCCTGAAGCTTTAGCGATGAAGATAGCCCAACATTTTGCCCATAAGATGGCCGTTAAATCAGGCTTGGAGTTGCAGCTTTCTGGCGGGGCTAAATACCAGGGTGATTTGACGCTATGCATTAATACAGCTCAGGAACGAACTCAGAATTTTATCGATACAGTAATTCAAAATATAACAAAGGATGATACACATGAATAATATTATTAATACAATGGCACAGTTTTTTGACACAATTTTAACGCCTGTTCTTGGTGCCGGCTGGCAAACACTGCCAGATCAGTTTGGCATGGGGTTTCTTATACTACCTTCAGCTTTATTGGGTCTCGCTGGTGTATTGCTGGTATCGTTTGTGCTCGTTAGAACCCTACTTAAAGGAGAGCAAGCTATTGCCTCTTGGTTCTCAGTGAGATTGTCAGTCGCTTTAGCCTTATTATTTCCTATTCCAGGCTCAGGTTTGTCTATAGCCACTTTGGGTATGATTAAATTAACGATGTTAGGCATGATGGGAGGGGAGCAGGCGGCAGAATTATTAATTACTAAGCCTTATGGTGTCATTGTTTTATTGCTTACAGGTGTTGCTATGATTGGTATAATAATAGCACGAACATTAGGTTTGTTTTTTGGGAATAAGAAATCACATGCCACTGCATAATTCTACAGAAGAAGCATTAGACTCCATTGATGCTGCTGTTTTCTCCGGTGATTCATTTCACGATCAAGAAGGGCTCGATCGGCTTGAGTATTATACGGCACGCTGGCAAAAAGAAGCCATCGCCATTAAAGCCCTGATTGCTGAGACGCAAAGCATTGAAAGACGCGAACAGCTAACGGATGAAGTGTGTGAAGTGGTAGCAGGTTGCCTTGGCCTCCATAAAGATGACATTAATCCGACAGACAACATTAAAATGGATTTAAAAGCGGACTCCTTAGACTTGGTAGAAATCCAAATGCAGTTAGAAGACCACTTTAAGTGTGATTTAGCCAGCTATTCAGGTGCACGTTCGTTTACGATTAATACAATTGTAATTGCGCTTGTTCAATTGAAAATTGAAGGCTAATTGGGTGCAACCTATTTTGTATTATATTGTTGATATGATACAATGTTCCCATGAATAGAAAATTCCTCTCCTTTACCGTTTTAAATGAGACCTACCTCATTGATGTCGAGCATACGGTTGAAATTGTTAAGCATCGTGAAGTCACGCCAGTACCAGGTTCAGATCCAGATGTATTAGGTTTAGCCTACTTACGCCAACGACCGGTTGTTATCGTTGATTTTACGCAGTACTTGTCAGATCAGTTAAAGCCCGATCCAGAAGAAGGGTGCTTTATATTGCTTGAGTATAAAGGACATCAAAAAGCAATCTTAGTAGATGATGTCGGAGGGATTGTCGATATCGATGAGTCATCACGAGAAACAAGCCCTGTTACTGTGCCTGAAGGGCAAAGAATGGTGTCTCATGTTATCCAGTCAGATGAAGGCCTACTTCAAGAAATAGATGTAGACAAATTATTCATCAATACGATTGATAATTAAGGTCTAAACTTTGGGAGATCGCTTTGCGCTGCCTCCTTATTCTCCTCATTAATCTGTTCAATATTCTTAGGCTCTGGCGCATCCTCAAGGTTTAAGTTGTAACCCACAACACGAAAAGCCTTTAATACCGTAAGAAATGACGCTCCTGCCATGACGTCACTATCAACCTCCATCATCGCTAAGGTTGTGCGACCTACACCAATGGCATCGGCGAGCTCTTGTTGAGACATGCCTTTCGCTTTTCTGCCCTTCTTAAGAAGTCCTGTTAAAGATTGCGTACCTTTTATATTCATCGTTTTATTCCTGTTGCTAATGTCTCTGTAGGGGGCTCTAATGCCGGCAGAGGTGACAAATCATAGTCGATCAGTACATCAGACCATATCTGCTTCATTTTCTCGCCTACTGGCTTAAAATCATCATGATCGGTCATTAACTTATTGATAAGCGGCTGCGTATCAATCAATGCTTTATTAATATCTTTTAAAATACTGTTCATCTGTTTTTTACCAAGGTAGCAATGCTCACTGCCAAATTCAAACAGTTCTTTTTTAGACCACCAGCGTTTTGAATAGTTATCTTCAGACAGGGCTAAGGCAGGGATGTCATCTTCAATATAGGCTGTGGTCGTTACTAAGTCATAGGCAGGAGAAATTTCAACATCATCACCATCATAGATTAGACCGAAGTTTTTAAGGTGAGTATCTCCATTTCGAATAATGATGTTAAATGCCATCTGCTTGAATAGCTCTCGTAAAGAGTGCATCATCTCTCCCGTGTTAACACGCTCTTCAATTTCTTGGGCAATCAAGTCGAACGAACTTTCATATTTCTTATCAGAAGAGACACCCAATAAACTGGCCATCTCTTCAAAACCTAAATGATGACCGTCTTTGGCAATATCAAACCGATCAATCACAATTAAGGTGCCATCTCGAGAGAGATCATGATCCGGCACATCGATATTCGCCAAGCGTGCCGCATGCAAACACACATATTCATTTTGAACTAAGCCTGGGAATTCAGCATTCGCTGTTTTAATAATGTCGGTAGAGGAGGTGATGGTGCGAGAGCACGCTTCACTTTCTTCTTCATGCACGGTCAAAGGATCTTCAACTGTAGCCAAAATCTTAGGCTGAACACCCGAAATACCACTCCGGTATCCGCCATCATCAAGCAGTTGGTTAAATAAGGACAAGCCATCTTCGCACAACACAACGTCACGATGACGAAATGTAATAGGCTTATCTAAGTGGTGACCTTCACTCACCTGGATACGACCCACAGTATTCGAGCCCACTAACGCTAATAAACCAAAGTCGTCTATCCGTGTCAGCTTACCTAATTTTTCAATTTGTTGACGTCGAACCCCTTCAGGTAACAACATATCAAAGCACGGATGTAAGCTATCTTGCACATAAGGCTCCTTGCGAACAGGCATCGTTAGAGAGATCGCATCACAAGGTAAGGCATCTTCATTATACTGGAATCTTAAATCAGGTAAAGATCCCTGCGATTGCACCTCATCTAAAATGCCGACTTCTTTGCCATTAGCAAACACATTCAATTTCATGTTGACTCCCTACGTTGTCATTTTGTTCAGAATAGTGAACAGATTAACCTAAATTAAGTGAACATTGTGTGATTTAAGTCCCCTTTTGTTCAGAATAATGAACACTCCTTAAATAAGGAAGCTACTTGAGGGGGGAAGTTGACTGTCGTTTTTATCGTTATTCCCCTCTGAAAAATAATGATTCTCAATGCGCCCTATGATCTGATGGGGATCTTGAATGTCATGCGCCTGCAGGCCTGCAATAGGATCGAAGATATCCACCTCCATTAGAAATAGGAGCGCCATGGCGGTAATATAGCTGTTTTGCTTAATAGCTTTCCCTACCTGATCCCAGGCTTTATCTTTCTGGAAAACCGCATGCGTCGTTAACATGTTTTTAAGCCAGTCAATAATGATCTGTTCTTGACCATCTTCGGGCTTTACGTTGATCTGAGTAAACATACTATTGATGGAGGTCATGGTGCGACCAATACTCAAACCGTTATCATCATTATAGATAAAGCTAAAACCGGAGATCTTGGTGATGGTGTTATTGGCAAGGTAGCGTGAATTCTCATCCAATAGAAGAGTGGGATCATCTCTAATAAAGCTCAGGGTGCGCTTGATGCCGCGTGCTTTTTCTTTGGCATTGAGTTTTATGTCACCCCCGCTTAAGTTATTGGCACGGCTTAAGATGTCATGATATTCTGCGAGCTCAAGTGTGTCCGTGTGTTCAAATTTTCTAAACAAGACCTTGAGAAGTTGGTTAATTTTGTCAGGTCTATCAAAGTAACGATCTAAGTAACCGTGAGAAAAGTGTGCCCCTTCCTCTCTAAAAAGGTTAAGCAGCTCGTGACTGGGAATGTGATTGATTTCTTTCATGTAGATAATCCCTAACCACAGCAATAAGAGGCTCTAAGCTCATAGAGCAATGCGCAAAGCCGGTTGCGTTTAAATTGGTGGGGCCGCTTCATCATAATAGAAACTGCTCCGTCTTCGCCTGAGACTTCTGGTGGTTACCGTCATCCTCAAAACTGCGTAGAGAAATATGATTTTCCACCTTTCTTAGTAAGTCTACATTATTATGCTCAATAAGTTGCCAGCCTGACCGTGGATCAAACACATCCATTTCTCCCGCATCAATAAGCGCCAACACCATAGGCATGTTATCTTTGGAGAGTGCGAGCTTAATCATCGGCACTAATTTGTAGGGACGGATAAAATCATAATGAAGCAGCACGCTTTTTAAAATCAACGCAACGTCATCGGTATGTGCTTCAGTCTTTAATTTGGACTTGTTTACGCTACGGGTTAAGGCGCTTAAGATGGCACCTTTTTTAATGCCTTTTTCTTTAGTGGAAAATTCAAAGGCGTACAGGCATTCCAGCAAATCAACAAGTCGACTAATGTCTTTTTCAGGATGTAACTCTTCTCGATATAAATTGAATAATATCACTCTTAACGCTGTCGAACGCTCGTTATTATCTAAGCAAGCCTTACCCTCAGATAAAGAAAGAGCACGATTTAAGATTTTTTCTAAGTCAGAAAATGACAAGGCAGAAATTGCGCCTCCTGAAAAGAACATGCCCTTAAGGAAGTCTTCGACCTTCTCAATGGGAGTGTCCGACTTTTCGGCTAAATTTAAATAATGGGTCGCCATTGACATTCCCTTGAGTCTAAGAGCCGTAATGACATCTAATATAATAGGGGGGCGGGCGATCTTAGCTTGCCTTGTTAAAGGTTACGTTATTCTTGGCACGTTCAAATAAGGCCTGCTGTATCACTGAGCGAAGACCATATTTTTTACCATTGATAAAAAAATCACCCATGACTGCGAGCATCGTCATACTCAAACAAAAATTCAGAAGATAAGGCAGAAAGGGAATGATATTCTCCATAAGAACTATATGGTCTTGGGCATTTAAATCACTTGCCATAATGGAGAAAAGCACCATATAAAATACCGCCATGGGAAAAACCTTAATTATTTTACTTATAATTGAGGTGAGCACGCTAACGTAATTAAGAAGTTGGCTGGCATAATTCTTAAATCGACTTCGCTCTTCTTGTCGTAGACGCTTATAGATATCCTCTTTAACTTTTACGGACTCATCGGTAATAGGGGAAAACACAGTAACAAGACGAGGTTCTACTGTTATGTCAGGGGCCTTACTCATATCAACTTCATCATCTGTGTGTATAGAGTGATCGCTCATGATTTGCTTTTCCTTTGTTTGCGTTTTTTGGTGTTACCCCGATTTCTAAAGCTTTTATCGTCAAAACCTTTTGCCTTAACCATATACTTATCTTCAATTTGAGGGATGTTGTTTTCCGTGTCGCCTAAAACACCACCCAAAAACTGCTCAATATCTTGGTAAGCTGAAAAAGGATCGGCGACTTTATAAAACATAAGATCACTTAAATTAGGCAGTAAACTAACTTTGACTTTAGGATCGGATAAAAAGGAGTCTTTAGCACTTCGAATTAAAAAGTAAGGCGACTTCAATTCAAAGAAGGTATCGACCTTAAGTGTTAGCTTGTTTTCAAAAAAGGCAGATAATGCAGGTCGATGTAACTTACTTGAAATCTCCTTAGAGACCGCTGCAGGTAGTTTATCAATAGCCTGGTAAAGATCAGCTGCCGAATAGCAGTATTTGTTCTGGTCAGGGTCAAATAAGCCATCCCCTCTCATGTTTATACATACAATAGGGTAGGGTTTACCGCAAAAAGCAAGATACATCAGTGAGAATCGGTCAAAGAAGCGGCGCTCATTCCAAGTGCGAAATTTTTTGGATAATAAAGCGTCTCTCGTGTTGGCAAGTTTAGTGATGACGGCACGCTCAAAATCAGTGTTAGGCTTTACGAATTCCTCATCAAGTTCGGATATGCGTCTCTCAAAGATGACGTGCTCGTCTACGCCATATGCTATCGCACTATCGTAGTAGTCGTGCTGTTTACTTATTATTTTCATAATCTAATTATAATACAGAGTCAAGAAAAGAGCAAGGTTCTATTAATATAACCGTGCAAATGTGTTAGTAGCGGCATTGCCGAAGATTAGAAAGATCTTGATATTTGATAATATCTTATATATAATACGAAAATAAATACAGGGCTTAGAGCAATCCGCATGTTGAATTCAAAATTTTTTAGAGTAGGGCTGGGGGTTATTGCCTTATTCATTTTCGTTATTAGCTTCGCACCTTCCGTGTTCACTTATAAAGCCATTGATGGAGTCGTCAACGCACGCGTGCAAGTTGTGACCAGCCCTATAGAGGGTGAGCTGCAATACCATTCGACAGAATATGAAGGTAGAGTTGAAGTTGGAGACCGTGTTAGGAAAGGGCAGTTAATAGGTAAAGTGACCGATGTCAACATGGATTACGGTTACTACTATGAATTGCAAACGGAGCGACTGGCACTGGAAGAGCGTGTACGCGACTTAGCATTAAAAACGGCAGCCTTAATTGAATTAAAGCGTGATTTATCATTGCGACTTGAAGATTATAAAGTGTTCACCATTCAAGAGCTGGGCGCGAAACAAGACACTTTAAGAGAAATCATGCAAGGTGATCGTGAAGAGTTAATCTACCTTAAGAAGCGTACCAAGCGTGTTGCTAAGTTAGCTAAAATGGGCGTTGAAGCCAAACTGAACGCAGATCAAGCTAAAGCAGAAATGAGGCAGCTTGTGTTTAAGGTGGAAGCAGCTAAGAAAGAACTGTCTCGTTTAGATGTGCGTATTGCAGCAGCAAATAAATATGTATTCATGGGGGACGGACATAATGACTCCGCTTACTCTAACCAGCGTATGGATCAGATTGAAATGGAAATTGCCTCAGTGCGTGCCTTGCAATCAGAAACAAAAGAACGGATAGAGCAGATCAAGTTTCAAGGCAATAAAGAAATGGATAGGATCAGAACGCGTCGTGTTAAAGATGTGAAATCTCCTGTTGGTGGCATTGTATGGCAGCTACCCATCTCTGAAGGAGACTCTGTTGTTATTGCGGATAACCTTGTTAGAGTTATTGACTGCCACAAGATATTTTTAGATGTACTGAGTGATGAAATTAACTTTGATGAGATGAGTCGAGGCAATATGGTCGAGTATAGGCTCTATGGCGACAAGAAATTCCACAAGGGTTTTATCGATACCATTCATGGCTCAGGTATGATTTACCGTAACGATGAATTGGCTGCCAGTATTGAAGCAAGAGACAGTAAGCAATCGAGAGTGACGATCAGCATTTCAAATAATGATTTAGCGATGTTTCAAACAGAAGAAAAATCCTGTAATGTCGGCCGCAAAGTAATCGTTCGTTTCAATCGTGAATTTAATGCCAGTAAGGTCAAGGATAATATCGATCTAATGATGAAAATCTTTTAATGGAGTGGCTGTTTGCTTTAGATAGTTATACCTATGTTGCCTTGGTTTTAGCCTTTAGCCTTCTTATTCTGCCGGATTTGGATAGAAAGAAAGATCTGCACAGAAGTGTGGTGACCATTGCATGTGCAGCGTTAGTGTCGCGCTATTTCTACTGGCGCTTAACGGTGACCGTCCTCACTTTTCAAGGGACAATGGCTCAAGAATGGTGGGTATGGATCGTTTTTTTAGCTGAGTTTGTGGCGGTTATTGAAATTATGCTTTTCTTGGTAATTATGTCTAAAAGCAATAACCAGTCTGCCTTGGCTGATATTTATGAAATAGATGTCGATGATATCAATCAATGCCCTTCTGTCGATGTATTAATTCCAACCTACAATGAACCTATTGACGTGCTTGAGAAGACCATTATTGGTGGCCTCAATATTAACTACCCTAACTATACCTTACATGTTCTGGACGATGGCAAGCGAGACTGGCTTAAAGAATTTTGTGAAAAGAATGGCGCGAACTACATTCGCAGACCCACGAATGAACATGCTAAAGCAGGAAATATTAATTACGCTCTTAGCCAAACTCATGGTGAGTTGTTTGCTATTTTCGATGCTGACTTTGTACCTTCCAGAAACTTCTTAAAGCGTACGGTAGGGTTTTTCACCAACGATCACTCTATTGGCTTAGTCCAAACACCTCAGCATTTCTTTAATAAAGATCCTGTTCAATCTAATTTGTACTTACAAAAATTATTCCCTGATGAACAAAGATTGTTTTTCAGTGAAATAGCCCCTGCACGAGATGCATGGGACGCCTCATTTTGTTGTGGCTCTTGCAGTATTAATCGCCGAGAAGCGATTGAGAAGGTGGGTGGTATTCCAACCGCCTCTATTACTGAAGACTTATTAACAACATTAGCCTTGCTGCAAGGTAATTACCGCACCGTTTATCTTAATGAAAAACTAAGCCAAGGATTAGCAGCAGATTCCTTAGAAGCCTTTTTTGTTCAACGTGAACGCTGGTGCCAAGGCGGCATACAGTGCATGTACGTCAAAGAAGGGCCGCTTCGGGCGAAACATCTTAACCTGATGCAGCGACTACTGTTTATGCCTTTAGGATGGCTAATACAGGCGCCCACACGAATAATGGTCGTAGCTATTCCTATTGTTTATTTTTGGACGGGGCTTCAACCGCTGCAAATGACAACAGGGTTTGACATTATGTCCTACCTGGTTCCCGTTGTATTGATGAATCTGGTTGCAATGACATGGCTATCAAACAGGCGCTATATCCCTGTTTTATCCACAGCTATTGGTATTTTTAGTGCCTTTAGAATGCTTCCGACCGTCATATCATCAGTCATTAAACCTTTTGGTGCCGCCTTTAAAGTAACACCCAAAGGAAGTGATACTGAGTCAAGTGTCGATAAATTTACAATCTACGCCTCACTAACAATGCTCGCCTTAACCTTAGGCGGAATTTATGTGAATTTAGTACCTGAATTAGCCATTATATCTTCAGAAGAATTCTTTCCATTCGCTTTGATCTGGGCTGCGCTTAATGTTATTTATTTGATGATTGCTTTCTTGATTTCGTTTGATGCACCTCGCCATCGAAAAGAAGAGCGGTTTGACATGAATGAGCGGGCTTACGTAGAAGAGGAAGATGGGAGCAAGCATTATTTAAGAATGAAAGATCTCTCACTTACCGGCGCGTCATTTGATAAGGATGATGGTTTTAAGCTGGAGCGAGATGCAATTGTGACTATCGACATTAAAGGGGTGGGACAGAAAGAAGCCATCATATTAAACTCACGAAGCGTGGTTACGGTAAAATTTACCGATGACGTACTTAGGAATGAACTTATCTGCAAGCTGTTTTCTGGTGATTACACAGCAGAGGTATCACATGCAGAAGACATTATGGCCGTCTTGAATAAAGTGTCGGAACGAGGGTTCGGCGCTCAAGCTAAGTAAATCTTAAGGGATAAGCAATAGCTCTACAGTGACAATACAGCTTATCTCATCATTAGATCCAGACCGAATAACAACTTCCTCCAGAATTTCAAGTCCTTTTCCAGAGGGTTCTACAGACACGACTTTACTGGTGGCGCTAATAATTGATCCAGCCTTAACAGGCTTTAAAAACGATGCGCCACGCAGCCCCTTATTAACGACTAAGTTAGCTTCAGGGTATTTCTTTCCGTCCAGCAGATCTACCAAGTAAGGGATGTAGGATAAAAGTAAAAATCCATGAGCAATCGCCCCCCTAAAAGGAGACTCTGCTTTAGCCCTCACAGGGTCACAATGAATCCATTGTGTATCTAATGTAGCCTCACCAAAGCGAATGATGTCACCTTGGCTTATCGTTAATGAATTGCCGTCAATCGCCTCTCCAGATTGGAGCTGGAGACGTAGCCTGTCGGTCAAACACAGGAGGAAGTCAGCCCGATCTTGGCGGCTTCTACGTTTTCTTTTTTCTGCCATGATTACAGCTTATTTTGACGAGACACTAAACGCTTCATCATTCTGATGTCTTTTTCAGTGATGTTCAGGGCAGAGTCCGCCCACAACGTTGTAATATCAATCAACTCTTGGTGGGTTGGCCAGCGCATATCATAATCCATGATTTTATTAAGCGCTTTATAAGAGTTAGGAGCACGGCGAGCCTTATCCATAAAGTTATTGACGGCATCCACGCCAAACCCAGGTTCAGCTAAAATATCAACCACACCCATTTCATGCATTTCTTCAGCACTGTAAAGGTTGCCACTTAAGATAAGATCTCGTGCTTTAGCTGGCTGCATCTTGCGAGATAAAAATGTCCAAGCACCCATACCAGGGAACAAATTAAATAACACCTCCGGCATGCCCATTTTAGCGCCTTTTTCAGCTACCAAGATATTGGATGAAATAGCCGCTTCAAAACCACCACCCAAAGCATCACCTTGAACGAGGCTAATAGAAATTAAGTCTTTTGAATGATGGTTCATATTGGTATTTATCACCTGAACACACTTAAGCGCATAGTCAAGCAAGGCAGCCCGATCTTTATCGATAATAGCCTGACTGAACAAAGAGAGATCTCCCCCTAAGTTAAATACACCTTCTACCGCAGAAGCAACAACAGCAAAACTGATGTCGCCATCACTTTGATGGCGCTGTACACTTCTTAGCTGCTTCAGCTCTATCTGGGAGAGTAAATCAAGTGTAAAGCAAGATCTTGGCTTCCCACGCATAAACATCCAGTCCGCCTCACGATTTGGATCAAAATAAGAGGGCAGCTGAGGTTGCTGCAGGTCGCCCTGCTCAATGCCTAAATGGAGTAAATCATCTATCGTTAGTTTTGGTGTCATTTTTCAATTTTTTATATAATCAGGTTACTCTCCATAAAGTAAGTACAAAATGCGTCACAGCTACATAATACAATATTTATTAATTTCCCACTTGTCAAGTGATTTTAACAGTATTTAAAAAAAAAATAGAATAAGCTAACTATGAAAGGGCTTGGCATAGCAATAAAATATATATATAATAACTAAAGACTGATAGGTAAGCGACAGCGCGCTATAATTATATTATGATCCAAGTAAAGAGAACTATATGAAAGAAGAAATAAAAAGTATTGTCGCCAACATTGTTGGAGTGGACAAAGAGGAGATCAGAGGTAGCGATCACTTTATGGAAGATTTGGGAGCGGACTCTATTGATGTTGTTCAAATTCTGCAGGGTTTAAGCGATCGTTTTTCTTGCCACGTTCCAGATGAGGCAGCAGCATCGATGCTAACAGTTAATGACGCAGCAATTTTCGTGGAAAACCTACTGACTCAACAAAAATAATAAAGCCCACAATTAAGTGGGCTTTATTGATGTTAAGTCTGCTTGTTTTTTATTGAGGCAGCCACTGCTTAATAGACGCTTCCTTGTTTGCCCCCCACATACCTAATTTGTTACGCTTGGCATACAATTCGCTGGCTGCGTACCCTTTGTCAGCCCATTTGTGACGACCATATTTAGTTACGTAAGGTGAGATCCCACGTTCAATTAATCCTTGTGCAAAGTCATTGCCTTGAGCATAAATTGAACATAGAGGTCGACCGTATTTACCAACGCCATCACATTTGAATGTTACGGTTTTACCGTTCATTTCATTTTTAGCTACCTGTCCAGACATTTTGCCAAACGGCGTGTTGCGACTTTTTGTTTGGTGAACTGACTCTTCAGTATTGATGTTAAGTAATCTTGTTTTAAAGCTTTGATCACTAAAGCGCACACTTTTTTTAGAAGCGCCCTTAGTAATAGCGGTCCATGTTGACTTTTTATCAGTGGTGATCCACATCGTGTCACCATCTATCACGTAAGCCACTTTACCTGAACCTTCAATGATATCTGCAAAAGCAAGTGAACTTGTAACGATTGATGCGATTAATAATGATTTTAGTAACTGTTTAAACATGAGACACCTCTTTGTTAAGTTGATGGCTAATATGTTATCAATTAACCATGTGAAAGTCAAGTTATTTTTACTCAATCTCTGACGCTACATCCTGTATCAATTCCATTAAGGTGTCTGCATCCCGGATGATCCCCTGCCTCTCCAGGCCCAAAAGATATGCTCGGGCTTCCATGTCTACACCTTCACCTGATTTCACTCCGAGCTCACTCTCTGCCTCTTTCGATGATTTATAAGCCTTGGCAAGCTCTCGGATGGATATAGTGTTCGGCATTGGTGAGTGGATGTCACTCCCCGACGGCTGGAACTCAGGCGTTTCAGCCATTGCAAAAGGGCTCATTACGATACCAAGAACAAGGACGGACTTTAATATTCTTTGATACATATTCTTTACCTCTACTTATTAAGTTGGTAGGAAATATACTATCAAGTTTTTCGACTAAAGTCAAGTGCCTTGTCAGTGTTCAACGGGGTTTTTCGGCAAGCATTGATAAATTAATCTTCATCCACCGTATAGATCCCTTCATCATCTAAGGCGCCGTCCATGAAAGACTGATCGTCCGCCCCAAAAGGAGAGGGGGTAGGCGCTGCTTTTAAGGTAGGGGCGGGTGGCGCACTACCAAAATTCTTAACAGTTTCCTTAACGTCTTTTATGTCGTCAAGTTGATAAGCCATCTCTGCAACGATACGCTCAAGCTCAGCAGTCTCATTAAGCAGCAGCTTTGATTCTGGGTGTAGCTTTCGGAGCCGGCTCATGCCTTCCTTATTGATGGCGCGTAACCGCTTCTCCTCATCAGCAATGAGGGTGTCATAATAAGCTTTAGTCTTAGTATTACCCTTGGGTGACTCAATGACGCTGTTATTCTTAGTTATCGCTTTTTGTACGCGGGAAAGTTTCCGATCTAACCAAAAAGCGCGAAATCCACGGGTATAATAAAGTTCTGCTTGAATCGCTATTTCTCGGGCTATTAACTGGTCGCGCCTATTTTTTAATTTAGGCGAGGGCGACTCCTTAACGGCTTTTTGCCATAAGGTATCACGTTCATCAATGGTCATTACCCTGTCGCGCTTAATGGTTTCATGTCGAATGCCAGTGAAGACATCCGTTAGCCTATCTGTCTTAATCGATAGATCGCGAATACTGTCTTGATACTGCCGTCTCATTTCCCGTTCAAATGCTTTAACCTCCGCCAATCGATGAATAGCTTCATCCACGCCTGAGCCGTGAGATTGCCTCTCGTTATCAGGCGTGCTCTCTCGAAGTTTAGGTGTGTTATTGGTCACCTAATTCGCCTGACAAATAAAGCGATTTCGCTGTATTGACATCACTCTTTCCTGTGCCGAGTTTCGGTATATCTGCTGCAATGAATTCGCTTGGGATCATCAATGGATTCACCTTGGCTTCAATCATTAAACTTTTAAGTGTGGATACGTCATCTAAACCTGCCACTAAGGCAATGACTTTTTCGCCTTTCTTTTCGTCAGGTAAGTTAAGTGTTAATACTTCCACATCCTCTTGGGTGATGACGCCATTAATGGCATCTTCAACCGCTGTTAAGCTAACCATCTCACCGCCTAATTTGGCAAAGCGAGAATAGCGATCGACAATCGTTAAGAAGCCATCATTATCTAAGTGACCTTTATCGCCAGACTTATACCAACGCAAGCCGTCTTGCTCAAGAATCACTTCAGCGGTCTTTTTAGGATCTTTTAAGTAGCCCAACATGATCTGTGTGCCGCCTATTAATATTAAGCCATCTTCACCTACTGCTAAGCTGTCTAAAGATTGAGGATCGACAATCTTAAACGCACTACCAGGTAGTGCCATGCCGACAGTACCTAACTTATTGCCGACTTGTGTTTTCCAATGTGCCATTTCTAAGCGATCGGGAATATTGACTGATGCCACAGGTGTGGTTTCAGTCGCGCCATAGCCTTCAAAAATAGGGCAGTTAAACTTCTTCTCAAATCCGTCACGCACGTCAGGTTGCAATCGTTCAGCGCCGGCTACGACTAAGCGTAATGATTGCAGCATCAACGGGGATACTTTACGGTTACGGGTAAACAGACGTAAGAAGGTTGACGTGCCACAAAATAAAGTAGCTTCATGTTTCGCCACCAGCTTACCGACATTCAATACATCAGTAGGATCGGGGTGAACAACGAGACGCAACCCTTCCGTCAGAGGCATTAAGGTCGTCACAGTGAGGCCAAACGCATGAAAGATGGGTAATGTACCCATGATCACGTCATTGTGACGCGTATCAAGCACAGAGGCGATCTGTTTAATATTCGACATCATGTTTTTATGACTTAGCATGATGCCTTTCGGGGATCCTTCACTGCCTGATGAAAACAGCAATGCCGCAGGATCGTTTATCGAACGCTTTTTACAAAACTGCTTTTTCAACCATGCCGCTGGCAACAGCGACACCTTAAGAAGCGTCACGATGGCCATAAATTTACTGATCTCTTTGCTTAACGCTTCAAGCTCAACTAATGTCACACCCTCAAGGGAGGTTAAATCAAACCCTTTTGCACTGAGTTTCTTTAAAAACTTAGCAGAGGTATAGATCGTGGTAATGTCTGATTTCTCTATAGCCGCTTTAATAGACTCAGGACTGGCTGTGTAGTTTAAATTAACTAAGGTCTTACCCTTTAGTAATGCAGCGACATTCATCATGGCTCCTGCATTGACCGTAGGGACTAATAAGCCCACATTTTGTCTTTTGTCTTTTATACGTCTTGATAAGCAGATAGCCCCAACAAGGAATCGTCGTGCTGTTAAGTCACCTGATAGTAAATCGGAGATCACTACTTTATTTAAGTCTGCTTTCATTCTATCGATGATAGCTTCACCTAAGGTAGGTAACGTGTCACTATATTGCTCCCATGAGTGTATAGTGAGCTCTTCAATAGCGCTCTTAACCTCAACCGTTGTTGATGAGATGGCAAGGGGACGACCAAATGCCATAATGATGTCTTTCGTGCCCCGACTGTCTTCTTTTAGTTTTTCACCAGAACGTGAGAAAGCCGTACCCCAAAGACCCCGTAGGTAGAACGGCACAATCACCGCTTCAGCATCGCGGGCTGCAATTTCAAAGCCCTTTTGGAATACACCTAAATGACCATTATGACTAATAGTTCCTTCAGGGAATAAGCAGACAACATCACCGGCATTTAACGCTTTATTAACTACCTCTAAAGCCCCTTTACTACCACCAGCAGAAATAGGAATAATCCCCACTCGGCTAAGCAACCAGTTTAAATACCACTTATTGTAAATAGTTCTATCCATCACAAAGCGAACAGGGCGAGGGCTGGCAATTTGTACCATCGCCCAATCCAGCCATGAAATGTGATTCCCTAATAATAAGACACCACCACGTTCTGGTAATTTTTCTAAACCAATTACGGACAATTTATAACGAAGACCGATGATTTGAGAAATGGTAAAGCGTAATAAAGATTGAGGTAACTTGGTCACGGTATACAGACTGCCCACTAAAGCAAGGATCGCCATGCCGGCTAATAAGCATTGACTACTCACCCCATAGGACGCAACAATAATAGTGATAACAAGTGCCGATACCATGGCAATATTTTGAATGAAGTTACTGCCTGATAAGACTTGCCCCATTCTGTCTTGCGCCGTGTGGTATTGGATCAGGGCATTAACAGGCACAATAAATAGTGCACCTGAAAAACCTAATAGAACAAAGTTTATGGCTTGTAATGCAGGATTAGTAATCACTACCACTAAGAAGCTGGCAACAGTGACGCCTAATGCACCCACTGCAATCATGCCTGTTTCAATGTAGCCTTTACTGACCTTGTTAACAAAAATACTACCCAACACTAAGCCTATTCCTGCACAGGCTAAGATCCCTTGGATCATAACGGTGTTGTTAATGCCTAATACCGTTTCAGCATGATCAGGGAAAACAGCTAAGATAACCTGTGACAAAGACCAGAAACCAGCCAAGCCCAATACCGACAGCCAGACAACAGGGTTCGCATGGACCGCCTTCATGGTATTCTTAGTGATCTGCCCCTTACGATAGCGTGCCCAGTCAAACGTTTTATCGCTGACGGTATCGCTGACCTTCTTAAGGCGCATCGCAAACAACAACTCAACTAAAGACAAGGCAATTAATAAAAAGCCCAGTGGCGTTAATGTGTGCAAAATAGAGGCTTTGTTTAAGGTGGCAAGCCCTACAATCTGAGATTCAAAACCAAAACTAAAGGCTAAGGTACCTAATAAGATAGCGGTTGTGGTTGCCATCTGAATGCCTGCATTGGCAGAGGTGAGATTGCCACTACCCATGAGCTCTTTGATGTAACCGTATTTAGCCGGTGAATAGAGCGCACTTTGCATCCCTAAAACGAAAGTCATCATTAAGGCAGCATAAAAGAAGCCAAGGTAATAAAACAGGGTGATTAAAGACGTAATGACGACAGCAGCAAGCGCCGAGAACATCATGACTTTATTCTTAGGGAATTTATCCGCAATAAAGCCCGCAGGGGACATCATCATAATAAAGGGCAATAAGATAAGCCCATTAACTAAGGCGGACAAGATGATTTGCTCTTGCCCATCCATTGTTTTGAAGATGGTATTTTGAATAAGGATCTTATGACCCAAATCGACAAAGGCATTAATAAAAGCGGTTAAAGCGAAGATTAAGTACGCCTTATCTTTAAATAGGGACATAAATTTTCCTAAATTGGTTGCGTGTATCTTATATATAATATAGAATTAAAGGAATAATACAATCTTTATTTATTACCGGCGTAATACAAGGCGATGGAATGAGCGATAACGAACAAGCAGTAAATCGAAATAAACAAACAATAGTTAGACATGCGCTTATTGGCTTAGCGGCAGTGTCTGTTTGTGCTGGTGGTTATTTTGCCTACACACAAGCAACAAGTGACACGGTTATTTCTGATCCCATCGAAGATATTTCACCTGAGCGTTTAGCCGTTGATCCTGTTATGTTTGATGATCCCATTCCAGTAGGGAGTGAGTTACCACCAGCAAACCCTTTAATAGACAATATCGATGCACCTGGTGACGGTGCGTTAAGAGTCATGCCGCCTATGTCACCTCCGTTAGATGTATTTATCGATAATGAGCCTGTGACTATTGAAGCACCCATTGTTGACGAAATGCCAGAAGATAATACGGTGAATATGGATCCAGACGTCATCATAGCTGACATTGACATCGTTGAGCCAGAGATGGCAGCAGAATTAGAACAAGAAATTTCTAAAATAGAAGAAGCAATGGAATCTGACGTTATTTCAGAGCCTGAATTTGGTCGCTACGATCCCGATCTTGATAGTGATGAAGCAGTTAATCGCTCATCGGTTCAAGTTGTATTAGAAAAAGAGCGTCAAGCACGCGTGAATGAACGTGCTTTACGTATTGAGCAGGACAGACTCAAGCGCCTTGTTGAATAAATCATGCGGCAGGTTTTAACCCATCCTATTTTTCTCTTTCTTACTGCAATAGCAATAGTGGTATCAGCTTGGCTCTATAACGAGGATCTGAAAGAGAAACAGCTGCAGCGTGAAGCGTTAACGTCAGACTATCGATCTTTTATACAGATTGATTTACCCAAAGCCGCTCTTTTGTGTGGCGACAAGTACAGTGGTTATGATCGCTGCACTCACAATATGTCGACATCAACAGGTGAGTTGACTAAGCTCGGCTTAACGCCTCCTTCTGGAAGCAAGTGGTCTTTAACATCACAAGGTAACTTATTAACCGTAAGCTACATTATGAAAGACAGTGAAATTGCAGCTTATATAGTTGACAGCTTTAGGGATGGAAACTTAAATAGGATTAGCAGCATTAAGGCGCAAGACAACAGCGTTATAGCGGTCTTGACCATGCCTGTTTTAAACTGGGGATCTATGGATAGTCCTGCAATAGAGGTGTCTGCCCCTGTTGTTTCAATGAAGGCTGAGGTGGCTGATCCAGAAGTGGATATTAACCCTGTCATTGAAGCTGTCGTAATTAAATCTAAGTACGTCCAGCCCCTAAAGCCTAAAGTCATTATTGTTAAAGATGAGGCTTTATATAAAGATCGCCAGGTAAGAGTTCAAGATAGGGCGGATAGAATCAATCAAGATCGCCAAGATAGACGTGCAAGTATGAATTGAACGTTTCTAACATTCAGTTGACAAGAAATAATAATAATGATTTAATGTTATTTTATCCTTGTTGGCATATGTTATGAAATATTTACTTTCTCTCGCATTTTTAGTTTCTTTATCCTCACAGGCTGGTGGGCTGACAGGATCAGTAGAGGAAGGTTCCGTTTCTGCTGGTTTGGGGAACCCATTTCTTCCTGATGTCGATTGTGATTACAATACCGAGAAGTTAAATTTTGACGGGGCGGCTTGGAGCTGCGTCCCAGATAGAACGAAGACACTCGCTGCTGCGGCGCCCAGCTACACTTACAGCCTTACTTATGGTTCGTGGGGGGCATGCACAGCAAGCTCTCAATCTCGCAGTGCAACTTGCACCCGCAATGACGGCCAAGTCTCCGCCTTAAGCTTTTGTAGTACAGCTGTAACCTCGCAGTCGTGCGTCATGCCGGCATCAAATTATGTTTGGTGTGGCTGGACAAGAGTAAAGCGATACCGTCAGATTGTGATACGCTGGAAATGTGAAGATAGTGCGCCAAAAGCATCAGACTGGGCGACCTACAAGGCACACCCAGATAATTTAGAGCGCTGGAAACGAAAATATTCTATGAAAAGAACGCCAACTCTGAGCTATTTTAGAAGTGGTACGCCATCTGACGGAGTGGAAATGTCGGCAGTCAGAACGTGGCTCAGGAATAATGCCCGAGGTAACGCAAAGAAAGCTTTCTTTGGATTTAATAGTGCTACGCGCTACTATACTTATTATAAGTGTAGTATGGATAATGTAAGGAAAGGGAAGCCAGCCTGTGATGCCAAGGATTACGGAGGCACCTTTGCAGAGTACACGCGTCAAATGACTTGCCCTGTCAGCAAAAGAATAATCTTTAAGAATTGGTATAAATCAGCGCGTAACTACTATGCTGAATATAAGTGCAGAAGGTAGCTAACTTCACATTTTGACATTTATTTCTTTTAGTTGTATTATGCGAGCAAGTTAAGAGGTTTATATTATGGCGGTATTAGTGACGTTAGAGCAGCTGCTCAATTGGCAGCAGTTAAAAGCCTGCGAAGAAAAATCGGCAGGTGGCGGCATGTTCTTTCAAATCCCTGATAGATGGTATGAAGATAAGAATTATGGTTGCGCCTGCGGTCATGTTTCACAGCGCTATTTAAGTCAAGAAGAAGGCGGTAGCCTCTGTTTAGCGTGCTTTGAAAAAATAGCCTTCATTCCACCTGAAATAGACAGCGATGAAAAACTGCAAGCCGTCTTTAAAACGCAAGAATTCTTAACTGCGCCAGAACGAGCTGATGATGACTGATAAGCTGCATAAAAATATTGAAGTTGACATTGAATCAGGTAATCTTGATGGTGGCATTGGCGGATTAAACGAAATCATGATTAACCTGTCAGCAGGAACGGCAATATTAGACTATTTCCTAAATATGCTTGATCACGAAACTGATATTCACTATAAGAATAATCAATTTTTAAAAACAGCCCTTACCCAAGGTAATTGGCCTGTTGCGAGCTACTTGCTTAATAAGGTAGCGACACTATTAGAAGATAGTTTACATGAATCTGTAGGCAGCCATACTGCCGAGCTTGATGTTAGCTTTGATCACTTAGCTGTCTTACTGGGTACGCAAGTCGCCTTAACTAAGATTAACCCGTGAACTACTTCTCTTAAGATCGCTTAAATTTTTAGCTTGTCAGTATCACCGCTCATCAATATAGATGACGCATTTTTATGTCCCATCAGTTCACTTAATCGATTGTAGTCAGCTGTTATTTGTCCAGCAACCTGTTTCATCTTGGTAGTTATCTGTGTGAGGCGGTGGAGCTGCTTATCTTCAGATAGGCGAGACTTGATTTTCCAAAGCATATTGGGTTTTTTAAAGGGTTTTTGTTTGTGAGCTAAAAAAACATTGAGGAGTTCAATGTGATTACGCTCAAGGCAGGCAATCACCATATCATCGGTGATCGTATCGTTAATTTCGTTGCTTATGGCGTTATTAAAGTGATCTAAAATAACGCCTTCTGAGTGAGCTTGTTCACGATGAGGATCGACCATCTCGTACAGAGTGAAAGAGAGCATAATGCCGTGGCGCTATCTTTTTCGGGACGCGGCACGCTTCGCTTTTCTGGCTTCACGTTTAAGCTTACGTTCTGCACGGTGCTTCTCTAATATTTCTCTATTGCTTAGGCGGGGCTTATTGAATGCTATCTTATTGCCGCCAATATTGGCATTAACGTTAGCCTTACGACCGCCCTGTTCAAGTGTGCTGATACCATTGTTAGCTTCAATAATTTCATTGCGTTTAATTAAGCGCTGTCGCTTATACGCATTGGCAATATCTTTTGCTTCAATGATATCAATGAGTCCATTGCCGTCAATATCCATGGAAATGAATATTTCAGTGGCAGAGGCTAAAAATTCAGCTTCCGTTAATTTTTGGTCTGCATTTAGATCGACATGGTTAAAGCGTTTTTTCTTGTAGTGTCTAAGATCGTCAAGGGTAGAAATCGTGTTGACCCCGTTTAAGGTCACGCCGACATCACCCGTATTATCAGCGTCCAACGTCTCAAATCGTGCGACGGATAAAGCTAAAAATTCTGCTTCGTCGATAACGCCGTCAGCATTAGTGTCCGCCTTCATAACGGTTAATGCTTGTACTGCATCTCGACGATCTTGATTTGAAATCCCACTCACATCGACTGCATAGGCAGATGATGACAATAACGTCGCAAGTATGAGGGTGGGCAGGACGGGTAACTTCATGGAATACTCCTAATTTGTATCAATCATATAATACAATGCAATGACTTGTCAATATATCAAATTAAAATAAACCAAATTGTGAGATCCATAGCTATTTACAAATTAAGTGGTGCCGCTGGCTTTTATTTTAGAAATAAGTGCTTGCGCAGCTCGGCAATATTGTCAACGGTGGAGGCCAGTTCTTCTAAAGAGATTAGCCTATCTTCTTCCACTTTTGGATAGGTGTCACTATAATCAAGAATGCCATCTTCTTTATCTGCCATACTTAGCAAAAAGATAGAGACCACGGTATTTAAGCAATCTATATCCGATCCAGACAGCTCATCTTCATCCACCTCCCTAAGACCGCTAATGACGCCATCAGACTCAGTAACAGACTGACACTCGTCAACCAGTGATAAAAGGTCGTCAGAGGCTATTTTACCCGCTCTAATTGAATAGGTCGCACCGGTAATCACGCGTCCGTACATGGTCAGGCTTAATCTATCTGCTTGGTAACAAATCTCAGCAAGCCAACTGTGGTTTAATTCAGCTGTCTTCGTGGTTAAAAATAAGGCAACTTCAATAGTTCGGTTAACATCAAGGTTTAACGTGGTCATTTTAAAATAAGATCCTTTGCCTTCATCCAGGCATCTATAGAGCGGTATTCAATTAACGTAAGCGGTCTTCCCATTTGGTCTACTTTCTTTTTAAATAAGACAACTTCAGGGTAACGATTAGACGGCTTGTTAAGATAATCATGCTGACGGGAATGAGGCGTCTTAGTAGACTCCTTAAATAGCTTGAGTGCTAATTTGGCAATAAACGATTCGGTTAAGTCAGCTTCTAAGTCTTTAACGTAGTTATATTCATTATCTCTTTTATAGACTAAGCCATAAGTGAAATAAATCTGAAAGCCAAAACAGACTGAATACAATAGCGTATTCATGACAAGGTTGAAAATACCTAAGCCTGTAGAGAGATCGTTAGTCAGGGCGCTTTGGTGTAGGCCATTTACTAAAATGGCGATAGAGAAGATCGTTAGGCCAATAGACCAGATATACCTGAGGCGTAATGACCTTTTTTTATTCAAGGCAACGTCATCTTCTGTTAAGGGTTGAGTAAGAATATCAATCATGACAATTCAACCGCACATTCAGATAAGGCGATGGCTTGCTGCTCCCCCATTAAGAAACTAAGCGTATCAAAACCAATATCCAAGTCATCAATAACATTAGGGAGGAGCATCGATATTTGATAGTAAGTATGATTGTCATACATAAAGGCATGTAAGATAGGGTTCATTAACTTATTGGTCCACTTAAACCGCCACCAAAAGCTGGGCTTTTTAATGGGCTTAGGTTTTATCGATAGTAAATACGTCGCTATCTTATGTTTCTTTTCTTTTAACGTATGCAAAATCACCTCATCGGTAATTTCTTTCTTATTGCGAGGCAGTGAAACTGAATTAAACTTCTCCATTAGAAAAGATAAGGTCATCTCTTCCTCTTTCACATAATCAATAATGTCAATTAATGACAATGTATTAAGATCAGGGCGTGCTGTTGAGTGCCGACCGTAACCATCGTCACCTTCGTATTCAGTTACCATGGTTATGCTGCCAACGCTAATTGTGTATACGCTAAATCCGATAGCAAATCACGAAGGACAATAGCGCGCTCAAATTGTTGTGCGTCTACGCAGGCTTTTAATTTCTTAGTTAAAATAGACACCTTATGATGATGAGATACCTCTCTACTGAGGGTGTCTGTCACCTGTAGCGAGAACAGCTCATGAGAACTTAACCATGTCGTATCACCTCTGTCTGGACCATAGACGATCTGCCATCTACCATTCATATTAGGATAAATAAGACCTGGACGACAGCGACCATCTCGCCCCCTAAAGTAGCGTGTCATTCCTGCCTCAAGGATTACACCATCACGATCTTTTAGATGGTGTGATGTGCCCAGTTCGTCCTGCGTAGGCCAGCCCAACTCATCACGTTTAAAGCGATCGTGACCCCATGATTTATTAAAGTTAGCTAAAGGATTGGTAGTAGGGTGAACACCTTCAACCTGCGATTTGGTTAAAGCGATCACGTCGTGATGATTGTTCACCGCTAACGCTTGATTATTTAATTGGGTGTAACCGTATTTTTTGGTGCAATACTCGAGTATGTATGCCATTTCAATCAGCATCATGCGGCTCATTAAATAGGGCATATTCGTGTATTGATCGTAATCATATTCTGCGCGATGGATATGTGCTTGAAAAAAATGAATTTCAAGGTGGCGACCTGAGACCGTTATTTTGCAGGCCATTTCACCCTTAAGACCGACATGATGGGTCTTTGCTAAAGAGGGGTAATGTGCTTTAGTGTCTGGATCTTGTTTGACTTTAAAGCCGCGACGACGCAGGTGAGAAAGAATTGTTTTGTAAACATCAAAAAAACTGTCTTCAACATGCTCTTCCCAAATATGGAGTGAGGTATTATTTAGTCGTAACTTACCTTGTCGTATTGTCATGATGCATTCCTTTTTGTATAGAATATATGATACGATAATATATTCTCAAAGTCAAGCATTATTAACTCGCCTTAACGCTAATGCTCTTTGATGATACCTAATTTTTTGCTTGGGAATGTCAGTGTGCTTAATCAAGTAAGTGTTATTTAGATAATATACTGTCAATCTATTTGAGATAGTTAATACAAATTAATGTATACTGGTCAACCAAATCAAAATTAAACCGTTAGTATTAATATGACATTAAATAAAATCAATCAGGATTAATCACTTGTGAGCTTTGCAATGGATCAGTTCCTTAAAAATAATGAGCGCCAGGCTTATAAAATGGCACATTATGCAACGCGTAATAGCGCCGATGCGTTAGATATTATTCAAGAAGCTATGATTAAATTGGTTAAGCATTACCATTCTCATGGCGAGGATGAGTGGCCGCCCTTGTTTTTAAAGATTGTACAACGTCAAATTACCGATTTCTACCGTAAGCAGCAACGTCAAAAAGGTGTGTTTTCATGGTTTTCATCTTCTGAGGAACTTGCAGAAGATCATCACGATACAATGACGCCAATGCCGGATGAGGTGTTAGAGGGTGAGCAAGCCTTAAGCGAGGTTGAGAAGGCTGTATCCGCGTTACCTGCCCGCCAGCAGCAAACATTCTTATTGAGAAGCGTACAAGGTTTTAGCACTATCGAAACGGCCAGTATTATGGAAATAAGTGAAGGCAGTGTTAAAACACATTACCACCGTGCCTTAACGTCATTGCGAGAAGCGTTAGGGGAGGAGCTCAAATGACAGAACAATTTGAACAGAAAGTACAGCAACATCTGCAAGAAAGTATAAGCGGAATTGATGCAGCGACCTTGTCTAAGTTAAATCAAGCAAGACAGGCAGCCTTAAACCCTAAAAAGACGCGACGACTCTCTTGGTCTCTGGTCTCTAAACTGATCCCTGCTGCAGCGGTGGCGATGTTGGTGATCAGTGTTGTGCCATCCGATCCAACACTATCGATTGAGCTTAACTCTCCAGCGTGGGTTTTATATTCAGATCAAGACGAGTTGGCACTCTATGAAAATGCAGAATTTTATGAATGGTTTGATATGGTGGAAGCAAGCTCAAGAAATTTAATTTTAAAATAATTAAATTAAATGTCAACCAATTTAACGCCGCTACGTTATTTAAACTGTAACACACATTAATTTCATTATAATAATAAGGGTCAACCCATGAAACATTTAACTAAACTAACATTAGCCTCTGCCATTTTAGCAGCAACATCAATGATGACACCTGCATTTGCAGATAGCCATGAGTCTGGTCGCCAAGGCAATAGCGCTGAGCACCGTCAAGATGGAGAATATCGCCAAGCTCGACAAGAACGTATGAAAAACATGTCTCCAGAACAGCGTGAAAAAGCAAA
>ENA-ORXI01000093-ORXI01000093.1-sediment-metagenome-genome-assembly--contig:-NODE-93-length-62841-cov-9.056322_pt1 | contig 62841 bp, 60 predicted proteins | sample MGYA00237861_ERZ511468 | MGnify/ENA primary metagenome ERZ511468 (study PRJEB26299, sample SAMN06266213) | sediment metagenome | isolation source: Hudson Canyon methane seep mesocosm | place: USA:Hudson...
GAGTATTGATACCAATGGCTTCCCTTATAACTTCACCACCATTTATGCAGAGGTCGATTAATTATGAGTGCAAACACCGAAACAGTTAATGCTTCACTCCCCAATAAATTAAAAGCCTTTCATAAATGGGCCGAGGTTGATGACAGCACCTTAAATAATGGACAAAAACTAGCCGTTAAGTACTTTATGGGAGCCGTTATCCTGTTTATATTCCAAATTTTATTTGGTTTATTAGCAGGCATTCAATTTATAGCGCCTAATTTTTTATATGAAATTTTAGACTTTAGCGTTAACCGCATGGTCCATATTAATGCCATGATTTTATGGATGTTATATGGTTTTATCGGCTGTACTTACTGGCTTTTAGAAGATGAAAGTGGCACTGAAATCGCTGGTTTAAAATACGGTGTGTTAGGTTTTTGGGTGTTGAGTACAGCTATTACCGTAGTGGTACTGGTCTACCTATTTATCCAAACAGGTGCAGGTAATGATACGACTTTATGGCTGATTAATGAAGGTCGTGAATATATTGAAGCCCCTCGTTGGGCAGATATTGGCATTGTTGCCGTCATGCTAGTTTTCTTCTACAACGTAGTAATGACTTTTAGCAAAGGGAAATGGTCAGGTATTGCAGGTGTTTTAACTCTAGATCTAGTGGCATTAGCAGGCTTATATGTTGCTGGTATGTTCTATATGACAAATATCACCCATGAGCAATTCTGGTGGTGGTGGGTTATTCATTTATGGGTTGAAGCAACTTGGGAAGTATTAGTTGGCGTTATTATGGCTTGGTCATTAATGACGATTTTAGGGGTTAGCCGTAAAATTGTAACAACATGGCTATATATTGAAGTCGCTCTTATGTTTGGCTCGGGAATATTGGGGTTAGGTCATCATTATTTTTGGATTGGAACGCCTGAGTATTGGCTCACCATTGGTGGTTTTTTCTCAGCATTAGAACCCATTCCATTAGTCGCTATGGTTGTCCATGCTGTGTATGATTCAGGTGAACGTGGTTTTAAAAATATGAACCATCCAGCAATGGCCTGGTTAATTGCCCATGCCTTTGGTAACTTCTTTGGCGCAGGTGTTTGGGGATTTATGCATACCTTGCCACAAATCAACCTATACACTCACGGTACGCAATGGTCGGCTTCACATGGTCATTTGGCCTTTTTTGGCGCTTATGCCACCATTAATATTGCCTTCTTTTATATTGCTATTCAGCACTGGCGTGGCAATGTCTGGATGGGCGCTGAATCACAAAATGCTTGGCGCTGGAAATGGGCGCTGGCCTTATTAAATATTGGCGTACTCGGTATGACCATTGCCTTATTAATTGCGGGTTACGAACAATCCTTTATTGAAAGAGCTATTGGTGGTTCAACTTGGGGCGGCTATTTTGCAGCACAGACCCACCCATCCTTTTTATCAGCAATGCATTGGCGTATGTTGTTTGGATTGGTTACTGCTTCAGGATTGGGCTTACTTGTTTGGGATTTACTGACTATTGGTAAAGGCGAAACACGTAAAGCAGAAGTTATTGCTCCTGCAGAATAAAGACCTCTTTTGTACCTTTTAAATAACAAGGGCATAGATCAATCATGCCCTTGTTATTTTTTACAATTATCCGAATGTATTACTAAATAAGCTATTTGCCCAGACAAACATGTCCTCAAAATTCTCATTACTCCAATGAGGTGCATTTGAAGATGCAAAAGAGTCATCCACCAATTGCATACTATTTCCAACTGTCTCATAACAAAAAACAGCGCTGAGCCAAGATGCTTCATTGTATGTAATGGGACTATAACAAGCTGAATTTGTTTTTATTCTTTTTAATCGCTCAGGATCATAAACAAAATCTTCTGATGTCGTCTTACCTGCAATTTCTCTAATGATAGCATCAGCACAAACCTTGGCTTGCGCATTAGCCATATGGCCTGACTTGGGTTGTCCGCTATTATTTGAGTCACCGATAACATAAAAACCTGCTCTTAACGTCGACTCATAACTAGCAACATGAACGGGAGCAAACCGCTGGCCAACGGGCAATAGTTGCAAATCTTCTACAATTTTTCCTGCTTTATGGGTGGGGATAACATTTAAAACTTTAGCACTAAAATCTCCAGCAGATGTTTTAGCAACCTTTTCCCCATTGTCTTTAATTTCAATAGACTCTAATGTTGCATTAGGAATATAAGTCACAATATCTTTATAAATACCATTAAAAGCTTGCTCAAAAGTTTCCTTTTCAATGGCAATTTCTGCATGTGGATCCAGTACAATCACTTGTCCCGCCCCTAGTATTCGCTTAACGTAGTCTGCTACCACACAAGCGCGTTCATAAGGCCCAGGAGGACAACGATAAGGACTTTCAGGTACCGTCATAATAAAAGTATCACCCGTTTCCATCGTGTGTAATTGATCTCTTAATAATTCAGTTTGCTCACCCGCAATCCAGGCATGCGGCACTTGATCAAAATTATCAACACCCATTTCTTTTAGTCCAGGGACATCAATAAACTCAATACCTGGTGCCAACACAACATAGTCACATTCAATACCTGTATTATTATCTAAGTGAACCGTTTTAACAGCTCCCTCTGTTACACCTGTTACCAGACCTTGCTCAACAATAACCCCATAATTATCTTGTAATGATGTAAATGATTGGGTGATTTCATCAAGCTGTAATCTATCATTCAAAATAAGGTTACTTAATACACATGAAACATGATCGGGGTTTTTATCGACCATCGTCACTTTAATTTTTCCTTCGCTCCATAATCGTAAATATTTAGCTAAGGTTGCTCCTGCAAACCCTCCACCAACGACAACAACTCTAGCTTCAAAGTTACTGTCTGCTGCTTTTAAAACAGAAGGTGTCACAGCAAGAGCTGCGGACACACCCGATAATTTGATAAATTCACGTCGATTAATTTGAGTCATAATAGTTTCCTCGGAAAAGTTATAAGGTTTTGATTATCAATGTATTAATAGGTGTTAAAATTTCAATCATGCTCTTCCTCATCTTCCTCATCTTCCTCATCTTCCTCATCTTCCTCATCTTCCTCATCTTCCTCATCTTCCTCATCTTCCTCACCTGAACTATCTAAACTATCTGGATTTTCTGGATTTTCTGGATTTTCTGGATTTTCTGGATTTTCTGGATTTTCTGGATTTTCTGGATTTATATTAGCTTGCCCTGCAAAGTATTTAGCTAACGCGATTACATCGTCAGAGCTATACCCTTTGGCTTGAAAATGCATCAATTCCTCATCAGCTCCCTTAATCATTTCCATTAGCTCATCCTTTATTTCTTCTTCTGCTTGCCCCATAAGAGAATCAAAACCTTCATCACGATTACCCTCCATTCCATGACATTGAGCACACTGTGCAGCCATAGCTCTAACAGGGTCAACAATTTCAATAGCTTGGGCTATTCCAATAGCGCCAACTACAAACAAGAATAAACTTGTAAATAGTATTCGCTTTAAACCGTTATTCAAATAATTCATAATTTTCCTCAATAATTATAATAATCATAAATACCCCAATTCAGAATATGTAATATTCGGCAGGATATTAATTTGTATTTTTAGCTCCGCATTAATTACTAACACTAGATTCCTCCAACATTATCCTGAACCTAAGCAAAACACATACCAAAAATTAACTAGCCTTATGTAACTTCAACTATCCACATTTTTAGGTGTTTATTTTCTAGAGCCTATAAAAAATATGACTCATTACCCCGACAAAATATAAGCTTTTAAACTTGCCACATAGTATTAAAATAAATAAGTAAATGAATAATTTACACAAAAACATACAACCCTTTGAAATAAAATGTTTTTACTCATTTATCCAAATTTATTTATTTGTCGTGACATAGCAACAATCCATCTACATAGCTATACCTTTACAAAGTTTTATTCATTTTTATAGTAAAGAGCAGGAACAACCTTGATTGTTTTTTTCATACTCTACTTACACAGATAAAATGAGTACGAAATTCAACTAGTGAATGTAGGAAGTTGCCTGTATATTGCTAATTTAAAGCTAGCAATAATATGGATTTGGAATGACTCTTGATATCTATCTATCTATTTTTACCCTGATGTTTATTTCTTTAGGGGTTAATGTACTATCGCTAAAATTTCGAATCCCATATACCGTTCTTCTCGTCATTGCTGGCTCATTATTAGTTCCTCTTTCTAAAGTTAAACTTTTCTCCTTTATCACCAGCTTTCAATTAACCCCTGAGTTATTATTTTTTGTATTTCTCCCCGTATTAATTTTTGAATCTGCTTACAACATAAAAGTCCGTAATATTAGAGATAACAAAATTGCCATTAGTATCCTGGCTATTATTGGACTGCTCATTTCTACTGTTTTTATTGGATATATTGGCTATTGGGGGTTTCAATTATTAGGCTTTCAGATACCACTACTGGTCACTTTATTATTTGGAGCTATTATTTCTGCTACGGATCCCGTCGCCGTACTTGCATTATTTAAAGAATTTGGGGCGCCTCACCGTTTAACATTAATTTTTGAAGGTGAAAGCTTATTTAATGATGGTACTGCTTTTGCGATTTTTATAGTACTGCTTGATGTCATAGCAAATGGCTATCATGGCTATTCAACTTTTTTACAAGGCTTACTTACATTTAGCACCATGATTGTTGGCGGTACAATCTTTGGTTTATTGATGGGGTTTATATTTTCTAAACTCATTGAATGGGTTAAAGGTCATCAAAACTTAGAAATCACCCTCACTTTACTTGTTGCTCATTTCACATTTCTATTCGCTGAAATTATTTCTACTCATTGGATTATCAATGGACATAACATTCATATTTCCTCAATTATTGCAACCTTGGTTTCATCCATGGTGTTAGGAAATTATGGTCGTTTTAAAATGTCCAGTGGCGTTGAAGAATACATGGAAAAGTTCTGGGAATACTTTGCATTCGTATCTAATTCACTAGTATTTCTACTGATGGGACTGCTATTTACCAGCCTGACAATATCATTAAATATTGCATGGCTACCCATTTTAATGATTATTTCAGTGGTAGTTATCGCACGTGCTATTTCAATTTATATCTCTGTCGGTATAGCTAATCAATTTAAATCAGAAGAGAACATTCCTTTAAACTGGCAACACTTAATGGCTTGGGGGAGCTTACGTGGTTCATTGGCTGTCGTTATGGTTTTACTCATTCCCGATAATACAAGTTTACCCAACTGGCCCTATGACTTTTCTATTAAGGAATTCATTATCGCCATTACCATTGGCAGTATTTACTTTACCTTACTGGTTAAAGCAACCACTATTGGTACGATCGTTCGTTGGCTAAAAATAGATGCCTTATTACCTCATGAGCAATTAAGTTATTACAAAAGCAAAGCACTTATTTATAAAGACCTTATTCGACACAGCAAAACACTTTACGATAATCGCCATATCAGTGCAGAACAACATCAAAATTTTAGTCAATACTACTTACAACGACATGAGAAAATTTGCAAACAATGTGCTGAACTTGATATGGATGCCAGTCATGTTATAGAAAATATGCTGCGTATATACACTTTAGCTGTTCAAAAAAAGGAATTAAAAGCCTTGTTTCGACATGATGAAATTAGCGAAAGTATTTATAAAAAGAATCTTAATATTTTAGAAACTCAAACAGAGCGAGTTGAGCAAGATAGCAACCGCTTACAATCTCTTAATGAGTATCTAATCAACTGGATGGGTATTTTAAATAATAGCTTTCGTAAGCTATTTTTCTTATCTGATAAAAAAGACAGCCCTAGAGAGCTTTATCTTTATTACCACACTCAACACCTGCTTATTTCTAAAGTATTAGAAGAAATGCACCTGTTAAATAGCTCGCATTTAAATGAAGTTTTTGATGATAAAAAAGCAATACATAACGTCATTGCCATATATAACAATCTAAAAACAGCGACAGAACAACAAATGCAGCATGAACTGGAATCAAACCAGGATATGCTGGATCATTTAAATGAACAGTCCGCCATTAATTTATTGCAAACAGTCCAAACCAGTACTTTAAAAAAATTGCATAAAGGAGAAATTATTAGTAATAAGTTACACGTCATTCTCAATAAAGAACTTAATCATTGGTAAGTTGTGCATATTTCAATTCGGTTAAAATTATTCATTGCTTTATTACTCACCACATTATTCATTGCCGCAGGTATGCATGCCTTTATGCGCCAATCATTAAACCGTGGTTTTACCGAATTTATTAAAGTTCGACAACAAGAACGCATTGATTTATTAATTAGTCGTCTAGTTGAAAATTATGCGGTCTCTGAAAGCTGGAAACCATTGGCAAGCAGTAAAAAACAATGGGTAAGAATTTTACGATCAGATGCACCGAGACGTAAACGTGCTATGAAGTGGATGAAAAAATCAGAAAATGAGCCTATCAATAGATGGCCTCCCATTTCTTCCGAACGAGTAAAAAATAGGCATTCTGCCCCTTTAAATTTACGCATTATGCTTCTAAATGCTGATAAATCAACCATCTTTGGTCGTCAAGAAGATCTCTCTTTATTAACCCTACAACCTATTTTTTATAAGCAAGAAATAATCGGCTATCTAGGCTTATTACCTGGTCATCCAATAAAACAACTAGGTGATAAGCAGTTTATGGAACAACAAGCTAACGCTTATTTATGGATCACTCTTTTAATGATTGCTTTATCGGCTAGCTTAGCTCTGTTTCTTACTTACCTTTTCGGTCGCTCTCTCAAAAGAATGACTGTCGCCACTCAAGCATTAGGGATGGGGGAGTATGCTATGCGCTTACCTATTGAGTCCAACGATGAACTAGGACAATTAGCCAGAGACTTTAATGAAATGGCTGCAGCGTTGCAACAATCGGAACAAGCGAGACAGCGTTGGGTTGCTGATGTATCGCATGAATTACGCACCCCTTTAGCCATTTTGAATGGTGAATTAGAAGCTTTACAAGATGGTATTCGCCCCATGAATATTGATGCTATTCATTCCCTATCTAGTGAAGTGTCACGACTAACACGCCTAACGAACGATCTTTATCAATTGGCTTTATCCGACCATGGCGCATTAACTTACCGTAAGATTAAATTGAATCCTATTGTTATTCTTAAACAGAGTATTGCTGGACTAAAACCTAAGTTCGATCATAAACAAATAACGGTCACTCTACTTGATACAAGCCACAATACCAGCCTTTTTGCAGACCCCGACCGCTTAACCCAGCTATTTCAAAATTTACTGACAAATAGTGCAAAATATACCGATAATGGAGGTCATTTAGATATAACTCTTTCTCAAAAAAATAAAACTTTATTCATTGATTTAAGTGATAGCGCGCCATCAGTTCCACAACAAAAACTTGAAAAACTATTTAACAGGCTTTATCGAGTAGAAAAATCTCGGAGCAGAAACCTTGGAGGTGCAGGACTCGGACTCTCAATCTGCAAAAATATTATTACCGCTCATCACGGAAAAATGAGTGCTCACCCCTCAATATTAGGTGGACTAGCCATTCACATTGAACTTCCTATCACACCATAACAATGACTGAAACGGCCAATATATTAATTGTCGAAGACGAAGACAAGCTAGCTCAACTTGAATCAGACTATTTACTTAATGCAGGATTTACTGTTGATCTCATAAACGATGGGGACAATGTTGTTTCATGGGTTAAGCAACAGCAACCAGACCTTATTTTGCTAGATCTTATGCTACCAGGCAAAGATGGGCTATCAATTTGTCGTGAAATACGCAGTTTCAGTTCTGTCCCTATCATCATGATAACCGCACGTATTGAAGAAATTGACCGCTTATTAGGTTTGGAAATGGGGGCTGATGATTATATATGTAAGCCTTTTAGCCTAAGAGAAATGGTAGCTCGCGTCAAAGCAGTACTACGTCGTCAACATTTACCTGCAGAGTCTCCTCAAACCCAAGTTATACAGTTAGACAGCCATAGTTTTCGTGTACTAGCAAAAGGCCTGGAAATAGAGCTCACCTCAGTTGAGTTTCAATTGCTTCAAGTATTACATCACCAGCCAGGGCGTATTTTTTCTCGCGCTAAATTAATGGATTTAATCTATTCGGATCAAAGAGTTGTTTCTGATCGAACAATAGATAGCCACATTAAAAAATTAAGAAAAAAACTATCTGAACTATTGCCAGACCAAGAACTTATTCACTCCGTTTATGGGGCTGGTTATCGTTTTGAAACGATACACATAATCAATAATTAAATTTGCACATTGTTTTCACAATTACTTCAAATTTCTTGCAATATTCTTAGCTAAAGTTAATACCAAGAACGGAGAAAACCGTTTACATATTAACTTAAAGAGAGACTGCAATGAACACTAAACTCATTCCCATCGCATTATTTCTAATCGTGCCTTTAACGGTCTCTGCATTTTCTGGTGGAGAAGGCAAAGGCTCTCAAGGAAAACAAGCCAATAAAATAGAAAGATTAGCCCAAAAGCTTGATTTAAGCTCTGAGCAAAAAACTAAAATAGAAGCTATTTTCAAACTGCAACGTGAAAAAATCGATGCGATTAAAGAAGATTCACGTACTCGCATGCAAGCAATTTTAACTCCTACCCAGATGAATGAATTCAATGCACTGAAAGCTCGTCGCCAAGAAAAAAAACAGAACCGTCAAAATAACAAAATGAATAACAAGCAAAAAAGAATGAATAATTAAGTAATAACCAAGAGGGGGGGGGGGAATACTTTTATTCCCCAAAGCTGTACCTAGTTGTATTTCCTAAAATTAAAACTTTTAACAAGGTGACTCAAATGAAACTCCTAAATAAAACAATAGTATTACTACTAACCTTAACTCTATTAATGCCTACCCTCGTTTCTGCTAAAGGTGGTGGTCGCAAGGGAGTAAACAAACGTCAAGCAGTAACAAATGTGCTGCCCGCAAGCCAAGCAGATACATTATTATGGATGAGAGAAGAAGAAAAACTCGCGAGAGATGTCTATCTGGCTTTAGCTGATGAATGGAAACAACCTATCTTCGAAAATATCGCAGCGTCTGAACAAAAACATATGGATGCTATACTAAAAAAGATCAATTCATTTGGTTTAACTGATCCCGCTAAATCATCAGAAGGTGATTTTACCGATCCTGATATTCAAGCCTTATACACTCAATTAGTCTCTCAAGGTGAAGAGGGGTATATTGCAGCACTCAATGTAGGGCTAACTATTGAAGATATGGATATTGCTGATTTAATAAATGCAATAGATGAAACGGACAATATAGGGCTAAAAACAACGTACCAAAGCCTACTAGAAGGCTCAAAAAACCATTTACGCGCCTTCAACCGTCTCATGCTAAAACAAGGCATAACATACGAGCCTGTCTATATATCTCAAAAACTATTTGATGCGATTATAAACTTTTAAGGCTATTTTTATCCCTCCTCTGCCTCTTTTGAGTCAGAGGAGGCTGCACTTTAATTAACCAGCAAATTCTCGTAAAATCGAATCAGCAGGTAGTTCTTCCTCAGAAATAGTATCTAGCACTGTTGGATCAAGCACATTAATTTTAATAAATAACTTGGTACTGCCTTTTTTAACCAGTCCATAAATAAACCCACCTCGATCACGAAGCTTTCTGTTTGGTTTTATAGATTTTTGCCATGTCCCTGATGCACCAATATTCCGAATAATATCCGCATTGGCCTCACCCGTATCTAAATACACAGTCGAACCTTTTGTGGCTCTGCCTCTCACTTCAATTCTGGAATGAGCACTGCCATCAATAGATTGATACACAAAAGAAGCTTTGGTTAAATCAACAGGTATATTATTACTGGTTGTCACTTGTCGAATAATACCTTGCACTTTAGTTAACTCAGCCATGTCACTAATGTCATTTAAGGTGAATTGATAAAGCTCCCCATTAAAATCTTCTACAAAACCATAAGGGTCTGTTGCTCCCTTTAGAGTTCGTCTTAACTCTCTTTTAATTTTCGTAGCATTTCCAAGGCCATGTATTTCATAGGTTGTCTGAACATCCCATTTAACAGGGTTAGAACATCCTATTATTAAAAAGGGCATTAATAGTAAAAGTAGATGATTATTTTTCATTTATTTCTCTTGGTTCATTAAAATAAACACTAAGGAATTAGTGGAAAAGAAGACATATAGTATAGCAATGATTTACAAAAGTTCGTCTAAGCTTTAATCATCCCCATTTTTCATATATTATTTAAGTATTATCATGTCCACTCATCTTCCTATTTTATATAGTTTTCGTCGCTGCCCTTATGCTATGAGAGCAAGACTGGCTATTTCAGTGTCAACCATTCAACTCGAATTACGTGAAGTCGTTTTACGCAATAAACCCCAACAATTACTAGATATTTCTCCCAAAGGTACGGTGCCTGTTTTACAGTTAACTGATAAATCAGTTATAGATGAAAGCCTAGATATCATGAACTGGGCTTTATCAATTAATGATCCTTTCAACTGGCTTAACCATAATTTAGACAGCGACCTTAAACAGCTCATTGAATGGAATGATGGGGAGTTTAAATATTATTTAGACCGTTACAAATATGCCGACCGCTACCCTGAAAACAGTGAGCAATTTTATCGGCAAAAATCAGAAACATTTATCACTGAATTAGAACAAAGGTTGTCACAACATAGCTTTCTTTGTGGTGAAACTTGCTGTCTAGCTGATATGGCCATTTTCCCCTTTATTCGTCAATTTGCTAATGTTAATAATATCTGGTTTCAAGCATCTAAATATCAACAGCTTAATCAATGGTTAAATAAGCATCTTGAATCTGATTTGTTTAGCTCTATTATGGAAAAATACCCCGCTTGGCAAACAGAAGATGAACAACTCATATTCATGCCTTAAACAAACTCATGGCCTCCGTTATTTGTTGTTTTGCATCGTGTAATGTTTGCAATGACATATCAGGTGTTAATTCATTATCACCTATTTTTTGAAAAGCAGGTAAAGTCTGAATAGGAGGCAATTTTTGTATTTGTTTACCCCCAATAAAACTATGAAACTTTGCTAACAATACAATATCGCTAATGCCAAGTGCTTCCTGTTCATTGCAATACCATTTATCAATATTTTTAGGTATTTCTTGCAAGTTTTGAGGGAACCCCCACTCTTTAAGCACAAGAGACCCAATAGGTCCTTGAAGAGCAGAAATGGTCATATTAAGATCTTGGTCTGAATACTCTTCATTATCCAGAGTATCAGCAAAAATCAAGATAGGGATTGCCCCTATATTGTGAGTCAAACCTGCAAGTAGCGCTTCATCTGGATTAGCCTTCTTAGTCAACATCGCAAGTGTATAACTAATACTTGAAACTTGAATACTTTTCTTCCAAAGCCCATGAATTTTAAGGTTAATATCTCTATCTTTGCTTTTAAATAAGTTTTGGATGCTAATACTAGTAACAAGACTCCGAGTGGTTGCCAATCCTAACCTAGCAACAGCATCATGACTGCTCGTTATAGGATTAACACCGCGATACAAAGGACTATTGACCGCCTGAATTAACCGAGAAGAAATAACCGAATCACAATTAATGATTTTAACCGCTTCTTGCACCCCAATATCTTTTTGAATAGCCTCTCTTAATTTAAGTGCAACATCAGGTAAACATGGAATAATAAGTTTATCTTGTTTGAAATATTGACAAAAAGCATCAAAAAAACGGTTATCTTGTAACTTTTCAGGAATATCTTCTGAATTAAGTAACGGGTTACGAATATGCTGACTGCTTTTACTTAAAGCATTTAGTGGAAAATGTAACACTTTAACGTCGGACTTAGCAATAATAGTACACTGATATTTATCAGTATTTGATAGAGGATAAAACGCTTTAAAAGTTGTTGCATCAACTTCATATCCCGCTCCATTCATCATTTCAATATAACAAAGTCCCTTAGCTAAATAAGGTAATGACTTAGCTTTGTCATTCATCTTAAAAATCACATCACCAGGTATATGGCTTGAAATACTGACCTGAAGTTTTTCAAGCTCAGCATCAGGAAGATGACCAATTGGGATAAGACGTTTTAAAAAAGTCAGAGGTATTTTTTTTATTTCTGTCGAAGCATCCTTATTGGTTTGAGATAACTCTTGTTTATTTTTGCTTTTTTTTGTGCGCTTCCAAAACATTATTTAATTAACCCCTTTTTAATTAAAATAATCATCTAGCCCTTTATTCTACAGTACCTTACACTTTGACTATATAATAAATTCTACAATATAAAGTCATCTGCTTAATAAAAATAACAACTCGAAAGTTGAATTTAAAATCCTATAAATTATTGACCTTTTCAGTAGGTTTTTCATTTTTCATTATTTTTACTATAATAGCCCTTTTAATTTGTAAAAATCAGCTTCACAAAATGTAAAGATCAATCAATTTAAAATTTTATCCTTGCTAACACAAAGAGCAAGTCATATATTAAAAATCGTAATAATACGAGATCACTGATGAAAAATAAAAAAGCTAATGGAATGCACCCTCCTCGACCTCTTCACCATAATCCAAAAGAAATACGAGACAATTTCTTTGAACTAGCCAATCCACAAAAATTTGATACCCCTAGTGATACCTTAAATACCAAGACAGACTTAGATATTAACTTAGGTTTAGAAAAAATAGTTCCTATTATTGGCCAAAACTCTGCCGCAGCTGTCAACCAAGGTTATCAGCATGCTCCTGATGAAATTAAAGCAAATATTCTCAGTACTATTTCCATCATCATTGCCATTCAAGAAGTCGCTAAAAACCTAAATATCGAGTTAGATGAATGCACTAACCTGACACATGGTTCCTTTCTTACTGAAGAGAATATTGAAAGCTGTTGCAATAATAATTATGCATCAATTACTGAAGAAATATTGGAGAAGCTTGGGTATGCTCCGATAGAAATTATTGCTTTAGGCCTTTTACAGCTCGCAAATATAAGAATAATGAATAAAATTCATCAACAAACAAGTACCTTATAAAGAGTTGGCCAGAGAGTAAAATGGAAATTATTAGAGAACAAATCTATAGAAATGGCATAAGCTCGGCCCTCGAAATATTAGAAGATGAAAGTCTTGAGCGTAATTTATTACTGAAAGAAATATCCTGCCTTCCAGAATATTTAATCCATTACAAATACGACACATTTATCAGTAATCTGGATCAAGCATTAAAAAAAAATGTACGCCCAATAGATCAAATAAAAATAGCGACTGTTGGTAATGAAATAAACTTAATTTCAGTACTAGAAAAACAAGGCGTAAAAGATGTTTTGGTTTTATCTCCTGACAGTCATTTTAATAATACTGACATGGAACGTGTTACAAATAATACACCTCCCAATATATCCGTTTCATTTTCCTCATTAGCAAGCCTTGATGTGGTATTACACAATACGACCTATTTGGTCATAGGTTTTGGCAGAAGCGAGAATTATTCTTTATTAACGGCTCCTCAAGCAAAAATCATCAAAATGTTACGTGCATTACATGCAACGGCTGAAATTGTAATGATTGACCCAATGACTGACCAAACAGGCTACGTTCATGATAGTCCAAAAGGTTGGGAGCCCATTTGCAACGAACGATTCGACCGAATACTGACACCTGCCGGCGCAAAGCATACCAATATTAATTTTTCACAGGATAATTTAAAATGGCAGTATTAGTTTTAACTTTCATTGCTTTTATCGCACTGGTTTACACAAATACAGTTGATTTTGACATTGTTCTAACCAATTATCCCGCTGGAGTACTTTGTATTTTATTTTGTCTGGATATATTTTCTCGTCTTTTAATTAAAACAAGAAGCCCTGAAAGGGTTGGTTTGTACTTTGCCAGAAGAACAAAAGGATCAAAAATAAGTGTGCTTGTTTTGTGTGGACTGGGGATGTTTATTATCAGTGCGCTCATCAATAACCTTGCCGCGTTATTTGTATTATTCCCTATCATATCAACTCTATTTATTGCGCTTAGGCTAACAGCACAGCAAAAAGTTGTGTGTCTTGCACTCGTTGTTTCTATGTGTAACCTGGGAGGGGCTGCAACACCCATCGGGGACTTACCTGCGATATTGCTCATGGATACTCGCGCTATTTCTTTTTCTACATACATTATTCATGCTTTACCTTTCTTTTCTTTTACCACATTAATCATTATTTCACTCTACTACAGCAAGTATAAGCATGAATTTTTTGATGCCAACAAAGCCCATAATCAACAAGCAAAGCTTGGCATACTAGCCATGATGCAAGATTACAAATATATTACAGTCGATTTAAAAACCACTGTACTGCTGATATTAGTTTTTACGGGGATGATTGTTGCATGGGCCTTGTTAGACCCTAACATTTGGCATTTTCACTATACAGCCATCGCAGGCCTAGTGGCATCAGTCATCGTATCGCCGACTAAATTGGTGACTTCAGTCGTCTCGAAATATGATTTAACCCCACTATTAGTTACCGCCTTAGTTTTATTAGTTGGCTCTCTAGTCTCAGCATCTCCTTTACTAGATAATTTATCTAAATATCTTGTAAGAGAAATAGCGGATCCAACCTATTTATTGCTGGCCATGTCCCTTCTTATTCTTTTTGCAAGTGGCTTGTTTCAAGCAGGCCCTGCTGCTGCTATTGTTCTGCCTATGGTGATTGAATTAGAAAGCAGTCAATTATCAATATTTGGGCCTTGGGTTTATATTGTCTATGCTGCAAGTATTTGTGCAGGCTCTAGCATGTTTTTATGGAGTGCTACAGCAGGTATAGCTCTTCAAGGGCAGGCGAGTCACTCAGGCTTAGAATTTAATTGGAAAAAATACCTGCTGTTCGGAATTTCCAATGCACTGATGCAGTATATTATTGCGATTTTAGTCGTTGGCTACTTTATTAACGTTTTTTCCATTAGCCTAATCATTCTATTGATTAGCATACCTCTGACTTATATTTTATATGTTAATGGAAAGGACTCAGTTGCTATGCGAGATACACAAGCAGGCGCGACAAAGTCGTCCCTAGACTAAATAAAATAATACTTCAATAGCAGTCATGACCGCGCGAAGTATAAATTAAAGACTTATTACTTTCGTAGGGGAGATTAGCGATAGCGTTATCCACCATTTCCAAAGACTTGTTAGGGTCAAGCGAAGCTAGAGCATCACGTCCTAAGCCAATAGCATTATTCACTATTTTCTAAAAACTGGCTATACTTAGTTCTAACATATTAAATAGGTTTTGGTTTGAGAAAATCACTGTTTAAAGAATTTTGCAAGGTATTCATCATTTGGTTCATTCCTCTATGCGCACTATTTAGCTATGGATTCTTTCTCGAATACAATAAAGTTTTTGAACTCTTAAAAACTAAAGAAATCAATAATGTCATCTTAGTGCAACACACAATTAAAGATGTTTTAACCGAGAGAATATCTGATCTCTTAACCCTTGCAGATTTAGTTAAGCTCCATATTAAAGATGAAAACGTGATAGGACATGTCAATGAAGAGTTAATCGCTTTTTCTGGCAACATTGGCGTATATGACCAAATTCGTTTACTTGATATGTCCGGTCAAGAAACTAATCGAATTAATTTAGAAAACCAGAGTATTGTTCAGGTTCCAGCTAATAAACTACAAAACAAAAGCCATCGCTATTATTTTAAAGAGACAGTTGCATTAGATATGGGGGAGATTTTTATTTCCCCGCTGGATTTAAATATTGAAAATGGCAAAATAGAGCAACCTATCAAACCTATGATACGAATAGGTACGCCAGTCTATAGTCAGACAGGTAAAAAAGTTGGTATCTTGCTGTTAAATTACTTGGCACAAAATTTACTCGATAAAATATCACACTTAACCGATTACCAAACACAACCTATTTCGCTATTAAATGGACAAGGCTATTGGCTAAAAAATGCTAACAGCGACATGACCTGGGGCTTCATGTATAACAATGAGCAACGTTTTCAAAATTATTACCCAAGGGTTTGGTCTGAGCTTCTTGAACAAGAAAAGGGACAAATTCTAACAAGGTTTGGGATTTTTTCTTTTGCATCGACATATCCCATTCATGAGTCTTTACCTGTGCATCTACATGTTAAACCTGATACTCATTTTGAGGGACATGGACTGACTATTAAAAATTACGTCTGGAAAATTGTTTCATTGATTCCTGATGAAACACTCAATTCAATGCAACGCGATATTTTAGTCAGATTTAGCTATACAGCGATACCTTTATTACTGTTATTGATATTTGTTGGTTGGCGATTAACTCTGTATCGACTAAAACATATAAAAGCTAAACAGGCACTTATAAAATCTTATCAACTGTTAGAACAAAGAGTAGATGAGCGAACTCAAGAATTACAGCATGAGGTCGAAATTAGAACTAAAGCTGAAGATCGTATGCGACATATGGCAAGTTATGATGCGTTAACAGGAATACCTAATCGAGCATTGTTTAATGACAGGTTACTAACTGTTATGGCAATGAATAAACGTCATAAATCTAGTTCAGCATTACTATTCATCGATTTAGATAACTTTAAAAATGTGAATGATGATTATGGCCATGAAGCTGGAGACATGGTTTTAAAACAGGTCAGTAAACGATTAAAGGATAAAGTAAGAAGTAGTGACACGGTGGGACGCTATGGTGGTGATGAATTTGTAGTTTTATTACATGAAATTAACTCAGAAGATGATGCTATCTTTGTTGCAAAAGAAATTATACAAACAATCTCACAAGAGTATATTGAGAAGGAAGTGACTGCTCTTATCGGTTGTAGTATAGGTATTGCCGTCTATAAAGATGAATATCTAACAATAAACGATTATATAAAAAAAGCAGATGAAGCTATGTATACAATAAAAAAATCAGGCAAGAATCATTATAAGGTAGCATAGACTATTAGCAGGGTTTAAATTGTAGGCTTGAGTTACAGAGTCGTAGTTAGCTGTTCTCGTTCAATTTGACTCTGTACAATTTGTTGTACAGAGCTGTCTATTGTTATTTGCTATGCTTCTTATTAAACTCAAGCATTAAAGCCGTGGGTTGTTTCTTTTTGTTCTTTTTATTAAGTACAAATATCACGGTTTCACCTTTAGGACCAGAACCAATTTGTGTAAAACGGTATGGCGCTTCCCCTACTGAAAGAAAAGACTTTAAATCAGCCCATTCGCTAAAAATATAAATACGACTTTCTTTTATTACTTCGCCGTAGAAACCTTCAGCAATGCCTTCTGCCATTCCTTCATATAATGCAACAGAACCTAAGCCTGAACGCATTTTTTTATCTTTTTTAGTTAAGCCAAAAACGATAGTTTCGCCTTTGGGACCTTCGCCAATACGCGTTAGGCGATAGGCTGTTTCACCTACTTGATTAAAACTTTGGTAAGTTTTGTAGTCATCAAAAATATAAATACGGCCTTCTTTGTAGACTTGGTAGTAATCATTAACGTTGTAATGAGGCGCTGATGAAATTGAAAAGCTGGCAAGAACTAAGCTAAGAGCAAAAAGGCTAGGAAATATTTTTTTATACATATTAGATATCCGAATAATAGGTTTTATCAAAATGAGAAATACAATATCTATTATAGGGTTTTGAATATTACAGAATTATGACGACTTTACTGAAAGCGCTACATTAGATTCAATATTTCTTCCCAGAGTTCTTGATAAGCATCATGAGATCGACCTCTATTAATATATCCACCTAATGGCATACGCTCCAAGCCCATGCGTTCAATATCGCTGGCGTATGGAATTGCAGTTTGTAAAATATCGGGATGAATTTCTACCAGTGTTTCAATAATTTCTCGATGCATTTTTTTACGTCTATCTGCCATAGAGAAAAAAGGAATTAATTGAATATGTTTTAGCTTATTATCCTTTATATATTTTTTTAATTGTTCTAGGGTACGTAAAGAAAGGGTTGTTGGAATAATAGGTGATAACAATATATCAGAAGCTTCAAAAATAGATTCTGATAACAAAGATATGTTAGGCGGGCAATCTAAAAAAATAAAGTCATACTCTTTGGTTAGAGGGGACAAAAGTTTTTTTAAACGTTGTGTTGGCTTTTTTCGATCATTAAGCACTAAGTCTAAATTTCTGAATGAGAAGTCAGCTGGTAATAAATCCAGACCCTCAAAATCTGTGGCTTTAATTAAACCATCTAATTCACGGTTGCCTGCAATTAAGTCTTTGCTTCCGCCTTTAACCTTGGGTTTAACTCTAAAATAATAACTACTTGCACCTTGTGGATCTAAATCCCAAATCAGTGTTTTATATCCTTTTTTTGCGGCAATATAAGCAAGGTTGACTGCAGTAGATGTTTTTCCTACGCCCCCTTTTATATTATAAGTAGAAATTATTTTCATGCCTTTTTCTCCTGCGCCTTAGATGTAAATAGCTTTATAAACAGATTTTGGTTTTCAACTTGTTTAAGTTGAGTAAACTGACAGGAAAACCCTTCTCGTGCTTTGCACTTCATCGAATCTAAATATTGCACTAATACCCCCATAGCTAAAAAAGTATTAGATGGCACATTGCTAGCCATCATTTCTTCACTAAATTGTTTGATTTTTAATTCTTGTATTTCATAGTCTTGAAAATCACCTAAAATATTTTGAAAGCCTTTCATGGACTTAAGGATTACTTTTATATCTTCAGATGGGTATAGGCTTTGAAAGAACTCAATTAAATAGCGTAGCTTTTTACAGGTTTTACGTAAATCATGTAAACCTTTAGCGGGTGATGCATCTGTTATTGCCCCCGCTTCTTTCAGCAAGCGTTTATAGCTTTTCCAAATACGCTGATCTGCCAATGCTTTAATCGACATGCTGGCATTAGACTCTTTATTTTTTTTGGGTAAAGGGCTATTTAAATAGTCTTCCCAAGCTGTAAGCTGGTTAATATAGTCAGAACTTCTTAGTTTTTTAGCTAACTCTTGTTGCGCTAATTGTTGTTTTTCTTTAAGGAAGTCGTGTAAAGGTGTTATATCTTCTCTTAATGAAATGGGTAAAGCCTGTTGGTAATCTTTATAACTTAATAAATAAACATCAAGGTCGCGGGTCAGTCCTGTGATTTGTCCCAGCCATGCGAAAAAATCAGCATGTTCAGCAATAGTCTTAGCAGGTAAGGTGTTTTTAATTTGATTAAACCCAGAGCGAGTTCTTCTTACCGCAACACGAAAATCATGTAAAAATTCAGAGTCTGTATTATCAATAGTCCCTGCCTCATTGACTTTCATGATTTGAAGTAAATGCTGATAAATTACTTTGCTGGCAACATCTGCGCGCATTTCAGGTTTGAGCTTTATAGTTAATTTAGAACTGTAATCTTTTGCTTTTTGCCCTTGTTGCTTTAATGCTGCATTTAAAACAGTATTGTCTGCCGGTTTAAATTCAAATGTTTTTTGTAATAAATGACTAATATTTCGTACTGCTTTCTCATAACCTTTCAAAGGCAGTAAATTAACGGTATTACCAAGAAACTCATACTGGTCAATTTGCACCCGTAGCACCGTTTTATTGTCTTTATTTAAGATGTTGATGAGGTACGCTTCATAAGGCAAATGACATATAGGTAGCAGAGCACGCATTTCTAACTTGTCTTCTAACTCTGATTTTAAGCGGCCTTCAGAAAAGTATTCACTAAAGGCTGGGATATCCTGAATATCTTCTGAAGCGATTAATTCACCAGATTTTCTGTTTTTAAGATTTAACCGTGAGGCGCTTTGAGAATGATTAAATTCACAAACAATATCGGCGCTATATAGTCGCCAGTCAAAGCTATCGTATAATGATTTTATGGTGTATTGCTGGGAGGCTATCTGGAAGTCAACTTTCTTGCTTAGTTTATTTAAGAATTTAGTGGCTGTTAAATTTTCGGGTAGTTCAAAGTGTAGAGCTGTGACTGTCATGTTACTCAATATAAAAAGTATGCTTGATTCAAATTAAGTCTCTTAATTTTAAAGAGGGGAAGTCTTTGTTTATTAATGTAACAAAGTATTATTATCAAGGTTAAGGCAATAATGTGACAGGAATATGACAGCGACTGCTTATTTAGGATAGTTCAGGGAATGTAAGTATCCTCACTGGGTTTCTTACGCCCTTTCTTGTCTTAAAGAAAGGGCGTAAGTTAATCTTTAAGCCGCTTTTTTTAGTGCTTTTTTAGCAACTTTTAGAGCTTTCTTTTTGCTGGTAGGTTTTTTCTTTAAAGCAATTTTAGTTGCTTTTTTAAGAACTGATTTTGCATCTTTCTTAGCGATTACTTTTTTAGCAACTGCTTTTTTTGTCACTTTGTTTACTGCTTTTTTGATTGATTTTTTCTTGATCACTTTTGACATTTTAATTCCTGTAAATTATAAATATAACTCAATACAATTAGTAATAAGTTATAGTGATAATATATGTATTATAGTGTAAGGTCAATAATAATAGATTTAAGATATAATATATTTCAATGTAATTTAACAGGGTGGAATTTTTATTATGACCTTTATTGAGTTTAAAAAACAATTGCTTGATGCAGAAATAAGCTTGCCAAAATTTAGTAAGTTAATAAAAGTGAGTGAAAAGAATATTCAAGCCTATAAGAAAAAAGGAGAAGTCCCGAATGCTATTGCTGCTACCGTAGCCTGTTTTGCTGCTATGCACTTATCAGGCCTGGATTATCGAACTGTTATTGATGATTTAGAACTTGAAGCAAAAGTTAAAAAGGGTGCAGGCTTTGCAAAAAAGAATAAAAGTGAAATTAATTCGCAGTAAACAATGTACTTTTCAGATTATTTATAAGCAACTAAAAAGTCTTTATTTTTTATCTCATATTAAAATAAGCCTAAGAAAAATACCCCCTATTAGCAGGAGCGTCCGCCAATGTCATTAAGTTAAGCCTTGTAGCCTTGATGAAACGAAGTGGAATCAAGGTTTATCTGTGAAACTCCTTGATTTCGCTACGCTGCATCAAGGCTACATATGCTCTAATTCCTTTAACTTAACGACATTGGAGCGTCCGTCCTCGGCGCGATTGTTTTAATTGCATAAAAGGTAAAGAACCTGTTTTATTCGCGCCGAGGGCGGACGCTCCTACAAGAAAACAGTTTGTTTTTAACACACTCAAAATAGCGGAAGCTAATGGGTAATCAAGTAGACCTTTGAATCTATTTCTCGTGTGTATTTATACTCTATAGCAAAAAAAACTAATTATATAAAACTCAGTTTTCTGTCATGAAAATGAAATATTCCTTTGCTTAAATTGTGATCAGTTTAACGGTATTTCTATTTTGGATTGATAGTTGAGGATTATATGAACATAAGAAAAATAACATTAGCCTTTGCAATATCTGCATTGGTTTCCCCTGCTGCACAGGCTGAGTACGATATTAATTTACTTAATGCATTCACAGGCAGCAAAGGTGCACGCACGGGAAGTGCTGAGATTCTGGCTTATTCGGCTCATCAGAATACAGTGCTAAGTACAGTGGCAGGTAGTGATGGTTACGGTGTGCAAATTTTAAGCTTAGGCGCTAGTGGCTCATTAACAGAACGAGGACTGATTGATTTTGGAACTGCATTTGGTACAACATCTGATATAAACAGTGCTTCATCGACTTCAATTGATCCCTTAGGGCGTGGTTTTGGTGTGGTTTCATTAATACCTACTGATAATGGTTCAACACAGGGTAAGTTAGGTTTTTTTGATTATAGATCAGGATCATTGGGAGTTATCAGTACTTTAGATGTTGGTTTTCATCCTGATAATGTTAAATTCTCTAAAGATGGTAATCGTTTGTTTATTGCGAATGAAGGTGAGCTCACTGTCGGTGGAGACAATGATGCGGCAGGGTCTGTCAGCATTGTTGATCTATCTAGCATTTCCAGTATTGCTGATGTTTCATCTTTAAATGGCAGTCATGTGAGTACTTTTGATTTTCAGGCTGCTAATTTGGCCGCAGGTGTGTCGCTTGCGGGGTTGCGTATTAATGATAAAACGGCAACTGAACTGTATCGCCATATTGAGCCCGAATATATTACCGAGCTTGATAAACAGTTATATGTCAGCTTGCAAGAAAACAATGCAGTGGGTGTGTTTGATTTAGCATCAAATAAATGGACTGCTATTCATGATTTAGGCACGATTAAACAGACGATTGATGCATCTGACAAAGATGGTGCGCTGATTAATGATGTGGTTGCAGGGATGCCGATGCCTGACACCATTGCAAGTTTTAGCAATAAGGGTAATAAATATATTGTTACGGCTAATGAAGGTGACTTTCGGGGGGATGATGCGGATCGTGTTCGTGTAAAAGATATTGATAGCAGTGATATTGATGATGCGACAGAAGCAAAACTAAATGCTTTGTATGATGGTGATTTTACGGCTGATGATGCTTTGGGTCGACTTAGAGTTTCAAATATTGATGGGGATATCGATGGTGATGGCGATATTGATGTACTAACTATGCCTGGTACACGCTCAATGTCTATTTGGAATGCTACTACGGGTGAATTGGTTTCTGATACGGGGTCTTTAGAAGCATTACTTTTAAGCCTAGACCCAGATAAACACAATATGAACGGTGACCTGTCAGACTTTGACAAGCGATCTGATGATAAAGGTCCTGAGCCTGAAGCGTTGTTTGTTGCGGAAATTGATGGAAAACAAATTGCACTCGTTGGTATGGAGCGTCAAAACGGATTGCTTTTATTTGATGTAACTGACCCTACATCGCCTGTTTTTGTGGGTTATGAAAATAGTTTTGCTGAAGGGTTGGTTTCACCTGAATCATTATTATTAGTTGCTGCAGAAGATAACCCTACAGGGAAGTTAGTGTTGTTGGCAGGTTATGAGGTAAATGGAGGAGGTATCGGTGTGTATTCGGTTGGGGCAAGCCCTGTCCCCGTCCCTTCGGCATTTATTCTAATGATCACTGCATTAGGTGGGTTGGTGAGTGTGAATCGCCAGCGTAAATTGAAAGGATAGTTTTAAAGATTGTAAAGTTAGGCTTTTGTAGTCTTGATGAAACAAAGTGGAATCAAGGTTTTTCTGTGAATTTCCTTGATTTCGTTTCACTGCATCAAGGCTACATATTTTGACTCTTTTACATTTTAAAAATATAAGAAGGCTTTTTACGACTGATCTTTTTTGTTAGCTATATGTGGCTCGCATTCAGAAAGCAAGTGCCTCGTTTAAAACTATCTTAACAATTTGAATAAAACACTTACATATCTGCTAATCAATGTACTTATCAGTACCACAAAAGCTTTTTTCCGAGTGTTGTTTATTTTTTAAGATATTAATTTGTAACATAAAAGACATATATATTTCACTGCTTTGTCACATAAATAACTTATAGTTTCCTCCAAGATTATTAAATAATATTAATGAGGTTTAAGAAAATGAGATATACAAATAAAAGTATGATTGCTCTGTTGGCAGGAAGTCTATTTGTACATAGCGCGCACGCGACAACAGGTTACTTTTCAGAAGCTAATTTAACGCTTGAAATTATGAGTTTTACTGATCAAACAGGGGTGATATATGATATTGATAATCAGCCTGCAGATATTCTGATTTCAGCTTTTGATAATAGTACGGATGATGATTTCTCAGTCAGTTCTACAGGTGATGCTTATTCAGATGGCGTGTCTTCACCTTATTCGGACTCAAGCATCATTGATCTGGGTACGCAGGCAAGTGGTTATGCAGGTGATGCCTATGCTTATGCACAATCTGATGCAACAGCTAGTGCTTACTGGACTTTTGAAAACACCGCATTACAAAATTACAGCGTTAATATGGTATTGAATTACTCATATAGTGGTGAAGTTGGAACAGATACACCTGCTAACGAGCAAAACAGTAAGGCATCTATTGATATCTCTTTATATGGTGATTATAGTTTTTACCAAGAGCTTGATTTAACTATGGTGACTGAGCTAGGTCAAGGCCTATTCTCTGGTTCAAGTACTATGGCTTTTAGCTTTTTGCTAGAAGGAAGTGAAACTGAAAATATTTATGCCAGCCTTTTTAGTTATGGTGAAAGTGAAAACGTTTCAGCTGTTCCATTGCCAGCTTCTATTTTCTTTATGGCACCTACTTTGATAGCGCTTATTACTAGTCGTAGAAGAGCATAAGGCCTTCTTGTATAAGAAAGCTTATCTTTTCTTAAAATATTAGAAAATAAAAGATATTATTTGCCAAATCCCTCTCCCTAATTGGGGAGAGAGAGCCAAGAGTTAACCCCTACTTTTTATAGGACGAGTAGTTACAGATCTCCCTCTAGAAATAAGAGTCAAGAACTACCCTTTTATAGGGTGAACCCTACACAATTTCTTAACAAAACTTAAGACGATTATAATGAAAATAAAATCAAAATTAGCAGTATGTGTGGCCTCGGTATCAGCTACATTTTCACTTTCTGCGATAGCAGAAAATTCAGTCCCTATGCCTGGTGAGTCAGCCCTTAGCTGGTATGAGCAAGGTGAAATGGCCACTCAAGAAGCTATGATAGATGCAAAAAATGCGCTAAAAAATAGCCGTAGCCGTGCTAAAAACATCATTCTATTTGTAGGTGATGGTATGGGAGTCTCAACGGTAACGGCAGCACGTATTTACGCAGGCCAAATGGATGGAAAAACGGGTGAAGAAAACAGATTGTTTTTTGAAACACTGCCATATCAAGCAATGGCTAAAACTTATAATACAAACCAGCAAACTCCAGATTCTGCAGGGACTATGACTGCAATGATGACAGGTATGAAAAGTAAGGCGGGTGTTATCAGTGTCGGTCAAGATATGGCGCGTGGCAACTGTTCAAACCTTGCGGGTAATACTTTAACAACAGCTTTAGAGCATGCTGAAAAAATTGGTATGTCTACAGGGATTGTTAGTACTGCAAGACTAACGCATGCAACGCCTGCGGCTACTTATGCTCATGTTCCTGAGCGTGGTTATGAAGATGATCGTGATGCTTCAAAATATGCTGATGTTTCTGGGTGTTCTGATATTGCATCGCAACTTATAGATCTGAAAGATCGTTATGGAGATGGTTTAGAAGTTGCTTTAGGTGGTGGACGTAAAAACTTTATTCCACGTGTTGAAGGTATTGATCCAGAAAATGGAGGTAAAGGTGAGCGTTTAGATGGTCGTAATTTGACGACCGAATGGTTATCTGATTATCCAAACTCAGCTTATGTCTGGAATCAAGAGCAATTTAATGCCGTTGATACATCCGCTACAGATCATTTATTAGGCTTGTTTAATATGAGTCATATGGAATATGAAGAAGATCGAATAAATGATGCTGGTGGTGAGCCTTCTTTATCTGAAATGACAGGTAAAGCGATTGAAGTTTTGGAAAAAAACAAAAAAGGTTTTTTCTTACAAGTTGAATCTGGTCGTATTGACCATGCCCATCATGCAGGTAATGCTCAAAGAGCATTAATGGACACCGTTGAGTTTGCAAATGCAGTGCAAAAAGCTTACGAAATGACTGACCCAAAAGATACTTTGATCATTGTTACTGCTGACCATAGCCATGTATTTACTATTGCTGGCTACCCAACACGAGGTAACCCAATTCTAGGTAAAGTGATTGGAAATGACAGTGCGGGTAATCCAAATCCAGAGCATGCATTAGCAAAAGATGATATGCCTTACACAACTTTAGGGTATACCAATGGCTTAGGTTTTGCTGACTTAACAGTAGGTGGTGATACACGTTATGCAGAAGCGGGCGCGGCAGGTGAAAGAACTGACTTAACTGATGTAGATACTGAAAATCAAGGTTTTCATCAAGAAGCAATGGTGCCTTTAGGTTCTGAAACACATGCTGCTGAAGATGTGGCTGTGTACGCAAGTGGCCCAGGCGCAAGCTTGTTTCAAGGTACTGTTGAGCAAAATGTAATTTTTCATGTGATGAATAAAGCAGGACGTTTAAGCAAACGCTCAAAACTAGCACCGATTAAATAAGATCATGAAAGCTGCTTAATTTTTTAAGCAGGAAAAGTTATGGGGGAAAGGGTTAATTAACTGAATTAACTCTTTTCCCTTTTTAATTTAGTTTGAAATAAATAAAAGATATGAAAATGACAACTGGACAATATATTGTTTTAATCATGACATTATTAAATATAAGCAATTTAAATGCAGAAATAATGGATGTTTCCTGTGTTTACGAAACGACTGAAAACCATAGTGAAGAGTTTGGCCTTCATCATCACAAAACTGAAGCAGAAGTGATGAAATGGTATTTTTGGCGAACAGGAAATGAAATTGAAGTATCCAATAGCACTCAGAGTTTTGGAGAGAAATGGGTATTAAGCAACAGTAATAATATTTATTACCAAGCGTATATCATGACAAACAATTTTTATTGGATTTCCAGCCAGCAGATTTAAAAATTTTAGGGCAACAGACACGTTGGCAGGATAAATCAACGTTATTTCCTAAAAGATTGTTGAAACAATTAACTGTAAAAGAAATTGGGAAATTTAAGCAATATAAGATGGTTTCTTATCGAGGCAAAGTTGCTGGTGTGGATTATCAAGTCACTTGGTTACCAGAGTTAGATATACCAGCTAGTGTTGTTAAAAAAGTATCAGGGAAACGAGTAATAACGGAACTAAAAGAAGTTTATCTACTTAAAGACACGCCTTATCAGAGGATAACAACAGAAAAATATGATGATATGGATTATGCCGACATAGGTGATAATGAAAGTCATCCCATTGTTGCGCAATTGCAAAAAAATAGTGGGATAGGCTATTTTCATCAACATTAGGGCAAGACGCTGGGTTGGTTTTATCGCTACGAAAAAAACTAACCCAATCTTCCAACCCGTTTTGTGAGAAAACTAGCGGTATTTATTTGATTTTTAGTTCTTTGTACGTTTAGCAAAGCCAACTAATGCAAATAACCCTGAACTAAAAAACCACACAGCAGTAGGGATAGGAATTACAGTCGGTGTAAATTCAGCATTAACAGAAAAAGATGAATCAGCAATTTGAAAATAAGGGTTTGCTTTTGCAACAATTCGATAGGCACCAGCGGTTAAAATACTGTTAAATTCTAGGTCTACTGTTTCATAACTATTAAACTCTGTGGTTACAAAATCACTAAATAGAAGATTGCTATTGATCCTTTCTGCACCACTGTAAAGTTTTACAGATGCATCACCAGAACCAAAATTTATATCAATACCTTCTAAATAGCCTGACAAAGCTATAGTGCTTTCAGTTGACAGGTTAAAAGTGATATCAAATACAGATTCTCTGAATGAAAAGCCAAAATCGGAATAAGCCGAGCCAGAGCCACTGGCATAAAAACCCGATGGAGTTAAGCTTGATATTTGTCCTATAACAGAAAAAGCTGTAAAAGGAGAATCTGGATAGGCAATATTGTTATAAGAGTTGTTATTGCCATCATCCCCACCAGAAGTGATTTGTCTGTTATCACTAAGGTAATAAACACTAGCAAAGCTAGCGTTGCTAAAACATAGAGTGAATAGCAAACAGATTGTAGAATTAAAGCGAGAATATTTAAAGTTCATTTTTGGTTTCCTAGATGATTGTGATTAAATTAAAGCAAAAAACAGACCATAGAATACATTTTTGGGCGCGCGGGAGGTTTAACATTTAATATCAATATGTTATTTGTATTTTGTGCTGGATATGTTCCATTTATGCTGTATTTAGAAAAGAGGGTAAACGTTAGTTAATAGGGCATTTCACCTATATTGGGGGGGTACTGAGGGGATAAACAGAACTATAGATTTTTAGGAAAAATTGGAAATGGATGCTGTAGAGCAGATTGAAGCCTGCCCTACATTAATGATCTTTACTTGTGAATATTTACTATCGCTTAAGCTTGCTTTGAAGCATTTTATTTACTTCACCAGGGTTAGCTTTACCTTGGCTAGCCTTCATTACTTGCCCTACAAAAAAGCCAAAGACTTTATCTTTACCGCTTAAATATTGTTCAACTTGGCCTGGATTATCTGCAATAATTTTATCAATAATGGCTTCAATAGCACCGCTATCAGTAATTTGTTTTAAGCCTTGTTGATCAATGACTTCATCAGCACTTAAATCACTTTCCCATAAAGCATCAAAGACTTGTTTAGCAATTTTTCCAGAAATAGTATTGTCAGCTATGCGTTTAAGTAAGCCTGCTAAACGTTCTGCACTAATAGGTGAGTCGGCTATTTCAAGACTGGCTTTATTTAAAGCACCAAGAAAGTTGCCACTAACCCAGTTAGTACATAATTTAGCTTCACAGCCAGATTGTTTAACAACCGTTTCGTAATAATCAGCCAATTGGCGAGATGAAGTCAGAATAGTCGCTGCTTCAGTATCTTGACCGTACTGATCTATAAAACGTTGTTTTTTTACTGCAGGTAATTCAGGTAAATCAGCTTTAACTTGAGCTCTTAACTCATCAGTTATTTCAACTGGCAATAAATCAGGGTCTGGAAAGTAGCGATAATCATTTGCTTCTTCTTTGCTACGCATAGAGCGTGTTTCATTTTTATCTGCATCGTAGAGACGTGTTTCTTGTACTACCGAACCGCCACCTTCAATCAAATCAATTTGTCTTTCTACTTCAATATTAATAGCTTTTTCAACAAACTTAAAAGAGTTAATATTTTTTAGTTCAGCTCTAGTGCCGTATTCTTCTTGACCTTTAGGGCGGACAGAAACATTGGCATCACAGCGGAATGAGCCTTCTTGCATATTGCCATCACAAATTTCCAGATAACGGACTAATTCGTGGATTTTGCGCATATAGGCAACTGCTTCTTTAGCGTTACGCATATCAGGTTCAGATACAATTTCCAATAACGGTGTGCCTGCACGGTTTAAATCAATCCCTGTTAGGCCATGAAAATCTTCATGTAATGATTTTCCTGCATCTTCTTCCAGATGTGCGCGAGTAACACCAATACGTTTAGTTTCACCGTCGACTTCAATATCTAAATGGCCAATACCCACAATAGGGAGTTCCATTTGACTGATTTGATAGCCTTTGGGTAAATCAGGGTAAAAATAGTTTTTTCTGGCAAAGACTGAATGATCAGCCACTTCAGCATCAATCGCCATACCAAATTTAACGGCCATACGAACGGCATCTTGGTTCAATACGGGCAATACACCAGGTAAACCTAAATCAACAGCACAAGCTTGAGTGTTGGGTTCTGCACCATAGGCAGTTGAGGCGGCAGAAAATATTTTAGATTTTGTTGCCATTTGAGCGTGGATTTCAAGCCCAATTACTGTTTCCCATTCCATCATATTTTCCTTATTCAAAACCTTTAGGTGTTTGTAGATGCCAGTCGGTGACTTGTTGATATTTGTGGGCAATATTTAATAAATGGTCTTCGCTAAAATAATTACCAATCACTTGTAAACCAACAGGTTTGTTATCAACTAAACCAGCAGGCAGTGACATAGCAGGCAAGCCAGCTAAATTAACCGCAATAGTATAAATATCTGCAAGATACATCTCGATAGGGTCATTTGTTTTTTCACCAATACCAAAAGCAGTAGAAGGTGAAACAGGCCCCATTAATACATCAACTTCAGATAAAGCTTTGCTAAAATCCTCAGAGATTAAGCGACGAACTTTTTGAGCTTTAATATAATAAGCATCGTAATAACCTGCTGATAAAGCATAAGTACCCATTAAGATACGACGTTTTACTTCTGAGCCAAAGGCTTCTCCACGTGAACGAATATATAAATCATTCAGGTCTGCTGGGTCGTCACAACGATAGCCATAACGAACGCCATCATAACGGGATAGATTAGCAGAGCACTCTGCTGAAGCGATTACATAATATGCTGGGATCGCCAGTTTCATATTAGGTAATGAGACTTCTTTAACTTCGGCACCTAGTTTTTTATATTCATTTACAGCCGTTTCTATTGCCGTTGCAATATCGCTATTTAGGCTTTCACTAAAGAATTCTTTAGGTAGACCAATTTTTAAACCTTCCAGGCTGTTGTTTAATCCAGCTGAATAGTTAGGTACCTCTCGGTCTACACTGGTTGAATCTTTAGTATCAAAGCCAGCCATTGTTTGCATTAAGATAGCAGCATCTTCAGCAGATCTAGCCATTGGGCCACCTTGATCTAAGCTTGATGCAAAGGCAATCATGCCATAGCGAGAGACACGACCGTAAGTAGGTTTTAAACCTGTAATGCCACATAAAGCAGCTGGTTGACGTATTGAACCACCTGTATCAGTGCCTGTTACTGCGGGTGATAATCTTGCTGCAACTGCTGCAGCCGAGCCACCCGAAGAACCACCAGGAACAGTGTTAGTATCCCAAGGGTTTTGAACTGCACCATAAAAGCTAGTTTCATTGGATGAGCCCATCGCAAACTCATCCATATTCAACTTTCCTAGCATGACTGCGCCAGCAGAATTAAACTTTTCAATGACCGTTGCATTGTAAGGAGCAATAAAGTTATCCAACATTTTTGATCCACAAGTTGTTTTAACACCTTGAGTACAAAAAATATCTTTCTGAGCAATGGGAATGCCCGTTAATAAACCTGCATCAGCTGAAACTAATTGAGTATCAGCAAGTTTTGCCTGCTCTAATGCAAAATTTTCTGCAACACTGATAAAGCAGTTAAGGTCTTGGTATTTTTTTATTCTATCTAAATAAGCTTGGGTTAGTTCAACGCTGGAATATTCTTTGTCGCGCAGTCCTTTAGCCAGTTCTGTGATGGTTTTGTTATGCATAATTATTCCGTTAGTCGAGAACTTTAGGGACGAGGTATAGCCCTGCTTCTGTTTGAGGCGCTATAGCCTGAAAGTTTTCGCGTTGATTTTTTTCTGTTGCTTGGTCAGGACGTAAACGCTGCATTTGATCCATAGGATGAGCCATGGGTTGAATATCATCCGTATTTGTTTCACCCATTTGAGTCATTAAATCTAACATATTAGATAAATCGCTGGCATAAGCGGTAATATCAGATTCATCAATTCCTAGTCTTGCCAAGTAGGCAATTTTCTTCACTTCGTCGGTTGTTAACGACATATTTAGCTCCAATATGATACTTTATTTAAATATGATACTTTATATCTTGCCCAAATACCCACTAGATTGTTAAAGTAGATAAATTTTATATCGTCAAGGATACTGTAAAAGATGTTCAAAAGACTACGCGGACTTTTTTCTAATGATTTATCAATTGATCTAGGTACCGCTAATACCTTAATTTATATTCCTGGACAGGGCATTGTTCTGAATGAGCCATCAGTTGTGGCAATTAAGGAAGATAGGATTCGAGGAGCAAAAACAATTGCAGCTGTAGGAACAGATGCAAAAATGATGTTGGGTCGGACGCCTGGAAATATTACTGCAATTAGACCTTTAAAAGATGGTGTAATTGCTGATTTTGCTGTGACTGAACGGATGCTTCGTTTTTTTATTGAAAAAGTTCATGAATCTAAAATGCTACGCCCGAGCCCACGTATTTTAATTTGTGTACCTTGTGGTTCAACACAGGTTGAACGACGTGCTATTCGTGAATCTGCAGCCATGGCTGGGGCAAGAGAAGTTTATTTGATAGAAGAACCTATGTCAGCCGCTGTAGGTGCTGGCATGCCAGTTGATGAAGCACAGGGTACTATGGTGCTGGATATTGGTGGAGGGACTTCAGAAGTTGCTGTTATTTCATTAAACGGTATTGTTTATTCCGCATCAGTCAGAATTGGTGGTGATCGTTTTGATGACGCGATTATCAATTATGTGCGTAGAAATTACGGTACTTTAATTGGTGAGGCAACGGCTGAAAAAATTAAGAAAGAAATTGGTACCGCTTACCCAGGAAGTGAAGTCAAAGAAATTAAAATTACAGGCCGTAATCTGGCAGAAGGCGTGCCACGTAGTTTTTCTTTGAATAGTAATGAAATTTTAGAAGCTTTGCAGGAACCTTTGTCAGGTATCGTCGGATCAGTAAAGGTTGCTTTAGAACAAACGCCACCAGAACTAGGTGCCGATGTGGCTGAGCGAGGTATTGTACTAACAGGCGGCGGCGCTTTGTTAGCGGATATTGATCGGTTAATTTCTGAAGAAACCGGATTGCCTGTTTTTATAGCCGATGATCCTCTTACTTGTGTTGCACGAGGCGGTGGTATGGTATTGGAAATGTTGGATGAAAAAGGGCTTTCTGCTTTTTCACTAGAATAAAATAATTTGATTTTATATTAATATGGCTGGGCTTATGTCTGGCCATTTTTGTTTTTAGAATAAGGAGAGCGAATTCAATAATACCCGAAATCTGACGGGTATTATTGAATTCGCTCTCCTAAGCAAGTTTGATGTTTTTTCTGGGTGCGATTAAAAGTGAAGTAAATAATGATTAGTCATGTTGTAGGGCGGACTTTAGTCCGCAATTTACACCGATACATGGCGGACTGAAGTCCGCCCTACATTATTTCACACTGCCTTTACTTCACTTTTAATTACCCCCGTTTTTTCTTGTTGGTTTTTAATAAATAATTTTTATCTTGGGAGCTTCTCATAAAACTTTTATTTGCTTCTGGCCCTTCACTTAATACGCGTTTATTAATTGTTGTGCTAATTTCTGTTGTATTGCTGGCGATAGATCACCGTAGTTCTAGAATGGATAACACGAGATCAGTTTTATCTGTACTTATCTATCCAGTTCAAAGATTGGTGAGCATACCTGTGGAGCTGATAGAACAAGTTAATGATACGGTCGTATCATATACAGCATTAAAAAAAGAAAATATAACCTTAAAAGAAAGACAACTGATCAATAGCATTAAACTGTTAAAGCTTGAATCCTTAGAAAATGAAAATATTCGCTTAAGAGGCTTGCTGGAAAACTCATTTAAATTAGATGAACAAGTGTTGGTTGCAGAGTTATTATCTGTTAATTTAGTGCCTTATGAGCATGTGATGGTGGTCAATAAAGGTTCTCGGTTCGGAGTGCATGAAAAACAATCAGTTTTAGATGCCAATGGTATTGTCGGGCAGGTTATTCGCTCCTTACCTTTGAGTTCGGAAGTGATGCTAATTACTGACCCAAATCACGCTATTCCCGTGCAGATCAACCGAAATGGTTTGCGAACCATTGCCATTGGAAGTGGCCAGCTGGATCGATTAAATTTACCTTTTTTACCCAACAATGCCGATATTCAGCCAGGTGACTTACTAGTCTCCTCGGGTTTAGGCGGTGCTTTCCCACAAGGATACCCTGTTGCTGTGGTTGATAAGGTTACCCCCCAACCAAATAAGCCTTTTGCCAATATTTATGCCACACCAAAAGCCAAGTTAGATAGAATCAGAGAGATATTGGTTGTATGGAGTGATTCAACACCCATTCCGTTATTAAGTCCTGAAGTCGAGACTGAGACAGCAGCTAATGAATAAAGACCAATACAGTAAACGATATTTTTTGACTTTACTTATAGCAATGAGTTTGAATATTTTGCCCCTATCGAATCTGGTGAAAAGTTTGAACCCAGACTGGGTTTTATTAGTTTTAATTTATTGGACTTTAGCCGTGCCTGAACGGGTGGGCGTTTTTAATGCCTGGTTTTTGGGCTTATTTGTTGATGTTTTAACAGGACGACTCTTTGGCATGCATGGTTTAATTTATGCTTTAGTTAATTACACCTGTTTAAAGTTTCATCGTCGACTAAGACATTATCCCGTTGTACAACAAGCATTATTCGTTTTTTTCTGTTTGTTGCTTTCTCAGGTTATGGTGTTCTGGATTGAAAATATTCAGGGTACTGCAGGTTTAACGTGGCTTTTCTGGGTGCCAGTTTTCACTGGAACGTTATGTTGGCCTTTTATTTATGCAGGATTACGCTGGATTAGAATATTGGGGCATATAGGATAATATGCATCAACAGTATTCAATGAAAGACCCGTTAGCTGAAAACCGGATCTTTCTCAGCCGAACGGTTGCTATTTTTATTATTATTTTGGTACTGGTCAGTGGACTGGTTGGACGCTTGATATATTTACAGGTTGCAGGACACGAGCATTATTCGACCATGGCCAAATCAAACCGTATCAAAATTATTCCCTTACCACCGACTAGGGGCATTATTTATGATAGAAACGGAAAAGTTTTAGCTGAAAATATTCCCTCTTATAGCTTAGAGCTCATTCCTGAACAAATTAAAGATCTGGATGAAACTTTACTACGGTTACAGAAATTACTGGAAATTTCTGATGAGAAAATAGCCCGGTTTTTAAAGCACAAACACCGTTCAAAACGTTTTTCCAGTATCCCTTTGTTATTACGCATGAGTGATGAGAAAGTGGCAAAGTTTGCTGTCGTCAGGCCTTATTTCCCAGGTGTTGATGTGCATGCGCGCTTGGTTCGGCATTACCCTTATAAAGAATTGACATCCCATGTGGTTGGGTATGTTGGCCGGATTAATGAAAAAGAATTAAAAACACTCCCTGTTTCAGAATATAGAGGGACGCATCATGTGGGAAAAATAGGAGTAGAGAAAACCTATGAATCTCAATTGCATGGACAAACAGGTTATTCAGAAATTGAAACAAACGCTCAACGACGCGCAGTAAAAACCGTTGAATCTTCTGACCCTGTTCCTGGAGATAATTTACATTTAACGTTAGATATAGATCTACAGAAAACAGCTTATGATGCTTTGGAAGGTTACAACGGCGCGATTGTTGCGATAGAGGTTAAAACGGGGGATGTACTGGTTTTTGCCAGTCGACCTGGCTATGATCCCAATCCCTTTGTTTATGGTATTAGCAGGAAAGCTTATAAAGCTTTACAACAATCTGATGATCAGCCTTTATTTAATCGTGCATTAAGAGGGCAATATCCACCAGGCTCAACAGTTAAACCTTTTATTGGTTTGGCAGGTCTTGAATATAATGTCACCGACTTTAAGCATAAGCTTTATTGCCCCGGATATTACCAGCTTCCCAAAGTGAATCATAAATACAGAGACTGGAAACCATGGGGACATGGTGCGGTTGATTTAGATGATGCTATTACCCAGTCTTGTGATGTTTATTTTTATGATTTAGCACGGACATTAGGTATTAATAAGCTTCATGCTTTTTTACAATACTTTGGCTTTGGTGAAAAAACAGGAATAGACCTCGTGGGTGAAAAAGCGGGGTTATTACCCTCTAAAGAATGGAAAAGACGCGTTAAAAAAGAACCCTGGTATCCTGGAGAGACCTTAATTACGGGTATTGGTCAAGGTTTTATGCAAGTAACACCCGTGCAATTAGCGAGGGCAACGGCTACTTTGGCTAACCGAGGTCATATTGTTACACCTTATTTAGTAGATAAAAATTACAATCTATCACGAGGTATTCTGCCGCCATCAGGCCCGATAAAATTGAACCAGAAGAATGTCGATGATGTGGTTTCTGCAATGATTAACGTAGTGCATGGTGCAAGAGGGACGGCAAGAACCTTAAAAAAAGGAATTAATTATCAAATAGCGGGGAAAACAGGGACAGCTCAGGTTTTTACTGTAAAGCAGGAAGAGAAATACAATGAGGATGAAATTGCCTTTAAAAATAGAGATCATGCCCTTTTTATGTCTTTTGCACCTGCAAATGACCCACAAATAGCTGTTGCTGTTATTGTGGAAAATGGTGGGCACGGTGGGTCTGTAGCGGCACCTATCGCTGGTAAAATAATGAAACAGTTTTTAATGTCTGGGGAAGATATTAATGAAAAATGAAACAAGAAGTGAGCAGTTTCATACCCCTTCAGTTATAGGTATATTACTCAGAAAATTGCATATCGATATTCCACTTTTTGTGGGGTTAGTTTTAGCTTGTTCTCTAAGTTTTTTGATTTTGTATAGTGCGAGTGGGGAAGATACGGCTGCATTAGCTAAGCAAGCGACTAGAGTAGCATTGGCTTTTTTTGTAATGATTGTTTTGGCTCATATTAATCCACAGCAGTTTCATAGGCACTCCGCTAAATTGTATATTTTAGGCGTAATATTGTTACTTGCCGTATTATTTTTTGGGCATGTTGGGATGGGAGCACAGCGTTGGTTGAATCTTGGTTTTTTTCGTTTTCAGCCTTCAGAAATGATTAAAATCACCATGCCGATGATGATTGCTTGGTTTATGTCAAGTTACACCTTACCCCCTAAAACTAAACAATTAGTTATTGCCAGCTTATTAATTATTTTTCCTACGGTATTAATTGCCAAGCAACCTGATTTAGGCACCTCTTTATTAGTTGCAAGCTCGGGAGCTGCCGTCATATTTTTTGCAGGTTTATCCTGGCGGTTTATGGGTGTAATTTCTCTTGTTCTTGCAGGTTTAACACCTATTTTATGGCATTTTATGCGAGATTATCAAAAAGGCAGAGTGCTCACTTTTTTAAATCCTGAAGCTGATCCCTTGGGAAAGGGATACCATATCATCCAATCAAAAATTGCGATTGGTTCGGGCGGGGTACATGGAAAAGGCTGGTTAGGTAGTACCCAGTCTAAATTAGATTTTTTGCCCGAGAGTTCCACTGACTTTATTTTTGCTGTTTTTGCTGAAGAGTTTGGTTTATCAGGTTGCTTAGGTTTATTAATCCTTTATTTATTGATTATCAGCCGTTGTTTATATATTGCAGTACAGGCTCAAGACACTTATAGTCGTTTACTTGCGGGTAGCTTAACCGTTACTTTTTTTGTTTATGTTTTTGTCAATATTGGAATGGTGATAGGTATATTACCTGTGGTGGGAGTGCCATTACCTTTAATCAGTTATGGCGGCACCTCAATGGTTACTTTAATGGCAGGTTTTGGAATTTTAATGTCAATTCATACCCATAGAAAGTTTTTACCTACTTAGTGATCGTCAATATTGGTTTGATAGTTATATGTAGGTTGGATTAGATTTTTGAGCATAGCGAAGAAACGTAATCCGACATTTCAGCAAATAGAAAGACTAAACATAATCCCAGATCCACATTTAGAAATTGGATATAGAGTGCTAGCCCTTGGTTTCTAGGGGCTTGTAAAAAATCTTAGCTTCACCCATAGGTTAAGCGAGTATTTTTTGTAAGTCCATAGGAAGCAAGGGGTGGTGCTCGATGCCAACTTTCTAAGTGTGGATTTGGGATATTAGATCTTATTTATAAATATTAAAGGCTAGTTTATACATGAAAAAAATCATTATCCGAATATTACTCTGTAGCAGCTTTCTTTTTAGCCAGGCCACATTTTCAGCCATTGAAGAAACAGAACAATTGGAAAAATTTATTGCCAATATGGTTAGCAACCATCAATTTGAAGAATCTGAATTGGTGACATTGTTTAAATCTGTTGATATTAAACAAAAGATTATCAAAACGATGATGCGTCCCGCTGAAGGCACTATGTCTTGGTATCAATATCGAAAAATATTTTTAGGTGATAAACGTATTAAAGACGGTGTAACATTCTGGCAGAAAAATGAGCAGGTATTATCAGCAATAGAAGAAAAGTATGGCGTACCCGCAGAGATTATTACAGCAATAATTGGTGTGGAAACATTTTATGGTACGCGGACTGGAGGGCATAGAGTAATAGATGCACTGTCTACTTTAGCCTTTGCATACCCAAAGCGAAGTAAATTTTTTACGAGTGAGTTAAAGCACTTTTTAATACTTTGTCGGGAACAAAAAATGAACCCTTTGGAGCCAACAGGTTCTTATGCGGGGGCAATGGGGATTCCTCAGTTTATGCCCAGCAGTTATCGGAGTTATGCGGCTGACTATGAAAATGATAGCAAAAGTGATATCTGGGGGAATTCAGCGGATGCTATTGCGAGTGTGGCTAATTATTTTGTGACTCATCACTGGAAGACAGGGGAAGCCGTTGCTTATTTAGTAAAAACTGAGGGTGAAAACTATCAGAAGGCTCTGACTAAAGGCCTAAAACCAAATATGACATGGGCTGAATTACAAGCCAAAGGTATTTCAGTCGAACAAACTATTGCAGCTAAAGAAGCCGTTAAGTTACTTGCTTTTAAACAGCAAAGTGGTACAGATTTATGGGTAGGATTAAATAACTTCTATGTTATTACGCGTTACAACCATAGCCAATTATATGCCATGGCTGTTTTTCAGTTAAGCCAGGAAATTTATAAGCAAAGACAGCAAGATATTGTTTCAGGTCAGAATTAATAAGCTTAAATAATTAAGTTTAAGTGGGATGGGTTATGAATAAAAAATTAATGACACTAATGATCGTTTTTAGCAGTGGATGTAGTAATACTGCTGTAGAAAAAGACGGAGGACCTGTTTCTGTTCCTGTCGATGTATTAGCTATAGCCGATGCTGTGCCAAAATATGAGAAAAGGACACGAGCGGGTAATCCGGATGAATATGAAATTAATGGAAAGCGTTATAAGGTTTTAGCAAAGAGTAGTGGCTATAAAAAAGCGGGGGTTGCTTCTTGGTATGGGACTAAATTTCATGGCAGGAAAACATCTAATGGTGAAATTTATAATATGTATGCGATGACGGCTGCCCATAAAACCTTACCGATACCCAGTTATGTCCGAGTTACCCATTTAAAAAACAAGCAAAGTGTAGTTGTCAGAATTAATGATCGAGGTCCTTTTCATGAAGATAGAATTATTGACTTATCTTATACTGCAGCCGCTAAATTAGGTCTTGATAAAACAGGAACGGGGTTGGTTGAAGTGCAGGCACTAGGTTTTGATTCAGCCAAAAAGGTAGAACAAAAAATCATTCAGCTTGGGGAGGAAGATATTTCTCAAACTCCCATATTTTATTTGCAAGTGGGCGCTTTTGCTCAGTCAGGGAATGCGACTCATTTACAAGGTAAGCTAACAATGGCTGAAATTGATTCAATCAGAATAAAGCATAACCAAAAACAAGGGAATAATTTATATAAAGTACAAGTTGGACCACTTTATTCAGAACAACAAGCCAAACAAGAAAATGAAAAACTCACGCGAATAGGATTTCCAAATGCAGTATTAATTGTTGAAGAAAATTAAAAAAAGCCACCGCTTTTTTATAAAAAATGAAGTTAAATAAGGGTGCTACAATACCTTTAACAGTCTTTTTAGAGTTATCTGGTTAATAAAAATGTTTTCAAATAGTCGTAATTATTTTGTTTTTCTCATCGCCCTGCTGCTTAGTACCTCAGTCGTAAATGCCGCAAATTCTATTTTAATTCCTGCGGCTCCGCGGGTTGCGGCAAAAAGTTTTATTTTATTAGACTTTAATAGCGGCAAAGTGATTGCTGAGAAGAATGCTGATCAACGTTTAGCGCCAGCAAGCCTGACAAAAATAATGACAGTTTATGTTGTTTTTAGAGAGTTGAAAAGTGGACATTTAACACTGGATGAAAAAGTAACCATTAGTAAAAAAGCTTGGCAAACGCCAGGGTCAAGGATGTTTGTTGAGGTTAATAAACAGGTTTCAATAGAAAACCTATTGCAAGGCGTTATTATTCAATCAGGTAATGATGCTAGTGTTGCATTAGCAGAGCATGTCGCTGGCGATGAAGCAACTTTTGCTGCCATGATGAATCAACACGCTGAACGGTTAAATATGCTGGATAGTCATTTTGAAAATAGCATGGGACTTCCAAGTAAAAACCATTATACAACGGCAAGAGATTTAGCTAAATTAACGGTTGCTGTGATCCGAGAGTTTCCAGAATATTATCGCTGGGACTCAGAAAAAGAATTTACTTTTAATAACATAACGCAGCCGAATCGAAATAAATTGTTATGGCGTGATAAATCTGTCGATGGTGTAAAAACAGGGTATACCGAAGAGGCGGGATATTGCATGGTAGCATCAGCAAAACGTGAAGAAATGCGTTTAATTTCTGTGGTGATGGGGACAGCAAGCGCCAATGCGAGAGCCAATGAAAGCCAGACATTATTAAATTATGGATTCAGGTTTTTTGAAACACATCAACTATATAAAGCCAAAACTTCTTTAACCGATGCACGTGTTTGGAAAGGAGATAGTAAAGAGTTGCCTATGGGGTTGAAAGAAGATTTATATGTCACTATTCCAAGGCGACATTATAATGATTTAAAGGCAGAAATTAATTTGGATAAAAAAATTATGGCGCCTGTTAAACAAGGGGCAAGCTTTGGTACAGTCAATGTTTCTCTAGCTGATGAAATAGTTGCTAATAAACCTCTTGTTGCACTTAAAACCATAAATAAAGGTGGTTTTATCGAGCGATTGTATGATGAAGCCATGTTAATGCTGGAATAATAGGATGAATGATTTAGTTGATAGTAAAGTTTATTTGAATGGTGATTATTTACCTTTATCAGAAGCCAAAGTGTCCGTACTTGACCGTGGTTTTTTGTTTGGAGATGGCGTTTATGAAGTAATCCCCTCTTACTATGGTGATTTATTCAGAATGCAAGATCATTTGGATAGACTGCAAGATAGTATGAACCGCATTAGGTTGCAATTACCTTATGATATACAGCAGTGGATGAAAATTTTGACTCCGCTATTAGATAAGTCAAAAAACCAATACATCTATTTGCAAATAACACGAGGCGTTGCTGCAAAAAGAGACCATGCTTTTCCTAAAGATGCCATACCGACAGTATTTGCCATGTGTTCAGAGATCAAACCTTTTGAGGGGCTTGAAACAGGTGTTAAAGCGTTAACAATGGAAGATAGTCGTTGGGAAATGTGTAATGTAAAAGCGACAACTTTATTGGCCAATGTTTTATTAAGACAACAAGCTGTAGAACAAGGTTGTGCTGAAGCTATTTTACATAGAAACGGGTATGTGACAGAAGGTGCCGCCAGTAATTTATTTGCGGTGATTGATGGTATTTTAATGACACCCGAAAAAACGGCTGAAATTTTGCCAGGTATTACGCGGAAAGTTATTTTGGAATTAGCTCGCGCGAATACGTTTGAACTAAGTGAAGAAATTATATCCTTAGAGGCATTAAAAACAGCAAGTGAAATCTGGATTACCAGCTCAACTAGAGAAATAATTCCTGTGGTTGAATTGGATTCAGAGCCAATAGGTGATGGAGTCCCCGGCCCAATGTTTAATAAAATGAATCAACTATTCCAAGAATATAAGAAATCCGTATGAGTGAAGAAGAAACATTATTTGAGTTTCCATGCCAATTTCCCATAAAAGCTATGGGAAAAAATACGGGAGAATTTGATAGTCTTGTTGTCGGCATTGTTAGACGACATGCTAAGGATATAAAAGAAGGCGCGGTTAAAATCAAATCCAGTAAAGGTGATAAATTCCTATCTATCACTGTCACGATAGAAGCACAAAGTAAACGTCAATTAGATGCTATTTATCAGGATTTAAATGATAGCCCTGCCGTTATCATGGTGTTGTAGCAATCATTCTATTTGAAACCTTGTAGGAGCGTCCGCTAATGTCAATAAGTTAAGCCTTTTTGCTTTTGTAGGGTGGATTAGCGATAGCGTTATCCACCATTTTTCAAAGGCTTGTCGGATTACGCTATCGAGACTGTGAAAGTATTCTGCTTTTGACTTCCCCCTTTGGAAAAGGGGGATAGAGGGGGATAGAGGGGGATAGAGGGGAATTTTATAAAAAACAAAGTCATTGATAATAAAGGCTTTATTTTTTTAATAAAATCTCCTCCAGCCCCTCTTTTCCAAAGAGGGGAGCGAAAAGCCAATACTTTCACAGTCTCTATCGCTAACCCAACCTACATTTTTCTTAACTTAACGACATTGGAGCGTCCGTCCTCGGCGCGAATAAAACAGCTATTCATAAAATGAGCCATTCAGAACCCCCCTTAGTTGCAGTGAGCGCCTGCTTATTAGGCCAAAAAGTAAGATATGATGGCAAAGATAAATACACTCAACTGATTGCTGAAGAGTTAAAAAAGCATTGTCAGTTACTTGCTGTCTGCCCCGAAGTTGAAATTGGCCTTGGTGTACCACGGGCAAAAATTCAACTGACTCAAATTGAGCAAACCATACGTGTTTTAAGAAAAGATGATCCACAAATTGATCTAACTGATTTATTTACAGATTTCACTTTTAAGTTTGCTTGTCAGCATAATTTAGCAGGGCTAGTTCTGCAAGACAGGTCACCTAGCTGTGGAATGGAAAATACTCAGCTATACTCACAACATGGTGACATAGTAGGATTAGCGAGCGGTTTATTTACTTCCACAATGCGTGAATTAAAACCAGATCTTGTGATTATTCAAGCAAGTCAGTTACAAAGCAAACAAGATATTGCCTCATTTGTCAGCTCCATTCTTTCTAAACAATAAATTTGGCTTTAAAAGGATACATCAATGAATAAAAAAATCTTGGTTTTAAATCTACTTATATTTTCAGTGTCAGCTAATGCGGCCAGTGAAAAACAAATGATAAATGACAGTAAATTAGCAATTAAACGCTATTCATCCATTTTAAAACATACTTTAAAACGGGAGATGAATAAGGGAAGTGCTTCAAATGCTGTAGCGGCATGTCACTCAGGAACAGATGAGATTAATAAACAATTAACCGCTCAATCGGGTTGGAAAATAGCAAGAACAGCCTTAAAATATAGAAACCCTGAAAATGCGCCTGATGAATGGGAAAAAAAAGTCTTGCTTAAGTTTGAGAAAAGTAAGCTCAATGGCGCAACAGTAAAGCAACTACAACATTCAGAAATAATAAAGCAAGGTGATCATTCAGTGTTCCGTTTTATGCAAGCCATTCCTATGTCTGGGAAATGTTTAAGTTGCCATGGTGATAAATTATCCACATCAGTAAAAGCGAAACTAAAGCAGCTTTACCCACAAGATAATGCTACAGGCTTTAAAGTAGGCGATATACGTGGAGCATTTAGTATTACTCGGAAAATTCGTTAATGGATATAGTTGTCAATCGTATAGGGCGGCAAGACTATGAAACTGTCTGGCGAGACATGCAACAATTTACTCTACAGCGAAGTGATGAAACAGCCGATGAAATATGGATTGTAGAGCACCTGCCAGTCTACACTTTAGGGTTGAGTGGTAAGCGAGAACATCTACTTAATATTGAAGATATTCCAGTTATTGAAACGGACAGAGGTGGGCAAGTAACTTATCACGCCCCAGGGCAATTAGTTGTTTATCTTTTGTTAGATATTGGACGATTAAAACAAGGGGTCAGAGATATCGTGACACTGCTTGAACAAACCATGGTCGATACATTATCTCAATATGGTATTAAAGCAGTCGCGAAGCCCGAAGCCCCTGGTGTTTATGTCGATGGCAAAAAAATAGGCTCCGTTGGATTAAGAGTTAAAAGAGGCTGCTGCTATCATGGGCTTAGTTTAAATAATTCGATGGATTTAAATCCCTTCAATAATATAAATACCTGTGGCTATCCAGAATTGGAAGTTACCCAACTTGCCGATCTAAATGTTAAAATAGAAACTTATGAACTGGCCGTTCCTGTTGTTCATCACATTTTACAAGCGATAAAGTCATGAGTTTAAAAGCACCTTCTCGGGATACACCTGAAACCCATCAACGTAATGCTGAAAAACTAGCAAGAATACCGATAAAAGTCGAAACACCAGAAACCGTATTGCGTAAGCCCGATTGGATTAGAGTAAAAATTTCAGCAAATGAAGACATTACCCGAATCAAGAAAACATTAAGGGAAAATAATTTACATACAGTATGTGAAGAAGCAGCATGCCCAAACCTAGGTGAATGCTTCAGTCATGGAACAGCAACTTTTATGATTATGGGCGATATTTGTACACGACGCTGCCCTTTTTGTGATGTGGCACATGGCAAGCCCAAAGCTTTAGATCAGCAAGAGCCCATAAATCTAGCAAAAACCATTAAAGCCATGGCTTTAAAGTATGTGGTGATTACCTCGGTTGATAGAGATGATTTACGTGACGGTGGCGCAGGACATTTTGCAGACTGTATTAAACAGATAAGAGAGCAGTCCCCTTCAACTAAAATTGAAGTACTCGTGCCCGATTTTAGAGGCCGTATGGATAAAGCCATTGATATTTTAAAACAACAGCCTTGTGATGTGTTTAATCATAACCTGGAAACAGTACCAAGACTCTACAAACAGGCAAGACCTGGTGCAGATTATAAAGAATCTTTAACTCTATTAAAAAAATACAGGCAAGTTTTTCCAGAAGCTATGACCAAGTCAGGCATTATGTTAGGTCTAGGAGAGCAGGAAGAGGAAGTTAATCAAGTAATGAAAGATCTACGAGAACATGGTTGCAGTATGTTAACGCTGGGACAATATTTACAACCCAGTAAGGATCATATAGCGGTAAAAGAATATATTACCCCCTCGCAGTTTGATCAATATGCGGAGACAGCAAAAGCCTTAGGGTTTAAAAATGTAGCCAGTGCGCCCTTAGTTAGATCATCCTACCATGCTGATTTGCAAGCAAAAGAAGTCGTGTAATTATGGTTAAATCGGTAGGAGGAGCCTATGGCCGCGATTGAAACAAAATAAATGGCAATGGAGAGAGAAACAGCCAATAGATTGTTAATACCGAAAGCAAGGCGAATTTACAAATCATCTACAGAACTTACCCCTTCTCCACCTTGGTTCAACACATGGGTATAAATCATAGTAGTTTCTAAATCCTTATGACCCAGAACAGTGGTTGTGGGATCGGTCTAATTCGCTTCTTATTAAATTTTCAGGCAAAAAAAAGCCTCGCTTAAAAAGCGAGGCTTTTTTAATAAACAGTAAACCGTTTATTACTGAGGTTGAACTTGTGCAGCTTGTAGACCTTTAGGGCCATTTTCAACTTCATATACAACAGTTTGGCCTTCAGCCAAAGTTTTGAAACCGTCTCCAACGATTGCTCTGAAATGAACAAATACGTCTTCACCACCTTCGTTAGGAGAAATAAAACCAAAACCTTTTGCTTCGTTAAACCACTTAACAGTACCAGTTGCCATTTTTGAAATCCTCAAAATGTAAAAATAAAAATAAAACGCGTGTCGATGACATTATAAGGATTCATAGATGTGCCAATTACAGGATGTTCTTAGAAAACCAGCTTGAGCCAACGCAGGCTCGCTTAGTATATCGCATTAGAAATAAAATTGCGCGCTTTTTTAGGGGATATTTAGCTTCAAACCTATAAAAACAAGAAATCGTTTTAATTTCAATTTCTTACAATAAAAACTTACCAATATTTATTACAATTTAATTTCTAACTGATCAATGTCTACTGCCAACTGACGCAGTACCATTTTTCCATTTGCATATTCAATTTTATTATTTAGCCAATTTGATGATGCTAAAACATACCACCGGCTCAACAATGCTTTTAACCTTACTTTTCCACTCACCGTAAAATGCCACTTACTAATTATCTGATTATATTCTGGAAGCTCAATAGGAGTCATTATTTCTCGCAATTGCTTTAACTGCTTTAATACTTTGTCAATTTTAGCTTCATGCCGAGATAACCATTCAACAACTTTTTTAGAGCTAATCTGTTCAATTGAGGACTCTTCATTATCTGATACCAGCTTTAAACAATGGATAAGCTCACAACTACTAAATTTCACTGCTATTTCATAAAAAGCAGAAGCTTCCATATCATTTAAACAATCATGACTATATTCAATATTAGGCATCGTCGTTGTTTGGACTTCACATGTTTCAGGCCAACCTTTGCCAATTAACTGAGGATAAAAAACTTTTTTGGATTCTGCTTCAACTACTTTTGAAGCCATTAACAGAGTTCCAATTGCTTGAGTCTTATGTCCCGCAATTCCCATATTGAGCAATATAGGTAATTTACTCTTAGAAAATAGAGCTAAAGCATAGGAAACTGCTGCTGCCATAGAAACCTTGCCAATACCTGTCACAGTAAGAATAACGTTATCATTTCTATAAATTGAAAATGGATGACTGCTATTATCTTTTTTTAATGTGTAAAAATTTATTAAGACTTTCGCCTCACATTCCAACGCAGTAAAAATAAATATATTTGCCGGCTCATTCATTGCACTTCCCCCATATCAAAAACAGTTTTAAACCACTCAGATCATGCTTCTTGAAACGAATCCATTATCTGTTGATAATGGTTCGCCTCGATGGTTTTTCCACGCTTTACCGCCCCCTGATGGAAAATTTTGCATTTCTTTAACAACACGGTAATCGCTTGTAGTTTATTTTCCTCCGTCAAAATATTCTGGGAAATGATTTTTTCTAATGCTTTAATTCTATACTGATCCATCCCCCAATACTTTTGAGATAATTGATCATCATGCCCCCCATACTTTTTTATTTGAGGCTCTTCAATATAAAGTACCGGAAATTTTGCCGTAATACGTAGCCATAAATCATAATCTTCACAGGCTGGAAACTGAGTATCAAAAAAACCAATTTCATCAAAAATAGATTGGTGAATTATAATTGATGATGGCGACATCGCACATAAAGGCAAACATTGTGGAAAAATCCATCCACCTGTTTTTTTATGTTTTTTCATCTGATTGACCCTCACCCCCTTTCGTATCCATACCTCCTCAGTATGGCAAATTTTATATTCTGAATTTTCCTCTAACAAAGCAAGTTGCTTTTCCAGCTTATGCGATAACCACTCATCATCCGAATCCAAAAAGGCTATCCACTCCCCTTTTGCTATCGACATCCCTTTGTTCCTGGCACTACTGACACCTGAATTTGACTGATAAAGATAATGCACATCAGGGTATTTTTCTTTTATCATTTCTGCCGTATTATCAGTAGATCCATCATCAATAACAATAACTTCAAATCCCTTAAATGTTTGCATATACACTGACTCCAAAGCACGCATCAATACTCCTGAACGATTAAATGTTGGAACAACAATAGACACCAAACACATATAAACCCCTTATATTTTAAATAATTGTTGAATTTTGTTAATAAATAACTTAAATTAAAGGCACTAACAAAACAAAGGAGTCGCTCATGTCGGCAGTTATGAATGAAACCCCCGATAGACGTCAACATAATCATCATTTAGTTTCTGAACTACAGCAAGAAAGAGGCCAAGTATGGTCTTTGTATTGTGAAGTGGCTGATTTAAAACCATTCTCCGCCACTACTGAAACGCAATCAACCCTAACTCAGTTTTCTCAATTATTGGTTGATTACGTTTCTTTAGGGCACTTTGGTATTTATGAATATCTATTGTCAGGAAAAGAACGTAGAGAAAAGGTGTTAACCGCTGCAAAAAAGATTTACCCTGAATTTTCAAGAACAACTGAAGCGGCTATTTCTTTTAATGACAAATATGACGACCACAAAAATAAATTTAAAATAGAGAGCTTAGAAGAGGACTTATCCGCTTTAGGTGAAAACCTAGCTAAGAGAATTGAACTCGAAGATGAGCTCTGCCGCTTAGTTTTAAAGTAAGCCTATTTGTACTGAGTAGCATTCTATTTGCCTAAAAAACATCCCTTATATCAATAGCACCAAAAGTTCGGGCAGTCTATTTCCCCTTCTCCCCCAAAGGAGACGGATCTACATCCGAAAACTTCTGGAACAATAATATGTCTTTTAGGCAATAAAAACTACTCTATCTCCCCTATTGCAGTCCCTGTTCCAGTATCTTTTGCATCGATTAAGAAGCGTTCTTTCAAACGTTTAAATGCTGACCATAGCGTTTTATCCATCACCACCTCATTACCGATAGAAACAATTACTCGCGTTAACTCAGGAATTTTTGTTTTAGTAGAAATCATATAGATAGGTTGCACGTAAAGAATTGAATGATCCATCGGCAAAATAATCATTCGCCCCCTTTCTACTCTTGAACCATGCTGATCCCACAAGGTAAACTGCTCTGAAATCTCTGGGTTTTGATCAATCAGAGCCGCAACCTGAGCAGGCCCATTAACTTGAATATCCTTATTAAACTTATAAATTGTGATGCCTGGCTTATAAGCTTTACTACAATTAATATTGTCCGCTGTCCCAGCCACACCAACCATACTTAAATTATCTCGATGAACAGGCGTCATTGGATTAATCATCACAAACTCTTCCCTATCATTACAATTATTAAAATCCATAGTGATAAAGTAAGGTAAAACAGTTTTTTTATCGACTGTCGCAAACTGCCATGTTTCAGCTTGCTCATAAAATAATGAAGGGTTTTTCTGATGATACTTTGCATAAACCTTCATTTGCATATGATATAAATCTCGAGGATACCGTAGATGTCCCCTGACTTCTTCAGGCATTTCATCTAATGCCTTAAAAATACCAGGGTATGCTCGACTATAGGCATTGATGATAGGGTCGGAGGGATTGGAAATATAATATTTCACATCACCCGCATAAGCATCCACAACAACTTTTACCGAATTACGAATATAATTAAACTCATGCGTTCCATCTAAATAGTCATGTGCCGCAGGTTTGGAAACAGGGTAGTTATTAGACAAGGTATAAGCATCTTGCACCCAATAAAACCTATCTTTAGAAATAACAAGATAGGGGTCTCTATCCAAATGTAAAAAAGGGGTAATTCTATTGATCCGCTCAATAATATTTCTATGCAACATGATTTTACTTTGTTGACTAATATTTGTTGAGAAGAAAACTTTTTCATCTTTAAGGTAAAAAGCTAATAGTGCCTTCCTAAAATAGGAAGGAATAGGAATACCTGCATTTCCTTCATACCCTCCATCTAAACTAGGATCGGTTCCAGCAAGCTCCAATACGTTTAATTTATTAGGCACAATCGCGTATTTATATTGCTCTTGACCAAAATAAATATCAGAGTTTTTAACACTAAACCCTTTTGTTGACGACATATTCAAATCACGAAGGTACCAAATAATTGGTTTTGCAGCATCTTGGGCAGCAGGTGTAACAACTGCGCCATACCCATGCGTGTAACGTAAATGTGTGTTTTCCCAGTTTTGAGCTTCCCTAGGCAATTTCTTAATATTCATTTCTCTTGCTGCCAAATTGACTTGCTGAAAATGCCCATTAAGAAAGTAGCGGTCTTCATCGACTTCTAAAAACCGATAATAAGGCCTGATACCTTGCAGCTGCATATACCCATCTGTTAAATATTCTCTATCCCAAACCGGAATATTTTCAAAATGTTGCTGTGTGCTCCATTCTTCAATATCCTGACTCGCATCCAGTTTAACGACAAACTCTTCCGTTATAATATTCTTTAAATCATACGCATCTAATGTCGCATCTATATTATTTAACATAAAAGTCTTTTCAGTGCTGACAGGACTCGGTTTAACAATAAACTTATCCATAAGATCAGGAATAAACTGAACTTTTTGCAATCCCAATACAGCTGCAAAAGCGACTATAGAGATATAAAAAGGGGCTTTAACTCTATGTTTTTCAGAAAATATATAAATAACAGCTGTAACAGCCGTCGCTATAAACGTCGCTATAGATAACCATATCAAAGGCAACTGATAGCGAATTTCCACAAAACCTGGACCAAAAAACACAGGTTCATGACTATCAACATACAGCAATGAAAAACGATCCAGTAAAAAGCCCCAGATCACAAATAAAACCACAAAACCTATTAATATGGTGAGATGTATTTTTGCTCCTACAGGAAACTCTTTACTTTGATTAGGTACAAAAATATGCTCCAACCAATATAAACAACCCACCATAAAAAACAGCAAGATGGCTGTCATCAACAATTCTTTTTGAATCAGAATATAGACTGGATAGGAAAATAAGTAAAAACTAACATCATTACCATAAACTGGCTCGGTTACTCCCGCTGCACTACCAAAAAAGAAAAGAATGGCAGATTCCCATTGATCATAGAAAGGAAGCGCGATAACAATGGCAAGAATAAAAGATAAAGGGGTATAAACTTTTGCTGAGCCATCCATAAAAACATCAGCAAAACGTTGAAACCGTTGTCTCTTATCAACATCCAGCAGAACATCATCCGGAGGATTTAAGCCTAAATAACGAGAGGCTATCCAAAAATGAAAATAAAAAATAGCAAAGAAAAGAAAGGTCACCCCACCCGATAAAATAAATCTATAAAGTAACCGTAACCAATAATATCCTTCTAGTTCTAGTGATCTAAACCACCACAAATCAACTAATAAGTCTAAAAAGAAGAAATAGAAAGCAACATATAAAATAACGGCAATAACAAGGGTTGCTCCAGCAATGGCAGGCAACAGTTTCCAGTTACGCATAAATCCTCTCTCTTAAAAATTGTATATTTTGCAGATACCTGATTTTCACTAGCTACTCAAAATCTAAAGGTATTATTGAATTAACACTATATTAGGTTATTTTAACACTCAATCCATGGTTTTTGCTTTATATCCTTTCGCTCTAATGGCAATACGCGCAGTAATATGCGTACATAAAGTTCCATCCTCAAGATAATAACCATATTCAAAGCTTGGAGTACTTCTGCCTTTTGTCTGTAACTCCTCCCTAATCTGAACCTCCTGTTCAGGAGACATAACAAAGCGCAATTCTAAATCAGTTCTACCTTCATATTTAAAATCAATATTTAAAGAACGGGTCCAGACAGAATATCCAGGGAAAACCTTAATACACGACATAGCGGCTATTGGGTCAGCCAAACAAGCCTGAAAACCACCGAACATACTGCCACCTGTATTTGTTGCCACCCAACTATGAGGCAACAATATTTTAACTTGCCGCCAACAGGATGATAACTCCAACACTTTTGGTCTTATCAACCAAAAAGCTGGGTACCATTCGATTCTCTGCTTATCCGTTAACCAGCGAGCATTCCATATAAGTTTACGTAAATTCAAAGTAAACTTTTACTAGCGATTTCATACACATCTTTTGAAATATTAGCCGTGCTAATAATACGTTCCAATTCATTTTTCATTAATTTTTGCCTGTTCTCATCAAATCGTTTCCATTGAGTTAAAGCAGATACCATCCGCGAGGCAACTTGAGGATTAATACTATTTAATGCAATAATTTGATCTGCTAATAACTGATAGCCTTGCCCATTTGCAGCATGAAAGTGCAATTGATTTGCTTGACTGAATGCGCCAAGTAAAGAACGTACCCGATTAGGGTTAGTCAATTCAAAAGCGGGATGATTAAGCAGACTGTTAACAATAGTAAAAGTATCTTCAGCACTACTACAAGCTTGTAGGGTAAACCATTTATCAATAACTAAGGCCTCATCGCTCCACTGCTGATAAAAACTATCGAGACATTGTGCTTTTGCAGGATTATTGCTCTCCACAATAACAGTTAATGCTGCAAGTTGATCAGTCATATTGTTGACTAAACTAAATTGATTTTCTGCCAGCTGATAGTTTTCTGCCGTCTCTAGTGCAGATAAAAAGCTTAAACACGTATTTTTAATTCGCCTACGTCCAATAGACCCTGCATCAAACTGACCAGATTCATCTTTGTGATGGCATTGATATAATTCTTGAAACTGGCTTTGCAATTGTTCTGCTAATGTTTTCTTAACAAATTCTCTCGCCAAATGAATAGCCTCAACATCAACCACATCCATTTGCCCAGCTAAATAATTTTCTGCAGGTAAGCTCAATAACAATGAAAAATATGACAAGTCTTCCCAAGGTTGCTGTATGACATTGGCATAAGCTTTAACCAATAAAGGATTAAGCTGCAATGCCTTTCCTTGCTGAATATCTGCAATTAAACCAAAAATAACCTGACTAGACATTTTTTGCCCAGCATCCCAGCGATTAAAGGTATCAACATCATGACTTAATAAAAAGGCTAACTCTTTCAAACCTTGCTGTTTTTTCAGTACCACTGGAGCAGAAAACCCTCTCAGCAAAGACACCACTGGTTTTTCATCTAATTGTTCAAACACAAACGTTTGTTGCTGATGAATTAATTCTAAAATAACTTCATCGGCCTCATAGCCATCAATACAAATTTTTGCTACCGAACCATCAGCAGCCAACAACCCTAATTTAACAGGAATATGTAATGGTTCTTTAGTTTCTTGCCCTGGTGTTGCTTCACAACTTTGCTTTAAAATTAAGGTTAAGGTTTTATCGTCTTGATTATAAGTTTCAATAGCCTCTAAAACAGGTGTTCCTGCTTGTGAATACCACCGTCTAAATAATCCAAGGTCAATATCTGATACTGATTCCATAGCATTTACAAAATCCTCACACGTCACGGCTTGCCCATCATGACGCTGAAAATATAAATCACTACCTTTTCTGAAGTCTTCTTCGCCCAACAAGGTATGAATCATTCGGACAACTTCTGCACCTTTCTCATACACCGTTAAGGTATAAAAGTTATTAATTTCTATATAAGCTTCTGGACGAATTGGGTGAGATAAAGGCCCTGCGTCTTCAGCAAACTGTCTAACACGTAGCAATTTAACATCTTCAACTCTTTTAACAGCCTGAGAAGTCTGGTCCCCCGTAAACTGCTGATCACGAAAAACAGTAAACCCTTCTTTTAAACTTAATTGAAACCAATCACGGCAGGTAATTCGGTTCCCTGTCCAGTTATGAAAATATTCGTGGCCAATAACGCCTTCAATATGCTCATAATCACTATCAGTCGCGGTATCAGGACGAGCTAACACAAACTTTGTATTAAAAACATTAAGCCCCTTATTTTCCATCGCCCCCATATTAAAATGCCCAACAGCAACAATCATATATAGATCTAAATCATACTCTCGACCATAGGACTGCTCATCCCATTTCATTGAGTTTTTAAGCGATTGCATGGCATGATCACATTTATCAATATCATGTGACTCTACAAAAATCTGCAGGCTAATATCACGCCCTGTCATTGTAGTAAATGTATCTTCAATACACTCCAATTGCCCTGCAACCAAAGCAAATAAATAACATGGTTTTTTGAAAGGGTCTTCCCAAGTCACCCAATGACGATTATTTTTTAACTCACCCTCAGCGACTTTATTACCATTAGATAATAAAACAGGATATTTATCCTTATCTCCTATCAACGTGGTTTTAAACAACGTCATGACATCGGGACGATCAAGGAAATAGGTGATTTTTCTAAACCCTTCTGCTTCACATTGCGTACAAAGCATGCTGCTAGAAAGATAAAGCCCTTCTAGAGAAGTATTTGATTTAGGGTTAACGGTATTTTCAATCGCCAATACAAATACCTGTTCCTGAGGCACATTATCAATAGATAAAGACTCAGTATTTTGATTATATTGTGTTTCATTTAATGCAATGCCATCCATTGCAACACTGACCAATTCTAGATTTTCACCGTGTAAAACCAGAGCTGCATTGTCTACTTTACTCTTTGGATTCTTATGAATAGTTAACTTTGAAACCACACGCGTTTTTAATTCATCTAAAATAACCGTAAGCTCTACACTTTCAATTAAGTATTCTGGAACGGTATAGTCTTTCAAGTAGATTGTTTGTGGTTTTGTATCTTGCATGTTTTTATAATTGTTTATAATAAAAGATAAGCTATTCCAAGATAATAGCATAGGATTCACAGTCATCAGGAATCACTTCCCTATAAGCAAAGGTTTCCTCTTTCAATTATTTCTATATTATTAACACCATTGAAAAAAATGCATCATCAATATTTACAACAAGCCATAGATTTAGCCAGCCAAAATGTAAGTAGTCAACAAGGGGGGCCATACGGAGCAGTTATTGTAAAAGACGAAAAGATTATTGCTGCCAGTGGAAATTGCGTCACTATAAATAAAGATCCTACTGCACATGCTGAGATTATGGCTATTCGCCAAGCATGTATTGCTTTGGATGATTTTCAACTCAGGGGATGTATACTTTATACTAGCTGTGAACCTTGTCCGATGTGCTTAGGAGCCATCTACTGGGCAAGACTTCAACAAGTTTATTTTGCTTGTAACCGGCATGATGCGGCCAAAGCTGGGTTTGATGATAGCTTTATTTATGATGAAATACAGTTAGACACCGAGAAACGACATATTCCAATGCATCAGTTAAATTTAGCAACGGCGGAAAAACCTTTTATTGACTGGAATAGTGAAAAGAAAAAAGTTTTATATTAATAATGAATGACAAACAAAGTGCTTGTCATTCAATAAGCCCCTTCACTCCCCAGTGGCGCCCGCTTTTTTAATTTTTATTAGCCATCCATCTTTAGATTCACAGTTCTCAGCTGATTGAGAAATTGCATAAAGATTGATTCTTGCATATTTTCCATTTAGTTCTGCTGGTAACTTAATCCTGACAATGCCATAAGAATTTCTATCTTCAACATCAATCTTAAGCTTAAGGTCTCGCACTTCAGCGCGCACTGTCGACAAGTCGGCACCTCTGTGTACTGAAAACTGCACGACAGATTCAGCATCAACTTCTGGCACAGGCCCACCTTTTACCTGCTCTGCAGGAATAAAGTCTCTAAATGTTGGCAAAGTACATTTTTTATCTAGGTTTCCTGCATTATAAGCAAATGCCGACCCAGTAAAAAACATTACTCCTAAAAGAATACTAGCCCTCACTCCTGTCATTATTTTCATTATCAGCCTCTCTTTTTTATAATATTTACTCATACAAAATGCAATATTAGCATTTCCTCAGCTAAGACTTTACTCACTTTTAAAAGGCAATTCAAGAAGCCGCTGACATTTAGTGATTAAAAAACTGATAGCTTATCTCCTTTTCACTTTGTTTTAAAAAACTTTCAGCCTTTAACACGTGTGTAGAGGCTAAGCGCTTTATCAAATCACTCCTTTTTCCCTGATAAAAAACTCTATAGCGATTATAGCCATTCCCCGCACCTAACCAGGTTGCAGTACGAATCATAGGAAGCACCTCCAAATAATCCCTAACATGTTCTTTTTCTGCTATCCGTTTGATACCAGAAACTTTCACTATTATTCCATCAACACTTTTAACCTTATGTTTTGCCGCATAAAATATTGAAAGTCGATCATATATACCTTGAAAACCTTGTAAAGTTGCATTATTAAGAGAGGAGCAAGTACTTCTCCACTGTTCAATTTTTGCATCAAAATATAAAGTCCATTCAGCTTTCCAACAGCCATGACTCTTAACCAGTTTCCCTGCCAAAGTCGATACCACCTCATAACGAACAGATGCTTCCAGTAGATATTCTGAATAAGCACTCAACACATCACCCACGGCCAACACCTGCTTATCCCTTAAATCCTGCATAGGCAACAAGATAGGTATTTTTTTCTGTTTGGATGCTTTTTGTAAAGCTCTATCAACCCAAGGCATCGTATCTGCATCAAAAAACTGCTGCTTACCATTTTCTTCTACAACCAAGCGAAGTAAAGTTCTGGGTCTAATTTCATTCCATAAGCCAAATTGACTTAGCCTTAAAGCGTTTTCTAGTTGTTTTTCATTAAATAAAATACGCATCAACCGAGCATCTTGATGATTCATTTCTGACAAAGATAGTTGATACTCACTGACATAATTCTCAGCATTAACCCACACATTATTCACAATATTATCTTGTAAAGTATTCTTTCCAGCCATAATACGCCCCAAAAGACGTTGCATAGCGTCCTTAATAGCGACCGACTTATCCTGCTCTTGCTCACTTTTGGCAATAATTTCTACTTCATAAAGCCCTTGAACTTCTACTGCCTCTACATTTTGATAAATAAGCATCAAAAAAATCACCAAAGCTCTAAACCATACTTTCATATCATTCACACAAATTGTTAGATGTCTTGTACAATATCGGTAGATATATCATTAACTTTAATTAAGAGAACACTACATTGAGCAAACAAAATCAAGAAAGCCTAAATTATAAAAGTGCAGGTGTTGATATTGAAGCAGGCAATGACCTCGTCGAACGTATTAAACCTATAGCATCTAAAACACGTAGACCTGGAGTAATGGCTGGCTTAGGTGGCTTTGGCTCTTTGTTTGAATTACCTCTCGACCGCTATAAAAAACCCATTTTAGTTTCAGGAACAGATGGTGTCGGCACAAAATTAAAACTGGCGATAGAGCTTGGCATTCACGATACCGTAGGAATAGACCTTGTTGCAATGTGCGTAAATGATATTGTTGTTCTTGGTGCAGAACCCCTGTTTTTCCTTGATTATTATGCCACGGGCAAACTAGAAGTCGAAACAGCAGCTTCGGTTATAACAGGTATCGGTAAAGGTTGTGAATTAGCAGGGGCAGCACTTGTTGGTGGTGAAACTGCTGAAATGCCTGGTATGTATACAGGTGGTGACTTTGATTTAGCTGGATTTTGTGTCGGTATTGTCGAAAAAGATAATATTCTAGATGGTGAAAAAGTTAAAGCAGGGGATAAACTTATCGGTATCGCCTCATCTGGCCCCCACTCTAATGGTTATTCCTTAATTCGTAAAATTCTAGAAAAGAGTAACGCATCTCTTGATGATTCACTCAATGGAAAACCTCTAGGCCAAGCCTTGCTTGAACCCACAAAAATTTACGTAAAATCATTATTAGAATTACTAAAATCAGTCCCCGTTCATGCTTTAGCGCATATCACTGGTGGAGGATTAACTGAAAATTTACCTAGAGTGTTACCCGAAGGGTTAGATGCTTCTATCAACTTAAATTCATGGGAATTTCCTGAGACATTTAACTGGCTACAAGACCAAGGTAATGTCTCTCAAGCCGATATGCTAACCACTTTTAACTGTGGTATTGGCATGATTGTTTGCGTAGATGCGGAAAATGAAGCAGAAACAATGGCTATTTTAAGCCAACAAGGTGAAACGGTTTTTTCTATTGGAGAAATAGTTGCTTCTTCGGGTGATCCAGAAGTTGTTTATCACAATTAGAAGTTTCCTAAGTTTAACGCCTCTTTTTTATAAAAGAGGCGTTAGCTGTTTAATTTTTATCAACAAAGATTAAACACTAAAAAATCACAGTTATATTGGTATAAGGTATATGTTTTATATACTGCAAACATAGCCAGTACAATAAAAATGAAACCACTAATTCTGTGAAGTATCACTACAGACATGCGCTGTAAAATTGTTCGCCCCGCCCAAACTCCAAGTGCTGAAGTTGATATTAAAGCAATCGTTGCGCCTAGCCAGACTGCAATTGGGAGACTTGAACTACTTAAAGCAATAATCGCTAATTGAGTCTTATCTCCAAACTCAGCGACTGTAATCAATAAAAACGTACCCAATAGTATGCTGCTGTTACTACGTATCGCAACATTTTCATTACCGGACTCGTCTTCCATCACTAATGCTAATACTCCAAACACTGTAAATAAAACAGCTACTGTTGCAGATACCACTATTTCTGGAACAAAACTAGCGATTGTTGCGCCAAAGATCACAGCCAAACTATTAAGCAGCAAAAAAGCCAGAATAGCACCCAACATAACAGGAACAGCCCGGTATCTAGCAGCAAGAGCCATACATACCAACTGACTTTTATCCCCTATTTCAGCGGCAAACACCAATAAGAAACTGGAACTTGAGGTGGCTATCACTTCAAACCAATCTAAGTCTTGAAAAAAACTTATTACATTATCCATAAATAATTTCAAAGACAGATATTTACTGTTTGTCTTTATATCCCAACGTTATTCAGTAATCTTTATTTTCACTACACAAAAAATAGCATCTGATAAAACCCAGCTCTATCAACCAATTTGTTGATAGTACTTATCATGTTCGACTTTTCCATCATCTAAACATTGCACAAACTTTCCATTTATTGCTCTAGGTGAAAATGCCAACACTTTCTCATGAGTAATCTTATCTCCACCTAAGTTCACTTGAGATCCATGCTGAATCATAATAGATCCATAGTACTCTTGATGAGCATCTTGAATACGAGAATTAATATAAATGGATAAATGTCTCCACAACGCAGACACTCTATTTGCTATAACTATATTTTTATCGCCTTTGTTTGGGTTTGGGTAGGTCTCATCATTTTCGTTATGCCATTCAGCTTTTGCTGGATCAAACTCTTTACCATCACAAATAATTGCATATAAATCATAATCACCATGGATAAAATATGGCTTATCAAGTCGCACTAAAGATTCCTTCGTTAAACCTTGATAGCAATTCTGCATATATTGAATATTGCCCGCCTTTCGATAATCATTAACTAATTCTACACAACCAAAATATTCGCTCAATATTGTATTTTTCGCCCTAATTATATAAGGCGTAATGACTGCACTAAGAGGTATATCAACCTCATTCAAATCTGTAATCATATATTTACTTTCCATCCATATTTTCTTCGCTTTTACTAGTCGATCATAAGTAAAAGCATCTGGTCGTAAATACGGAGAACAAACTAGACCCGAAATATCTAGATTTTCTGTCACCTTATCTGCAGTTTTTGCTTTAAGGTCACCTCGCTTAGCTGAAACTCCTGGCACTCCAACCCATCTCAAAGAAGATTGCCCTGTATGCCGAACGAGAATATGACATTTAAACTTTTTTGCAGCATCCATAAAAAATGGTATATGTGTTTTATGAACAAATTCATCTTGTACTAAATACATAACGTCCCCCTAATTAAACTTAATACCTAAAAGCAGTTTTTTATCACCTAAAAACTCGATTAACCCAACTATAAACACGTTTTACGACTAATCCTTCATCATGTTGAAATAAGTGACCCTCTCCATTTATTTCAACCTGTCGATAAGCCGAATTAGCGCTCCCAGCTACGCGTCTTTGTCCTACTGTTTCTATTACGTCAGACGAATCAAATTCTGCGAAAATATCAAGAAAAGGAATCGTTATCTTGCCAAGAGACTCTATAACTTGCATATTATATTGATCCTTTTTTGGCGCGATCAAACTCACACTTACAATGGCTTTAATATCCGTTTTTTTTGCATTATTGCTAACAAAATAAGTAGCCATCGTCCCTCCCAACCCATGACCAATCAAAACAATATTATCCACTTTAGAAACACGTAAATAATCAATTGCCGCTTGAATCCTAATATTAGCTTCATCAAATAAAAGATAATATTCACTATCCTTCGCACCACTGTCTAATACTGGCATCTGCAAAGACAAGCTAGCCCATTGATGTTTGGGCAGGTAAGTTCTTAAAGGATTAATTATTTTTCTTTGATTGGGGTGTCCATCTCTAGGATGCAATAAGATTACCGCCCCCATTTTTTCCACCCCCTCTGTTTCTGCATACAACGCTAAAAACTTTCTATTTTTGGTGTTTAACCAAATTATTTCACCTACAGAAAGCGAGGATTCAATATCTTCCGCATACTCTAATTCCCGCAATTCGTTTGATGCGAAGCCAAAAGCTCCATACAAAGATATAACTATAATGAGCAGAAACCTAAACATTATTTTTTCTCAGCGGTGTAAAAGCGACTATCTCGGTAAATTTCATGGATATGTCTTAAAAACACCATCACAACAGATGCGATGGGCAATGCTAACAATACACCTAAAAAACCAAATAATTGCCCACCAGCAAGCACAGCAAACATAACGGCAACAGGGTGTAATCCAATTTTATCGCCCACTAACAACGGGGTAAGAAGCATGCCTTCTAAACTTTGACCCACAGCAAACACGATTGAGACAGGGATTAAATACATCACATCTTGATACTGTAACATGGCGGCAACACAAGCTACTGTTACGCCGACAATGGACCCTAAATAAGGTACAAAACTGACAATTCCCGCCATCATGCCTATTAATAAAGCTAAATGTAAATCAACAAGCCATAAGCCCAAGCTATAAATTGCGCCTAAAGCGAGCATGACATAAAACTGCCCCCTCATAAATGCGCCTAACACCATATCTGTTTCAATCGCTAACTTTTTAGCCGAAGGTTCGATTCGCCTTGGTAACAGTCCTTGAAACTTTGCCACCAGAATATCCCAGTCCCGTAATAAATAAAAAGTAATAACAGGAATTAAAACCAAATTCATCACCCATTGAGCCAAAGCCGCACTTGACCGAGAAACTGAGCCCATAAAGAACATCACCCCCCCTCCCGCTTTTTGCCAATGTCCTTTCATCAAAGCAATAATTTTATCACCTTCAATTAAACTAACATCCCAGCCTAAATGCAGCTCCAACCAAGGAATAACCACTTTATTTAACCAGCCAACATATTCTGGGAATTTAGCAATAAATTGACTAATTTGAAATTCAATTTTAGGCAATAAAATACCTAAGACAGATGAAATAATAAAAAATATAGCGATAAAAACCAAAATAACAGCATTGGTTCTACCTAGTTGAAAGCTTTTAATCTTAAGCAACTCAAGCTTATCTGCTAAAGGATCGCCTAAATAAGCCAATATTGCAGCAAAAACAAAGGGCATTAATACAGGTGCTAATAAATAGATTAAGCCGCCAATAACTAAGAAAAAAGTTAATGTTAGCCATTTTTGGGAATCAGTCATATTATCCTGCTGTTTAAAGTATTATTCCCTCCCTCTTAAACATAAGTACCCGTGAAAAAAATAATTTAACATTCTACAGGTCTTTGTTCTTAATGCTCTCTCTAGTAAGGAAAGGGTTGAGTAAAGGTAAGGAAAAACCCTATTTCATTCCCCTTCATCCCAGCCTTCTCCCCTAAAGGAGAAGGAGTTAAGAGCCCCTGTACATTCCGCTTGGAGTATGCGTGTTTATAAGGGGGGGGTTATTATTTATACATTATTAAAGAAACTTAATGTTTATGTGTATGGTGAGAATGATCAGCTACTGGCTTAGCCAATGCAGGGAACCGTTCTGTTGCATAACGTGAATGGCACTGAATACAACTTTCCGTCATTTTATAAAAATAAAAATTAGTTATATCTGCATTTTTAGCTTTTGCAGCATGCGATAACATGCCCGCATACTTATGAAAATCACGATCCTGTCTGATGAACTGATCAGGAAGACTACTATGAAGAAGCTTCTTTTGTTCCTGAGTTAAGCTTTGCTTCATGATATAACTTGCTTGAATCTGCTTACCGATTGCAGCTGTTTTATCCCACTCACCCTTAGCTATTGAGCTAAGCAAATCTTTCATCCCTTGCTCAACCGCTAACATTTCTTTTGTGAATAATGGTTTAATATCTGCTGGAAGATTCAACCCCTGGGGTTTCTGCCCATCTGCCACACTAGAAAAAGAACTCAGCATTCCGATTAAAAATACTACAACTAAAGATTGAATAGCCATTAGATAAACTCTCCAAAATACAAGCCAATTGCGGTAAAAAATATTATGATTACTGTGATAGACAATACGATGCCTATTTTGTTACTACTAGCTTCTTCTTTAAAGACCTCAACCCCTTCTATTCTTGCATTGACTGCTTTTGACTTACCATCCTCACTTTCTTCCACCTGATAAAAAATAACATCCCCTCGATAAGGTCGTCTAACAAAACCTTTTAAAGCAGAAATATGTATAAAAATATCATCACTCCCATCATCAGGCTTAATAAAGCCAAATCCTCGATCGTCTTTCCAAGTCTTTAAAACACCTTTTGTTTCTAACGCCATTTCTTATTTCCTCTCTTAAAACTTGTCATTCAGCATTACTGCTACCCTGATGGCTTAATCACTTAGCTAAGCCAAATTCATTGGAGGACTGATTTTATATCATCCTCAATGCTTTTGTCTCTATATACAGAGATATATAAGTATAGATTAGAATTTTGTTTTGTGAAAACGTAGCAAAGCAGTACAGGCTTAAGCCTAAGGTAGGCATATTCGGAGAGCAATTACTGATTATAGGAGGTCAGCAATAATTTTATCTAGATTGTATAAACCTGAGTTCGTAGAGTAAATAGAACTCAGGTTTTAATCACTTTTGTTAAAAAATATTTTATTATTTATTTAACTTCTTTACCATCAACAACAAAGCTAGAGATATGAAAACCAGTGTCTGATGCTGATAAGGTACAACTTACCTTTTGAAAGTTATATCCTTTTTCACCGTCATACTCATAAGTCAAATAAGTTGAATTATCTGTTTTAGTATTTGATACCAATGAAGTAATTTGAGTTCCCGTATGTTTTTTAATTAACTGCGGACATTTTTGACCTGCAATACGATTCATATTAGCTCTATCACGAATCATTGAAGCAGACTTTCTATCTTCATCTGACTGTTCTTTATTTGAGCCTACCAAAAAGAACCCCATGCCAAATACAAAGACTACAGCAATCATCATTTTTTGCGAGTTACTTATTTCATCCATCTTATCTCTCCAGTTAATTAACTTACTTTTTATAATTATTTCCGCTTGAATTCACTATATTATAAAAACCGAATATACGCAATAATTCAATTATTAATTTAAAACTCAACACCTTGTGCCGCTTTAATCCCATCAGCATAAGCATGCTTTATCTTATTCATTTCTGTGACAGTATTTGCCACTTCAATAACTTCGGGCGCAGCGTTTCGCCCTGTCATCACCAAATGCATCCAGTCAGGTTTATCATTTTTAACAAAATCAGCTATTTCTTGCCCTGCTATCCAGTTATAGCCACAGCAATAATTAATTTCATCTAATAAAACAAAATCATATTCTTCTGACAGAATCTTCTGTTTACTAAATTCCCAAATTTCTCGACTAGTTTTAATATCCTGCTCAGGATTTTTAGTGTCCCATGTAAAACCATCACCCAACACATGCCATTCAATATTATCAAACCGTTCAGCCGCTTTTTGTTCCCCCGTTTGCCACTTCCCTTTTATATACTGAATTACACAGACTTTCATTCCCCAACCTGCCGCACGAAACACCATACCAAAGGCACTAGAGGA
>ENA-ORXI01000094-ORXI01000094.1-sediment-metagenome-genome-assembly--contig:-NODE-94-length-62753-cov-33.222541_pt1 | contig 62753 bp, 65 predicted proteins | sample MGYA00237861_ERZ511468 | MGnify/ENA primary metagenome ERZ511468 (study PRJEB26299, sample SAMN06266213) | sediment metagenome | isolation source: Hudson Canyon methane seep mesocosm | place: USA:Hudson...
GTATTCTTCGGATGGGCTGCTCTAGGTATCATGGGTGTTGTAAATATTGAAGTAAATGCTTTAACTAAACTACTTAAGAAAGACCTAGCTTAATTTAAAGCTGGTTTTTAAAAAAATAGTAGTAAACTTGTTATCTCCTTGTCTCGCCATCGTAAAAGATGGCGAGATGGAAGAGAGATAATGATAATAAAAATAAATTTTTGGAGGTAAGCGAATGAGTGCATCTCAATCAGCTGTACGCTCTCGCGCTGAAGCGGTACAAGTTTCACGTGCGTTTGACTGGATGATTCTCTTTACATTATTCACTGCGGTACTTGGTGGATATCATATTCATTACATGTTAACTGGTGGTGACTGGGATTTCTGGACAGATTGGAAAGATAGACGTTTATGGGTAACTGTAGCGCCAATCGTATCAATCACTTTCCCTGCTGCTGTTCAAGCATGTTTATGGTTCCGTTATCGTCTGCCTTTCGGCGCGATAGTTTGTGTTCTTGCTCTTATGTTAGGTGAGTGGATCAACAGATATTTAAACTTCTGGGGTTGGACTTATTTCCCAGTAAACTTCTGTTTCCCTTCTAACTTAGTTCCTGGTGCAATCCTTCTTGATGTTGTATTAATGCTTTCTAGCAGCTTTGTATTAACAGCTGTTGTTGGTGGTATGGCATGGGGTTTAGTTTTCTACCCAGGTAACTGGCCGATCATTGCTCCTTTACACGTACCTGTTGAATACAACGGTATGATGTTTACACTAGCTGATTTACAAGGTTACCACTACGTACGTACTGGTACTCCTGAGTACATCAGAATGGTTGAGAAAGGTACTTTAAGAACATTTGGTAAAGATGTTGCTCCAGTATCTGCGTTCTTCTCAGCTTTCGTTTCTATTATCATTTACTTTTTATGGCACTATTTCGGTCGTTGGTTCGCTAAGACTGATTTCGTTGCTGGCGAAGGTATCTAATAATAATTATAAATTGGCAAGAAATATTATTTGCCGATATAACGAAAATCAATTTCTCTAGTTTGGAGGAGATATATGAAAACAATTAAAGACAAGGTAGCTAAACTATCGTTTGTCGCATTGCTAATGGCGTTAACATCAGCGATGTTCTACACGCCTACAGCATCTGCACATGGTGAAAAGTCTCAAGCAGCGTTCATGCGTATGCGTACTATTCACTGGTTTGACCTAAATTGGTCAAAAGATGAAGTAGCAGTTAACGATTCAATGACAATTTCAGGTAAATTCCACGTTTTCGCGGGTTGGCCAGAAACTGTTGATAAGCCAGAAGTATCATTTTTGAACATTGGTATTCCAGGTCCTGTATTTATTCGTGCAGGTTCTTGGATCGGTGGTCAGTTAGTTCCACGTTCTGTTTCTTTAGAACTTGGCGATACTTATGAATTCAAAGTTCTTCTAAAAGCACGTCGTCCAGGTGACTGGCACGTACATACTATGATGAACGTTGAAGGTGGTGGTCCAATTATTGGTCCAGGTAAATGGGTAACTATTACTGGTACTATGGGCGATTTCGTTAATCCATTAACTACATTAACTGGTCAAACAATTGATCTAGAAACTTACGCTTTAGAAAACGTATATTTCTGGCATGCCTTATGGTATTCAATTGGTTTAGCATGGTTATTGTTCTGGGTTAAACGTCCAATGTTTATTCCTCGTTACATTGCAGTTTCTTCTGGTAAGGCTGATACTTTAATCAGTGCTACTGATAAGAAAGTTGCAATTGGTTTTGCTGTTGCAACATTAGGTTTACTAATGTTCTCAATGGGCGCAACTAACGATGAGTATCCTATTACTACTCCACTGCAAGCTGGTTTAATGCGTGGTATCAAGCCAATCGAAATGCCTGAAACTTCAGTTTCAGTTAAAGTAGAAGACGCTACATACCGTGTACCAGGTCGTGCTATGCAAATGACATTGACTATCACTAACAATGGCGATTCTGCTGTTCGTTTAGGTGAGTTCAATACTGCATCTGTTCGTTTCCTTGATGCTGACGTTCTTGAAGATGAGTCAGGTTATCCTGATGATATCTTAGCTGAAGAAGGTTTAACTGTTTCTGATAACAGCCCTATCGCTCCTGGTGAGTCTAGAACTGTTGAAGTTACTGCTTCTGATGCTGCTTGGGAAGTTTACCGTTTAGCGGATCTTATTTATGATCCAGATAGTCGTTTTGCTGGCTTACTATTCTTCTTCGACGAAGATGGTAACCGTCAAATGACTATGGTAGATGCTCCATTAATTCCATCTTTCATCTAATTGATTGAATGTTTAGTTTTTAACTAAACAGGAATTTAAAAGCTAAAAACCCCTGTTACGTAAGTAGCAGGGGTTTTTTTTTGCCATAAATAATGCGTGAAATAGATTAGCAAGCAATATTGATGCAGACGTAAGAAGAGAATAGAGAAGCTGAAATCTACGGAATGAATTATTACATGGCCTTATGATGTAAATTACTAGAAGATTGTAATCAGCTGCAAAATGCTATATCACTATTACTTTATTTCTAAGCCTAAATTGACCGTATGTGTATATGAATAAGAAATACGAAATTGATAAGTAACAGGTTGGCTGAAAGGAAATAACAAAAATAATAGATTAGCTGGGAATGCTATGTTCCGCAGTTAATAAACAGGATATAATTAAAGATTCACATAATTCTAAATTAGATCACATACTAGGAAATAAGGATGCTGGGTAAGCTCGTTAAATTTGTCGTTGGTAGTCGTAATGACCGACTGGTTAAGAAGAAGAGTAAAATTGTAAAACTTGTAAGCAAGTTAGCCAATGAATATGAGCAATTAACTGATGCTGAACTACAGAGTAAAACATCTGAATTTAGGTCTCGCCTTGAACAAGGTGAGAAACTAGAAAGCCTTATACCAGAAGCATTTGCGACAGTTCGTGAAGCGTCATCAAGAGTGTTCGGTATGCGTCATTTTGATGTGCAGTTGATCGGCGGCATGGTATTGAATGATGGCAGAATAGCTGAAATGAAAACAGGGGAAGGTAAGACCTTAATGGCGACCCTAGCAGCATATTTAAATGCATTACCGAGTCATGGTGTGCATGTAGTCACTGTAAATGATTATTTAGCATCACGTGATTCAGCGTGGATGGGGCAGCTATACACATACTTAGGACTTACCACGGGCGTAATTGTAAGTGAATTAGGGCACGAGGAACGCAAGCAGGCGTATGCAGCGGACATTACATACGGGACAAACAATGAATTCGGTTTCGACTATTTGCGCGATAACATGGCATTTAGTATTGAGCATAAGGTTCAACGAGGATTAAATTTCGCAATTGTAGATGAAGTCGATTCAATTTTAATTGATGAAGCAAGAACACCTTTAATTATTTCAGGGCCTACTGACGATAGCACTGAGGTGTATTTAAAGACGAATCAAATTGTACCGTTACTGACTAAAGTAGAGCGCAAAGACGGTGAAAAGGAAGGTGAAGAAACCGGGCCAGGTGATTTTACAGTCGATGAAAAGTCGAAGCAGCTTCACCTGACAGAAGCAGGGCATGAAAGAATAGAGTTATTGTTAGTTGAGCATGGATTATTAGATGAAGGCTCAAGCTTGTATGAGCCGGCAAATATTAGGCTGATGCATTATTTGAATGCATCATTAAGAGCGCATGTTCTATTTAGTAGGGATGTCGATTATATCGTACAAAATAACGAAGTTATTATTGTTGATGAGTTTACGGGTCGAATAATGCCTGGTAGACGGTGGTCTGAAGGCTTGCATCAAGCGATGGAGGCAAAAGAAGGCACTAAAATTCAAAGTGAAAACCAAACATTAGCTTCTATTACATTCCAGAATTATTTTCGCTTATACGATAAATTATCTGGCATGACTGGAACAGCCGATACAGAGTCATTTGAGTTAAATAAAATCTACGGGTTAGAAGTTGTTGTTATTCCAACACACAGGGTAATGACTCGGCAAGATAAGGGTGATTTGATTTATTTAACGGCGAAAGAGAAATATTTAGCCATCACAGAAGATATTAAAGATTGTGTAAAACGAGGGCAACCTGTTTTAGTAGGAACAACATCGGTTGAAAATTCTGAGTTGATTTCAAGCATTTTAAGTAAATCAAAGATTAAGCACGAAGTCCTAAATGCTAAGCAGCACGAACGAGAAGCTACCATTATTGAGCAAGCTGGTATGCCAGGCTCAATTACAATTGCAACTAATATGGCGGGGCGTGGAACAGATATCGTATTAGGTGGCAATATGGAAGCTCAGATTGCACAATTAGGTGAAAACCCTGAGCAAGCTCAAATTGATAAAGTTAAAGGTGAGTGGTTAGGCTTGCATGAGCGCGTATTAGAAAGTGGTGGTTTACATGTTATTGGCTCAGAAAGACATGAGTCACGCCGAATAGATAACCAATTACGTGGTCGCTCTGGTAGACAAGGCGATGTAGGTTCTACGCGATTTTATTTGTCTTTAGAAGATGACCTTATGCGTATTTTTGCATCTGAGCGTGTTGGTGGTCTGATGAAGAAATTAGGCATGGATGAAGGGGAGGCTATCGAACATCCTTGGGTTACGCGCTCAATTGAAAATGCACAGAAAAAAGTTGAAGGAAGAAACTTTGATATGCGTAAGGAAATACTTGCTTATGATGATGTTGCTAATGATCAACGTAAAGTAATTTATAAGCAACGTGATGAGTTAATGGCATCTGAAGATATAAGCGATATTATCAGTGCAATACGTGTTGATGTAATTAGTGATGTGATTACAAAATATATTCCTGCAAAGACTATGGAAGAGCAATGGAATATAAGTGGATTAGAAGAACATTTAAAAGATGAGTTTGATGTTAATGTTCCTATAGCACAAATGTTGGAAGATGATGCGGGACTGCATGAGGAATCTTTAAGAAGTAAAATAATTGATCTTGTTGCACAAGACTATAGGGAAAAAGAAGAGCAAGCATCTGCTGATGTAATGCGTCATTTTGAAAAGTCAGTTATGTTACAAGTTCTTGATAATAGCTGGAAAGAGCATTTAGCTGCCATGGATAGTTTGCGCCAAGGAATTCATTTTAGAGGCTATGCGCAAAAAGACCCAAAGCAAGAGTATAAGCGTGAAGCTTTTGATATGTTTACTGCTTTATTGGATCAGATTAAATACGAGGTCATTGGCATTATCGCTAAGGTTAAAATTACTGAGCCTGAAGATGTCGATGCTATTGATGAGCAGAGACAAGCGCCACAAGAAATGCATTTTGAGCATGCTGAAGCAGAGGCTGCGTTAGACTCACCAAGTGAGACTGATAGTTCAAGCTCTGATGAAGTAGCCGCTCAGCCTGAAGCTCCCTTTGTAAGAGAGGATAAGAAGGTCGGTCGGAATGAGCCGTGCCCTTGTGGTTCAGGACTTAAATATAAGCAGTGTCACGGTAAACTTTAGAAGTAAAATGCTTTAATCTAATTAGCTTAAATTAAGGCGCCAGTAGAAGTAAGATATTTACTTTTACTGGCGCTATATCTATTTATAAAATTTCTTAAATATTAATTTCTCTATTATGCCAAATAAATCCTTTACTAAAAGTAACCCTTGCTCAAGTATTACTAAACTTCCTAAACTAGGTTTAGATAAGAAAGATTTTATTAATGATTTTAAACGTTATTATAGCCATCGTTTAGGTCGTGATGAGAACTGTCGTTCTCCGCACTATGCTTATGAGGCTCTTTCGCTAGCAATTAGCGACCGTTTAGTCGAACGCTGGAAAGATACCTACAATACTTATAGAGAGACTGACTGTAAAAAAGTCTATTATTTGTCCATGGAATTTTTAATGGGGCGTAGCTTAAGTAATGCCATGCTCAATTTAGGTGTGACAGACGAAGTCTCTGAAGCTATGTATGATCTAGGCTTGGAAATAGAAGAGTTATTTGATAGTGAGCCGGATGCGGGTTTAGGGAATGGTGGCTTAGGACGTTTAGCGGCTTGCTTTATTGATAGTTGTGCAACGCTGCAACTGCCAGTAACAGGGTATGGCTTACGTTATGAATATGGGATGTTTAGTCAGGTGATTATTGACGGTGAGCAAGTTGAGCGCCCAGATCATTGGTTAAAAAATGGAAATGTATGGGAGATTGAACGACCTGAATACACGCACCGAATTAAGTTTGGTGGTCGCGTAGAAGAGAGCATCAATGAGCATGGAGTTAAGCGCAGGGCCTGGGTTGATACTAATGATATTTTAGCTGTACCATATGATAATCCAATTCCAGGCTATCAAAATGGCACGGTTAATACTTTACGCTTATGGAAGGCAACTGCGACAGAAGAGTTTAATTTAGCTGAGTTTAATGCGGGTGATTATGCTGAATCGGTTGCTGCAAAAAATATGGCACAAAATATTAGTATGGTTTTGTACCCTAATGATGCTAATGAAAATGGGAAGTCACTTCGCTTGCAGCAGCAGTATTTACTTGCCTCTGCTAGTCTACAAGATATTGTAGCTAATTGGGTGGGCCGGCATGGCAATAATTTTACAAATTTTTCTGAAAAAAATTGCTTTCAATTAAATGACACGCACCCAAGTATTGCGGTTGCTGAATTAATGCGTATTTTGGTAGACACCCATAGTGTGCCGTGGGTTGATGCATGGGAAATTACACGTCATACGATGGCATATACGAACCATACTTTATTGCCTGAAGCCTTAGAAACTTGGTCTGTAAGCTTATTTGAGCAGTTATTACCTAGGTTATTGGAAATAATTTATGAAATCAATGCACACTTTTTAGCTGAAGTCTCTGCGCATTGGCCAGGTGATAATGCACGATTGGCGCGCATGTCCCTGATTGATGAAGGGCATCATGGGCGCAGTGTGAAAATGGCATATTTAGCTATCGTGGGTAGTTTTTCTGTTAATGGCGTTGCTGAGCTACATTCAAAGCTTCTGCAAGAAGGTTTATTTAGAGACTTTTATGAATTGTGGCCTGAGAAATTTAATAATAAAACGAATGGTGTAACGCCACGCCGCTGGTTGGCGGCATGTAATCCTGAATTAGCTGCCTTTATTACAAAGACCATTGGTAGTAAATGGGTTACTGATTTATCAGAGTTAAAAAAATTAGAAAAATTTATTGATGACAAGAAGTTCTGTAAAGAATGGTATAAATTACAGCAAAATGCAAAGCAGCGCTTAATTGACTATAAAAAGACTGAATTTGATATTGACCTAAATGTAAATGCAATCTTTGATGTTCAAGTGAAGCGCTTTCATGAATATAAGCGTCAGCTATTGAATGTATTACATGTTATTCATTTGTATGATCGTATCAAGCGTGGAGATACAGATAACTGGACTGACCGTTGTGTTTTGATTGGTGGTAAAGCGGCTCCTGGGTATTACATGGCTAAGCGTATTATTAAACTGATTAATAATATCTCTGATGTCATTAATAATGATCCAGAAGTAGGTGAAAAACTGAAACTTGTCTTTATGCCTAATTACCGTGTTTCAGCGATGGAGAAAATTTGTCCGGGAGCAGATTTGTCAGAGCAAATCTCTACAGCGGGTAAAGAGGCTTCGGGTACTGGGAATATGAAGTTTATGATGAACGGAGCCTTAACTATTGGAACCTTAGACGGCGCTAATATTGAGATTCGTGAAGAAGTTGGTAATGATAATTTCTTCTTATTTGGCTTAACTGAAGATGAAGTTGAAGATTTACGCGATCACTACGATCCGGCGAGCATGATTGAGCAGGATGACGATTTGAAAAGAGTGATGAACTTACTTGAGTGTGGGCATTTTAATCAATTTGAGCCTGGTATCTTTGATGATGTCATTAACTCAATTAAAAGTCCGGATGATCAGTGGGTGACTATTGCTGATTTTCGTAGTTTTATAGATGCGCAAAAGCGTGTGGAAGCTGCTTATCAAGACAAAGACCTTTGGACAAGAATGAGTATTATGAATACTGCGAATAGTGGGAAATTTTCTACTGACCGCACCATTCAAAACTATAGCGATGAAATTTGGAAATTAAAGCCTGTAGCTATTAAAAAGTAAAAATAAACTAAAGCCTGATTATAGGCCTAGGGTAACCTAGGGCATATGATTGGGCTTTTTTTTGCCTAGAGTTTAGTGTTTTTTAGAGATTAAATACGAATAGAGGTGCAACGAATACTAGAAGATTAGTTCATTATTGTGACGCTATTAGAAAGTTTTAGAGGAAAAATATTCTTGGTTGATCTATGTTAGAAACTGCACCAGATAAATTAGATACAAAGAGGCGCTCTGGCGTGTATGGCTCTCTGCGGTTGTGGGCGCTGGTCAGTATTGCTGTAGCCATTTTGCCATTAATTTTAGCGATCATTTATACCATGGTTGAAGTGACTAATTACACGGACAAAAGTAAAGTCACTTTAGTGAAGTCTGTTCAAGGTGTCGAAGCAAGCCGTATAACGTTAAATAAATTAATTTTGATGGAGCAAAGTATACGACAATATAAAGTACTTAATGACGCTGCAATTTTTGAGACATATCAGGAGCATAGGCGTGCTTTTTCAGAAGGTATTGCTATAGCTCAAGCAAAAGGTTTAAATGAAAAGTTTACTCATAATATCGAAAATCTGGTTCAGACTGAAAAGCAACTGAACCATGATATTTTAGAAAGCTCTATTGAAATCCAAGGCGAATTAGCCGCTGCTCATTTACATGTTTTTGACCTTTTGACAAAGCAAGCGAGAGATATTGTGCTTGCTGGAGAGCTGAACATTAGCAATGAAGCTACAAATTTATCCGAGCTTTCTGAGGGTGTTCAAGAGCATTTGCTCTATGCGGCTTTAGTAAGCATTTCATTAGCTTTGATGCTAACCATTACTTTTGTATATTTGTTAACGCGTCCTATTAAAAGAATTGGTCGTGCCATTCGTCACTTAGGCGAAGAGGGGTTCAATCAACCTATTGTGATTGGAGGACCAAAAGATTTAGCTGAGCTGGGTGATCATTTGGAATGGTTACGAAGCCGTTTGAATCATTTAGAATATGAAAAAAGCCAGTTTATTCGAACAGTTTCGCATGAACTTAAAACACCTTTAGCAACTTTAAAAGAAGGTACCGAGTTACTTTTTGATAATGTCGTGGGCGAATTAAATGCAGAGCAACTAGACATTATTCAGCTTATGCGGATGGGTAGTATTACGCTTAACGATTTAATAGATAATTTATTGGAGTACCAAAGAACGATAGCATCAAAGGTAGATTTGAATAGATCTATTTTTGATATGGGGCAGTTAATAGAGCGAACCGTTGAGGAATATCAATTGCCTTTACGTAGTAAACAGGTAAGTTTAGAAAGTAAGTTAGAAACGATTGAAATACAAGCTGATTATGAAAAGGTTAAAATTATTATTAGTAATCTATTTTCAAATGCACTCAAGTTTACTCCAAAGGATAGTAAGATAGGCTTACACTTGTCTATACATGGCAGCATTATTAATTTTATTATTGAAGACCAAGGGGACGGTATTTCTGAGCAAGTAGCGCCTTTCATTTTTGATGATTTTTATCAGGGAAACACGCCTGATACTTGGCAAATTAAAGGCTCTGGCTTAGGCCTATCATTAGTTAAGCATTACCTTGATGCCCATAATGGGCAAATACAGTTACTGCCTCCCACTAAAGATTTTTGTGGGGCTCGATTTCTTCTTCAGATACAAACAAATATGGAGGCTGGAAATGAGGGGGGTAAGTAAGTTATTTTTTTTGGTATTAATTTTAAACCTCCAAGGGTGCCAAAGCTTTTTACTTGGCAACCCCTCACCGCCCGTAGTATATAAAGTTCCTGCAGGTTTACCTGAACAAGAGCAGGCATTTTATTTATTGAAATTAACGCAGCAGTATTCTGAGCTAAATAAAAATCAGGAAGCGCTCGCTTGCAAAGAGCTCACTAAAGAATATGCTATAAACCCAACATGGCAAGTCGCTTGGGTGTTAGTGCATGGGTTAAATAATGATTTTAAGTGCTTATCACTCAGTAAGACACAAAAGCTAATTATCGATATTCAAGCAAAGCAAAGTTTTGATTTGCAATTGCAGTGGGTAAACGAGAATAAAGCTAGAGATCTTAAAGGTATTCAGGTAAGAAATAAAAAATATAGTCGCTTACGTCGTAAATTTAACGAGTCTCAGGAACAGCTACAAGAATTAGAGTCAAAAATTCAGGCTTTAAAAGCGATAGAAAGTAGTATTAATAAAAAATTAAATTATGAACGACCCGGTAGAAAATAACTTTCAAGGTCAGAAGATTTTATTAGTTGACGATGAACCTGGCTTATTGAAATTAATTAGCTTACGGCTTACTTCAGCAGGCTTGGATGTTAAAACAGCACAAAGTGCTGAAGAAGCGATAGCAGTGTTGCCAAGCTACTTGCCACAACTAGTTATTACAGACTTACGAATGGGGGCTATGGATGGAATGGATCTGTTTAATCATATTCAACAGAAGCACCCCGCTTTGCCGGTTATTATTCTTACAGCCCAGGGTACTATCAAAGAAGCGGTAGCGGCAACACGTCAAGGCGTGTTTGGTTTTCTTACCAAGCCTTTTGACAGTAAAGAATTGTTAGAACTAGTGTCCCAGGCTTTTAATTTGAATAGGCAAGTTGACCCTGAAGATCATATTGAAGGGAAGGCAGCGTGGCGGGCAAGTATTATTACTCGTGGCGTTATCATGGAAAACTTGTTACGTGAAGTAGAGCGAGCAGCACAAAGTGATGTCAGCATTTATATACAAGGTGAAAGTGGAACGGGAAAGGAACTCATTGCACAAGCTATTCATCAAGCAAGCCCAAGAAAAGCAAAAAAGTTTATTGCTGTAAATTGTAGTGCAATTCCTGAGGATCTATTAGAGTCAGAATTGTTTGGGCATCAAAAAGGAGCGTTTTCTGGAGCGGTAGCAGCGCGTAAAGGCCTTTTTGAAGTGGCCGATGGTGGCAGCTTATTTCTAGATGAAATTGGTGATATGTCACCTGGATTTCAGGTGAAGCTATTGCGTGCTTTGCAAGAGGGGGAGATTCGTCCAGTAGGGTCAACGAGCACGATTACTGTTGATGTACGCATTATTTCGGCAAGTCATCAAAATTTGCAAGAAATGACAGATGCAGGCTCATTTCGCTTGGACTTGTACTATAGGCTCAATGTTGTGGCGTTAATGTTACCAAGATTAGCGGAAAGGATAGAGGATATTCCTTTGTTAGTCAGTTATTTTATGATTCATAATGATACGAAGGTTGTTTCAGTTGCTAAAGGGTTTTCTAATGAAGCTATGGAGTTATTAGTGTCTTATGATTGGCCCGGCAATGTTAGACAGCTTAAAAATGTTATTGAATATATTTGTACTTTTGCCACTACCCCCTTAGTTCCTGTTAGTTTAGTAGAAAAGGCGTTACGTGAAAAACAAAAGTTATCGCTTAGTTTTAATGATGCAAAAAAAGATTTTGAACGAGATTATTTAATTAAATTATTGCAACTAGCTAATGGTAGTGTGACAGAGGCGGCTCGCTTGGCTAAACGTAACCGTACTGAGTTTTATCGATTATTAGATCGGCATGGATTAAAAGCAGCTCAATTTAAAAATAAGTAAACCTTATAAGTTTTTTGTTTTTGAAAGTTGTCGCCTTAATGGAGTTAAGGCTCTATTTATTTCTTTAATTTGCTATCATGACAACAAATAAAAAGGTTTAATTCTTAGGATAAAAATGCAACAAAATACAGTAACAGAGCAAATGACCCAAGCAGGTCAAAAAATTGAGCATGATTCTTTTGCAATTGTAGATAACGAAGTCGGAGCGCATAACTATTCTGCTGCGCAGTGGAATATAGTACGGCGTATGATTCATGCGACGGCAGACTTTGAGTTTAATGGTTTAACTCGGTTTCATCCAGAAGCAGTATCCGCAGGTTTAAACGCAATTTTAAACGGAGCCAATATTGTTGCTGATGTAGAAATGATTTGTGTTGGCTTATCTAAGCCGAGGCTTAGTCATTTTGGGGTCAGTACGCAGCACTTTATTTCTGATGACGATGTGATTGCACAGGCTAAAGAGGTAAATAGTACGCGAGCCGTACAGGCAATGCGTAAAGCGCAACGCTTAGCTTTATTAGATAACAGTATTGTTGCAGTTGGTAATGCGCCTACAGCCTTATTAGAAGTTTTACGTATGATTAAAGAAGAGGGTGTTCGCCCCGCATTAATCGTAGGTATGCCAGTAGGCTTTGTTTCTGCTGCAGAATCAAAAGAAGCAACCGCATTATTAGGCGAGGTTCCTTGGATTGTTACCGAAGGTCGCAAAGGGGGGTCTACGCTTGTGGTTGCTGCGATTCATGCTTTATTGGCGCTAGCAGAGCAGAAAGGAAAATAAATAGCTTTTAAGTATTTATCACTCTTAATTATTTTCAGCATAACCTTGCTAACTTAATATGATTTCAAAAAAAACTAAAGGCACACGCAAAGGTTTTACAACGGGGGCTTGTTCTGCTGCCGCAGCGCGTGCTGCAACTGTTGGGTTAATCACTGAGCAATTCTCAGGAGCGATTGAGTCCCTTTTGCCTAATGGCCAGCGAGTAACTTTTAATATTCATGAAGCAAAGCTAAGTGGGGGGCAAGCTAAAGCGGTTATTATTAAGGATGCAGGGGATGATCCAGATTGCACACATAATGCAGCTATAACAGTAACAGTGCGGATACTGAGTGAGGCTGCGAACCAAGTGATCTTAAAAGGTGGTGATGGCGTAGGTACTATTACGATGCGAGGGTTAGGGCTAGAGGTAGGCGGCCCAGCAATTAACCCAGTTCCGCGAAAAAATATAGAAGAAAATGTTCGTGAGGTGGCGAGTGAGTTATTAAAGACTCAAGGTTTAGAGGTTACTATTTCTGTGCCAGGTGGAAAGGAGATGGCAAAGAAAACATTAAATGACCGTTTGGGTATTATTGGTGGGATTTCTATTTTAGGGACTACCGGTATTGTCCACCCTTATTCGACCGCAGCATTTCGTGCCAGCGTTGTGCAAGGAATAGAGGTCGCAGCTAGTCAGGGTCAGAAATCAGTTGTTTTAACGACAGGAGGGCGTACTGAAAAATTCACAATTCGCCAACTGCCTCATTTAGACTCGGCTTGTTTCGTGCAGATGGGGGACTTTCTTGGGCCAGCAATGGACAGTGCTGACCAGTCAAGCATAGAAAATATTATTATTGGTGGAATGGTTGGAAAATTAACCAAAATTGCACAAGGCGAAGTCATTACGCATGCAAGGAGAAATGCGGTTGATACACAGTTATTAGCAGATTTAGCTAAAGGACTGGGTGTTGATAGCAGTGTTTGTACGGAAATAGCCAATAATCAGACAGCCCGCTTTGCTGCTGAGCGTATGGAAGAGTTAGGTGTGGCTGAGGAATTTTATCGTGCCTTATGTGCGAGTGTAGTCGCGACGCTTGAGTTACGTTATCCGGGCCGTTTTAAGTATCAGATTTTAATGTGTGATTTTGAAGGTAATAAATTGGTGAATTATGAGTAACCGGTGTCAGGTTATTGGGGTGTTAGATAATGGGTGCCAGGGCTTATCAGAAGTTACTTTAGCACATGTAAAAGGTGCGGAAGTAGTGATAGCCGCAAGTCGTGTTTTAGAATTATTTTCTGATGTTACTGTAACGGCAGAGAAAAAAGATTTAACGGGCAATTTAAGTTTAGTGCCTGAGTGGGTTAAGTCTGCTTTAGGTGCTCAAAAGAAAGTCATTGTTTTAGCGACAGGCGATCCTTTATGTCATGGTATAGCCAGCTTTTTAGCAAAGAAACTGGGTGTGGATAAGTTAGAAATAATTCCTAATGTCTCGACGATTCAATTAGCTTTCTCACGTATAGGCTTAGCTTGGCAAGATGCAAAAATTTGTTCGGTACACAGTAAAGATGCGGGAGAGTGGGTGCAAGGGGCCGGAGCTGAACATGGGTTCTATGCATTATTACAAGAAATTAACCGACATAATAAACTCGCAATTTTAACGAGCTTTGAGAATGGTCCTGCGCGAATTGCAAAGATGCTATGTGTGGAAAAAATCGACGATTTGTTTAATATGACCGTTGCCGAAAACTTACTTTGCGATGGTGAAACAATATTTCAAGGGTTAAGTGTTGCTGAATTAGCAGAGCAAGAATTTACGGGCAATGATGTCGTTATTTTATCCCGTATAGAGAAACAGTTACCTGAGCTATTGTTTGGTTATGCAGATGATAAATTTAAACAGCGTAAACCGGATAAAGGCTTAATTACTAAACGTGAGGTACGTGCAGTATCATTGGCGCGTTTACAGTTAATGGTATCAAGTACTGTATGGGATATAGGGGCTGGTTCAGGCTCAGTGGGTATTGAAGCTGCAAAGCTTTGTCATCAAGGGCATGTGTATGCGATTGAGAAAAATAGTGCCGATTTTGCGATAGCAAAAGAAAATGCGTTTAATTTTGGGTTGCATAATTATTCAATAATTGAAAGTAAAGCTCCCTTAGGAATGCAAGGCTGGCCCGCACCTAATGCTGTCTTTATTGGAGGATCAGGCGGTGAACTGGCAGAGCTTATTACTTTTTGCTTGGCTAAGCTTTACGTTAATGGCTGCTTAGTTATGAATTTTGTCACACTTGAGAACCTTAGTGTGGCTTTGGAGGCTTTGAAGAAGAGTGGTGCTAGTTGGGATGTAACGCAATTACAGGCATCGCGTAGTCAGCCTATTTTACATATGAACCGGATGCAGGCAGAAAACCCGGTGTGGATTGTTTGCGCACAAAAGGAAGCTTTATCATGACTGGAACTTTATATGGCGTCTCTTTAGGGCCTGGCGATCCAGAGCTAATAACGCGTAAATCATGGGCTTTATTGAACTCTGATGCTGACTGGGCATACCCCGTTAGGAAAAAATCAGGGAAAAGTTATGCTTTAAATATCGTTGTGGAAGCGGGCCTGGAAGTGCAAGAGGGCGCAATGGAGCTTGTCTTCCCTATGACGCATGATAGAGAGGTTCTAGCAAAATACTGGTTGCAAGCCGCACAAATAGTTTTAAAAAAATTACAGTCAGGGCGTAGTGTTGTATTTTTAGTTGAGGGTGATGCGTCAACCTATTCAACATTTCAGCATCTCGCTAAGACGGTAGCTGGACTTGATGAAGCTATAAAAATTGAAACAATTGCCGGCGTAAGTTCGTTTCATGCCGCCGCCGCGCGCGCAAAAATGCCCTTGGCAGATACTGATGATACGGTGGCAATTATTCCTGCAGGCTATGGGATTGAAATGATTGAGAATATGTTGCTTGATTTTGATACGTTGGTGTTATTAAAGGTTAAGCCCTTACTTGATGATATAATTAGTTTATTAGAACGTAAGGATTTACTGTCTCAATCGTGCTTTATTGAAAAGGCAGGATCTAGTGAAGAACGTATTGTTCATGATGTTCTAAGTTTAAAAGGTGAAAAGGTGAATTATCTATCATTGCTAATGGTGCATAATTCTCATAGAATGCGAGGGGAAGTTATTCGCGGATGCCGCAAAAAAGTAACTACTTAAATATAAAAACAATAGAGGAATAAATATGAATAGTACGCAGAAACTAATGGCTGCAGTTGCCGCTGTTTTTATCATTGGATTTTTAATGGTTGGTTCGAATAAAGAAGACACAAATGAATCAAGAGAAGCGGCGGCAATGATTAGAGCTGTTGCTGCCATGCAAACAATGGCAACGTCAAAATGTCCAGTAGCGATTAAAAAAGCAACAGGAGACCAGGTTTACTTTGCAACATCGACAGATACTGATAAGCAAACTTATGTTTCTATGACTTGGGATGCTGAAGAGACAGATGATAAATATAGTTTTAAGAAAGCTGAATGTACTTTACACCTAACGATAGGTGGAATTTCAAAATTAGTGATTGATGGTAAGACTATTATTGAGAAAGAAGTAAAGTACTAAGTTCAACTAAGAAAAAGCATCGTCCTGATGCTTTTTCTTTTCCTACTGTTTTGCTGGGTTATAATGCTTCTTTTTATTTCCTGCCTATAAAATTATGTCTTCAGCAAAAATCGCTTTGGTTGCCATTACCAAGCATGGCGCACACCAAGTTGCCCAACTCGCAGACCAATTACCCAATGCAGATATTTTAGTTTCAGAAAAATTTCGTACAATTTTTGAAGGTAAAAATAATTCTGCTCAGTTTTATACGGGCCCCTTTCGAGAGCAAATTGCCCCCTTATTTCAAGGCTATGATCAAATTGTCTTTTTTGTTTCTTTAGGTGCGGTGGTACGCTTAATTGCTCCCTTTTTAAAATCTAAAGATGTAGACCCAGGCGTTATTGTCGTTGATGATGCGGGACAGTTTGTTATTCCTGTTCTTTCTGGGCATGTGGGGGGTGCAAATGCGCATGCAGAAATGCTCGCGGGCTTATTAAAAGCAACGCCGGTGTTAACGACCGCCTCAGATGTGGGCAAGACCATACCTGTTGATATTCTAGGTCGCGAGTTAGGTTGGAAGCTGGAAGCCCCTAAGATTAATATTACCCGTGTCTCTGCTGATGTTGTTAATGAAGAGCTGATCGCTTTTGTTCAGGAAGTAGGGAGTAAAGACTGGTGGACGCGCAGCACTCCATTACCCAAGACAATTCATTTATTCGAGCATTTTGATGAAGTTGACCTTAATCAATATAAGTCGGTCTTATGGGTAACTAATCAAATAATTTCAGAGCAGCTTTGGCAACAGTTGGATGAACGACTGGTTGTGTATCGGGTACCTGAGTGAAAATTATTTTAGGGTTAGGTTGTGATCGAAATACGCCGTTGGAGACTTTAGAGCAAGTGATTGATCAAGCGCTTGCTTCTGTTGCTCTAAATCGTAATCAGGTTATACAGCTCGCGAGTATAGATAAAAAACAAGATGAAGGTGCCTTGCTAAAAATAGCTAAATTACATAGCTGGCCTTTAACTTTTTATAGTGCTGAGCAGTTAGCAAGAGTCACTGTTCCTAGTCCGTCTGAAGTTGTAATGAAGTATATGGGAACACCGTCAGTTTCTGAGGCTGCGGCTATTTTGGCTGCCAATACGGATATGTCAGACTTGTTACTTGAAAAATTTAAATATCGTGGTGCTGACGGCAAGAATGCCACAGTATCAATTGTCCGAATGAGAGAGAAAAGATGAGTGGAAAAATTTATTTAGTAGGCTTTGGTCCTGGCTCAGAAGAGCATATGTCTTATAAAGCAAAATCTGCAATTGCTGAATCGGATGTAGTGATTGGTTATTCTACGTATATTAAGCTGGTCAAAGATTTATTGGATGGCAAGGAAGTCATTAAAAAGGGCATGACAGAAGAAATTGATCGTTGCATTGAAGCGTACGATCAAGCAAAACAAGGCAAGATTGTTGCTTTGATTTCTTCTGGAGATATTGGTGTTTACGGGATGGCAGGGCCGACTTATGAGGTTTTGTTGCAAGCGGGCTGGACTCCAAATAATGAAATTAAAGTAGAGATTGTGCCTGGAAGTACAGCGCTATCTGCGTGTGCTTCCTTGGTCGGTGCGCCGTTAACTCATGATTTTTGCTCAATTTCATTATCTGATCTGTTAACGCCTTGGCCTGTTATTTCTAAGCGTATTGATGCAGCTGGTCAGGCTGATTTTGTGGTAGCTTTATATAACCCCAAAAGTGGTCGACGTACTCAACAAATTGTCGAAGCACAAAAAATTCTATTACGGCACCGTAAGCCAGAAACGCCGGTAGCCATTGTAAAGTCAGCTTATCGGCGCAGGCAGTCTATACAATTAGTGCGTTTAGATGAAATGGCAGAGTGTGATATAGGGATGTTAACCACGGTGTTAATTGGCAACTCATCTACCTTTATTAAAGAAGGCCTTATGATTACACCGAGAGGATATGCAAATAAATATGCTAGTTTGACTGGTGAGGCTAAATCAGGAGAGCAAGCAGGGATTTCATTAACAATGGGTTTAGAGGGTTGGTATGCATGCTTACGCGAATATGTACAAGCAAACCAAAGCTTAACTCTAGAGCAAATTGCAGATTATTTTGGTGTAGTGGTGGGCGAGGTGTTAGCCGCAATTTCTGCGGGTGACCAGGTTGGCGAGTATCGGGCTGCAAGTGTACGGCAAGAGATGCTTAATCATGTTGTTAATTCTTGTCAGAGCTGGGGGAAGTTGCGCGGGGTTATTCGTGCAGAGGCGGGAGCAGTAACCGAACTGTTTTTAGAGGCAAAAAATTTCCAGATTCGTGGCGACTGGCTAAATATAGAAGCCGATAGCTTTCATTGTCATATTAATTGGAGCAAGGTTGATTCCGCTTATTTAGTAAGCCGAGATAATAAATCTTATGGCGTCAATTTTATTGATCATACCGGCCACCTTGTTTTTAGGTTATTACTTATTAAAGAGTGTGGTGAGTTTAGTGCGCTTAAGCGGGAAGCCTTTTCTCAAACATGGGCAGAGTTAGCGGTGGAGTGTACTGATGACTGAAATCATTAAACCAAAAATGATGGATTATAAGCGACACTTATTGGTGTGCGTAGGGGAGCGCTGTTGTGAAAATGGAGAGGGGCAAGCACTTTATGATCAGTTACGAGATAAGTTTAAGCAGGCAGGGCTGAACGAAGGCGCGCTTCGGGTGAAGCGTAGTAGAGCCACTTGTTTTGGTACTTGCAAATCAGGGCCTCTTATTTGCGTACAACCTGATGGAGTCTGGTATTATGATGTTACCAGCGAGAAACTAGATAAAATTATTAATGAACATTTGCTCGGTGGGGTACCTGTGGCCGATTATATTTATCATCAGGTGCTGGAGTAACACAATCAAGTAACGCAAGAAGAAAGAGAGGATAGATTTATGGCAACACAAACAGAGACAGGAACTATTGCAGCATGGAAGGATGATCGAGGCTTTGGCTTTATCAGAACCGCAAGTGAAAATAAAGAAGATGATGTTTTTATTCATATTTCATCGTTAAACAATATGAGCCGTCGCCCACGCATTGGCGATGTTATTCATTATGATTTAACTGAAGAAAATGGAAAAACTAAAGCAATTAATGCCATTATTGAAGGGGTTGAGCCATTCGGTGATGGAGGCAATTGTAATACCTTATTAGTTGTTGTTGTCACTGCGATTATTTCGAGCGCAATTACAGCAGTCGTAATGAGTCAGCTATAAGTTACAGTTGATTAGGGTGAGTCAGGTTTGGCTCACCCTTTTTTTTGAATGACGGAACCTACTAAATGAAAATTTTTAAACTAAGTATCATTGTGATCTCATTGTTGATCTCTGCATGTAGTCACTTTAAGGCTGAGCATAAAGCGGTTAAGCCGGTTATGCATGCACAAACAGTTAAGCTGGATAAAGAAATACATCAATTATTGTTGCAGGAAATGCAAGCCATTGAAAAAGGGATGACGGGGTTAATTCCCGCAGTTGCTCGTGGTGAATGGGATAAAGTTGCAGGAATTGGCAAGAATATTCAGCAAAGTTATTTGTTAAAGCAAAAGCTGACAGTGGAGCAACGCCATAGCCTACATAAATCACTACCGAAAAGATTTATTCAGCTCGATCAAGCTTTTCATGAATCAGCAGGGATGTTAGCGCATGCGGCAGAAATGAGAAAACCTGATATTGTTAATTTCTACGTGTACAAATTGAGTAATGCGTGTGTGGAATGTCACTCTGAATTTGCGACAGAAAGGTTTCCAAGTTTAACCCCTGTTCAAGGGCATAAGCACGGGCATTAACTAAGCGCCTGTTGGAGCGGGAGGGGATGGAGCTTGAGCTGAGAAAACTAAAGCTAATGAGCTATGAGCGTAAGGTTTCTGCTTTAATTACGCTAATAAGTGCATTAATCTTGCTGACACCCTTATGTGGTTTTTTATTTCAATGTGGTTGCGATTGGCCTTGGTTAGGTTTAGATGCGGGTTGTAATTTTTATAAGCAACATACTGAGCATAAATGTCCATGGTGTGTGTCGATGCTGACGGGAGTATTATCGCTAGGGGCTGCAGTTGGGCTTGGATGTTTGTTGGCTGTTCTACCGAAGTTACAAGGCACTCAAAAGAACCATGAAATAGGCCTGAGGGTTTTAATGGGCTTAAGCGCTTTTGTTATTGTCGGGGTATTAACTGCAGCTGTTGCTGCAGTTGAGCAAGCTTATCCGTTGGGAATAGGGCGCTTTTTATAGCGCCTTTATGTTTTTTGTCGGGGGGGGTAGTGCTCACTGCCATTAAGTTAAGGAAAAAAGAATTTATTTTAATTTCTCCGCCCCCAACCCCCTCCATCAAGAGGGGGCTTAAGAGCAAGAAAAAATCACCCTTAAACCGCTTAACTTAATGGCAGTGGGGGTAGTGCTGGGCCGATGAAAATCGTTAATTTTTTCCACATAAATAGAACCACTTTTTATTCCGGTTAACTTCGTTAAATTAAGATTTTTTGTAGGATGGGCAAAGGGCTTTATCCGTGCCCATCAATTCAGCACGGCACTGTTGATGGGCACGTCGTACCTCCTTTGCCCATCCTACGGAGGACTCTATTATTAACTTAATGATTAGGAATAAAAACACAGCTTTTTAAATATTGAAAAATAGGATAAAAGGCTAGGTTTTCATTACCCCAGGTTAGTGCTGATGCCCGTGACCGTGTTCTTGAGCAATTTGTCGATAATTGCAGCCATCACATTCCATCATCTTAGGTGGCATCTCTTCGATTAAATCTAAAACACGTTGCCCCAACGTTTCATAAATTTCAGGTTCGAAACCAAAATAGTGGCCTAAGCCAAAGCGAATTTGCGGGTATTGTGCTTGTAGGTGAGCGACCTGTTTATCAATGCGGGTGATTAAAGTGCCGGTAAATAAATAATAGGGCAGTATGCAAACTTGAGTCATGCCTAGTTTTATTTGTCTTTGTACAGCCGTCTCTAAGCGGGGGTAAGTGATCCCCGTAAAGGCAATGTCTATCAGTTCATGTTGAGACTCTTCCCAAAGCCAGCGAGCCATTTTAGCAACTTCACCGTTAGCAATTCTATCAGAAGAGCCGCGCCCTAAAATAATAACGCCGGTTGATTTAGGGTCTGGCATATCCAAACTTGCCATGACATTTTTTAGGCTGCGTTTCATAATGCTTAAAACTGCATCACCTGCCCCTATATGTGGCGCGTAAAGGAATTCAACCTCTGGGTGGCGTAGTCTTGCTTTAGCTAAATGCTCAGGAACTTCCATTTTTACATGGCCGGCTGCATTTAAAATTAAAGGCACAACAATAACTTTGTTCGAATTTTTTGCAGCAACATCAAAGCCGGCATCTAATAAGACCTCAGCAAACTCAATAAAGCACACATCGATATGCCATTCAGGATGCTGGGCGCGCCAATGATTAGCAAAGGCTTCAATTTCATCATTACCTTGTTGCGCTCTGGAGCCGTGCCCGACTAATAAAATACTAAAATCCATGTTTATTCCTGTGTTTTGTTTGCTTTACGAAAGCGGTGACTAAACTGTGCGTCGTAGAGTTTAGATTTTTTCAGTTCAGGCCAGTTTCTAGCGCCTAGAGTCGGACTGGCAATAATCATCGCTTGGGCGTTAATGCCGGCTTGTTTGCACTGCTGTTTAATGCTCGCCAGTGTGCCGTGAATGATTTCTTGTTCATCAGGCCAGCTCGCTTTATGCACGACTACGATAGGTGCGTCATCAGACCAGCCCGCAGCCAATAAATCCGTCCGCACTTTTGTTAATAGAGTAATTGAGAGGTACAGACATAAAGTGCAATGATGCTGGCCTAGTTCGACTAATGATTCGCCGGCCGGCATGGGGGTGCGTCCTTCTACGCGACTAAAGATAACAGTTTGTGTGACTTCAGGCAGGGTTAGCGTTTCTACTGCTGCGGCAGCAGAAGCCATTGCAGAAGTTACGCCGGGAACAACACCAATTTCAATGCCAGCTTTATCGAGTGGCTGTACCATTTCAACTAAGGCACCATATAAGCTAGGGTCGCCGGTTTGTAAGCGAATGATTTGGGCATCAGAGTCATTCGCTTGCTTAAGTAACCATGTCGTGATTTCATCTAAGGTCATCCCTTTAGAGTCTTCGATAACACAGCTAGGTTTAGCCCATTGGGTGGCAGCAGCAGAAACCAAAGAGCCGGCATATAAAATAGCATCAGCTTGGGAGATTAGTTTTTGTGCTTTGAGTGTAATGAGTTCAGGGTCTCCAGGGCCTGCACCAACAAACCAGACTTTAGCCATTATTTAATAGATCCTCAATGATTTTAAGAGTAGAGCCCACCAAAAATGATCAGTGGAGAATTAGATTATTTTATCATGAGTGCCGTGCTTCGATTTATTTTAGGCATAAAAAAAGGGAAGACCGTGAGGCCTTCCCTTTTTATTAGAGGTATAACTTTTAAGCAGTGCTTAGAAGCCTAGACCTAAATAACCACCAGTTGTTAAACCGTCGATATTGATTTCTGAGTCAGCAGCACCTGCTAAACCTAGGTTGTAGCGGAAATCAGCACCTACATAAATATTATCTATAATTTGGTAATCAGCACCAAAGCCAAAATGCATAGAAGGCTTTAAGTAAGTAATCGCATTAGCCGTTGGGCTTACAACATTAAGGCCTAAACCCATAGGGATAACCCAAGGTCTGAATGCGTTGCCTTTTAAGAATTTAATTTTTGGAGAGGCAGTTAATGTGAATTGACTAACAGTTGCAGGAATAGCAGCTAACGCAGGAACAAGTACATTACCTAAAGATGTAGGAGTTGTGCCAAACTCTGAATATGTGAACTGTAGCTCAGCAAGCACTTCAGTTCCGTCATGCAGGCCAAATAAGTTATCATCGATATTGAAATCAAGTCCTGCTCCTACATGGTAGCCGTTTGAACTTGCTTGATAGCCGCCACCTTGAGTAAGGTCAGCTCGTTGTATATTATTATTTGCAAAACCACCACGGAAGAAAACCATGTTATCTTTGCTAGCAGCGACTTCAGCAGCTTCAGCTTGCTCTAATTTAGCAATTCTTGCTTTTAAATTTGCTAATTCGTCAGCACTTGCTTGAGGTGCTGCAGTTAAACCTGCAAAAGCTAGAGCAGCTGTTGCAGCGCCAAGTACTAGTTTCATTTTCTTAATCATGATCTCTCCAGAAGGGAAGTTTTTATTATTTTATTATTACAATACGTGTCTCTTTAAAGCAACAACGTGTAACACGGTAAAAATAATAGCAGTAAATAATAATAAATACAAGTTGGCAGTAAAAAATAATTCTCTTTTGTTTTCAATGACTAATGAAAATCTTGTAATAAAGAACATTCTATTGTGAGTTTTTTGTTGGCGCTGTTGTATAAAAACAACTATTTTTAATGTGATTTATCTTGTTTGTTTTTTGAGAGGAATTTCAGGGTAAATAATTAAAATTATATATTTAATGCGGGAATGCTGGGTGTGAGCTGAAATATGTTCTAGTGTATTTTAGAGGAAATTCTAATTTTTATCTCCCTCTTTTGTTTTGTTATGATGGTTTTTATTGGAGAATTAGACTCCTCTGTTCATAACGCAACTAAACTTTAGTAATAAGGACATTCTATGCACCAAACACTCAATCAGCTTATTCAGTCTGCAGGGCAGGTTGTCTTAGGTAAAGAGCAACAAATTAGGCTTTCTTTATGTTGCTTACTCTCCGGAGGGCACTTATTAATAGAAGATATCCCCGGCGTAGGTAAAACAACATTGGCACATACGCTTGCTAAGTTAATGGGTTTGCATTATCAGCGTATTCAATTTACTAGTGATCTATTACCGGCTGATATTATTGGCTCAACTATTTACAACCCAGAAAAGCATGAATTTTCATTTCATCAAGGGGCTGTATTTAACCAAATGATATTAGCGGATGAAATCAATAGAGCAACACCTAAAGCGCAAAGTGCCTTATTAGAAGCAATGGAGGAGCAACAGGTGACAGTAGAAGGGCATACATATCCTTTGCCTCGACCTTTTTTTGTGATTGCCACACAAAACCCTTCACATCAGCTGGGTACTTTTCCTTTACCTGAATCACAATTAGACCGGTTTTTAATGCGTATTGAATTGGGCTACCCGAACCATGACGCGGAGCGTGAATTATTAAGTGGCACTAACCGGCATGAATTAATCACAACTTTAACAACTCAACTACCTGCAGAAGAATTATTAGTGCTGCAGAATGAAGTGAAAAATATCTATGTTTCTAGTGCCTTGCTTGATTATATACAGGCCTTGATTAGTTTTACTCGAGAGTCAGGAGAATACCAAGTGGGCTTATCGCCTAGAGCAGGGTTAGCTTTACTAAGTGCGGCTAAATCTTGGGCGTATATGCAACAACGTAAAGAAGTTTTGCCTGAGGATGTGCAGGCGGTGCTTGCTTCGGTTGCAGGGCACCGCCTAGGTGCGGGGCATAGCAATTCGGATAATATTGTTGCGCCTTTACTGGCAAAAGTAGCTATTCCTTAGTGCTGACATTATTGAACAGGGTTAATTTATGAGCTCCGCAGATAATTCACAAATATTGAGACTAAATTATCGCAATATTTATATCTTGCCTACTCGCAGAGGGTTAGGCTTTGTTTTATTGGTCGTTTTATTATTGCTTATTGCCTTTATCTATAATAATAACCTTGTGTATTTATTGGTTTTTTTGCTGGCGAGTTTGTTTTTTATTACGATTTTGCATACGGTGCAATCTTTACAGGGCTTAGTTGTCACGAAAGGGAGTTGTGCAAGTGTTTTTGCGGGTGAGCTGGTCGCGAGCAAAGTGGTGATAAAAAATCCTACGCAAGTTGCGCGGTATAGTGTGCAGCTGGGGTATGAAAAGCATACTGAGCAACAAGCAGTAGATATAGCTGGGCAGGCAAAACAGTTGCTAAGTTTAGCGTATAAAACTACCAAACGTGGCTGGCTATTGATTCCTAATCCTGTCATTTCAAGCTGTTATCCTTTTGGGCTATTTCGTGCTTGGCGACGACTTAACCTAGAAAGTAAGGTTTTGATTTATCCGCAGCCAAGCTCTCAAGACTGCCCGTTACCTGAGAGTGGTTTAGGGGATGAGCAGCAAGGTAATGCGTATAAAGGTCAGGATGACTTTTATGGTTTGCAAACCTATCAAGCGGGCGATAGTATTCGGCATATACACTGGCGTTCTTTAGCTAAGGGGCAAGGCGTGTTTGTTCGGCAATTTAGTGGCGCACAGAGTACAGAGATTTATTTAGATTATGATCAGGCGATGGCTGCTAGCCAAGAGCAGCGTTTAAGTATTATGTGTCGATGGGTGCTTGATGCGGATAAGGCAGGTGTTGTCTATGGATTTAAATTAGGAGGTTTAACTCTGCAGCCTAATTTTGGGCAGGCGCACTCAAAGCAATGTTTAGACGCTTTAGCTTTATTTTAAGGGGCGTTTCTTTTTGAAAAAATGTAATACAATAAATCGATTTTTGGCCTCATTGAAAACCTTAAAATATGCTTAGTTATCGTCATTCATATCATGCAGGAAATTTTGCCGATGTATTAAAGCATTGCGTATTAATTCATGTTCTTGAATATTTACAAAAGAAGGATAAGCCTTTTTGCTATGTGGATACGCATGCAGGAGCTGGAATGTATTCTTTGCGTAGCGAGCAATCCTTGAAAACTAATGAATATCAACAGGGTATTGGGGCCCTTTGGTCGTTAGATGGGATGCCCGCTTCACTCGACGCTTATAGAAGCTTAATTGCCACATTTAATAAACCTAAAGAATTAAATTTTTACCCAGGTTCTCCGCTTATTGCTATGCAGTTAATGCGTAAACAAGATCGCTTATCATTGTTTGAGTTACATAATACTGAAGTAAAAGTTTTAGAGGCAGCCATTAAAAGAGATAAGCGAGTTTCAATATATCATCAAGATGGGTTTGCACATTGCTTGAAGCTAATGCCGCCTCAACAACGGCGCGGCTTGGTTTTTATTGACCCTTCTTATGAAATAAAAACAGAATACGAGCAAGTGCTGGAGACACTTAAACAATTATATAAGCGCTTTGCTACAGGGACTTATGTTTTGTGGTATCCCGTCGTTGAGCGTTATAGAATTGATGAGCTAGAGAAAAAAATTCAAGCTAGCGAGTTTAAGAATGTGCAGTTATTTGAATTAGGGCAGCTTATTGATAGTGATGAGCGAGGTATGAGTGCTAGTGGCATGATTGTGATTAACCCGCCCTGGACACTAAAGGCGGAAATGGAACAAGTTTTACCTTTCCTTGCTGAAAAGTTAGGCGCAGCAGGGCAAGGTAGTTACAAGATTAAGCAATTAGTTGATGAGTAAGGTAAGTCATTTCTATTTAAAAAGGGTTTAGTTTATGGAACAAACAATCAACTCTCGTGTCCTTGTTTTTTTATTGAGTTCAATTGGCTTAATTACGTTTCCGCATGTTTTTCATGTCCCTATTCCCGTTATTAGTTTTTTCTTTGTTTTATTAGTTTGGCGTGCCATCGGTGTTTGGCGACCTGCTTATTTGCCTAATCAATTATTGGTGTTTTTATTATTGCTGAGCGGGATAGCCTTGCTGGTGGTTATGCATCAGGGCGTGTTTGGGCGCGATGCGGGGACAGCCGTTTTTGTAACCGCACTAGGTCTAAAGCTATTAGAAATTAAAACGCAACGAGATTTATATTTAATTACTTATTTGGCGTTTATTGTTGCCGCGTCGCAGTTTTTATATGTGCAAAATATTTTAATGGCGGCTTATAGCTTAATGGTCTGTATTAGTTTATTTGGTACTTTACTGTGCATTAATAGTGGTAGCTTAGGGAATTTACAGTCATTAAAGTTGGCGGGAAAGATTTTGTTGCAGGCGATGCCGTTGATGGTCGTTTTATTTGTGTTTTTTCCTAGAGTTGAAGCGCCTCGTTGGTCTTTTTTGCAGGAAGATAATAAAGCTTTGACAGGTTTGAGTGATACTTTGCAGCCCGGCTCAATTAGTCAACTGGGATTGTCAGGGGAAAAAGTTTTTCGTGCAAAATTTGCCGGAGAGATACCGCCTAATAATCAGCGTTATTGGCGTGGCCCAGTGTTTTCATATACGGATGGTAAGCGCTGGGAGCAAACAAAAAACACTTATTTTAAACGCCATTTAGATAAGGTACGATTTTCGGGGGCAGCATATCAATATAAAATATTGATGGAGCCGCAAAGTAAAAATTGGGTTTATGCTTTAGATATGCCGGCAGCATTTGAGCAGCCGCTATATGAAAACGGAACACATCAATTGTTGACTTCTGCACCAGCCAGTAAGCGTGCAGAATATGAAATTACTTCGTATCTAAAATACAATACAGGATACATTACTAAAACAGAAGTTAGGGAAAACTTGCAGCTGCCCAAAGCACCGGAAGATAGGGTGAAAAACTTGGTGGCGCAGCTCGGAGGAATAGATCAAAGCCCTGAAGTTTTTATTAGGAATTTATTTTTACACTTTAGGGAAAATAATTTTTATTACACATTAATGCCGCCGTTAATGGAAAGTAATCCCATTGAAACCTTTTTATTTGATGTGCAGGCAGGTTTTTGCGGGCATTATGCAACGGCATTTGTGTATTTGATGCGTGTTGCGGGAATTCCTGCGCGAGTCGTCGGCGGTTATCAGGGCGGCGAATATAATGAGGCAGGTGGTTTTATTGAAGTGCGTCAAGCAAACGCTCACGCATGGGCTGAAGTCTGGTTGTCGGGTAAAGGTTGGGTGAGATATGACCCAACTACAGCGATTGCCCCTGAACGGGTTGAGCAATCCGTAGATATTGAACAACAGATTGCTAATAATTCGGTCAGCTTTACGCCGGTACAAATGGATAGGCGGACTTTATCGTTATTAAAGCAGGCGAGAAATTTATGGAGCAGTGTTGATTATAGCTGGCATCGTTGGGTAATTAATTATGATCGTAGTCACCAAAAGAGCTTTTTATCGAAGCTAGGGATTAGTGGCCTAAAGAAAATGCTTTATTGGTTACTTGGCTTGCTGGCAGCCATTACTTTGATTCTTGCTGTCGTCATGTTTCGTAAACAAAAAACGGTCTTGGATGCTGCGCAAATAGATTACCAAAAAGCATGCGCAAAATTAACTAAGTTAGGTTTGTTCCGAGCGGAAACGGAAGCAGCAAATGATTTTTTGCTACGTGTTACGCAACAGCAACCTCAGGTGGCGTTAGCTTTCTCAAATATCACACGGTTATATGTAAGGGCTCGTTATGCTGAAGGTGCGGGGCAGACGTTGCTGCAGCTATTACATAAGCAGGTAGCGAGTTTTCACCCTAAGTCAAAATAGGTTTGTTTTTTGTATTAATAGGTTTAATCGATGAAATTAGTTACATTTTCTTACCAAGGGGTTGTTCGAGTTGGCGCGGTTATTGAAAATAGCGTCGTTGATAGTTTAGGCTGCGTGGATATTCCAGCTACGATGATTGAATTTCTGGAGGCTGGGAAGAACGCCTTAGAAATAATGCAGCGTTTAATTGATAGTCAGCAGCAACGTATTGCGTTAGCTGATGTTAAGTTGATGGCTCCCATTCCTAGGCCAGGGAAATTCTTAGGTGTGGGTCTGAATTATGCGGATCATATTGCTGAAACAGAATTGGAAAAACCGGAATATCCTACTTTTTTTACTAAGCAAAGTAGTTGTGTGATTGCTAGTGGTGAAGCGATTCATGTCCCTAAAGTTTCGGAAAAATTAGACTATGAAGTTGAATTAGCTTTTGTTATTGGCAAGCGTTGCCGACATGTGTCTTTAGATAAAGCGCATGAGGTGATCGCGGGGTACACCTTGGTAAATGATGTGTCAGTACGTGATTGGCAATTTCGTTCACCAACATGGACGCTAGGAAAGTCATTTGATACGCATGGGCCAATGGGACCTTGGATTATGACCGCAGATGAAATAGCTGACCCGCATCATTTGAATTTAAAAACATGGGTAGATGATGATTTACGGCAATCATCAAACACACAGCATATGATTTTTAATTGTTATGAAATGATTGCTTATTTGACGCAGGCAATGACCTTAGAGCCGGGTGATGTTATTGCAACGGGCACACCTAGCGGAGTGGGTGTAAAAATGAAACCTCGTGGTTATATGTTGGCTGGGCAAACAGTGAAAATTGAGATTGAAAATATTGGGACACTGACTAACCCAGTTATTAATGAGCCTGATCGGTTTGTGTTGCAGAACTCACTAACTTAATTTTTAGCACAACAGCGTTTGTATTTTTTACCACTTCCACAAGAGCAGGGTGCATTTAGGCCTTGGTTTGTTGGCCCTTTGTTTGCAGAGACTGACTTAACCTTGCCGTCTAAATAAAACCATTGGTCTTGTTTTTTTACAAAACGGCTAATTTCATTCATAACTTGTTCTTGGCCGTCTTGAGTGAAGTAAGCTTTAAATTCGACGATACCTTTGCTATCTTTTGCACCGCCTTTTTTGGTGGAAATAATCGTTAAGCTTGTCCAGGTGCCTGTTTCTTTTGAGAAATCAATGTTTTCAGGGCGACTAGGTTTATCCCAAGTTTGTAATAAATAGTCTGAATTTTGCATTGCATAGGCAGTAAATCGAGAGCGCATTAAGGCTTCGGCTGTTTTTGCCTTTGATTGGCCTGTATGCAGTAATTGACAGCATTGTTCGTAGGGTAGGCCTGTGCCACATAGGCAGTTATTATCGGTCGTGGTCATGTTAAGTGGGTAAGTGTGCGATCTGGAGCTATGATTTTACGGTGTGTCGTATGTCAAAATCAATGCCTATGTATTTTTATAGCATTGATGATTATGCCGAATAGGGCAATTTGTTGTATATTAGCTACGACTGAAAACAGTCGTAATGTATTGTTGTTATACCTAAAACTTGAGTGAGTAAAATAATGAAAGCGGATATTGGATTAATTGGCCTGGCGGTCATGGGGCAGAATTTAGTCTTAAACATGAATGATCACGGCTTTAAAGTGGCTGTGCATAATCGTTCACCAGGAAAAACGGATGATTTTCTTGCTGGGCCTGCTGCAGGAACTGAGGTTACAGGCACCTACTCACTACAAGAGCTAGTTGATGGCTTAAAAAGCCCGCGTGTTGTTATGCTAATGGTGAAAGCAGGTGAGGTTGTTGATAGTTATATTGATCAGTTAACGCCATTATTATCTGCTGGAGATATTATTATTGATGGGGGCAATTCTTTATATACGGACAGTAACCGTCGTACTGTAGATTTAGCCGCTAAAGATATTTTATATGTTGGCTCGGGTGTTTCTGGAGGTGAAGAAGGTGCCAGACATGGACCCTCTATTATGCCAGGCGGAAATAAAGCGGCATGGGCAACGGTACAGCCTATTTTACAAGCTATTTCAGCAAAAGTTGATGGCGAGCCTTGTTGTCAGTGGGTAGGTGAAGAAGGTGCGGGCCATTATGTGAAAATGGTTCATAACGGGATTGAATATGGCGATATGCAAATTATTTGTGAAGCCTATCAGTTACTATCTGAAGGTTTAGGGTTAAGTGCTGATGAAATTCAAGGTGTTTTCGCAGAATGGAATAAAGGGCCTTTAAACTCTTATTTAATTGAGATTACAACTAATATCTTAGGTTATAAAGACGAAGATGGTGAGCCTTTAGTTAATAAGATATTAGATACGGCTGGCCAGAAAGGCACGGGTAAATGGACAGGGATTAATGCGCTAGATTTAGGTGCGCCATTAACATTGATTGCTGAGTCTGTTTTTGCACGTTGTTTATCTGCACAAAAAGAAGAGCGTGTACGCGCATCTAAAATCCTACCGCAAGTTAATAAAAAATTTACTGGCGATAAAGCAGCAGCAATCAAAGCGATTGGTGATGCGGTTTATGCAGCAAAAATCATTTCTTATGCACAAGGTTTTGGCTTAATGCGTGCTGCAGAAAAAGAATATGGCTGGAAATTAAACTACGGTGGTATCGCATTGATGTGGCGTGGCGGTTGTATTATTCGTAGCCAATTCTTAAATGATATTAAAGCGGCTTACGATAATAATCCAGAACTAGAAAACTTATTATTAGCTGATTTCTTTAATAATGCGATTCAATCAGCGGATGCTGGCTGGCGCGAAGCGGTAGTAATGGGTGTTCAACTTGCAGTACCAACGCCTTCGTTCTCATCTGCATTAGCTTATTATGACGGTTACCGTAGTGCGCGTTTACCTGCAAACCTATTGCAAGCACAGCGCGATTATTTCGGTGCGCATACTTACGAGCGTTTAGATAAGCCTCGTGGAGAGTTCTTTCATACTGATTGGACTGGGACTGGCGGTAAAATGGCGTCTACAACCTATAACGCTTAGGTTTAAGTGTTGAGCTGTATTGATTAAATTTTATAAAGACTAGGTTGTAAATTCGGGTTTATGCGTATAAGCCCGAATTTACAATGATTTTTTGTCTATTAGCATTGTTAATATTGTAGCTGTTTCTTTTGTTTTTAAAGGAGTTTTGCGTGAAGACCGACCCTTGTACTTATGTTATTTTTGGCGCGACAGGAAACTTAGCGCGAATTAAGTTAATTCCCGCGTTATATCATTTAGATATTGAAGATCGTTTAGATGATGATACAAAAATTATAGCCATTGGGCGTCGCCCTTGGGATAACGACAAATGGATATCTGAAGTACGAGATATGCTTGAGGCTAAAGCTCGTGGTGGTATTGATGAGCAAGTTTTTAAACGCTTTATTGGGCGCTTGCATTATCATAAAGGCGATATGCAGCAGGCGGAGTGCTATAGCTCTTTAGCACAAACAGTAAGTGATACTAGCCTGTTTCCACAGAATATGGCTTTTTATTTGGCAATTAATCCGTCTGATTTTAGCCATGTTATTGAGAACTTGAGTGTTCCTAATTTGTTGGATGAAACGCAGTTTTGGCGTCGCGTTATTATTGAAAAGCCTTTTGGTACTGATTTGGAAAGTTCCAGATCATTGCAAAATAAGATTAGCCAATATTTAAAAGAAGAACAAATTTACCGTATCGACCATTACTTAGGAAAAGGAATGGTGCAAAATGTTTTGGTTTTTCGCTTTGCTAACGCAATGCTAGAGCCGCTGTGGAATCGAAACTATATTGATCATATTCAAATCACGCATTCAGAGCAGTTAGGGATCGGTAGTCGTGGTCAGTATTACGACCATACCGGTGCAATGCGAGATATGCTGCAAAGTCACCTATTACAATTGTTGACGCTTGTTGCAATGGAGCCTCCAGTTTCTATGGAAGCGGAAGATTTACGTGATGAAAAAGTCAAGGTATTAAAATCCATTCGCCCTATTTCAGAGGAAGGCGTACATGCGCAAGCTTTTCGTGCGCAATATGCGCCTGGTAAGATTGATGGTGAAGCTGTTAATGGCTATTTACAAGAGGAAGGTATTCCTGAAAATAGTGTGACTGAAACCTATGCTGCAATGAAGCTATATGTGGATAATTGGCGTTGGCGCGGCGTGCCATTTTATATGCGTACAGGGAAACGTATGGAGAAGGCGCAATCTACTATTTCAATTTGCTTTCGTAATGCGCCTTCACAGTTATTTGCGCATACACAAGCAGAAAAAATTAAGCAAAACTGGTTGTTATTAGGGATACAACCTGAAGAGTGTATTCGTATGGAAATGACGGTTAAAGAGCCGGGATTGGAAATGCGCACGCGAGTGACTAATTTAGACGCAAGTTTTCGAAATGAGGATGAGTTAGCTTCTGACGCGTATGAAGATTTATTATTGGACGTTATTGAAGGTGATCGGTCTCTATTCTTGAGGTACGATGAAGTAGAATATGCGTGGAAAATTGTTGATCCGATTATTAATAAATGGGCCGTTGAACGCGATTATATCGAAACTTACCCAGCAGGTTCATGGGGCCCGAATGAGCGTCGGTTATTTGAAAAAGAAAGCCAGAACTGGCGCAATACTTTATAGAAAGGATTAAGCATGACACAAGTAGTAAACTGGAAGCCACATGATTCAATTGAGTTGCTTGCTGAGGCGGTAGCTCAGCGTATTTTGGATGCGGCTGATAAAGCAATTGCTAGTAACGGTAAATTTAAATTGGTCTTGGCGGGTGGTACTGCGCCGGTAAAGGCTTATCAATTATTAGCCACTAAACAAGCAGATTGGAGTCGCTGGTATATTTATCATGGTGATGAGCGTTGTTTGCCTGTAGATGATGCGGAGCGTAATAGTTTAGTCGCTGAACAGAAATGGCTGGATTTAGTCGCTATTCCAAAGGCTCAAATTTTTAATATCCCTGCAGAGTTAGGCGCTGAAGTAGGTGCTGAGAAATATGCGTCAGTTGTTGCTGATGCTGGGGTTTTTGATTTGGTCTTGTTGGGTATGGGTGAAGATGGGCATACCGCCAGTTTATTTCCTGGACAGGTGCACAATGAAGATGAGCTAACTCATGCGGTGCATAACTCACCTAAGCCGCCATCAGACCGTGTTAGTATCAGTGCAAAGGCTCTGGCAAATACTTTGGAGTTAATTTTTGTGGTTTCTGGCGATAAAAAAGAGGCTGTGGCTGCTTGGAAAAATAAAGAAGACCTTCCGGTTGCGCATATTTGTCCAAAAAATGGTGTTGATGTATTGTTAAGTGTGTAGCTGGAGTCTTTTGACGTTGTTACTTTAGAGAGGGTGTAGTGTTGAAAGTTATTAGCTCCTGCAGGTGTTAAGTTATATTGTTAGCTGAAATAAAATAGCGCAGGGCATTGGTGGTAGGTATGCACAAAAAGAATAAAGAAATAATTAGAAAGTATCTGCGCTACCAGAGACGTGATATTGCTGTTCGGGTGAAGGTGGCTTCGGGGCGATCCCGGTCAGTAGAGGTGTTGAATATTAGTCAGTACGGTATAGCATTTAAGTCAAAATGTAATTTAAAAGTCAATAATATTTTCTCTTTGAGCATTACCTTTCCTGAGGGGGGGAGGTTTGAGGAGCAGTGTCGAATTGTTAATAGAACAGAGGTGGTTGGAGAAAAAAGACAAGGTACTGAGCAGAAAAAAGGCTTTTGGAAGTGGTTGTGTATGCAAGATGACTGCGAGCATGATTATAGTGCCGAATTTTGCAATGCTAGCCCTAAATTTCAAGCTGGCTTATTAGCATCAAATATTCATCGCCGTTTTGAGCATTATGATGAAAAACAGTAGAGAAACATTAAAGAGGGCATCATTATGAGTAATTGTTGCAGTGACCCCACAGAAATCCCCAAGTTAGATCCGAGAGAGTTGGTGCGCGAACAGCTACGCTATGGTGAGCTATTGCGTGAATTATTTACCAGTGATCCAGAAGAGTTAATGCTACATGAGCTACGAGAAGCCAGTGTATATTTGCGAGAACTTGCGGCATTGCGCGCGCATTACCTTTCAGTTCGTCTTGCCGCTGTTGACTTATTGGAGGAGTCAAGTGCTCGTGTCTTACAGCAAATTATCGATAAAGAGCCTGATTCTGAGGTAGGTATTGCTGCGGTAGAGAAGATTCAAAAAATAGTATGATAAAGCTGGTTGTGACAGGCGGGACCATTGATAAACGGTATAACGAGATAAATGGGCAACTTTGTTTTCCGGGAACCCATGTACCTGAAATGTTGATGCAAGCACGCTGTAAAGTGCAGATTGAGTTAGAGCTGTTAATGCTTAAAGATAGTTTGGATGTGACTGAGCTAGATAGAAAGTTATTAAAGAATGCTTGTGCTTCTGCCGCTGAGGAGCAAATCATAATTACCCATGGAACAGATACTATGGTTGAGAGTGCTCAATATTTAGCGGCTTCAGTAGATAATAAAACAATCGTTTTAGTGGGCGCTATGGTGCCTTATAAGGTAAACGACTCGGATGCTTTATTTAATTTGGGTTGTGCTGTTACAGCAGTGCAGTTGCTTCCTAAAGGCGTTTATATCACGATGAACGGAAAAGTTTTTTCATGGAATGAAGTGGTTAAAGATAGGCAGCTAGGCGAGTTTAAGGGAGATTTTGCGTAGTCGCCTGTTTAGCCGTTACACAAGGGAATACCCGAAAATATCGTAGAGTTGTACTATTTAAAATCTTAGTGATACACACTCATATAGGTAATCATAAAGAGTTTGGGGCTTTGATAGCTTGGTTTAAAGCCTCTGTTTTTAATAAACTCCAGCACTTAAAATTAAATTTTAGGTTAAAATGCTCGATTAATTGTGATAATCGTTTTTCAGTGAGCCATGCAAAATCAATTTAATACCGATAATTTAAGAATTCGTGAGACAAAGGGTGTTATGGCGCCGGTTTTAATTCACGATGAATTGCCACTAACTGAAGCAGCAGCTAACACTACAGAGGAGGCTCGGCAAGATATACATAATATCTTGGGTGCCAAAGATGATCGTTTAGTTGTAGTGGTAGGCCCTTGCTCAATTCATGACACTAAGGCTGCTTTGGAGTATGCGGGTAAGTTAGGTGCGCTTAAAGAGCAGTTGAAACAAGATCTGCTTATTGTTATGCGTGTTTATTTTGAAAAGCCCAGGACAACAGTAGGCTGGAAAGGGTTAATTAATGACCCTGACTTAGATGGTAGTTTTAATATTAATAAAGGTTTGCGTTTAGCGCGACAACTATTATTAGAGCTTAATAATCAAGGTATACCCGCAGCAACAGAATATTTAGATTTAATAACGCCTCAATATGTCTCTGATTTAATTGCCTGGGGTGCTATTGGTGCGAGAACCACAGAAAGTCAATGCCATCGGGAGCTAGCGTCTGGCCTATCCTGCCCTGTCGGATTTAAAAATGCGACGGATGGAACCATTACGATTGCTAATGATGCTATTAAAGCTGCCATGAAGCCTCATCATTTTTTATCCGTTACTAAAGCAGGTAATTCCGCTATTTTTTCCACGACCGGAAATGAAGATGTGCATATCATTTTACGCGGTGGTAATGATGGCCCTAATTATGATGCTGTCAGTGTTGATAAGGTCGCGCATAGCATGGAAAATACGGCACTAAAAGCCAATATAATGATTGATTTAAGTCATGCTAATAGCTTAAAGCAATGTCAGCGGCAATTGTTGGTCGGTGATGATGTGGCTGAGCAAGTTGCTAATGGTGATCATCGTATCATGGGTGTGATGGTAGAGAGTCATTTGAAATCGGGTCAACAAGGTGTGGTTGAAGGTCAGCCCTTAGTCTATGGTCAAAGTATTACTGATGCATGTATCGACTGGGATGATACTGAAGCCTTATTAAATAAGTTGGCTCTTGCCGTACAAAAAAGAAGAACAGTAAAAAATTAACAAGGAACAAAAAGCATGAATGTTTATGTAAATGGCGAAACTAAACAATATACAGAGAATAGTAGCGTCGCAGATATTGTTAGCGAGCTAGGTTTAGAAAATAAACGAATTGCAGTTGAGTTTAATAAAGAAATTTTACCATTTAATCAATACGCGCAAACAATTTGTAAAGCAGACGATCGTGTTGAAGTCGTGCAGGCAATTGGTGGTGGGCAGGATGATGGTTTCACCATTGCAGGTCAAGAATTTCAATCTCGTTTATTGGTTGGTACAGGTAAGTATAAGGACTTAAATGAGACTCGATTAGCTATTGAAGCGAGCGGTGCGGAAATTGTAACCGTTGCTCTTAGACGAACAAATATTGGGCAAAATCCTGATGAGCCAAATTTATTGGATGTGATTTCACCGGATAAATATACTATATTGCCTAATACTGCCGGGTGTTTTACGGCAGATGATGCGGTGCGTACCTGTCGATTAGCAAGGGAATTGTTAGGGGGTCATAAGTTAGTTAAGTTAGAAGTTTTAGCCGACCAAAAAACATTATTACCGGATATTGTTGAAACGTTATCTGCGGCTGAATTATTAGTTAAAGATGGTTTTGATATTATGGTTTATACCAATGATGACCCTATTATTGCTAAGCGTTTAGAAGATATTGGGTGTGTGGCAGTCATGCCTCTTGCTGCTCCGATTGGTTCAGGTATGGGCGTGCAAAATCCGTATAATATTTTGACTATTGTAGAAAATGCGAATGTGCCTATTTTGGTTGATGCCGGCGTTGGAACGGCATCAGATGCAGCGGTAGCTATGGAATTAGGCTGTGCAGGGGTACTTATGAACACCGCTATTGCTGCAGCTAAAGACCCTGTATTAATGGCGTCTGCAATGAAAAAAGGTATTCAAGCAGGTAGAGAAGCGTATTTAGCGGGAAGAATGCCAAGAAAACGATTTGCATCGGCATCTTCGCCAATAGATGGGTTGATTGATTAAGTTGAGTGTGAATGTGGAAGAAGTTCAGGAGACTCCTCGAATTAAGAGTTTTATTCGCCGTATAGGTCGAATGACAGAGGCGCAAAGAAATGCTTTAGACACTCTTTGGGATAAGTATTGTTTAGACCCTGAAGGGGTATGTGACTTTTCTGAAGTTTTTGGCCGTCATGCACCAATAATCTTAGAAATAGGTTTTGGAAATGGAGAAAGCTTAGCTAAGACGGCTGAAGATAATCCAGATAAAGATTATATAGGGATAGAAGTTCATAAGCCGGGTGTAGGGAATTTATTGGCACAGCTAGAAAGAAAGCAAATTAGCAATGTCAGGATTTTTTATCATGACGCGATTGAAGTTTTAGAGAAATGCATCCCAACACATAGCTTGACTGGGATGCATCTGTTTTTTCCAGACCCTTGGCATAAAAGAAAGCATCATAAACGCCGGATTGTAAGACCGAGTTTCGTAAAGTTAATGGCTCAAAAAATTCAACCTGCAGGGTATTTTCATGCGGCAACAGATTGGCAGCATTATGCGCAACATATGCTGAAAATTTTAGCGGTTGCGGATCAGTTTACTAATATGAGTGAGAGTCACGACTATTGTCCAAGACCAGATTACCGCCCGTTGACTAAGTTTGAACAGCGCGGGTTACGCTTGGGGCATGGCGTCTGGGACCTAATATTTAAACGAGTATAGATTGGTTTAGCACTAACGATAGCGTTTAAAATGGTTTTAAAAAAGCGTAAATTAGCTAGCTTAAGTAAATAATAAGTAGAAATGTAGTATATTTTTAAGCGGTTTTTTGTTTTTAGGCTACAATTTATTTTGCAAGCAATAAAATTGAATTTAGTTGATCCGTTAATTGAGTAGTAAATATAATTACTATTGATTTCAGCGATAAGGCACGGGAAGTATGGAATTTAAAAAGCAGTTACATGAATATTCGCAATGGCGCGAAGAGATTATCCAAGCAATTGAAATGTACCGTGAATGGCGTAACCGTTATGGGTTAAGTGATCCACATAGTACGGATACAATCTTGAACATGCTTAATGGCTTAAATCATGACCGTATTACTTTAGCTTTTGCTGCAGAATTCTCTCGCGGTAAAACTGAGCTTATTAATTCTTTATTTTTCGCAGAAACAGGTATTCGCTTATTGCCCTCAGCGGCTGGGCGTACGACCATGTGCCCTACAGAGCTATTTTTTGATGAAGAAGGTAGTTATATTCGACTATTAAATATCGAAAGTCGCCTAGAAGATATTTCGTTAGTTGAATATAAGCAGAATCCTGAGATCTGGACACAAATTGATTTGGATTGTAATTCGCCCTCGCAAATGCAAAAGGCTTTTACAGAGCTTGTTGCCGTAAAAACTGTTCCTAAAGAAGAGGCGGATAAATTAGGCTTATGGAATGAGCGTGAGGCTGCTGAGTTAGGTATGCTGGATAGAGATGATGTAGAAATTCCTTGTTGGCGACATGCGTTAATTAGTTTTCCTCATCCTTTATTAAAAGAAGGGCTTTGCATTTTAGACACACCAGGGCTAAACGCTTTAGGTACTGAGCCTGAGTTAACGTTAAATATGTTACCTAGTGCTCAAGCTATTATTTTTGTTTTAGCTGCTGATACTGGGGTAACAAAAAGTGATTTAGAAATGTGGCGCACGCATATCAGTGTCGCTCGTGGCTCTGGGAAGCAAGGTCTTGCAGTGGTCATGAATAAAATTGATTCTATGTGGGATGATTTATCAGGCGAAGAGGGTTATGAGTCGTCAATTAAATCTCAAATTAAGAATTCTTCCTCTATTTTAGGTGTGGATGAGAAGCTAATCTTTCCTGTTTCAGCAAAACAAGCATTGTTAGCAAAAATTAAATCTGATGATGCTCTATTAGAAAAAAGTCGTTTAGCTGGGCTAGAGAATTATTTATCAGATGATATTTTAGAGCACCGTCGTAAAATATTAATGGAAACTGTTGGGCGTAATTTAGGTTTTTTAGTTGATGAGTCTCTGAATCTGACGGAAATGAAATTTAAGAATTCTTTGGCGCAGTTGGAAGAATTTAAGAAAATAGATTTTGAAAACTCTGATATGACCGGTAAGTTGATGGCTGAAACTCGGGACCGTCAAAATGCTTATTTAGTTAATGTAGAGAATTTTCAGGCTAGTCGTCGCGTTTTTAGTGTGCAAGCTAAAATGCTAGTAGATTCTTTAGCAAAAGAACGCATTGATGAGATCATTCATAAGACTAAGCAGGATATGTCTAAAAGTTTAACAACTTATGGAATGAAGCAAAATATTCGTACATTATTTGATGATTTACGTGATCTATTGCAAGAGGCTGTTGATACAACTAATGAGACGCGTCGCTTAGTTAAGGCTATTCATAAGAAATTTAGAGATGAATACGGGTTTAAAGAAATTGAGCCTCAACTATTTTCAATTAAACAGTACCAGTTTGAATTAGAGCAAATCTTTGAAGAAGGGGAGTTGTTTCGCTCTAGTGCTAAAACAACGATGACAGAACAAAGTCTTGTCGTTAAGAAGCTGTATAACACGATTATTTTAAGGGCCCGGGAAGTTCTTAAAAATGCTAATAAAGACGCTACAACATGGAGTAACAGCGTTCTTTCTCCATTAATGCATCAAATTAAAGATCATAAAAAGCAAATCGAAAGTCGCTTACAGATGTTGCGTAAAATTAGTGGATCTAAAGAGAGTATTGTAGAAAATATCAGTAATCTTGAAGCTGAATTAGTTCCTCTTAGGAAACAGCATCAAGAATTAAAAATGATTATTAAAGAAATGAAAATGGAAGGATATGCGCAGATCAAAGAGGATGCTGCAAAGTAGTTTCTTTTAGCATGTGTACTTCTATATAAACTTTAGCCTAATAACGGCAAGGCTAAAGTTTTATCAAGAGATGATTATTTAAAAAGTTTTTAAGCAATGTTCGTTCTGGGTATTGCTCTCTATTTTATCTTCCTTAAAAACAAGGTAATTGTTTTTAATTCCTAAATATATTTTACGCGGTGACTGGGCGCTAACTTTATATTGAATTGGTTTTAGCCGAGAGCACGTAGTTAACTGAGTGCATAGCTATTTATTCAATGCTTTATTGATTAGGTGACTGATGGAAAACCGTAGCTGTGACTGTCTGAGTTATACGAATGACATACTGATATTGTTCAAAAATCATAAGCAAAATCTTTTAACCTAAATTCCTGGAGGGGAGTGGCAGTGCATATTCATATTATTGGCGTCTGTGGTACGTTTATGGGCGGGCTTGCTTTAATCGCAAGAGAGTTAGGGCATACTGTTAGTGGTTCTGACCAAAATGTCTATCCTCCCATGAGTACACAGTTAGCTGAGCAAGGTATACAGCTAATGCAGGGGTATAAGTCTGAGAATTTAGAAAATAAGCCTGACTTAGTCGTTATTGGTAATGCAATGTCGCGTGGTAACCCAGAAGTGGAAGCCGTGTTAAATAAAGGATTAAAGTATACCTCTGGGCCGCAGTGGTTATCAGAATATGTGCTCCAAGATAAATGGGTTTTAGCGGTTGCTGGGACGCATGGTAAGACCACAACAAGTAGTATGTTGGCTTGGATTTTGGAATACCAAGGATTTAAACCGGGGTTTTTAATAGGTGGCGTGCCATTAAATTTTGGGTTGTCAGCACGTGCAGGTGAAACTGATTTTTTTGTCATTGAAGCCGATGAATACGATTCAGCTTTTTTTGATAAGCGCTCTAAGTTTGTGCATTACCGACCAAGAACGGCTATTTTAAATAACTTAGAATTTGATCACGCTGATATTTTTGATGACTTACAGGCAATTAAAAAGCAGTTCCATCATTTAGTTAGGACAGTGCCAGGAGATGGGTTAATTATTGCTCCAAAAGATGATGACAATATACAGGATACTTTGTCTATGGGGTGTTGGACACCCGTTCAGGAAACGGCAATTGGGCGGCAAGCGCAGTGGCAGGTTCGACTAACAGAAGAAGATGGTAGTCAGTTTGAGGTTGTCTTTACTGGTCAAAGTCAAGGCGAAGTAAATTGGGCCTTAACCGGGATGCATAATGTTCAAAATGGCTTAGCGGCTATTGCTGCAGCTAAGCATATTGGTATCCTGCCACAAGATGCAATAAAGGCGTTGGCAGAGTTTAAAAATGTAAAGCGCCGCATGGAGGTGATTGCTGATATTCATGGAACTAGGATCTATGATGACTTTGCACATCATCCTACAGCGATTCAGATGACTCTTGAGGGCTTGCGTAAGCACGTTGGCTCAGAAAAAATAATTGCTGTTGTAGAGCCGAGGTCAAATACTATGCGTATGGGCTTACATCGTAAGGAATTGGCTGATGCTTTGCAATTGGCTGATAAAGCCATTATCTTTCAGCCGGAAAATCTATCATGGGATTTGAGTGAACTAAAAGGGTATGCGAATAATATAATAATTTGTAATTCTATTGATGAAATTATTACTAAATTACAAGCAGAGCTTGCCGATAAGAGTCATTTCTTAATGATGAGTAATGGTGGGTTTGGCGGTATTTACCAGCGCTTAAAAGATGAGTTGGTGTAGTGTGTAAGGCTAAAATTCTAATTAGAAAGTGGATTATTACAGTAATAGTGGTGCTTGATTTATGGATAAATTAACCGGAATGGCGGTATTCACGAGTGTTGCCAAAGCGGGTAGTTTCGTTGGTGGTGCTAAAGAAATGTCCATTTCTCGGGCAATGGCGACTAAGCATATTGCTTACTTAGAAAGTTATTTAGGTGCTCGATTATTTAACCGTACGACGCGTAGCTTAAGTTTAACGGATGTCGGTGCAGCTTATTTACAACGCTGTCGAACCATTTTGGCAGAAATTGATGAGATGGAAGGTGCGGTGACAGAGCTACATACCCAGCCTAAAGGAAAATTGAAAATTAGTTCACCCCCTATTATTGGTGCTTTATATATTGCACCTGCGATTTCTGAGTTTCTTGCTTTACATAAGGAGTTGTCAGTAAACCTAGTATTGCAAAGTAGTTTTGGTGATTTAGTGGATGAAGGGGTTGATCTCGCAATTACCTTTGGCGGACTTGAAGATACGAGCCATATTGCTAAAAAAATAGCGAGTTCACCCTTAGTGGTTTGTGGTTCGCCAGACTACTTTAAAGGCAACGGAACGCCTTTAGAACCAGATGACTTGAAGCAACATAGTTGTTTGGTTAATTGGGCAATACCTCCACGTAATAAATGGAGCTTTAAAGGCTTGGAGGGAAATACCGAAATTGAAGTAACGGGGCGTATGCAAGCAAATGCTGCGGACCCTATTAGGATAGCGGCCAAAAAAGGCTTAGGTTTAGTTATGTTACCCGAATATATTGTTACCAAAGATATAGAGAAAGGCTATCTGCAAGTGGTGTTGGATGATTATGCCATGGAACCTGTTTTAATACATGCTGTCTACCCACATCGAAAATACCTTTCTGCAAAAGTACGGGCATTTTTGCCTTTTCTTGAAGAGTGGTTAAGAACAAAGGCCGCAGCTCGTGAATAAGGCTTTTGTTGATAAGTGGAATAATATTTACGCTGAAAGTGAGATAGCAGATGCAGAGCCATGTGATGTTTTATTGGATAACCTCTGTTTATTGCCACAAGCAGGGAAGGCATTAGATTTAGCAAGTGGCTTAGGAGCTAATGCTCAATTATTAGCTAAGCAAGGATTGACGGTGCAAGCATGGGATATTTCACCTGTTGCATTGCACAAATTACAATGTCTGGCTAATGCTGAGGCCATGGCTATTAAGACCTACACTCAAGAAGTTACAGCGGATAGCTTTTCAGAAAACTTTTTTGATGTGGTTGTTGTGGGGCGATTTCTTGACCGCTCGATTTGTAATGCGATAATGGAGAGCTTAAAACCTAATGGTTTGCTTTTTTATCAGACTTATACGCAACATAAAGTCTATGAGCAAGGTCCAAAAAACCCCCGTTTTTTGTTAGCAGAGCACGAATTGCTGCAATTATTTTCTGAATTGAATATTATTTATTATCGAGAAAATAAAGGTTTAGGTAATATTAAACAGGGCTTAAGGAATGAAGCACAGCTAATTGGGCAAAAACTTTAATAGCTTTTTACTGAGCTATATTGGCAGACAGATTAAAACTTAAAGCACCTATGATAGAGAATTTAACACCTCAACAATCTTGGCAGTTTATGCAGGACAAGCCGAATGCGGTCATGATTGATGTCAGAACTAAAGTGGAACATGGCTTTGTAGGTAAACCTATCGCGGCTATTCATGTGCCTTGGAAAGAAACGCCGGACTGGCTTGTAAATCCAGATTTTGTTGAACAAGTTAAAACTATTGTTGATAATGATCTGTTAACGCCAGTTTTATTGTTATGCCGTAGTGGTCAGCGTTCTGTGGATGCAGCAAATGCTTTAGAGGCCGCTGGGTTCTCGCATTCAATTAATATTCTAGATGGTTTTGAAGGTGCTTTAGATGATAATAAGCACCGTGGAAACTTAAGTGGTTGGCGTTTTTGTCAGTTACCATGGGAGCAAAGTTAATAGTTATTGTTTGACCAATTTCCCTATTCCCCTCAATTTTTAAATTAATCGTACAAATAAAGTGATAGATAAATTAAGAAATATAGCAATCATTGCCCACGTTGACCATGGTAAAACAACCTTAGTTGATAAACTTTTAGAGCAGTCAGGTACTTTTTCTGCTCATGAAAAAACCTCTGAAAGAATGATGGACTCTAACGATCTTGAAAAAGAGCGTGGCATTACCATTCTGGCAAAAAACACAGCAATTGATTGGAACGGCTATCACATTAATATTGTGGATACACCAGGGCATGCTGATTTCGGTGGTGAAGTTGAGCGTGTATTATCGATGGTTGATTCAGTTCTATTGCTAGTTGACGCAGTAGATGGCCCAATGCCGCAAACGCGCTTTGTAACTAAAAAAGCGTTTGCTTTGGGTTTGAATCCGATTGTGGTTATCAATAAAGTAGACCGCCCTGGCGCACGTCCTGATTGGGTGGTTGATCAAACTTTTGATTTGTTTGATAACTTAGGTGCAACGGATGAGCAATTAGACTTCCCTATTATCTATGCGTCGGCTTTAAATGGCTTTGCAGGCTTGGAAGCAGATGTTTCGGATGGTGATATGACGCCGTTATTCCAAACTATTGTTGATAAAGTTGCGCCCCCTCCTGTTGATATTGATGCACCTTTCCAAATGCAAGTTATCAGCTTGGATTATAATTCTTACGTAGGTGTTATTGGTGTAGGACGTATTCAGCGAGGTACTGTTAAACGCAATATGCCATTAACTTTAATTGATGTTGAAGGCAATACTCGCAGTGGGCGTATGTTGAAGTTATATGGCTTCAATGGCTTAGAGCGTGTAGAAGTTGAGACAGCTAGTGCGGGTGATATTATTGCTTTCTGTGGTATTGAGAACTTACAGATTTCAGAAACTTTATGTCACCCTGATACGGTTGATGCTTTGCCTGCGCTATCAATTGATGAGCCAACAGTCAGCATGACTTTTCAAGTAAACAACTCACCGTTTGCAGGAAAAGAAGGTAAGTATATTACTACCCGCCAAATCAGTGACCGTTTAGATAAAGAGCTTCAGCACAATGTAGCACTGCGTGTTGAGCAAACTGACGATCCTGATAAATTTAAAGTATCGGGTCGTGGTGAATTGCATTTATCGGTTTTAATTGAAAATATGCGTCGCGAAGGCTTTGAGATGGGGGTTTCCCGCCCACAAGTTATTATCAGAGAAATTGATGGGGTTAAGTCAGAACCGTATGAAAATGTAACGATTGAAGTTGAAGAGCAGCATCAAGGTACTATCATGGAAAAACTGGGTGACCGTAAAGGTGACCTAAAAGACATGGTGCCAGATGGCAAAGGGCGTATCCGTTTAGAATATATTGTGCCTTCTCGTGGCTTGTTAGGTTTTCAAACAGAATTCTTAACAGCGACTTCAGGCTCAGGTTTGTTTTATCACGTATTTGATCATTACGGCCCTGTAAAAGATGGCGCAGTGGGTAATCGAATTCGTGGTGTTTTAATCTCTATGTCTAAAGGTAAAGCGGTTGATTATTCTTTATACCCTCTACAAGCTCGTGGTGAGTTATTAGTCGTTAATGGTGATGAAATCTATGAAGGCCAGTTAGTGGGTATTCATTCACGTACTAATGATTTAGTGGTTAACCCAACAAAACCTAAGCCACTAACGAACGTGCGTGCTTCTGGTACGGATGAAAGTTTGACTTGCGCTAGAATTCAAAAGATGACTTTAGAGCAAGCATTGGAATTTATTGCTGATGATGAGTTAGTAGAAGTAACGCCAGAGTCAATTCGTTTACGTAAAATTTTATTGACTGAAGTTGAGCGTAAACGCTCAAAATAAATAAGTTTTTGCTTTAATTGATCGAGTTGATTTTTTAGTAGTTAATTAAAGGTTAACTCGATCTAAAATACCTAGAATGAAAGACTGAAACTATGCCGAAGTCTTCATGGGAAAATGTAAAACAATGACAGATAGAATCGCAAGCGTTGAACGCAATACACTAGAAACACAAATTAGCATTAGCATTAATTTGGATGGTACTGGTAAAGCTAAATTTAATACTGGCGTACCTTTTCTAGAGCATATGCTGGATCAAATTGCACGCCATGGCTTAATTGATATGGATGTGTATTGTAAAGGGGATTTGGCCATTGATGATCACCACACCGTTGAAGATATAGGTATTACCTTGGGTCAAGCTTTTGCAAAAGCACTCGGTGATAAAAAAGGCTTATATCGTTATGGGCATGCTTATGTGCCATTAGATGAATCTTTATCGAGAGTTGTCATTGATTTTTCTGGCCGTCCTGGCTTGTATTATGAAGTTCAGTTTTCTAGAGCAATGATTGGTTCATTTGATGTTGATTTGTTGCGTGAATTTTTCCAAGGGTTTGTTAATCATGCGGGTGTTAGCTTACATATTGATAACCTGAAAGGAGTCAATGCGCACCATATTGCTGAAACAGTTTTTAAAGCGATGGGCCGGGCCGTTCGTATGGCAGTCACTGAAGATCCGCGTATGTCAGGTATAATGCCTTCCACTAAGGGCGTTTTATAAGCGAATAACCCCTGTATTTTAATTGATAAAAATTTCTAAAATGTCTTCCGTAGCCGTCATAGATTATGGGATGGGAAACCTTCATTCCATTGCCAAAGCCTTACAGCACGCAACACCTGATGTTGATGTACGTGTTGTTTCAGATAAAAAATCCATTTTAAACGCCGATCGAGTTGTGTTTCCTGGGGTTGGAGGTATGCGTGATTGTATGCATGCTCTACAAAGTACAGGACTTGATGAAGTTGTTATTCAAGTTGCTCAAGAAAAACCTATGTTGGGCGTCTGTTTAGGTATGCAGGCTTTATTAACAAGTAGTGAAGAAAATGGCGGTACAGCAAGCTTAGGTATTTTATCTGGGCAAGTGAGACACTTTTCTGAGAACTTAGTTAATGACCAAGGTGAGCGCTTAAAAATCCCACATATGGGCTGGAACCAAGTACAGCAGCGAAAACATCCTTTGTGGCAAAATATTGACCAACAGAGTCGTTTTTATTTTGTACATAGTTATTTTTCAGAGCCTATTGATACTGCTGTTATTGCTGCGACTACTGAATATCCGGAGCCTTTTGCATGTGCTTTAGCTCACGATAATATTTTTGCTGTACAGTTTCATCCAGAAAAAAGTCAAACTGCTGGCTTACAATTACTAAATAATTTTTTACACTGGGATGGTCAAGCTTAAATTTAAGCGACTTTTCTATTCTAATTCACTCTATTTGAGGCTAAAAAAATGTTGTTAATACCCGCCATTGATTTGAAAGATGGTAAATGTGTTCGCTTACGTCAAGGTCGTATGGAAGATGACACTGTATTTTCAGATAACCCTGTTGAAGTCGCTGGTCGCTGGGTTGCAGCTGGCGCACGACGAATTCATTTGGTTGATTTAGATGGTGCGTTTGCTGGGAAACCAAAAAATGCAGAAATTATTCATCAGATTGTTGATGCTTATCCTGATGTGCCGGTGCAAATTGGCGGGGGTATTCGTGATGAAGAAACAGTTCAGGCTTATTTAGACGCAGGTGTGCAGTACGTCATTATTGGAACAAAGGCCGTACACGACCCTTTGTTTGTGCGTGATGTTGCTCTAGCTTATCCTGGGCATATTATTGTAGGCCTTGATGCAAAAGATGGCAAAGTTGCCGTTGATGGTTGGTCTAAGCTCTCTCGTCATGATGTGATTGATATGGCACAGAAATTTGAATCTTATGGCGTTGAATCTATTATTTATACGGATATTTCTCGTGATGGGATGATGAATGGCGTGAATGTAGAGGCGACTGCAAAATTAGCATCTGCAATTAAAATTCCTGTTATTGCGTCGGGAGGTATTACAAATATGGATGATATTACCGCCTTAGGGGCTGTGGCAGATCAAGGTATTATGGGTGCAATTACAGGTCGTGCAATTTATGAAGGCACGTTAGATTTTGCTGAAGCAGAAAAGCTTGCCGAGACATATTCTTAAAGGGCTGTTATGAGTTTAGCAAAGCGTATTATTCCTTGTTTAGATGTTGATAATGGACGTGTCGTAAAAGGTGTGAAATTTGTTGATATTCGTGATGCAGGCGATCCGGTTGAAGTGGCTCGTCGTTATGATCGGGAAGGTGCAGATGAGATTACCTTCTTAGATATTACGGCAACTAAAGATAACCGCGATACTATCGTGCATGTTGTTGAACAGGTGGCGAGTGAGGTGTTTATTCCTTTAACCGTGGGTGGAGGAATTAGAAAGCTCGAAGATATTCGGCGTATGTTAAATGCTGGGGCGGATAAAGTCGGCATTAATAGTGCGGCTGTTTTTAATCCTGAATTTGTACGTGAAGCGGCAGAAAAATTTGGATCACAATGTATTGTGGTTGCTATTGATGCTAAAAAAGTAAGTACTGAAAACGAAGCAAATCGTTGGGAAATATTTACTCATGGTGGACGTGAAGCGACCGGTATTGATGCGATTGAATGGGCTAAAAAAATGGTCGATTATGGTGCGGGTGAGATTTTATTAACCAGCATGGATCGTGATGGTACGCGAGAAGGCTTTGATTTGGCGCTTACCCAGTCGATTAGTGATGCAGTTACTGTGCCTGTTATTGCTTCGGGCGGAGTTGGGAATTTACAGCATTTGGCAGATGGAGTTACTAAAGGTAAGGCGGATGCAGTGTTAGCCGCAAGTATTTTTCATTTTGCAGAATATAGCGTTGAAGAAGCTAAACAACATATGGCAAGTCAAGGAATTGAGGTTCGCTTAACATGAGTGCCGCGTGGTTAGACGATATTCGTTGGACAGATGACGGCCTTGTACCGGTAATTGCTCAGCAAGCGGATACTGGCAAAGTGGTTATGTTTGCGTGGATGAATAGAGAGTCTTTAGCACTTACCAATGAATTGGGTTACGCTGTTTATTGGTCGCGCTCACGTAAGAAATTATGGCGCAAGGGCGAAGAGTCGGGCAACCGTCAGAAAGTATTATCAATGTCAGTTGATTGCGATGAAGATGTAATCTTATTAAGCATCGAGCAAGAAGGGGGTATTTCGTGCCATACCGGACGTGAAAGCTGTTTTTATCGTACTTTAGAGTCTAATGCTTGGCAGGTTAATTCTCCCGTAATAAAAGACCCAGCAGAACTATATAAAAAATAAGGTTAGTAATGAGTGATGTTTTAAATCAATTGGCTGAGATTTTAGAGCAGCGAAAGCAGGAGTCTCCTGATAGTTCGTATGTTGCGAGTTTATACGATAAAGGCTTGGACACTATTTTAAAAAAAATAGGTGAAGAAGCGACTGAAACTGTGATTGCTGCTAAAGATGGTGATAAAGAGCAGATAGTGTATGAAACCGCTGATTTATGGTTCCATTGTTTGGTGATGTTAGCTGATCAAGGCTTAAGTCCTAATGATGTATTAAATGAATTACAGCGTCGTTTTGGTTTGTCTGGCTTAGATGAGAAGGCGCAGAGAGAGAAAAAGTAATCAGCCAAGCAAATTAATAATGCAACTTGCGTAAGGTGGTCTTTTTGCGAAGCCCATCGATATACTTAACAGGTGCAATAAAGAGGAAAAGTTATGGGCATTAGTGTTACTCAGTTAATGATTGTTTTAGTGATCGTACTTGTTTTATTTGGTACCAAGCGTCTACGTAATATAGGTGGCGATTTAGGGGGGGCGATTAAAGGCTTCCGTTCTGCTATGAAAGAGGGTGAAGAAGATAAAAACCTAACAGATGCTGATGAGGATATTATTGAAGCAGAAGTTAGTCATAAAGAAACTGATAAAAATAAAGTTTAGTTATGTTTGATGTTGGTTTTTGGGAATTATTTTTAATTGGTATCGTTAGTTTGCTTGTTATAGGTCCAGAAAAATTACCTAAGATTGCTCGCATTGCGGGTTTTTGGGCGGGGAAAACTCGCCATGTTGTTGCGACCGTTAAAGAAGAAATTAACAATGAACTAAAAGAAGAAGAATTGCGGCAATTGTTAAAAGAGCAGCAAGATAAAATCGACAGTATGTCAAACAGCATAAACTTAAATGAACGTGCGGAACACTTTATAGAGAATATTGACAGCCAAGGTAAAGGTGAGCATGACGGAAAATGAGGGCATGGAACAGCCGTTTATTTCTCATTTCGTAGAACTACGTGATCGTTTATTGCGCGTGGTATTAAGTGTCCTAGTCGTTTTTTTAGCAATGACCCCCTTTGCTAATGAAATATATAGTTTTTTAGCCGAGCCATTAATGCGTTTTTTACCAGAAAATAGCACCATGGTTGCCATAGATGTTGTTTCGCCATTTTTAACACCTTTTAAGCTGGTACTTGTTGCCGCTATATTTCTTTCCGTACCTATTATTCTCTATCACTTGTGGGCGTTTGTTGCGCCTGGTCTCTATGCACATGAAAAACGTATGATAGCGCCTTTGCTATTTGCCAGCGTTTTGTTGTTTGCCTTAGGAATGGCCTTTGCCTATTTTGTAGTTTTTCCCTTAGTCTTCGGATTTTTGACTACAGCAGCTCCTGATGGAGTGACTGTGATGACTGATATTGCTAAATACTTGGACTTCATACTCACGTTATTTTTTGCCTTCGGCATGGCTTTTGAGGTTCCTATTGCCACTATTGTATTGGTGTGGGCGGGTATTTTTACACCGGCTCAATTAGCTGATAAACGTCCTTATGTCATCGTTGGTGCTTTTATTGTCGGTATGTTTTTAACCCCGCCTGATGCTATTTCACAGACTCTACTAGCCGTTCCTATTTGGTTACTGTTTGAAGTAGGCTTATTATTCTCTCGTTTATTTGTTAGAAAGGACGAGCAGAAGCAAATAAGTAACGAATAGAGTAAAAGCATTAATTGTAAATGAACTGAATAACTCTCCAGTTGACTCTCTTCCCGCTGGCGCTAACTGAGTCACACTATGGTTATGTTTACTAACAGGCATAACACTCGGTAAATAATAATTCTTCCCTTAGCACTTACTTCAGTGATTTTAGCTCCATTTGCATAGGTGAAGGGTAGCAATGGTTGCAATATAACGGGCAATATTTTTACTTGAAAGTGTTTCTGAATTAAAGCTTAGTCGGGACGTCGCTACTTTTATGCTGACATATTTAAATACCCCGTTACTCATTTTCTCAAGATTTGATTTTACTGGGCCATTCAAATAGGCAAGTGAGACGGCTGAGTCATTGTCATGTTTTACAGGGTTAGGAAACTAGGGCTATGCTTAAAAGGTTCTGATTCGCATGAATGTAGGTTTGTGTTTACAAGTTCATGTGCAGGGTAATTACTCGATGATATGCGATATTATTGAGCAGATCGACAATAGTCTCCGCAGAAAAAGCGGGATTAGTAAGGCAACTTATAGTTAAAAGGTGACTGTAAATTATGTTTTTAATATTCATGGAGTGCCTCTGTAAACAAGCTGTAGCAGGCGATAAAAAGTAATTGTAAGTTAGTGATTATTGTATAAATAATAAAATAAGTAACTGGCTGACAACAACTCTTAAGATCATGACGGTGGGATACACAGTAGCATAGCTTGTTGCAACGGCTGATGAAGGGTTTAGTGAGTTAGCAAAGGCAAGAGCAGGAGGGTCGGTCATGCTACCGGCTAACAGGCCACATAGAGATAAGTAATTGACCTTATAAATATAGCGGCCTACAAATGCGACTAGAAGTAAGGGAGTAATGGTAATAAACATGGCACAAAACATCCAATAAAAGCCATCTCCATTAATTAGTGTATCGATAAAGTGATCACCTGAGTGTAGGCCGACACAGGCTAAAAACAATACAATCCCTATATCTTTTAAGATAATGTTGGAGCTTTTAGGGAGGTGCCAGCTCATGGTTCCCCAGCTTGGTATCTGACTAAGTAAGATCGCAACAATGAGTGGGCCACCGGCTAAGCCCAGTTTTATTGCTGAAGGTATGCCGGGAATAAAAAATGGCCAGCTACCTAAAATAACACCTAATGTTATACCTATAAAAATAGGGATAATTTGTGGGTGGTTAATGGTTTCCAGTGAGTTCCCTAAAATCGTTGTAATTTCATCTAAGGCTTCTTGGCTGGCAACAACATAGAGTTCGTCGCCAAAATGAACACGAGTGGCATTATGTGGGACTAGTTCAATTTCCGGACGATGGATGCGTGAAATGATAACGCCATAAAAGGTATGCAATTCACCCACACTTTTACCGATGACCTCTTTATTGGTAACAATAATTCGTTTGCTATGTAAGGTGTCAGAAAAGCTATTTAATTCATGTTCTGATTTGGAACCAATCAATATTTTAATTTTATTTAAATTACTGTGTGTACCTACGAGGCGAATTGAATCGCCAAGGAAGAATTGAGTCTCATTAGTTACTAAGCTGATTGTGCCGTTATGTAAAATACGGGTAACAATGATATTCATTGCGTCAAAAAAAGGTATTTCGGAAACCGTGAGGCCGTTAATATTTGGATTTTCAATGTTTAAGTCTTTCCAAATAGGGCGTTGTGTATTTTGTTGTTGGTGTTTTAAAAAATGAGAGGCTTCATCGGAAATATTAATTTTAAAAAGTTTCTTGATGAATAGCATAGAAATAATTATGCCAATAATTCCGAAAGGGTAGGCGACAGCATAACCCAGCCCAGGCATTTTTAATGTTTCATTGGTGATATTGGGAATGCTGGCTAATACTTCTTGTGCGGCTGCAAGTGAGGGCGTATTAGTTGTTGCTCCGGAAAAAAGTCCAACAGCGACGGCTATATCGACGTTACCAAAATAAATGATAGATATTGTTATGAGGGCGCCCAGAAGTACGATACAAACGGCCATAATGTTGAGCTGCAAGCCATTATGTAAAAATGAATTGGCAAAGCCGGGACCAACTTGTAAGCCGATTGCGTAGACAAATAAAATAAGACCAAATTCACGCAAAAAATGCATTATTTGTGCATTAATGGATATATCGAAGTGTCCAAATGCAAGTCCAGAAAAAAGAACTCCCGCAATGCCCAGGCGAATTTTGAAAAAAGGGATTTGGCCAAAAGCGAGGCCAATAGAAATCACTAAACTAATAATCAGTAATGAATGAGGAACCGAGGGTTGAGTGATTAATTGATAAAGCCATTGCATGTGAGTGAGGGCAATTAAGTTAAGCTGAGGGAAATTTCAACAAATTGTGCATCTTCAATAAAGTAGCCACGAATTTCTAGAATGCCTTTAATGCTGAGAGAAATGATAAGGTACAGGGCCTCAGGGTAACTGGCTTGCTCTAAATCAGTATTGGAAGGGATGGCAGGCGCTGTTGGGTGTGAATGGTATATTGCAAATAATTGTTCATCATTATCACGCATTTGTGCCATGACTTGAATTTGTTCTTGGGCATCTAAACTGAATAAAGTTTCAGGGCTAAGTGAGACATTCTTAATCGGGTAACTATGAAATGGAATATTATCACGGCTACTAACAAGCCCACACACTTCCTGGTCAGGAGTTAGTTGGGCATGATGCAATAGTTTTTGGACAATTTTTCTTGGGATGGTGATTTCAGTTTTGTGTTTTTGCATGGGAGTCATTAAGTGTTTGTTAGCCATTGTGCGTAGCTTATTCTAGGTTGGCCTGATAAGTCTTGTAGGCAATGAATATTCTGGTATTGGTATTGTTCAAATATATTATGGACAGCCGATTGTTGGTCATAACCATGTTCAAAAACAAGGTAAGCACCTTCAGAAAGGTAGCTTTGGCTTTGTTGGGCAATGGTAATAATATCTTGAAGGCCATGTTGTTCGGCTACTAATGCACTGCTAGGCTCAAAGCGCACGTCCCCTTGGCTTAAATGTGGATCATTTGGCGCGATGTAAGGCGGGTTGCTAACGATAATATCAAAACTTTGTTGTGGAACCTGAGAGAGCCAATCACTTTGCAGAAAATTAATGTGTGCTGTTTGATTGAGCAGGGCATTTTTTTGCGCAACATTGAGTGCTTCAACAGAGCTATCGACTGCGATGACTTTAAGTTGTGGGCACTCTGCGGCAAGGGTAATAGCAATAATGCCAGAGCCGGTACCTAAATCAATTAAGCTAGCATCAGGTTTTGTTTCAATGAGCTGTAAGCACAATTCAATCAGCGTTTCGGTGTCTGGTCGTGGAATTAATACATTTGAATTGACTTGGAAATCACGAGACCAAAACTCACGAGTGCCAGTGATATAAGCAATAGGCAGGCCTTCTTGGCGCTGTGTTAATAGCTGTTCAAATTTAATTAGCTGATCGTTGCTGAGTTGTTTTTCTGGCCAAGCACGTAAGTAGCTGCGGTTTTTATCTAAGATAAGACAAAGTAAGATTTCTGCGTCTAAACTGGCTGAGTCAGAAATTACTTGCAAACTATTTGCGGAGCTTGCAAGTACGGATTGAATAGTTTGCATAAAGCTTAGTTTTCATCACCTAATTGAGTTAAAAGCTCTGCTTGATGTTCGCTAATGAGTGGCTGAATAACATGTGTTAATCCGCCTTGCATAATTTCGTCTAGTTTATACAGAGTGAGATTAATTCGGTGATCGGTGATACGCCCTTGAGGGTAATTATAGGTGCGGATACGTTCTGAACGGTCACCACTGCCCACTTGTAGTTTTCTATTTTCAGAATTTTCAGCATCTTGTTTATCTTGTTTTGCAGATAAAAGGCGTGTTTGTAATACCGCCATAGCTTGGGCTTTATTCTTATGTTGTGAGCGTTGGTCTTGGCATTCGACTACAGTGCCGGTAGGTAAGTGAGTTAAGCGAATTGCTGAGTCAGTTTTATTGACATGCTGACCACCCGAGCCGGAAGCGCGGAAAGTATCAACACGTAAATCACTTGGGTTGATAACAATATTATCAATTTCTTCGGCTTCAGGCATGATTGCAACGGTACAGGCTGAGGTATGTACTCGACCTTGCGATTCAGTTTCGGGTACACGTTGTACTCGGTGTGCGCCGGATTCGAATTTAAGTTGTGAATAAACGTCTTGGCCTGAAATGCGTAGAATAATTTCCTTGAACCCGCCATGGTCCCCGCGAGTTTCGTTGGAAATTTCAACCTTCCAGCCTTGATTTTCAGAATAGCGCATATACATGCGGGATAAATCGCCAGAGAAAAGCGCGGCTTCATCTCCGCCAGTTCCTGCGCGAATTTCCATATAGATATTGCGATTATCATTGGGGTCGCGAGGTAGTAACAGAACTTGTAGGTGGTGTTCTAGTTGCTCTTGTTTTTGCTTGGTTTCCGCTATTTCTTCTTTTGCCATGTCACGCATTTCAGCGTCATCTTCATTGAGCATTTCTTGAGCGGAGCTAAGGGTCTCAAGGTTTTCATTGTATGAGTTATAGCACTCAACGAGAGGTGTTATTTGTGCGTACTCTTGGCTAAGAGAGCGAAATTTATTTTGATCACCTTGTACTTCTGGTTGAGACAGTAAGGCAGCAATTTCATCAAAACGGTCTGCTAGGTTTTCTAATTTGGTTTTTATTGAGGCTTTCATTGCTTAATTTTTTAGGTTAAAAATTTCACGGGCAGCAGAAATGAGATCATGACGATCATTTTGGCTGGCTTTTCTCAGTTGAGTGCAAGGTGTGTGTGTTAATTTATTGGTTAGCGTATGTGCAAGCTGTTGTACGACGTCTTCAGGTGACTTCCCGTGTTGAAGGGCAGCTAGTGCTTTATTGAGGCTCTCTTGTTGTAAAGTGCTTGCTTGTTGGCGGTAGTCAACAATAGTTGATTGAACGCTTTGTATTTTCATCCATGATAAAAAATGCTCAACATTAGTGTCGATGATTTCTTCGGCTTGCTCGGCTGCTTGTCGCCGTGAATTGAGGTTATCATCAATAATATTTTGTAAATCATCAACGGTGTATAAATAGACGTCATTGAGCTTTTTAACTTCAGGTTCAATGTCACGGGGTACGGCAAGGTCGACCATAAAGATAGGTTTATGTTTACGCTTTTTTATAGCGCTTTCTATTAAGCCTTTGCCTAAAATTGGGAGCTGGCTCGCGGTAGACGATATAATAATATCTGCTTCGGCAATATGTAGAGGTAGCTCTGATAAAGCAATGGCATAGCCATTAAACTGGCTAGCAAGAGAGTGTGCTTTATCATAAGTCCGGTTGGCTATAATTATTCGACCCACACCATTTTGATGTAAATGCCTTGCGGTCAGCTCTATGGTCTCGCCTGCACCGATTAAAATAGCGGTTTGTTCGCTGAGGTTGTCAAAAATTTGTTTACTAAGCTGTACCGCGGCAAAGGCAACAGAGACAGAACTTGTGCCAATCTCGGTATCTGTACGTACTTTTTTTGCTGTGGAAAAAGTATGTTGAAATAACTTTTCAAGGTCCTTACCTAATGTGCCCGCCTGATTAGCGGTTTGGTAGGCGGTTTTCATTTGCCCTAGAATTTGAGGCTCACCTAAAATCATAGACTCAAGGCCGCTGGCAACACGAAACATATGGCGAATAAATGCGTTGTCAGTGTGTGCGTATAGGTACGGTTGAAATTCTGCTAGTTTGAGTTGACGGTTACTGGATATCCAGTTCACCACAGGGTCTATATCATTTGTCAATGAGGTGCAGTATATTTCAGTGCGATTACAGGTGGATAGGATGGCGGCTTCAGAAATATGTTTTTGTTGCCATAGCTCTGTGACAGCGTCACTCAGTATTTCTGCAGGGAACGCAAGGCGCTCACGGATTGAAACTGGGGCTGTTGTATAATTTATCCCTAAAGCAAGAAGTGTCATTTATGCCGGTTAATTCTAAAGTTAGCGAGTAGACTTGAAATCGTAAGTGAATAGTCTATTCTAAGGAACTTTATGTGTTTAGCCAAATCTGATGGATCATCAAGCGAATAATACTTGCTGATATTTTGCTAGGCTAGTTAAGATAAGGTAGGATTTTATATGAGCTTAAGCAGTACAAAGGACGCTCAAACTTGAAAAATATTAAGACTTGAATGCCTAAGTGTTAATGCCGTGCGATACTTGTAGTAAGTGACAATTAAAAAATTAAGGAAATTTCATTGATGGTTTTAAAGATAATAACAGTCATTAGTATGCTAGTACTTTCTGCTTGCGCAGCCTTGAATACTAGTCAGTCGCACCCGTCAGTGCCGTTAGAAGGGAATGAAGGGCCATTAGCCGTAAATAAAGAAGAAGTCGCAGTTAAAACTGAAATCGATCCTGATGTCTTGTTTTTATTAATGACGGCTGAAATAGCAGGTCAGCGAGGTCAGTATGCATTGGCTCTCGATGGTTATTTGCGTGCCTCTAAAAGAGTAAAAGATAAAGGCGTCATTGAACGGGCCGCTAAGATTGCGCTTTTTCTGCAAGATGAGTCTAGGTTGCAGCAAGTGGTAGCGATGTGGTTTGAATTGGAGCCTGAAAGTGTTGAGGCGCATTACTTGATGGCTATTGCTGCGCTTAAATTAGGCGATAAGGAATTAGCATTTAACAGTTTTGATTTTATTTTGTCTAGGGGGGCTACAGATTTTGAAAGCCATACCTTACTTGTATTTAAAAGTCTGAAGCAGAAGTCTGAGATAGAATTGGCTTATCAAGTTTTTGAAGAGCTGTCCGTCAAATACCCAAATAATGCGCAAGTGTTTTTTATACAAGCATTATTAGATATGCAAGGACAACGTAATCAACGCGCACAAGTTAAAGTTGACAAGGCTTTATCGCTTGAGCCGAAATGGGTTAAGGCTTTGTTGTTACAGGCGCAAATTTATATTGTTCAAGGAAGGCTGGCAGATGCAACGGAGTTTCTGCAGAGAGCCTCAGATGAAGGTGCGCAGAGTAAGGTGCGCGAACAAATAGCTCAATTGTTGATTCGGCAGAGGCGTTTTGATGAAGCTGAAGCAGTATTGCAGGCGTTGATTGCTGAATCGCCAGAAAATAAAGAGTTAGAGCTCAAATTGGCATTGGTGTACCTACAGATAGATAAAGAAAAAGAGGCTAAGGTGATTCTGGAAAGGTTGGTCGGAGAGCCAGCATACCAGAATCAGGCTGCATTTTATTTAGGTAGAGTGGAGGCTAAGGCAAGACGTAACAATGAAGCTTTGATATGGTTTGGTTTTGTAGATAAGGAGCCGTATAAATATGAAGCGGAATTAAGTGTTGTTTTGTTGCTTATGGATGAGAAGCGCTTAGATGATGCGTTACTTAAAAATCAAAAAATGCAGAGTGAGTACCTAAAGAGAAAAACTGAATTGGTATTAATTGAGTCGGAAATTTATAGCTTAAAGCGTGAGTATTTAAAAGCATATGATGTTTTGACGTCGGTACTATTGCAGGAGCCTGAAAATAAAAAAGCTTTATATGCGCGAGCATTAAGCGCAGAAAAATTAGATAAATTAAAGGTTCTTGAGGATGACTTAAAATATATTTTAGAGAAAGACCCTAATGATGTGACTGCGTTAAATGCTCTGGGGTATACCTTGGCTGATAGGACTGAGCGTTATCAAGAGGCAAAGGAGTATCTTGATAAGGCAATAGCAATGAAACCTAATAATCCAACTATTATTGATAGTTATGGTTGGTTGTTATTTAAGTTGAATAAGTATGACGAAGCGTATAAATTTTTAAAAAGCGCTTATGATTTAGAGCCGCAAGCTGAAATAGCCTCGCATTTAACTGAAGTGTTGTGGAAGTTGGGGCGGCATGATGAAGCAAAAGATATTTTATTAAATGCGTTGAAAGTGAATCCAGAAGAAGAGGTTTTACTTGAGCTTAAAGTGCGTTTGTTAGGCAGGTAGGTAGGCAATAAATGCTAAGGCAAATATTGGTAATAAGTTTAACGTTACTGCTAGCGTGCTGTGCAGTCAATGATCAAAAAAATGTAAGTATAAACAAGCCAAAAGAAGCTGATGTAGAGGAAATAAAATCTTGGACAATTGATGGTCGCTTGTTAATTAGTGCTGATGAAGTGTTAACGACAAATCTAAACTGGCGGCACACCCGGGTAATGGATAATTTAAAGTTAGCAGGCGTTTTAGGTTTGGGTGCAATTACAATTAAATTAAATGAAACGGGTATTGTTATAGATAAAGGTTACGGAAAGCCATTGTACTCAGCAAATGTAAATGAATTTATTGCGCAACAGCTTGGTTTTGTAGTCCCAATAACGGCATTGCGCCGATGGGTTGTCGGAAAGCCCTTAAATGGAATTCCTGTAATCCAGTTAAAGGATGGTTTTGAGCAGTTAGGCTGGCAGGTAACGTATAATAAGTTTGTTGAAACGCAGGTAGGTTGGATGCCTTATAAGCTTAAAATAACGAAAGATAGAATTAAATTAAAATTAGTTGTAGATAAGTGGGAAATAGAATGAGTGAGCAGAATGGTTCTTCATTAGGCTGGGGAATAAGATGGTCGGCACCAGCAAAATTAAATTTAATGTTAAGAATAGTGGGGCAGCGAGAGGATGGCTACCATTTGTTGCAAACAGTTTTTCAAATAGTAGATATTGATGACGGTCTAATCTTTCATAGGGTAGAAGATAGTCGAGTACGCTTAAAAAATCCGATTCCTGGTGTCAAAGAAGAAGATGATTTGACGGTAAGGGCTGCAAATATTCTTAAACAAGAATCGGGTTATCAGGGGGGGGTTTGTATTGAGGTTGAAAAGAACTTACCCATGGGAGGTGGTTTGGGTGGTGGAAGTTCGGATGCAGCAACAGTCATGGTAGTGTTGAATCAATTATGGCAGCTAGGAATTTCTAAGCAAAGGTTGATGGAGTTGGGGGTAGGTCTCGGGGCTGATGTGCCGGTATTTATAAATGGGGCGAGTGTTTGGGCTGAAGGTGTAGGTGAAAAGTTAACGGAGATAAAACTACCAGAAGCATGGTTTGTGGTGGTGAAGCCAAGTTGTCATGTAGATACAAAGGAAATATTTTCTACAAAAGAATTGACAAGGGATAGTAAATCCATCAAAATATGCGAATTCCAGTCTGGTCAGGTAAGAAATGATTGTCAGGATGTAGTTAAAAAACGCTATGTTGAAGTTGGTGCTGCTCTAGAGCAGTTATCGCAATATGGTCAGTCAAGGTTGACGGGGACAGGTGCTTGCGTATTTGTTCAGTTTGAAGATTTAGCTTCAGCAGAAGCTGTGTACAATGATTTATCTTCAGAAGGGAGTGTATATTTAGCAAAAGGAATAGCTATTTCACCGTTGCACAAGCAAATGAGTGAACTCTTTAATTTCTAAATAATGGGCTGTCGCCAAGCGGTAAGGCACGGGGTTTTGATCTCCGCATACCCAGGTTCGAATCCTGGCAGCCCAGCCATTTATCTCCATATTAAATCAGCTCCAACAAGCGGTGGGGTATTCTGAATGAGTAATGCTTCAATGAGTGACACTTCAATGATGATTTTTTCTGGTAACGCCAATTTAGAGTTATCAAAAAGTATAGCTCGTAGGTTGAGTTTACGTTTGGGGATGGCTTCTGTTGGTCGCTTCAGTGATGGCGAAGTTACGGTTGAAATTGAGGAAAACGTCAGGGATAGGGATGTTTTTATAATACAGCCAACGTGTGCGCCAACAAATGAAAATTTGATGGAGTTGTTGGTGATGATTGATGCTCTTAAAAGGGCTTCGGCATCAAGAATAACGGCAGTGATGCCATACTATGGTTATGCTAGGCAGGATCGTCGCTCGCGCTCAGCTCGTGTTGCAATTAGTGCAAAGTTAGTTGCTAAGATGGTTGGGGTTGCAGGAGCGGATAGAGTTTTGACGGTTGATCTTCATGCAGATCAGATTCAGGGTTTTTTTGATATTCCTGTTGATAATGTATACGCGTCTCCTTTGTTATTGGGTGATGTATGGCGTCAAAAGTATGAAAATTTAATTGTTGTTTCTCCGGATGTAGGTGGTGTTGTTAGGGCGAGAGCTTTGGCAAAGCGATTGGATGATGCGGATTTAGCAATTATTGATAAGCGTAGGCCGATGGCTAATGTTGCTGAGGTTATGCATATAATAGGTGATGTAAGTGGTAAAACTTGCGTTATGATTGACGATTTAGTTGATACGGCTGGGACGCTGTGTAGTGCTGCTGCTGCTTTAAAGAAGCAGGGAGCAGTAAAGGTGGTTGCGTATTGTACGCACCCAGTTTTGTCAGGGAAGGCGATAGAGAATTTGCGTAATTCAGAATTAGATGAATTGGTAGTGACTGATACGATTCCGTTGAATGAAGATGCGGAAGCGCTGGGGAAGGTACGGCAATTAAGTGTTGCAGATATGTTAGCTGAAACAATTAGAAGGATAGCCGCAGGTGAATCGGTTAGTTCGCTGTATGTTGATTAATATTTTAAAGTTGTTGTAGGGTGTGGAGAATTAGATGTCTAGCGTTTTTGAGTTTAATGCTGTAAATAGAGCTGTTGCGGGAACAAGTTCTGCTAAAGCAAGTCGTAGAAATGGAAATATACCGGCTATTATTTATGGTGGCGGGGCTGAGCCAGAATTGGTTGAGTTAAATCACAACGATGTTGAAAAGAGCTTAATGAATGAGGCTGTATATTCTCATATTTTAGAATTGAACGTGGGCGGAAAAGTTCAAAATGCAATTCTAAAGGCTATGCAGAGACATCCAGCAAAAAGTCAGATTCTGCATATGGATTTTATGCGAGTATCAATGAATGAGAAGATTAAAGTTCATGTGCCTTTGCATTTTATCAATGAGGCTGATTCCGTGGGTGTTAAAGCGGGTGGTGTAGTAATGCACTCAATGGTTGAAGTTGAAGTTGCGTGTTTGCCTGCTAATTTACCTGAGTTTATTGAGGTTGATTTGGCTAATATCGATATAGGTGATTCAGTTCACTTAAAAGAATTAGTTGTGCCTGAGGGTGTAGAGATAATTGCGTTGACTCATGGTGAAGACCATAACTTAACGGTTGCGTTGGTTACTAAGAGTAGGGCTGCTGTATCTGATGATATTGATGGCGATGCTGCTGTAGAGTCTGATGAAGCAGAAAGTGAGTAGTGATTAGGCTTATTGTTGGTCTGGGGAATCCAGGCCAAAAGTACTTAAAAACCCGGCATAATGCCGGGTTTTTGCTGTTAGATGAAATACTTTCTCAGTGTGGTGGTGATTTTTCAGCAAAGCCTAGTTTTTTGGGGTGTCTTGCGGAGGTTAATGAATCGAGCCATAAGGTGTATTTATTGAGGCCTTCTACGTATATGAATCGTAGTGGTCAGTCTGTGCAAACAGTCATGAAGTATTTTAAGATAAAGCCGGAGGAAGTTCTGGTGATTCATGATGAGTTGGATTTTTTGCCGGGACAGATTAAGTTTAAGTTGGGTGGTGGTCATGGAGGGCATAATGGGCTTAGGGATATTATTGCTGCCATCAATGGAAGAGATTTTTTAAGGTTAAGAGTCGGAATTGGTAGGCCGAGTGGTTCGAAGGCGGTGGTGGATTATGTGCTGTCTGATTTTTCAAAGTCAGATTATGGTTCGGTGATTTCTGCGAGCGCAGGTTTTCTGGATGTGCTGCCTTTTCTGGTGAGTGGAGAGCTTGAGAAGGCAATTCAAAAGCTACACTCATAAAAAATAAATAAAAAAGATTGACACGGTTTTTTAAAGTAAGCATAATAGTGTTTCTGTACGGAGGGGTTCCCGAGCGGCCAAAGGGATCAGACTGTAAATCTGACGGCTCAGCCTTCGGAGGTTCGAATCCTCCCCC
>ENA-ORXI01000095-ORXI01000095.1-sediment-metagenome-genome-assembly--contig:-NODE-95-length-62669-cov-28.479806_pt1 | contig 62669 bp, 48 predicted proteins | sample MGYA00237861_ERZ511468 | MGnify/ENA primary metagenome ERZ511468 (study PRJEB26299, sample SAMN06266213) | sediment metagenome | isolation source: Hudson Canyon methane seep mesocosm | place: USA:Hudson...
AGGAACTTCAGCTTACTTCTGAAAGAGAATTACCTACTGAGATAGGGTTAGAAGAACTTCAGCTGATTCCTGAAAGAGAATTACCTACTGAGATAGGATTAGAGGAACTTCAGCTTACTTCTGAAAGAGAATTACCTACTGAGATAGGGTTAGAAGAACTTCAGCTGATTCCTGAAAGAAAATTACCTACTGAGATAGGGCTAGAAGAACTTCAGCTGATTCCTGAAAGAAAATTATCTACTGAGATAGGATTAGAAGAACTTCAGCTGATTCCTGAAAGCAAGTTATCTACTGAGATAGAATTAGAGGGACTTCAGCCGATTCCTGAAAGCAAGTTATCTGCTGAGATAGGGTTGGAGGAGCTTCAGATTACTCCTAAAAGCCAATTACCTGCTGAAATAGGTTTAGAAGAGTCTCTGTTTACTCCTGAAAGTAGGCTATCCTCTGAAATACCGTTAGAAACAGATGATATTTTAAATGAAAAAATAAATTTAACTAATGAGCCGGTATCTATCTCTGTTGATAAGAGTTTTGTTGAGTTAGCTGAAGTAAATAAAAGATCACAAGGGTTGAGAGAGGGTGAGCAAGCAACTGAGGCAATTAATTATGTAAAGGCTAGTATTAGTAATACTCAAAATACTGATAATGGGGCAGAGCATAGTTCAAGCGGACAAATAAGTACGAATGAAAGTCTTGAAGGGCTTGTAAATAATCAGAGTGTGACTGCGCCAGAAATAGCCAATAAAGTTCATAAGCCTTCTATTAGTAATGTTGATAAGGTCACGCACGTTGATGAGGAGCAACTAGAGCAAGAATTAATTTTAGAGGTTCAGGCGCAAGCGGGAAGTATTGTGGCTGAGCAAGCTCAAGTACGGAATTCAAATAATGAAGATCATAGTTTGCAGGCAAATACTCAAATAAATGCCCCTCAATTCATGAAGCAGGAAAAAATGAATGCTCAAGAAAAGCCTTATATGAGTTCTGAGCAAGTATTACCAGCAGATGAAAATGTAGAGACTGAAGTAGACTTAGGACAGTTGTTAAAGCGTGAAAAGCTGATTAATAGTAAAGAAGATGTGCTATCTCTTGTAAGTAGCAAGCGTCCAGAGAAAGCAGTTGATTTACCTGTATCATCACTTCATTTTAATACAGAACAAGCAAGCAATAAATTTGCTACTGCCGATTTAATGACTTTAAACCGTCAGGTAGAAAATACTAATTTTGCAAAACAAGAATTACCACCAATGACTAAGCCATTTAACCACCCAGAATGGAGGCAGGAGTTTAATGAGCGGGTTGTTTGGATGCATACAAAATCAATTCCTGTTGCAGAATTACGTTTAAACCCACAAAATTTAGGCCCCATTTCTATTCAAGTAAGCATTGATAAAGACCAACAAGCAAGTATTTTATTTAATGCACAAAATGCTGGTGTACGTGAAGCGATTGAAGCATCAATTCCTAAATTACGTGAAATGCTAAATGCTCAACAAATCAACTTATCAGAAGTCAATGTTTCGCAGCAACAGCAACAAGGCCAAGGAAGTGCAAGACAAGCGATGCAAGATGCTATGGCGGAAAACAATAGAAATAACTCAAGGAATCCTATTGATTCAAATGCTAATGAGCCTGACCTTGATGTTAATAATATTACTGAAGAAATTAATCAAGGACGTGCGGTGGCAAGTAAAGGCATTTTAAGTATTTATGCTTAAAGCCTGACTGATCTGATTGATAAGGGCTTAACTACGAAAATAATTAGATACAGTCTCCGAATTCTATAGCGAGTTGCTGGCAGTTAAACCAACTTCCTGGGTAATAAAAACGAATAATAAAACGAAGTAAGTATTCGTAAAATACGGTAATAGTTAAGAAGCGCGCTATTTTAGACCAGATTCTATTAGGACTATAAGCTGAGCACCGCCATACTGAGGTAGTCCACCAGAGGGTTGGTAAAGCAAAAATAATATGCATCGTTACCCAGCTAGCAATGGTGTAACTTCCGTTTTCTATACGGTAATCAATATAAAATAATGTACCGTTTAGAATGAGATAGAAAGGAAGGAATGTGCGTAATAAAGTTAGCCTGCCTTGCCACGCTGTAAATAGATACATGTATAAGCTGGTGTCTGTTGGTAAAGCGCCCCATTCCTTTATATAGGAATTTTTAGAGGTTAACAGCTGAACTGCATAGGCTGTAGCTATCAAGATTAGACTTAATTCCCAAGGGTTTATCAAGTCAGTAAAGTTGAATAAAATAGTTAAGGCATTGATTAGCATATAATGATTCTGAAGCTGTAATGAGAATGGAAAAAGTGAGCATACACAAAAAATTTTTTAGCATTAAATGTATGCTAATCTACTTATTTTTTCAATAGGTTGGGGTGATTTGATGCAAGTGCGTGTTAAATGGGTTGATGGAATGATGTTTTTGGCTGAGTCTGAAAGTGGTCATGCTGTAGTTATGGATGGCCCGCCAGAGTTAGGTGGTAATAATATGGGCGTTCGCCCAATGGAAATGTTATTACTCGGTATGGGGGGGTGTACTTCTATTGATGTTATGCAGATTTTGCAAAAAGGGCGTAATAATATAACGGATTGTGTTGCAGAAATTAGTGCAGAACGGGCTGATACTATTCCTAAAGTATTTACAAAAATTCATGTGCACTTTGTCGTCAGTGGTAAAGCATTAAAACCAGCCGTGGTTGAGCGTGCCGTTAAGCTATCTTCCGAAAAATATTGCTCAGCATCACTAATGCTACAGAAGGCCGTAGAAATTACTCATGACTTTGAAATTATTGACGTCACCTAGGTAAGACGCCAGATTTTTTATGCGCAATACGTAATATAGATGACTTTTCTATATTACGTAACCGCTAGTTATTTTTTGAATCATAAGTGAAGGAATTAATTCATGCCATTTATAAAAGTGCGTACAAACGTCGATATTGATAAAAGCCAAGTTAATAAATTAATGACTGAGCTCTCGCAGTTATTAGCAAGTGAAACAGGTAAGCCAGAACGATATGTTATGGTTGAAGTTCAAGGCTCTAAAGATATGATGTTTGGTGGTAGTGTTGAGCCATTGGCTTATCTTGAGTGTAAAAGTATAGGGTTGTCGACTGCACAGGTGAAGTTACTCTCACCAGCGATTAGTAAGTTAATAGGGGGCGAATTACAAGTAAACTCAGAACGAGTTTATATTGAATTTAGTAATTGCTCAGCAGAATTTTGGGGTTGGAATGGTTCAACGTTTGGGTGATGAACTGTTGAGGTGTAAATGTCTATGCGTGTAATCATTTGACGAAGAAATTTTATCTCTTAACCTTTTTCTGTTAGTATCCATAACCGTTACTCAGATATTTTTCTTGGTGGTGTGTATGACTGAATGTTCTTTTTGTGGTGTATTGGAGGAGAAACATTATCCTCTATGTTATTCCTGTGGCTCTATGCGGTACCCGGTTGAAAAGGGGGGTGTAGCAGGTACTAGTAGGCAAGATAAATTAAAGTTATCTGTATCAGTCGCAGCGGCAGTTATTATTCCTGGGGCATTCATTTTTTTGGCGGCTAACCATATCAACAGTAAAATAAAAGATCGAAGGTTGTAAGTGATTGATATATTAGCTTAACCTACTCGTCTTACTGGCTAGCAATACCGTGTTTCTGAATACGGTAGAGTAGGGTATCGCGAGATAATCCTAATAAACGAGCTGATTTTGCTCGATTCCCATTTGTTCTCTCTAAGGCCTGATGTATAAGGTCTGCTTCAAGTTTATCTAAATCGACACCTATTTCAGGTAAGGAAAAATTTGAATCATCAGGGTTAATTGATGTTTTGAGGGCAAAAAAGTCATGTGGAAAATTTTCAGCATCAATCGCTTGCCCAGATAATAATATCGATGTGCGTTCGCATAGATTTCTTAGCTCCCTAACATTGCCTGGCCATTGATGGTTTTGCAGTATTTTCATTGCTTGCTTGCTAAATCTAGGGGGTAATCTGTCGTGAGTGCTCGAAAAGTGATCTTGAAAATGCTTAATTAAATGCTCTATATCGTCAACTCTTTCCTTAAGTGTAGGGATTTCTAGGGGAATAACATTGAGCCGGAAATATAAATCTTCTCTAAAATTTCCTAATTCTATTTGTTTTTGTAAGTCAGCATTAGTCGCTGAAATAATACGAACATCTACTTTATAGGGTGCGGTATCGCCAACAGATAAGCATTCGCCACTTTCTAAAAAACGTAATAATTTAGCTTGAATGGCAAGAGGTAAGGAGTTAACTTCGTCAAGAAATAAGGTGCCGCCATTAGCTGCTTGAAAAATACCTTCTTTATTTGATATTGCCCCAGTAAAAGCTCCTTTTTTATGGCCGAATAGTTCCGACTCTATAAGTGATTCGGGTAGTGCTGCGCAATTAAGAGTAATAAAGGGTTTATTAGCACGATTACTGTCTTTTTGTATGGCGTTAGCTAGAACTTCCTTACCCGTACCTGTTGCACCTTTAATTAATACGGTTACATCTGTAGCGGCTACCATGCGCGCGCTACGAAGAACATTATCAAAAATAGGGGTTTTACTTATGATGTCATCAAAGTTATTCATACATTAAAAATCGCAACGAGGACTAATAGCATACCAATGACTTGCTTAGTGGTTTTTAAGCTTGATAGGTGACTGATAAATGAGCTGACTAAGCCTGTTCCCATAACGGCAGGTAAAGTACCTAAGCCAAAGGCAAGCATAATAAAAATACTGGTACTAATATTACCTGTAGTTGCAGCTAAAGCTAATGCTGTATAGACTAAGCCGCATGGAATCCACCCCCAAACCATACCAAATAGAAAAGCTTGTTTAAGTGATGCTACTGGAATTAGCTTTCTTCCGTATGGCTCGATTGTCTTCCAAAAGCGGGAACCTGTTTTTTCTATATAAGCAAAGCTCGGAAACCATCCAGCAATGTAAAACCCCGCACCCGTAATAATGAGCGAAGAAATAATTTGTAAAAATTCGTGCCCGTGATCATCACCTAAAGGAAAGGTTAGTACGGATTCTAAAATTCCAATTATGAGACCAGCAAGCATATAACTAAAAATTCGTCCCAAATTGTAACTTAAAATAAAAGTTGTCATTTTGGACTTATTCTCACGAATTTCAGGTTTTAAGCTGAATGATAAAGTGCCTATGATTGATCCGCACATTGAAACACAATGCAGGCTGCTAAAAAGTCCTATAACAAAAGCGATTAAAATAGGGGAACTGATAAGTTGAGTAATTTCCATAAGAGAATTCTAACATATTGAAATTATCATGGTATAGAGGCTATTAGAGGCAGTTTTATTTGTATGTTATTTAACTTATTGCTAATGAGTTAAATAACATAGTTTAATTAATATGGGATATTTCTATTTTATTAAGTCATTGAATATTAATAAACCTAGTATTATTGGAACAATATTTGCACTTTATAAAAAACTTATTTATACGGGGATAAATCTTGAAAACGAAGTTAAGTCTTGCAGTTGCAAGTATTTTGGCATTGCCATTATCTGCTCATGCAGAAAAAGAACAATTAACAACGATTGTTGTAGAAGGAAACTCTCACAGACCGGGTGCTTTTGCTTTAGCGCCTGATTCATCTGGCTTGAAAGATACGGCTACACTATTAGAGCGTGTTCCTGGTGCGAATATTAACCGTAACGGCCCTTTAACGGGTATCCCCCAGTACCGCGGTATGGCAGGTGGTCGAGTTAATGTGGCGATTGATGGTGCGAATATGAAAGAAGTCGGTCCAAACTCAATGGACCCTTCTTTAAGTCATGTTCCTGCGGCACTCACAGAGTCTATGACGGTCTATAGAGGGATTGCTCCTGTTAGTAGTGGGATCGATACCATTGGTGGCTCCATGAAAGTAAAAACTAAGAAAGGTGGATTTGCTGAAGGCCCGGATGAAATTGAATCAGATGGTGTTATTTCTACAGGATTTAGTTCTGTAGATAAGGGCTATTTTGTTTCTGGTTTTACTTCGCTCGCTAATGAAAATCATAAAGTTCATATTGGTGTAAGTAAGGAAGAAGGTAATGATTATCGCTACAAGGAAAGCGAAAATAAGAAAGTATCTCCGACTGAATATGATCGACAAGCGTTAACGGTTGGTTATGAATACCAACGGAACGGCCATGAATTTGGTTTCAATTTTACCGATAACAATACCTACAATACCGGTACACCTGCATTACCCATGGATATCGGTTCTGTAACGGGTGGGCTTTATAATCTTGATTATAATTGGGATATTGGTAAAGGCTACGAAGTGCAAACTAAGTTTTTCTATCAAAGCATGAATCATGAGATGAGTAATAATACTCTGCGTAATGTTATGCCGATGCGGATGACAAACATGCCTATGTATATGGATACCAAAACTAATGTGCAAGGTGGTGGATGGGATATTGCTTTTTTAATGCCTTTGTTTTCAGGTGATTTTAAGGCTGGCTTTACAGGGGATACGTCACATCACAATGCTGATATGAATATGGATATGTGGATGATTAATCGAACAGACCCTATAACACCACCTCCAGTAGATTGTTCAGTAGTAGGGGCGCCTTGCCATAATATGAATACTAATACTACGTTATTTAATGACGTTGAGCGTTCACGCTATAGTTTTTTTGGTGAATGGAAAGGGGACATAGCTGATAAATGGACATCAGAATTAGGGATGCGTTTAACTTATACCAATGCTAATGCAGGCAATGTAACTAATGGTCAAAGGATGACGCCAGGAATGGTTGCTGCAGCTGAAAAATTTAACAATAGTTCTCGTAACAAAGATTTTGTTGATGTTGATTTGGTCGCCGTGTTTGATTATGCATTGCGTGAAGATTTAGATATGGAAGTTGGCTTTGCTAGAAAAACACGCGCACCTTCTTATCAAGAATTGTATTTATGGGCCCCTTCAGAAGCTGCGGGCGGTCTAGCTGATGGTCGAACTTATGTGGGTAACTTAGACCTAGAAACAGAAGCGGCGTATCAATTTGAATTAGGTATGGATTGGCATACAGATAACCTATATCTTGCACCCCGTGCGTTTTATCATTACGTAGATGATTATATTCAAGGTGAAAAAAATGGCATGAAGGATAATGCTGGAAATGCAGTCTTGAAGTTTACTAATGTTAAAGCTCAGTTATATGGGGTTGATATTGAAGGGGGCTATGTATTCACTGACTGGTTAACTTTTGATGCAGGTTTTAACTACGTAGGTGGAGATCGCCTTGATGGAGAGAAAGGAAGCTTATATCGTATTGCACCGCTGAATGGGCGCACAACATTAACGGCTAACTATGTGGGTTTTACGGCTGCAATTGAAGGGGTTTATTATGCAGACCAAAATAATGTCGCTGAATATAATGATGAGAAAGCCACACCGGGTTATCAAATTATGAACCTTCGTGCGAGTTATGAAGCATTCGATAGCTTGATGATTGGCACAGGTATTGAGAATGTTCTAGATTCTACTAACCTAAATCATTTAGGTGGATATTATCGACCAATGACTGATGCAGCGAATGATCTTAAACAAGGCGATAGAATCCCAATGCAAGGTCGTAACTATTATGTAACTTTATCTTATAAGTGGTAATGGTTTTGTAAGTACTTATTAGTTTCTGACTAATAATGATTGTACTGAAAAAGCGCAAATTTAATTTGCGCTTTTTTTATGCTTGGAGCTTATGTTAAAGGTTAATGATAAGCGCTTATAAAAACACATATTCTCAAAATAGAAATTTAGGCTTATGTTTTTGTTCTAAACCTTTTTTTAAGGCAAAAATAACGCCACTTTTATGTCGACTGAAGTAGGTGTTATGCTCAGTAATATAATAAGAGTTAAGAAAAACTAAAATTAACTTTTTCTTAACTCTAAAGTCCATGATTTTTTATTTCCCAATGAAGCGGCTAGGCATCATGTTACTTTTGTACCCCTGTTTACTTGTAAGTATTCAGAGCCCCCTAGTTTATATTCTCAAGCTGCTAGTCAGGTAGCTCCCTCTCCTGCTGGAGAGGGCTGGGGTGAGGAGAATAAAATTAAGGCTTTTCTTATTTCCCCCTCATCCAACCTTCTCCCACTGGAGAAGGCTTTCACCGAGAGATAAAGTGAGGGTCTCTGAATACTTACGTTTACTTCACAGCTCATAAAACTACGCTTATCCATAATGATAAGCCTGATGGTGTAAAAAATAGCGCTGTGTAATAAAGAAGGTGATATTTATTCATCTTCGGAATACGAATGGGTCAAAATATCAGCAGCCGTTATTGTAGAAGCAATGGACGTGAACTTTATTTCATGATTGATTTAGCGACACTTGACCAAATTTTCATACGGTTAAAAAAGCATTTTACAAAGTTGCCATTACCGTGTTTGAATTGTTTTTTAAGTGCTTTTTTTACTTCCCAAGAGCCTTTGTAGCCTATTGGAAATACCACTAAATCACCTGCTTTGAAAGTAGTTGAAGGGCCGCCATCTTCAGGTGTTATTTCACACTCACCTTCTAAAATAAGTGCTGTTTCTGTCGTAACGAATGCCCATGGGAATACAGATACTTCTTTTTCCCATGTTGGCCAGTGAGCAGTTCCCATTTCTTTTAAAAGCGCTTCACTTGGGTTGCTATCAACTGTAATTTCTTTCATGTTAATTCCTATCGTTAGGGTTATGCCCAGAATCAGAATGATTTGGGATGTGCCATAATATGTTATTCACCTTCTTTTGCCTACACCTTAAGGATAACAATATTCATTTAGTGCTAGGATTTGGAATAGCTCAAATTTTTTTGTGAGTTTTTCAATGAGTTTTGCGTCTTGATTTAAAAATATCTGGTGATTTTAATGAGGGTAACGTGAGCAAGTACCGAGTAACTGTTCACAGACCCTCATAAAAATATCGTCATTCCCGAAGTGTTTAATCGGGAATCCATGCTGAGTATAGATTCCTGCTAACAGCATGCAGGAATGACGGGGTATTTTGATATTTTCTAGGAGGGGGATCTGAACGGTTACAGTACCGACGCTTAAAATCATGGAAACGGAGCGATAGCGAAGTGGAGATTTTTAGTCCGCAGTAGCCCCAATGTGCCATGAACTAGGATGGCGCGCCAGATATAGTGGTGTGTGTGTTAAGATTTTTTTTGGTCAACAGTCAGTACGCTATTGGCCAGAATTCAGGACTACAAACTAGCCATACAAATGAAAAAAAGTCAGTACTCTTTTTATTCTACATTAACCATGTGTGCTGCAAGGTCTTGTAGCGCTTGTTTAATGTTTTTTCTTAGTGGGTCAGACATAGAGATTTCATATAATGCTTTATTCATGCAAAGCATCCATTGGTCGCTGGCTTGGGCATTAATTTTAAAAGGGAAATGGCGTTGCCTTAGTTTTGGGTGCCCATACTCTCGTACAAATAAATCGGGGCCACCCAACCAACCCGATAGAAACTTGAATAGTTTTTCTTTGGCGGATGCTAAGTCAGCTTGGTGTAAGGCTCGAACTTCCTTTGCTTCGGGTAAGGTATCCATATAAAAATAAAACCGGTCTACCAAACTTAAAATTACGGGCTCTCCGCCCATCAGTGAATAAGGTGTCGCTTGTGTTTCTGTCATTAGTTGTGATTATCAGATTATTTTAAAAAAATAGCTTTTATGAGGTGTTATTTTGTAGCTATGCGCTTAATAATTCAAGTTTAAAGGTGATTTTAACCTATAATGTTTTTGTGAAATCATCTAAATACTTTCTGGTCTTGTATTCAATTTAAAATATAAAATGGCAAAATTCAAAAAACGTCCCCTAACTATTTCTTATGCTAATTCTGAATTATTGGATACAGCTTTATTAAATAAAGCAACGGCATTTACAAAACAAGAGAGGCATGATTTCGAGCTAGATGGGTTGTTGCCTGCAACTATCGAAACGATTGATGATCAAGAAAAACGGACATATTCGCAGTTTTCTAAGCTAAGAAACGATCTTAATAAGCATGTGTTTTTGCGTAATATTCAAGATACAAATGAAACGCTATATTACAATTTATTGGCAAAGCATCTTGAGGAAATTCTCCCTATTATATATACCCCAACCGTGGGATTAGCCTGCCAACAATTTTCACGTATCTATCGGCGTAATAGAGGTTTATTTGTTGCTTACCCTGATAAAGATAAGATTGAGCAGATGCTGGTAAATATTGATAAGAGTAAGGTTAAAGTGATTGTGGTCACGGATAGCGAACGTATTTTGGGCTTAGGCGACCAGGGTATTGGTGGGATGGGGATTCCTATTGGGAAATTAGCCATTTATTCTAGTTGTGGTGGGATTAGCCCTGCTTATACATTGCCTGTTACTTTAGATGTAGGTACTAATAACCAAGAACTACTAGATGACCCAATGTATATGGGCTGGCGACATAAGCGAGTTCAAGGTGAAGAGTACTTTGATTTTGTTGATGAGTTTATTAGACAAGTGACTAAGCGCTGGCCGAGTGTTTTAGTGCAATTTGAAGACTTTGCGCAAGGAAATGCAACGCCATTGTTAAAAAAATATATTAATAAAATTCGTTGTTTTAATGATGATATTCAAGGGACTGCGGCGGTTACTGCTGGGACTTTGTTGGCCGCGTGTTCCGCTCAAAAACAGTTCATTAAAGATCACCGTATTGTGTTTATTGGTGGGGGGTCTGCCGGTTGTGGAATTGCAGAACAACTTGTTGCGCATATGCAGAAGGAAGGTTTGACCGAGCAAGAGGCTTTGCAGCGAATTTACTTATTTACTCATCAGGGGCTGTTATGTACAGATATGGCTCATTTGTTAGATTTTCAGCGTAAGTTTGCTTGTGCTGAGAGTGAAATTTTAGATTGGAAAGATGAAACAGGGGCGGTGAGTTTAGTTAACTTAATTCAAGAAAGCAAAGCGACTATTTTGATAGGTGTCTCTGGAAAAGCAGGATTGATGACGGAAGAGGTTATTAAAGCAATGTTGGTTAATAGTGATAAACCTATTATCTTGCCTTTATCAAACCCAACATCGCATGTTGAAGCTGTTCCAAAAGATATTATTCGTTGGACCGAAGGGCAGGCAATTATCGCGACAGGTAGCCCGTTTGAGCCCGTTGAATATAAAGGTGTTCACTATGAAATTGCACAGTGTAATAACAGCTATGTTTTTCCTGGTGTAGGTCTAGGGGTAATCGCTTCCCATGCTCAATTTGTCACTGAAAATATGTTTATTGCAGCGAGTGAAGCATTAGCGGAGAGCTCACCTTTAGTTAATGGTTCTGGAAAGGCTTTATTACCAGCGATTAATCAAATTAGGGAAGTGAGTCGCGCGATTGCATTAGCCGTCGGACTCCAAGCAATGAAGGATAACGTTGCTGAGCAGCTTACTGTGCAAGAGCTACAGGCGAAAATTGAGGAAAATTTTTGGGAACCTGAGTACAGAGAGTATCAACGTAAAGTTTGTTAAAGAGTGCGTGAGAGAGTAGTGGTGGGCATAATAAAAGCCCACGACCATTCCACTAAAAACCGTAATTAGTCTTTTTATGATAGTCGAGCATCAATTCTAATTGAGGAGTACTAGCAATTAATTTTCCTACCTTCCTTAGCTAAGAGAGCGGTTTTTTTAGTTCAGTGACCTATGGGCATTCAGCTAAATCAGAAAAATGATCTATTGCTAGCTGCGTAGCGGCTGGGTAGTTTATTTTTCCCGTTGCTAAAACAGGAAGAGTTTCAGTATGAATGTATTTTTTAGGTAAGCTGATACTGGCTACCCCTTTTGCTTTTTGAATTAAGTCTTTGCAGGTAACATTTTCCTTTGTGGTGATTAGTATTAATTGCTCCCCTTTACGCTCATCAGGAATACAAACAATAATATGTTGAGCTTCAGGCCAAATATCGGTAATTAGCTGCTCTGTTGCAGTTAATGAAACCATTTCACCACTAATTTTTGCAAAACGTTTACTGCGACCTTTAATGCTGACATATTGTTCTGCATCTACATGTGCAATATCTCCGGTGTCATACCAGCCTGGGCCATAAATTGAACTAGGTGGCACTAATTTTCCAGGGTTATCAGATAGCAAATATCCTTGCATAATATTTTGTCCATAAAGGTGTAGTTTGCCTGCCCCTTCAATACCAGGAATATCTTCTAGTTTGTATTTCATATCAGGGAGCAAGCGACCCACAGTTCCCGCTTTATAAAACATCGGTGTATTTACAGCGGCTACTGGACTTGTTTCGGTAGCGCCATAGCCTTCAAATATGCGAATACCAAACTTCTCTGCCCAAAGTTGGCGTGTATTTTCGTGAAGTTTTTCAGCACCTGCAACAACATAACGAATATTATAAAAATCATAGGCATGTGCTTTTTTTCCATAAGCAGCAAGAAAAGTATTAGTGCCAAAAATAATGGAGGCATCAATATCGTAGGCTACTTCAGGAATGATACTGTAGTGTAACGGGGAGGGGTAAAAGAAGGTTGTGATGCCATTCATAATCGGTAGCATTGTACCTACTGTAAAACCGAATGAATGAAACATGGGCAAAAAGTTGAGCACTGTATCTTGCGGCGTGAAGTCTACCCGAGTTAGAACCTGCTTATGGTTGGCTAAAATATTGCGGTGTGATAATACAACGCCTTTTGGCGCACCTTCAGATCCAGATGTAAATAAAACAACGGCTGGTTTGTCTGGGCTTTGTTGATCCAAGGAAAACCAAGAGCGAGCAACTTTAGACTGTATTAATGCCGTTAGTTTATCTAAGCCAGAAATTGTTGTTGCTAAATCTTCTAAATAAATTAGGTTTAAGTTTTCTGCAAGTTGTTGGGCATCTTGATCAAATTTTCCAAGGTCAATAAAGCGTCGTGATGTTAAAACGGTTTGAACTTGAGCGGTTTGGCATGCTGAGATCATGCCTGCAGCCCCCATTGAATAATTAAGCATAGCAGGAACACGCTCGTGTAACTGTAGGCCTAAGATGACATACAAGGTTTTGGTGCTATTGGGTAAAAATATACCAATATTCTCACCTTTTTTTGTAATTTTAGTGAGCGCATTACCTAATGCAACACTTCGTGTAATGAGTGCATTATAGGATACAGGTTTGCGCTCTAAGTCTTCAGCTACAGTATGCTTACCACCATGAATTTTACGAGCTTCTAAAAGTGCAGAAAATAATGATTGCTGATAATGGCTGGTAGAGAACACCATGTCGCTCATGATGTCGGATAGTATTATGCCGCAGGTGTGGCGACGCTGTTTACCCCTGAGCTCAGAAGAGACATTAATTTGGGTGGGAGGAAGTATTTGTAAGGTAATTTTAGGGAAGAGGCGTAGGCGTACGATATTTTGTAAGTGTGAAAAATGTGTGTATTGAGCGCCTTCAATTCGTATGGGTAGAATAGTTGCGCCAGATTTGTCAGCGACCATTCCAGTACCATCATAGATTTTCATCAGTGCCCCAGTGACGGTAATTCTCCCTTCTGGAAAGAGGACTGTTTTATTCGGTTTTTGTAAATGATGGATAAGGTTTTTTAGGGATATTGGATGGGTAGGGTCCATTGGGAAAGTGCCTGATAAACCTAGAAAAGGTTTAAGCCACCAGCGTTCGGCAATATGAGAGTTAATTGCAAAGGTTATAGTGTCTGGTAAAAAAACACCTAATAATAAAGGATCTAAAAAAGAGCTATGGTTGGTGATGATGAGAACACGGTCCCCCGCTGTTTTATAGTTATCTAAACCTTTAACTTCTACCCTAAAAATTAAAGTCAGTAGCCAGTGTAAAAATATTTTTAGTGTTTTTTTCATTTTAGGGGGTGATAGATTGTGCTTTTTTAGCTGCGTATGAAATACAAATATAAATAAAGAATTGTAAGCCAAAAATTAAATTTGCCATGAGTAGGTGAATAGGCTGAACAACGGGAGGCATGCCTAAACGGTCTAATGAAACGCCCGCTAAAATTGCAGTGATAATCAGTCCAACTAAAGCATAAGCAAGTCGAAGTAATAAATTACCTTTAGCAACGGATTGGTAAATTTTCCAAGCTAACCAGAGGTTAGTAAATAAAATAATAGAAGAAAATGAGCGATGAATATAAAAAATAATTGGGAAGCTATCACGCCAATATTCACGGTCTATGTAGTTATGATGGACTGCGATTAAGTCTACGGCTTCTCTAACTTGAGTACCCATAGCTACTTGTAATAAAGTCATGCCCATAGCAATGATTAAAACAGTTTGGAAGCGTTTAGGTAATTGACTAATATCAATGAGGCGCAGACTGTCATTTTGTGAACGTGCGATGGCATAAATTAATAGTGCGACTATAAATAATGCTAATAGCATATGCGCAGTAATCATGAGGGGGTGCAAATGCGTTTTAACAACGACTGCCCCTAGCCACCCTTGAAATCCAACCAGTAAAAAAACAGATAAGGATAAATAAAAGACTGCTTTATCTGTTTTTAAATAAACACGGGAAGCCCATAGTGTTAATAAAATGAGGAAACCAATGGTCACGCCGGTTAAGCGGTTAAGGTATTCAGTCCATGTTTTAACAACATTAAAGTCGGTATTTGCGTAGCCAACAGAATAAATTTCATGGTAATTTTCAGGTAATTCAGCTTCACTTGTTGGTGGGACAAGTTGGCCAAAGCATGTTGGCCAATCAGGGCAGCCCATGCCTGATCCTGATGCTCGGACGATGCCTCCAACCAGGATAACAAAATATACGGCAAAGATTGTGAGTGTACCTAAGCGTCTAAAACGCTGTGCTGTTTCTGGGCTCATTAGAATGACATCATTGATTGTGCAAGTTCAATCTCTTCAGAGACCCCTTCAATTTCTAAAACATCTTGGTCAGCAGCTAAGCCTAGTTTTTCAAATGCTTTTACGCTAGACCAGTCAACACGGCAAGCTGGATGATCTGTACCTGCGATACTTTGTAAAAATGCAACTTGGACAAGGTCAACATAATCAGCACTTTTTCCTGTATCACGTTGGAAATTAACATACTCTGAGGCAACATCTTTGAGTTCTGCAGGAAATGACCAAGTTTCCATAATGATTTTACCGATGGCTGGGTGCGCTTTTTCTAGTAATTTATTTAGTCGAGAAGGGCTGTCTCTAAACTCTGGAATATCTTCCACTAACATTAAAATAGGTAGCTTCCCTATTTGATGGATTAAGCCGGCTAGCATGGCTTCATCAGCATCTAAATGAGGAACAAAAGAGACTAATGCTCGACAAATAGCAGAAACATTGACACTGGCTTCCCAGTTTTTTCTAAACTCATCTTCTAATAGTTTTGATTTTGGAGAAAACATTTGCTGCATTACTAAGCTAGTAATGAGCGTTTTAATGGTATTGTTTCCAAGGCGAGAAACGGCCATTTGAATGTTTTTAACTTCTGATGTTCCTCTATATAAAGGGCTATTAGCTACTTGTATGAGTCGAGCAGCAAGAGCGGCATCAGTCACAATCATATTTGATAGTTCTAATGCTGAAGCTTCACCTTTAGACACGGTATCACGGACCTTTAATGCGATATCGGGCAAAGTAGGTAATATCAAGCGATTGGCATCAATTTCTGATTGAACATGAACTAGGAAATCTTTAACACTTTTAAATTGCATGGTGACTTTTTGTGTAATTTAGATTGATTTAGGCATAGTTAACTATGTTTGTTAATTAAGAGTGATTTTATCGCGATTTTGATTATTAAGCTGTAGATTTTTTCCCTCTAAAGCTTGATCTTTAAGAACGATTAATAGGTGAGTGGTATCTATATCGTGTGCGGATAAAATAACAGTGCCTAATTCGTCATCAGGGTGCGCCTGTTCTGAAATACTACAGCCAGAAGCAATGCTCATTTTAGTCTGACATGTGGCTGAATAAAGTGCGCGTTTATTTTTTCCTAAATAGTGCGTACGAGCAACAATTTCCTGCCCTGTATAACATCCCTTAGTAAAACTAATCCCCTCTAATTTATCAAGATTAAGCATTTGCGGAATAAACTTTTCGGTTGTTTCTAAATTAAGCCAAGGAATGCCGGACTTGATATCTAGTAATGTCCAAGCATTGCTAGTCACAAATTGTGCTGCTTGCATATCAATCAATTGTGTACAAAATAGTTGTGATTGAGAGCTTTCAGCAATATATAAAAAACTATCCTTATGCTGAGGGTACGAATATAAGTGAGGCTGGGGGGAGGTAAGTTTAGTATTGTGCAGGCCAGTAATGCACAGTTGATCACTTAAATTATCGAGCTGCACATCGGCACGCAAGATATACATTTGTAGCTTTTTCTTAATGGTATCAATCAGTTCATTGGTTAACAGTAATAAATAAGATTGCTCGTATTTAATGATGATAAAGGTACTTAGGGTGCGCCCTTTAGCATTGCAAAATGCACCTAGCATCGGTGTTGAGTCTGTAAGCGCATTAATATCACACGTTGTTTGTCCCTGTAAAAATACAGCGGCATCTTTACCGGTGACCGATAAAACAGATAAATGACTAAGCGAAGCAATGCAAGGGGCATTCTTAGGTAGGTGGTCTAATAAGTTTTGTGTCTCTAAGAAGGCGGTCCAGTCTGCGTGCATAATGTTGGGGAATATGGGTATTTTTAAAGGAAAGATGCCGCTTATTATAGCTGGGAACGCTTTTTTTTTCTTTGTATTAGCTATTAATCATGGACCTTGCATTTAATTTTTTTTAAAGTAGAATTGCTCGCTCATTTTCTGGTCCTCGATGAAAGGTAAAGCCTTTCTGAAGGGTTAAAAGGGAAGTTTGGTGCGATTAATTTCAAAGCCTACGCTGCCCCCGCAACGGTAAATAAGTAAAAATCATTGATCACCACTGTGTTTAACATGGGAAGGTAATGATTGAGCAATTGATACTTATAAGCCCGGAGACCTGCCTGAAAATTTATTTGGTGCAGCGGAGGGCTGTTGACGGAGTAACAAGCTCTTTAATGTGTTTGTTAGTTGTTATTTCCTCTGCTGTGTATTTTTACACTTTTTGCGCGGGCGGCGCAGAGGGAATTATGAAAAAAATTTTTATTGTTAGTCCTTTCTTACTTGGCACGTCCTTTATAGCGAATGCCGATGATACTCTTGCCCTTACTCCTCTTACAGTTACTGCAACTCGAAGCCAGCAAAGTACACGCTTAGTTTCTAGTACCGTTATTTCACGACAAGATATTGAGCGTAAACAACTTAATACGGTTGAGCAAGCCCTACGCGGGGTTGCTGGTATTAATATTACTAATAATGGTGGTTTAGGAAAGCAGACTTCTGTTTTTATGCGCGGTACTGAATCTGACCATGTTTTAGTTTTAGTGGATGGCTTACGTGTTGGCTCTGCGACTTCTGGAAATGCAGCTTGGCAATTTATACCCATGCATGAAGTTGAGTCGATAGACGTTATTCGGGGCCCTAAATCTAGCTTATATGGCGCGGATGCTATTGGTGGCGTCATTCATATTCATACCCGTAATGCCACGCTAGGTACTTCCTCGTTTTCTCCTGACCTTTCTGTTGGTGTCGGAACTTATGGGCACTATAAAGTAGGAGTAGGCTTTAAAGGGAGAAGTGATAAATCTTGGTACAGCTTAAATCTAAGTCAAGAAGAGAGTGAAGGGTTTAATGCGCGTGAAGATTTATATGAGCCGGATAGAGATGGCTTTGAAAACTATGCAACTAATGCTCGTTTAGGTTATCAAGTCGCTGACTGGTTAGCGGTGGAAGGACATTTATTGTATAGCGGTGGTCATAATAATTATGATGGTAATTTTGATACCTTTGGCGCTCCTAGCTCATTAGGGCAGCCAAATTATAGAAATGATTTTAGTGAGTTAGTCTATGGTGGGAAAGCTACTATTCAGGCGATGGATTTTTGGCGAGTGGATTTATCGGGTGGTGAAAGCCGTGATGAGTCTACAAATTATTTAGATGGCAGTGATAACGGTACTTTTGACACTCATAGGGTTTCTTTTTCTGCGCTGAATAATTTTACATTAGCACCTGAGCAAATACTTTTAATCGGTTATGATTTTCAAAATGACGCTATTGTCAGTAGCGCGGCTTATGCTGAATCAGAGCGAAACAATCATGCCGTATTTATTCAGTACCAAGGTGAGTATGCACAAAACCAAGTTGTATTGGCTTATCGCAGTGACTTTAATCAACAGTTTGGTCAAAATAGTACGTGGAATGCTTCATGGGGCTATGCATTTGATAATGATATTTTAGTCTCTGCCTCTTATGGGACTGCATTTAAAGCTCCCACGTTTAATGAGTTGTATTTTCCTGGCTTTGGAAATGAGAGCTTGAATCCTGAAAAATCTGAAAGCTATGAGGTTGGAGTCAGTGGTGAGCACAGTTTTTTACATTGGTCGATCAATGGCTATTTGACTTATATTAACGATTTAATTGCTTACGATAGTACGGTTTTTGCACCCAGTAACATTAGTCAGGCACGTATTATGGGGCTTGAAGCTATTGTTGGAGCTCAAGTATACGGCTTTGATTTTCAGCTTAACTATAGCGCTTTAGACCCTAAGAGTATGGATGCAGATACTTTTGGTAAAGTCTTACCAAGACGGGCACAACAAACTTTTCGGTTTGATATTGACCGGCAGTTGGGTGAAGCAAGTATTGGAAGTACCGTTAATGTTGAAGGGCGACGTTTTGATGATTTACAGAATTTAGAACGTATAGATGGGTTTGTTACTTGGGACTTAAGGGCCGAATATCAGTTTTATGAGCAAATTACGGTGCAAGGAACACTGAAAAATATTTTAAATACGCAATATAAAACAGTTGCTGGGTATAATTCACCTGGTGTCACTGTTTTCTTTAATTTACGTTATACACCTGACTTATAGGGGCTTTATATGAATTTAACTGAACAACAAACACAACAACTAGGCACTTTTTCTTTATTAATATTAATGGCATTGACGCGTTCGGACCATTTTGGAAGTGCAGTCAGTTTACCTGATGCATCATTAGCTGTATTTTATTTGGCAGGTATTTTTTCAGGAGGTTTGATTAGTTTTGCGCTGTTATTAATATCTGCAGGTCTGTTGGATTATATTGCAATTACTCACTGGCAAGTAAGTGACTATTGCATTTCCCCTGCGTATGTTTTTTTGATACCTACCTATGCCGTGATGTTTGGTGCGGGACGATTTAGTGTTAAGTATTCTCAATTAAACATTCGCGATATAAGCTTCCAGGTTACATCGTTATTGATTGCAACTTCAATTGCATTTTTTATATCAAATGGAGGTTTTTATTGGTTCTCAGGGAAGTTTCCTGAGCTTTCTATTATTCAATATAGTGAGCGCGTTGTGCAATATTACCCAGCGTATTTAAGCTCTACTTTGTTTTATAGTTTAACTATTATGCTATTTTGTAAGTTGGTTTATATGGCTTACCAAGACAAATATAAGTTGGCATAGAGCGAAGCGAATAAGATGGAAGCAAGTAAGGGTAACTAAATGTTAGTTTTACTTGTTTAAATTTAGGAGGGTTATAAATATAACTACTCAATAAATTCGATACCAAAGCCTTTATTAGGTTCAACGCGTATTATTTTAATAGGCCTAGCAACGGGGTCCTGAATCCCATTAACGATGACTTCAGCCGTATCACCTACTTGAACTTCAGGGTGATCAGCGCAATAGATAAACAAACCACCATTAGACATATCAATAGTATGAGTTTTAACTGATACACCGGAAGAAAATGTAAGGTTGATACTGGCACGATGTAATAAGCGAGGGTGTTGGCGATGATCTTTCATTATTGAAGGGTGAGGTTTGAAACAAAAAATTGATTAAAAGGCTTTCAAAAGTGGGCTACCCACTTAAGGCGGGACAATCTCAGAAACTCTGTAGGTTCGTTGTATTCGTACCTCTTAAGCAGTACGGTGTTTCCGGTACGAATACAACGAACCTACGCCTGACGGCTTCATTATTGTGCCGGCTTAAAAATAAAGCCCAAAAGTGGAAGCCTTTTAATGATTATCGACTTATTATTGAACAGCCCAGTTCCCGATATCAGCATTCATGCCTTCACCGTCTTTTTTACCATCAGCACCATAAGTGAAGATATCGATAGCGCTACGTTCGCCGGGGCTTAGGTAAAGGTAAGGGGTTCCCCAAGGGTCTTTAGGTAAACGGTCCAAATATTTGGGTTGTAAACTTTCTATTCCTTCTTCAGTCGTTGGGTAATTAAATTTATCCAATTTATACAGGTTTAAAGCTGATTCGATGGCACGAATATCTTGTTTAGCCTTCGTTAATCGAGCGGTATCTGGGCGATCCATAACTTGCGGTACTACCACAGCGGCTAAAATCCCTAAGATAACAACGACAACCATAATCTCAATTAAGGTAAAGCCTTGATGTAATTTTCTTTTCATAAAATAATTAGCCTGCAAGTTGGTTAAGGTTAAAAATTGGTAACATGATTGCTAATACAATGGTTAGGACGATACCACCCATCGATAAAAGTAATAAAGGTTCTAGTAGGGTTAAAAAGCTAGAAATCCAGCCTTCTAATTCACGTTCTTGTGTTTCTGCGGCTTTCTCAAGCATCGCATCAATTTGTCCACTCGACTCACCGCTAGCAATAAGGTGGATAGTTAGGGGAGGGAAGCCAATTCCTTTTTTAAGTGCATGAGATAGGCTGCTACCTTCACGAATTTGTTGAGTTGCTTGATGAATGGTATCGCTCATAGGAATATTTGTCACTACTTTAGAGGCGATACTGAGAGCATTCAGCATAGGGACTCCGCTGACCAGTAATGTGCTTAATGTACGACATAAGCGCGCACTATTTAACGTGCGAATAAGAGGGGAAATAAGGGGGACTTTAAGTAAGAATAAGTGCCATTTTCGTTTGATAGCTGGTTTTTGTAGTAAGAAAAAAATAAAACTGCAAAATAATGCGATACCTAAACCTATAAGAAGACCATGATTTTGCAATAATTCACTTAAGGCAATGAGGTTCTTAGTTAAAGGAGGTAGGTCTTGGCTCATGCTATCAAAAACATGAATAATTTGTGGGACAACATAAGTTAGTAAGCCCACGACGACAAAGATAGCGATAAAGCAAAGAATGATGGGGTATAGTAATGCGCCCAGAATTTTTTGTTTGAGTTGTTGGCTACGTTCAACATGATCAGCCAGTCGTTCAAAAACAACGGCAAGATCCCCGGATTGTTCTCCAGCGGCAACCGTTGCAATAAAGTCCTTACGAAAGATGCGAGGAAAAGATTCCATGGCAGAGGCTAAGGGTTTACCCGTTAAGACTTCTGAACGTATTGCCATTAATACGAGGTTTATTTTTTGACTTTCACTTTGCTGGGCGACAGCTTGTAATGATTCTTCTAAAGGTAGAGCTGCTCGAACTAAAGTCGCAAGTTGGCGTGTTAATAATGATAACTCTGACGCTCTAAGCGTAGGCGATAGTAAGCTATTTTTTTGTTTTTTATTAGCTTGAGATTTTACCGCATTAATTTCTATAGGTTTTAGGTCTTGGCCACGCAACTGTTGGCGTGCTTGGCGTGCCGTATCACTTTCTAATATGCCCTTTTTTTTTCGTCCTCTTTTATCTAACGCTACATAGCTAAAGGCTGCCATTAATCTTCCTTAGTAACGCGTAATACTTCATCCAGGCTAGTCGCACCCACTTTAACTTGTGCAAAGCCATTATTACGAATTGATTTTGTTTGTAGGCGAGCAATTTTTTCTAATTCTGTCGAGCTTGTTTGAGTATGAATAGCATTGCGCATATTGCTATCAATTTGAATGATTTCATAAATCCCCATTCGGCCTTGGTAGCCAAGTTGGTGGCACTGAGAACAGCCAACAGGCGCATATAAAGTTAATGGTTCGTCGGTTGGTGTGCCCATTAATGTAATGGTTTTTTCATCTGCCTGATAAGGTTCTTTGCATTTAGGGCAAAGGGTGCGTACCAGTCGCTGAGCAACAACACCTAATAAACTTGAAGAAAGTAAAAAAGGTTCAATACCCATATCCATGAGGCGAGATATAGCACCAACAGCAGTATTGGTGTGCAAGGTGGATAAAACTAAATGTCCCGTTAAACTCGCTTGTACGGCAATATGAGCAGTCTCAGAGTCACGAATCTCACCGACCATCACAATATCAGGATCTTGACGTAAAATAGCACGTAATCCTCTTGAAAAATCCATTTCAATTTTTGAATTAACAGCCGTTTGGCTAATGCCATCAAGGTGATATTCAATAGGGTCTTCGATGGTCATAATACTGCGGTCTATATTGTTTAATTCCGTGAGACCTGCATAGAGAGTAGTTGTTTTACCAGACCCTGTTGGTCCAGTCACAAGAATAATGCCATGTGGATGAGTTAATAATCTACTTAGGCGCTGCTGATCATCTTCAAGCATACCCATTTTAGATAAGTCCATGCGGCCTGCTTGTTTATCAAGTAAACGCATTACAACTCGCTCACCATGACCACTAGGTAACGTTGAAACCCTTAAGTCAATGGCATGACCAGCAACCTTTAAAGAGATGCGGCCATCTTGGGGTAGGCGTTTTTCAGCAATATCTAACTTAGCCATCACTTTAATACGTGAAACAACGAGTGGAGCTAAGTTCTTTTGTAACATTAAGATTTCACGTAAGATACCATCGACTCTGAAGCGGACTCTGAGTCGTTCCTCAAAGGGTTCAATATGAATATCTGAAGCTTGATCCTTGATTGATTCTGTTAGTATGGCATTAATTAAGCGAATGATGGGGGCATCATCGGTACTATCCATGAGATCTTCAGCCTCAGGGATAACTTCAGATAAGTCATCAAGCTGTTCATCATCAAACTCTTCCATTTCTTGCATGGCATTTGATGAACCACTGTGATAAATCCTTTGTAATTCAATATTAAATTGGTTTTCTGTAACCTTAATTAATTGAATAGGTGCATTAAAAGCGCGCCTTGCCTCAGCGATAGCGCTAACCTTAGTATCATGGTGCACCCACAATTGTGTGATTTGGTCAGCTTCATGTAATAAAGCACCATGGTTTTTTGAGAAACTATAAGGAAGGATCATTATGATTCTTTATTGTTCAATAGCCATAGGGATTGCAGGTGTTTCTACGGTAGTAGGGTGAAACTCAGGCATTTCGTAGCGCTCAGGGTCAGGTTGTATTAATAAAGATTTTTCATTGAATTTATTTTGTTCTTTTATGATTGCATCAAATGCTTTGCTTGCAATAGTATCACTAGCTTGTTGGGTTTGAATAATGGTGGGTTTTAGAAATACCATTAAAGTTCGCTTTGACACTTTAGTGGAGTGCGATTTAAACAGCCAACCTAAATAAGGAATATCCATCAACCAAGGCACTCCCACCTCAGAATCAGTTGTTACGTCATCCATTAGTCCACCTAGAACAAGGATTTTTCCATCGTTGACTAATACATTACTGTTAATTGATCGTTTAGTTGTAATAATATCGACAGCCTCTAGATCTTCAGAAACGGTAGATATTTCTTGAAAAACTTCTAGGCCAATACGCCCGCCAGTATTAATTTGAGGTTTTACTCTTAAAGTTAATCCCACATCTTGACGTTGAACTGTTTGAAACGGGTTAGATGCGCCCGTCCCAGTTTGTGTGAATGAACCCGTAAGAAAGGGAACATTTTTACCTACAATGATTTCTGCTTCTTTATTGTCAACCGTTAGTATCCGAGGAGCAGATAAGATATTGAAATCTGAATCACTATTGATAGCACTAATTAATACACCAATGCTTTCATTAGCAATTAAGCCCGTAAAGCCGCCAGTAGCAGCAGCAGCGGCGGCCTTTCCTGCTTCGCCATTAGCAAGTTCACTTAGTGAGCCTAAAAGAGTGCCATTATTAGTGCTGCCCATGAAGCCTTTCGTATCTCCAGATTGTCCCGCTACTCCCCACTCAACACCAAGAGAGTTGGCCCCCTCTAATGAGACTTCGGTAATAATCGCTTCAATTAAAACTTGTAAGCGGGGGATATCAAGCTGTTTAATAACATTCGATAAGGACCGAAATTCCTCAAGTTCAGCTGAGATAATAATTGAGTTAGTGGCTTCATCAGCAATGATGCTGGATTTTTCTTTTATAACGGACTTTATTTTTTTATTTTTTGCTTGAGCATTAATAATTTGATCTAAGATCGGTGCTAATTCAGCGGCTGATGCATGTTCAAGGTAAACAACATGGTGTGAAGAGTTTGTATGTGTGGGGGTATCAAGCTTTTTAATGATGCCTTTAATACGTGCACGGTCAACTAATGCACCGCTAATTAAAATGCTATTAGTACGCTTATCAACACTTAAATTTGTTTTAGTTTGTCCAGCAGATGCTTTAGGGAGTACGCTTTTTATTGTCTTTAAAATTTGGCTGGCATCGGCTTTAGCTAATGGAATAATATCAATTTCATCATTTGATATTTTGTCCATGTTATGAATGACGCGCATCAAACGAGCAAGGTTCTGTTCGCTATCAGATAAAATAATTAGGTTTGTTGCTGCATAGGCAGCGATATAGCCTTCTTTAGGCATGAGCGGGCGTAAGACAGGAATTAGTTTTACGGCTGAAATGTTTTTGATTTTTATGACTTGAGTAACTTGTTTTGCGCCTGGTGTGTTTGATTGCTTAGAGTTTACTGGGGTAGGGCTTTGTTTGGCCTGCATTAAAGGAACAATATGAGTAATATTGTTTTGTTCAACTGCAATATATCCGTGGGTTCGTAAAGCACTTAAAAAAACATCATATAAGGCGGTAGCATTAAGGGGGGTGCCCGAGTAAATAGTCAGCTTACCTTTGACTCTAGGGTCTATCAGGAAATTTTTACCTGTTTCTTTACTCACCGTTGCGATGACTGAGCGTATGTCAGCATCGACAAAATTAAGAGTTATATTTTCACCATTACCTTCTGGTGTCTGAGTATATGCGACACTGATTGATGCAGAAAATACAAAGATTGATAAAATTAAGTATCGAGCAGATTTACACATAAGGAGGACTAAGTCAGAAAGAAATAAACGCCCTTTAAAGTATAGTTAAAGGGCGGGTTTTTACAAATTAGCAGTTAATTTAAAGTAGTTCCGTTTGTACCAGGCAAAGTAGGCATTTGTTGCTTAGGAAATTCACCGGTTAACGCATTTAAGAAGGCAACAATATCAGCTACTTCATTAGCTTTTAACTGCTTTCCAAGCTGAACTTTAGCCATAACCTTAACGGCTTTTTCTAGTGTTTTAACTGAGCCATTATGAAAATAAGGTGCAGTTAAAGCAATGTTACGTAGAGTAGGTACTTTGAAAAAATGTTCATCACCACTTTTAGCGGTTACCTCAAAAAGACCTTTATCGTTTGCAAACTGATACTGTTTTTCTAAGTAAGCATTGTTAATAACAGGGAACTTTTGAAAAGAGCCACCGCCATTAAATGCTGCTCCACTATGACAAGTAGTACATCCAATTTCAGCTGCTTTATTTAGGCCGCGAATTTGTTGAGCTGTTAGAGCGCTTTTATTGCCTTTTACATACTTATCATAAGGGCTGTTTGGTGTAATCAAGGTTCTTTCGTAAGCGGCAATCGCTTTGGTAGCATTTGTTTTTGAAATAGAGTTTTTGCCAAAAGCGTTATCAAAATAAGCTTGGTAACCTTCTATTGATTTTAAGCGAGCAACAACGTCATCCCAGCTTTTCATGCCCATTTCAATTGGGTTGGTGACAGGACCCGCAGCTTGATCTTCAAGGCTTGCAGCACGACCATCCCAAAATTGTACTTTATTAAATGCTGAGTTCCAGACTGTTGGAGCGCTACGACCTCCTGTTTGTCCGTGAACGCCCATTGAGTTTGGACGGTTATCTTCACCGCCTAGCATGGTGTTATGGCAAGATGCACAAGACACTGTGCCAGTAGAGGATAATCTTGGGTCGTGAAATAAAATTCGGCCTAACTCAACTTTTTCAGCTGTCGTAGGGTTGTTAGCGGGTGCAGGGGCTTTTGTAGGTAGAGCTTCTAGTGCTGAAGCTACTGAGATTGAACCTGCAAGCATTAGTGCAGTAACAATAAGACGGTTTTTTTGCATACCTTTCTCCAGATTATTATTTTTTATTATGATCTTAAAGTTTATTTTATAAACAAAACTATAGGCAATTGTATTGGAAGAGGTTAATGAGGTAAAGGAAAATACAGTCCCTTTGTTTGTTAAGTATAGTAAGTAGATGAAATTATGCGTTATAAAATTATTTAGTCTCTTTTTATTTCATGTTATTTATGTAATGATTGCCCTATAGTTTTGTTTTATTAAGATAATTTAGGGTTTTAAATGGCTGCAGTGATGGAAGAAAGAGCGCTTCGAGGTTTACGTGAAATTGCTTTATTAGGCTTTATCGTCATTGCTCTTTTTTATTTTATTTCTTTGGTTTCTTTTAGTCATGAAGATGCGGGTTGGTCTCATAGTGGCACTCAGCATATTATTAGTAATGCAGGAGGATTGACGGGCGCTTGGCTTGCTGATTTTTCCTTTAGTTTTTTTGGGGTTATTACCTTTAGTTTTCCTTTAATTATCCTTTGGCAAGGTTATTTATTTTTTACTGAAAAAGTTGTTTATACGAGTACTTGGTTTGCTTATGTCCGCTGGCTTGGTTTGTTGATTGCAATTGTTTCAGCCGCTACTGTATGTTATTTGCATTTATTACGTTGTCAGATTGAATTGCCAAGAAATAGTGGCGGTATTATTGGTGAAGAGCTAGGTGAGCGCTTACTGGTTGCTTTTGGTAATTCGGGTGCAACTTTATTTATTTTGGCTATTTTTTTCTCTGGATTAACTTTATATACTAATATCTCATGGCTCTCCATTATGGAAGCCGTTGGTAAATATACATTATTGTTGAGTCATCTTATTTGCCAAAAAAGTCTTCAGTTATGGAGTGCAAAAAGGGAATTTTCAGCAAATTTACCTGCGCCTAATGCAGAGCTTTCTTTTTCTAAAAAACAAGCCGCTAAAGTTAAATTTGAGCCTAAATCTGGTTCCGAGCCTGAAGCTTATCGACCTGATACAAAGAGTACGCCTGTTGTTAATGTGCTTGAAAGTGTTGAAGACGATATCGTGGAACCAACTATTCAAAAAAGCAAAGGTCAAGTTGATCTGTTTAAAAATGAAGTTCAGCCAGGGGATATGCCTAGCCCTAAATTATTAGATATTATTGTCAATAAAGTGAATGGTTATTCACCTGAAGAGCTTGAGGATATGTCTCGTTTGGTTGAACAAGCATTACAAGATTTTAATGTCATTGTTGAAGTGACTGCAGTATTGCCTGGGCCCGTTATTACACGATTTGAAATGCAGCCTGCAGCCGGGGTAAAAGTTAGTAGGATTTCCGGTTTAGCAAAAGATTTAGCACGTGCTTTATCGGTAACCAGCGTGCGTATTGTAGAGGTCATCGCTGGTAAATCAGTGATTGGTTTAGAAATACCCAACCAAGAGCGTGAGATGGTTTCCTTTAGAGAAGGTTTAGAGTCATCAAAATTTATAAAAGCTAAATCACCTTTAAGCATGTTATTAGGTAAGGATATTGCAGGTGCGCCTGTTGTTGCTGATTTAGCTAAAATGCCACATTTACTCGTTGCGGGGACCACAGGGTCGGGTAAATCTGTGGCTATTAATACCATGATACTTAGTATGCTTTTTAAATCATCGCATGAAGATGTGCGTATGATCATGATTGATCCTAAGATGCTGGAATTATCAGTCTATGAAGGTATCCCTCATTTATTAACTCCTGTTGTTACTGATATGAAAGATGCGGCCAATGCATTGCGTTGGGCAGTGGCTGAAATGGAGCGTCGTTATAAGTTAATGTCTAAAGTTGGGGTAAGAAATCTTGCTGGTTTTAATCAGTTAGTGCTCGATGCTGAACGGCGTGGTGAGCCAATTAAAGACCCCATGTATAACTATCAAACAGAGTTAGCAGAAGGTGAAAGTATCCCTACCTTAAGTACATTGCCACATATTGTGATTGTTGTTGATGAGCTAGCCGATATGATGATGATTGTAGGTAAAAAGGTGGAGGAGCTTATTGCGCGTTTAGCACAAAAGGCACGAGCAGCTGGAATTCATTTGATTTTAGCGACACAGCGTCCTTCGGTTGATGTTTTAACGGGTTTAATTAAAGCGAATGTCCCCTCAAGAATCTCCTTTCAAGTCTCATCGCGTATTGATTCACGTACTGTTCTTGATCAAGGGGGGGCTGAATTTCTATTAGGTAATGGAGATATGTTATTTATGCCGACTGGAACTAATATCCCGGTTCGAGCGCATGGTGCTTTTGTCGATGATCATGAGGTGCATCACGTTGTAGAATTTTTGAAAAAATCTGCACCGACTAATTATTTAGAAGAAATTACACAAGAATATACGGAGGGTAGTGATGGGACTTTTGTTACGGGTCAAGAAGCGGTTGATTCTGAAATGGATGAACTTTATGATCAAGCCGTTGCTTTTGTCACTGAATCACGTAAAGCATCAATTTCTAGTGTACAAAGAAAATTTAAGGTGGGTTATAACCGTGCAGCATCAATGATTGAAGCCATGGAAATGGCAGGCGTAGTAACTCCGGCTGAAGGTAGTGGTTCACGGCAGGTGCTTGCACCGCCTCCAATTAGGGAAGACTAAAATGAATTATGCTTTAATAGGCTCAGTGATTTTATTTGTTGCCACATTTTCAAGCTGGCTATTTATAAAAATTAAATACAAGAATAAAAGTAAGCAAGTTAAATGGGCTTTATTTGTTTTATTTTTCTGGCTTTTAAACTTTATACAATTGATTGCTTTGGCGCTGTATTATCAGGTGATGAATTAAATTGAGTAAAATAATTGGCTACCCACTTAAGGCGGAAGAATATCAGAAACCTACGCCTGACGGCTTCATTGCTGTGCCGGCTTAAAAGTAAAGCCAAATAATTCAAGGGAGTAGCTCAGGTTTTTTGATTAAATAAAGAGCCTTGTTGTTCATTTTCTTTTTCTGGGTCAGTTTTTTCTTGGGTGACTGCAAATAACTCTGCTCTGGCTTTTGCTGCCATTGAGTTGGCTTGGCTAGCTACTTTTTGATCTTGTGATGAAGGTGAGCCAGGGGCTAGTGCGGCTTGTTTAATTATTTCTGCTTTACGTAAGGTTGCTGCAGGGTCTCCAGGAATTGAAGATGTATCAATTTGAACTTCACCACCAATTGCATAGCGCTGGCCATCAGGGCCTTTTTGATAGCTAAAACTTGCACCGCTTGTTGCAATGCCACTAGCGGCACTCAAATGGGCTTGTTCATGCGCTTTAACTTCAGCATCTCTTTGTTTTAGCTTTACAATTTGCGCTAGTTCTTCAGGGCTTAATTCTTGTTGATTTAAGCCTTGCTTTTTAGAGCCTTGGTCAAAGCTATTTCTAGTGTCAGTTTTTGTAGATTCTTGAGGCTTTTCAAAGGGTGCTAGAATTGCACCTTTCTGCTGATTCGCAGTTAAAGGAGGTGGGATATTAGGTGAATGTGCTGATATTGCAGGTAGCATAATCAAATAATCAAAGATTTAGATGATCTAATTGTAATAATAAAATAATTAGAATGTCAACTATTTATTATTTTTTCTTAACATGTAAACCGCACTCTTTTTTTGTAGCATCTTCCCACCACCAACGGCCAGCACGTTCATGTTGGTTGGGAAGTACTGCGCGCGTACAAGGCTCACAACCAATACTGATAAAGCCCTGTTGGTGAAGCGGGTTAAAAGGGACTTGATAAGCTTCAATATAATCCCATATTTGCGCAGAACTTTGATTTACTAATGGGTTAAATTTAATTAAGGAGTGCTCTTCTGTAGAGAATGCAGGATCTAACTGAATTTCGGGAATATCCTGGCGAGTATCTAAGCTTTGGTCTTTACGTTGCCCAGTAATCCATGCATCGACTTGAGCTAGTTTGCGTTTTAAGGGCTGTACTTTACGGATTGCACAACATTCTTGATGACCATCCTCATAGAAACTAAATAAGCCTTTTTGCTTAACTAAAGCTTCAAGTTGGATGTGTTCAGGACTGAGTAATTCAATATCAATTTTATAATGCTTTCTAACTTGCTCGATAAATTGATAGGTTTCAGAGTGTAGGCGGCCTGTATCTAAGCAAAAAACTTGAATATCTTGGCGGATTTTTAAAGCCATATCAATTAGTACAACATCTTCTGCACCACTGAATGAAATTGCGACCTTGTCGTAGTTTTCTAGCGCATGGCGTAAAATTTTACGTGGATTTTTACCGAGTAATTCAGATTGTATTTGATCGATGTTGTTCATTATTTATATGGAATTTTTTTGGGAAGGTATTAATGGGGGAATTTAGCTTGTAAGTTAGCTTTGAGAAAAATATTTACCGAGAAAGTCATCAAAGGGTAAGCTATCGTTTGCTTCAATTTCATGCTGTTTAATATGAGATGATTGCGCTAACTGCTGAAAAGTTTTGCTATCATTAGAGTTAAGTTTTTGAGCATTAAAGCTTTGAGCATGCTCTTTTGAAATGTTTTCAGCGAAGTAAGCAAACGGCTTTTTACTAGCTTGCATGCCTGAAAGAATACGTGCAGAAGGTGTTAGTTCAGGGTCATCTATTAATTTACGCTGTGCGACTAAGGCTTGATTGTAATAATCATCTGCTTCATTTTCATCTAAGATATCGCAGATAACTTGCATATTATCCAAAATTTCATTGGCCCAATCTTGTAAGCGAATCGTTTCACCGTCCTTAATCAGTTCAAGATTTGGTTTGCGACCTTGATGAGCAACGGATAATTGATTGGTATTATGTGTTTTAAAGTCAGCGGCATCGATACCTGGGCTGTCATGTAATAAACAGCTGAGTAGTAACGCTTCAATAAAACGAGCTCGCTGTGCATCAATGCCAATAGGGTTAAATAAATCTAAATCGAGTGAGCGAATTTCTACATAACGAACACCGCGACGTTTCAGGGCTAACGTTGGTTTTTCACAAGGCTTAATAATTTGCTTAGGGCGAACGGTACTGTAAAACTCATTTTCAATTTGTAGGATATTACTATTTAGCTGATGGTATTCATCATTAACTTTAACGCCGATCTCTTCATATTCTGGATAAGGTGTATTAATGGCGTGAGATAAACTATCGACATAACCAGTGAGCGAATTGTAATCAATTTTTAAGTTAGCTTGGTTATTACTTTTATAGCCAATATCACTCATGCGTAATGAAGTTGCATAAGGGTGATATAAGGTTCCGTTATCAAACTCATCAAATTGATCCATTAACTCAGGGCGACTTTTGAAGAAGTTTTTACAGATAGCAGGAGAAGCACCAAATAAATACAGTATTAACCAACCTTGACGCTGGAAATTACGAATTAAATGAAAATAACCACTTGATTTAAAGTCCTCTAAACTTTGTTGTGAGTCTTCTAGTTGATGTAAAACAGGCCATAATGCTTCTGGGACTGAATAATTAAAATGAATACCCGCAATAGCTTGCATGGTTCGACCATAACGGTGCCATAGGCCCTTACGGTAAATATGTTTCATTTTTCCAATATTAGAATCACCATATTCAGCTAGTGGAATACTTTCATCACCATTGATTCCGCAGGGCATGCTGGCCGCTAATAAATGCTCATCGACTAAATTGTCATAGACAAATTGATGAATATTAGTCATGAAACTTAACGTTTCATTAATATCGGCATAAGGTGGCGTAATAAACTCGAGTAGTGCTTCTGAATAGTCAGTCGTAATATGTTCATGAGTCAATGCCGCACCGAGTTTCGATGGGTGAGGCGTTTGTGCGATGAAACCTTGATTAGACAAGCGTAGGCTTTCTTTTTCAATTCCTTTAAGGCCTTTTTTTAGGAGTGCTTGTTGCTTGTTCTCCACTAGTAGTTTTAGGCGATTCATGTTCAAAATAATAAAAATCCAGATAAACGCGGGCATGCTTAATTTATAATGGCGACATTATATAACTGTTTCAAGGCAAGAGATAAATATTGTGCAGCAATTGGATTATAAAGGAAGTTCTGGATTAGAGGTCTTACAGTCTGTTTTTGGCTATGAAAGCTTTCGGGGCCAACAGGCGGACATTATTGAACAGTTAATATTAGGCAATAGCGCTGTCGTTTTAATGCCTACGGGGGGCGGAAAGTCATTGTGCTATCAAATCCCGGCAATGGTTCGCGATGGCGTAGGTATCGTTATCTCACCGCTGATCGCACTAATGGAAGATCAAGTGAATGCATTGCACCAATTAGGGGTAAAAGCGGCTTTTTTAAATTCGACACTAAGTTTCGGTCGAGTGCAGGAGATTGAACAGCAACTATTGCGTGGTGAGTTAGATTTATTATATGTGGCTCCAGAGCGCCTAACTTCTGAGCGTACTTTACAGTTATTTTTTCGCTTGAATATTGCCTTATTTGCCATTGATGAAGCCCATTGTGTTTCTCAATGGGGGCATGATTTTCGAGCAGACTATTTACAGCTCTCATTATTACACCAGCGATTTCCTGATGTTCCACAAATTGCCTTAACGGCAACAGCAGACCAGCGCACGCGCGAAGAAATAATTACCCGTTTAGGTTTAAAGACAGCGCAGTTATTTGTTAGTGGCTTTGATCGACCTAATATTCGTTACAGTATTGTATTAAAACAGAATGCACGCCAGCAGTTATTAAGCTTTATTAAAGCAGAGCACGGTAATGATGCGGGTATTGTTTACTGTTTGTCGCGTAAGAAAGTTGAATCAACAGCGGAATGGTTACAATCCAAAGGTTTGGATGCACGTCCCTATCATGCGGGCTTATCTCATGAAATCCGTAAAAATAATCAGCATCACTTTTTAATGAATGAAAGCGTCATTATTGTGGCAACTGTCGCTTTTGGAATGGGAATTGATAAGCCTAACGTACGTTTTGTTGCTCATTTAGATTTACCTAAAAGTATTGAAGGTTATTATCAAGAAACGGGCAGAGCAGGGCGTGATGGTGAGCCCGCTAATGCTTGGATGGCCTATGGTTTACAAGATGTGATTACTTTACGGCAAATGTTACAGGGTGCTGAAACTGATGAGACGCATAAGCGTGTTGAATTACATAAATTAGATGCCATGCTTGGTTTATGTGAGCAAGTGACTTGTCGACGGGAAGTGTTACTTAATTATTTTGGTGATACTCAAGCACAACCTTGTGGTAATTGTGATACTTGTTTGGAGCCGGTACAAACCTGGGATGGCACAGTGGTCGCACAACAAGCTTTATCATGTATTTACCGTACTGAGCAGCGCTTTGGCGTGAACTATTTAATTGATGTATTGTTGGGCAAAGATAATGAGCGTATTAAACGTTTTGCTCATGATAAACAAAGTACCTTCGGTATCGGAAAAGATTTAAAAGAAGGACAGTGGCGCTCAGTTTTTCGCCAGTTAGTCGTGCGTGGTTTAGTTGATGTTGATTTTGAGGGCTATGGTGCGTTAAAGCTAAATCCTAGTTGTCGACCTGTGTTACGAGGCGAACAAGCCATTATGCTGCGTAAAGATTTGGCTCAGGAGAAAGGTAAAAAATCTAAAGCAAATAAATATCATCATAGTGATAATACGTTATGGGAAGCCTTACGGATTAAGCGGAGTGAACTTGCAGCAGAGCAAGATGTACCGCCTTATATAATTTTTAGTGATGCAACTTTAAGTGAAATGGTTGATAGAGCACCGCTTAATCATCAGCAGTTTGCTAATATTTCAGGGGTAGGGGAGCGTAAATTAGATTTGTATGCGGATGATTTTTTAAGTGTGATTACTCGCTTTATTAGTGAGCCAACTTTTGTTACCGAGCTGTCAGAAACGGTAGAAGAAAGTGTCGATTTATTTAAAGTGGGTTATTCAATTGAAAAAATTATTGCGCAACGAAATATAAAAAAATCGACCGTTTATTCGCACCTTGCAAAAGGTTTGGAGCAAGGCCTATTAGAATTAAGTGATGTAGTGGATTTAAAAGAGCAAGAGATTGAAACAATACAGGATGAAATTCTAAGCCTTCCTGAAGAGCATGCTAAAAGTTTAAAGCCAGTGTATGAAGCGTTAGCAGAACAATATGATTATGATATCCTGCGGTGTGTGAGAGCAGCTATGCAAATTTAGCTAGAGTGTTTACCAGTCTCAATAAGTTCGCCTGTTATTCCTTCTCCTGCTAGAGAAGGCTAGGATGAGGAGATTAAAATAAAAAATTATTGGGATTGCTATTAGTCATTTACTTAATTAACAAAATTAACAAAATATGAGTCAGAATAGTTTTTATTGGCATGATTATGAAACCTTTGGGGTTGACCCACAACGAGATCGAGCTGTTCAGTTTGCAGGCATACGCACTGATTTTGATTTTAATGTGATAGGTGAACCGCTGGTTATTTACTGTCAGCCAGCCGAGGATACATTGCCCCAGCCTGAAGCCTGTTGTGTGACGGGGATTACACCGCAACTAGCGTTGGCAGAAGGTAAGACTGAAGCTGAATTTATTGCTTTAATCCATGAGCAAATGGCACAGCCCGATACCTGTACTTTGGGTTATAACAATTTACGTTTTGATGATGAAGTCACACGTAATCTTTTATACCGTAATTTTTACGATCCTTATGCGCGTGAATGGCAACAGGGTAACTCACGCTGGGATTTGATTGATTTAATCAGAACTATGCATGCCTTGCGCCCTGAAGGCATAAACTGGCCAGAGGATGATGAAGGTCGTATTAGTTTTCGTTTAGAAAAATTAACTGCTGAAAATGGTATCGCTCATGCAGATGCGCATGATGCCTTGTCCGATGTCCACGCGACCATTGCTATTGCTAAATTAATTAGGCAAGCACAGCCTAAACTATTTCAGTTTTTTTTAGATAATCGTGGCAAACATCAGATAAAGACATTATTACAATTAGGTAGTTTTACTCCCGTTGTGCATGTATCAGGGATGTATGGTGGTGATAAGCAATATTTAGCTTTAGTACTACCTGTGTGCCAAGACCCAAGTAACAGTAATGGTGTGATTGTTTATGACTTGTCAGTTGACCCTACGGTCATGCTAGGTTTATCAGCAGAACAGATTAGTGCCAGAATTTTTACGCCTAAAGCAGAATTACCTGAGGGTGTTGATAGAATTCCACTCAAAACAATTCATATTAATAAGTGCCCAATCGTTGCGCCAGAAAAGGTATTACGCCCTGTTGATGCCGAGCGTTTAAATATTAATAGAGAGCAATGTTATTTACACCGTGATTTAATTCAGCAGTCACAAGATATTAGTGCAAAATTGAGTCAAGTTTTTAATTCTAGAAAGTTTTCTAATGAGAGTAACCCAGATCCTGACCTTATGATTTATAGCGGTGGTTTTTTCTCGGCTACTGATAAACACGTTATGAATTCAATCAGGGAGTCAACCGCTGAACAATTAGCTAATTTTGATTTACCTCCGTGTGATGCGCGATTAGAAACCATGTTATTTCGCTATCGGGGTCGAAATTTTCCTGATAGCTTCAATGAGCAAGAGCAAAATCTTTGGAAATCATATTGTTTAGAGCGACTCGGTGATAAGCAAAAACAGGGTTTTCTTGGTTTTTCTACATTTAAGCAAGCGATCGAGACATTAAAAAAACAAGAAGGCGTTGATCTTCAGTTATTGAGTCATCTAGAGCAATATGTAGAGCAATTAAAAGAGAAATTAAGTCAGTAAAAAATAGAGGGTTATGTTAAATAGAGAGCTTATGGGATAGCCATCAACTAATGGACTTAAATAACTTGCGGCTCAAAGGATATTTTGTTTAAATGAAACGACATAAGCGATACTGATGGTTTAATTGGCTTTTAATGCAGTCAATTATATTTTTGGATGTTGTAATTTTTTCTGTAGGTCTTTCACTATGCATGTACCAGATCAGGCTAAGCAAAGTATCTATGGTACTGCTCAGTTTAAATGTTATTTAGTTTTAACCATTGTATTAGTGTGTTTTTGTGCAGGGTTCCATGATTCTACATGGAAGGGAAGTACCACCCTGCATACTATCATGGAAGTTATTGCTACTTTATTGGCCTTGATGGTAGGGTTGCTTGCATTAGTACGTTACTACTCATTTAAGGAGGTACTGTATTTATATATAGGCGCTGGGTTTATTGGTACAGGCCTTCTAGACTGTTATCACGCGATTGTTACCTCAGTATTTTTTGTTCAATTTTTTCCTTCCCCACCGGCTTCATTAATTTCATGGAGTTGGGTTGCTTCCCGTTTATCTTTATCCATTGTATTTTTTCTGGGCTGGTTAAATTGGCGTTTTGATTTCTTGAAAGGTAAGTCAGCTCTTTCAAAAGAAGTCTCTGTTTATCTTGGTATGGGCGTTTTAACGCTAGCGAGTTTTGTTTTTTTTGCTTTTGTTCCCTTACCGAGAGCTTATTATTCAGAATTATTTTTTCAAAGGCCTGAAGAACTTATCCCAGCAATTTTCTTTATAGTTGCTTTATATGGTTTTTTTACTAAAGGTGAATGGCGACATGATTTATTTGAGCATTGGTTGATTTATGCCTTAATTATTAATGTTCTTACTCAGACTTTATTTATGTCACATTCGTCTGAGTTATTTGATTTTCAGTTTGATATTGCGCATTTTTTTAAAAAAATAAGTTATATGACCGTTTTAATTGGTTTATTAGTGAGTATGTTCGTGACTTTTCAGCGAGAAGATGAGCACAGAACAGCATTAATACAGATCAATAATAGTCTACTGGAAAGTACGGTTGCATTAAAAGACAGTGAACACAGAGCATCAGCTATTCTATCAAATGCGGTTGAGGGTATTTTAACGATTGATTTAAAGGGGACTGTACTATCAATTAACCCAGCAGCAGAGCTGATGTTTGGTTATTCGGCTGAGGAGGTTATTGGGAAAAATGTCAAAATATTAATGCCTCAAAGCTACCGTGAAAAACACGATGAATACCTTGATAATTATAAACGAACAGGCATTAAAAAAATTATAGGTATGGGTCGTGAAGTAGAAGGCGAGTGTAAAAATGGCTCCCGATTTCCGCTGGACTTAGCTGTTAGTGAGGTGGTGCTTGATGCGGAGGAAAAATTTTATATGGGAATTGTCCGCGATCTTTCTGAAAAGAAACAAGCGGAAAAAATGAAAAATGAATTTTTATCGACAGTCAGTCACGAGTTAAGAACGCCTTTAACTTCCATTCATTGTTCTTTAGGGTTAATTATCGATAATTTTTCAGATGATTTACCTGATAAGCTTATGGCGTTACATACCATTGCGTATAGTAATAGTGAGCGATTGATTAAGTTAATTAATGATATTTTAGATGTGCAAAAAATGGAAATGGGGGGAATGGTTTTTGATAACGAGGCTATTAATTTATTTTCCTTATTGAAACAGTCAGTACTTGCTAATCAGGCTTATGCAGAAAAATTAGGTAATATTGCTTTACAGATTACCCCTGAAAACTCATCAGTTGAAGTGTATGCGGATGCTGGTCGTTTAATGCAAGTTATTACAAATTTAATTTCAAATGCAGTGAAGTTTTCTCCTGAATCAAGTTTAGTTAATATTAATCTTGTTGAAGAAGAAAGTGTTGTACGCGTTGTTATTACCGATAAAGGGGAAGGGATTCCTGACGACTTTAAAGACCGTATATTCACGAAATTTGCTCAAGCTGACTCCTCTGATACACGTAAGGTTGAAGGCACCGGTTTAGGATTGAGTATCTGTAAAATTATTATAGAAAGGTTGGAAGGTAATTTAGACTACAATAATTTAGATGAAGGCGGCTGTGCTTTTTATTTTACTTTACCTATTTATAGTCAGCCTAGCCAAACAAATACTTCTTTTGATGCTGATGTGCTTAACTCACTTGAGGCAGTAAGTACACCGCATATTTTAATTTGTGAAGATGACCCTGATATAGCCTCTTTTCTACAAATAATGCTTGAAATGGAAGGCTGGACGAGTGATGTTGCTTTAAATGCGAGAGAGGCAAAAACGTTGCTTCAGAAGCGTGCATATAGCGTGATGACTTTAGATGTAGGGTTACCTGATCAAGATGGTATTTCTTTTATTAAAGAAATACGCTCATTCGCTGCTTATGCAGATTTACCCATTATTATGGTCTCTGGTCAGGCCAAAGAAAAGAAAGTTGAATTTGGTAGTACGGTTTCTGTTTCTAATTGGATAGATAAACCCATTGATCGCGAACAATTACAAGAATCTATTAAGAAAGCCATTAGTTTTAATACAAATAATGCTAAAGCTAATATTCTACATGTTGAAGATGACCCAGATATCGCAAGTCTAGTTGAAACAATGCTGGGTAGTTTTGTTAATATTTATCATGCGAGTAGTATTGAGGCCGCTAAAAAAACCTTTTTACAAAGAAACTATGATCTAATCCTATTAGATTTAATGTTGCCTGATGGCAATGGTTTAGATTTGCTGCCTTTAATTAGCACTAAAGAGCAAAGCCGGCATAAGGAAAAGACAACCCCGATTATTATTTTTTCTGCGTATGAAATGGACAAAAAAATACCGGATGAGATTCAAAGTGTTTTGATTAAATCACGCTGTTCTAATGAGCAATTAATGAATGTGATTAGGTCGAATATGAACTTGCCTAATTAAACCGAATGTTAATTATTGAATATCGTATTGGTGTAAAAGCTGGAGAGCAAAATGTCTACCCCACCTCTGAATAAAATATTAATTGTAGATGACGAACCTGATATTCGTAATGTCGTGCAAATTACATTGGACATATCGGGTGATTTGGATTCAGACCTCTGTGATAGCGGTGCTGCAACTATTGAGTATCTGACTAGTCATTTACCAGATTTAATTTTACTTGATGTGATGATGCCAGGAATGGACGGCCCTGAAACACTGAAACAATTAAAAAGTAACCCTAAAACAGCAAATATTCCTGTTATTTTTATGACTGCCAAAGTGCAGCCCGCTGAAGTTGAGGCATATTATGGCATGGGAGTTGTTGGTGTGATTTCTAAACCTTTTAACCCGAGAGGCTTAGTGGCTTCGGTATTGGAGTTTTGGGAAAAAGCACATGACGAGTAAAGCTGACTTACTAGAGCAGCGACTAGAGCTGCTCAATCAAGAGTATGTGGATAGTTTACCTGAGAAAATCAATGAGATTGAAACACTCTGGCGTGGTTTAGTTAAGCATGATTTAGATGCAACACATGTCAAATTGTTATATCAGGCGATACATAGTTTAAATGGCTCGGGTGCGACTTTTGGCTATACGATATTAAGTGAAATTGCTGAAATTATAGAGATTTTACTGAAACCTATAATGAGTGCGGAGCAGATCCCTAATGTTGAGCAACAATCGCATATTAGTACCTTACTTATTAAATTACGCAGGGCAGCGCTAGAGCCAAAAGATCATGCAGTTAGGCATGATATGGTGATGCCAATTAGCAAGAAAAAGATAGATAGAAATACTATTTTTATTGTTGATGATGATGAGATAGTCGCTAAAAAAGTCGCTAAAATATTAGAGCAATATCATTATGATTCTGAGATTTTTCTGTCTTTAGAGCATGTAGAGCAACGAGTCATAGAAAATGCACCTGCTGCAATTATCATGGATATTGTTTTCCCTGAAGGTGAGTTAGCGGGGACAGATGTTATTGCTTCAATTAAGCGTAGCCAGTTACTGCCTATTCCTGTGATATTTATTTCAGTGCGTAATGATATGGCCGCTCATTTATCAGCGGTTCGTGCCGGGGCAACGCATTATTTAAGTAAGCCGGTCAACTCTAATCACTTAATCACTTTATTAAATCATATTACCGAAAAGGTTAAAGAAGAGCCTTATCGCATCATGATTATTGATGATGATGTTTCATTAGCTCAACATTTTTCACTCACGCTTGAGCATGCGGGCTTAGATTCTAGGGTAATTAACGACCCAATGAATGCACTAGAAGAGCTTAAAGCTTATCAGCCAGAATTGATTTTGATGGATGTATATATGCCTGAATGTTCTGGGCTAGAGCTGGCTATTATTGTCAGACAATTCCCAGAGTTTAGTGATGTTCCTATTTTATTTCTATCCGCTGAAACCAATTTTGATAAGCAATTAGCCGCGTTAGATATGGGGGGCGATGATTTTTTATCTAAACCCATTGAACCACGGCATTTAGTTAATGCAGTTATTACCCGTGTTAAACGCTATAGAAAGACTAATCGGCTATCCAGTAATTTACGGGCAAGTGTTTCTAGGCTAGGGATTTCAGAAAAACGCTTAAACCAAATAATAAATACCAGTCCAGCAGCTATCTACACACTACAAGTGACGGAGGGGCAAAAATATCCAATGCGTGTCACGATGATGAGCGATAGTATTGAAGGTATTTGTGGGTATACAGCTAATGATTGGTTAGACAAACAATCGTTTTGGTTAGATATTATTCATATACAAGATAAAAGCAAAGTGCTTGAAAGGCTTGAGGATTTATTTACCCTTGGCTCTATTGAGCATGAATACCGCATCGTTCATAAAAATGGTGAGCAAATCTGGATTCATGAAAACTTAACGATACAAAAAGATAAAAATGGCAAGGTAGTCGAAATTGTAGGCTCACGCATGGATATCAGTGAGATTAAGCAGAATGAAGCGGCGCGCATTGACCTAGAGGAACAATTACGACAAACCTATAAAATGGATGCGATTGGCTTATTAACCGGTGGAGTGGCGCATGACTTTAATAATATTTTGGCAAGTATTTTAGGGTATGCCAGTTTAGCCAATATGTTGGGAAGTTTTGGTACTGATACTAAAGAGTCTAATTATTTACGTCAAATATTAAAAGCAGGTGAACGCGGGCGCTTATTAACGACACAAATGTTATCTTTTTGTCGTAAAGTTCAAACAGATGTTTTACCTGTTCAAATTGCCCCCATTATTAGGGAAGCCATTGAGTTATTAAAGTCTACTTTACCTTCAAGCGTGGAGTTTGACGTTTATATTGATAAAGAACTGCCCTATGTATTAATAGATCCCACTCAGATACATCAAATTATGATGAACCTCTGTATAAATGCAAAAGATGCCATGCAAGGCAAAGGTAAACTATTAATCTGTTTAAAGCTTGTTGAGGAGAGTGATGGGTTATGTCTTACTTGTAAACAGCCTATTAAAGGTAGTTTTTTAGAGTTATCAATTGCCGATACTGGGACGGGTATTGATATGCAAAGTGCTGAGAAAATCTTTGACCCATTTTTTACGACAAAAGAAGCAGGTAAAGGTTCAGGTATTGGTTTATCCGTTGTTCATGGTGCAGTACATCAAACTAATGGACATATATTGCTAGAATCAGTAAAAGGTGAAGGATGTAACTTCCGTTTATTCTTGAAGACGGTGGATATTAAAGATCAAAGTAAAAAAAGTATCACTGCAAAATCAAGAAGTATTCGGCAGGGGAAAGGTGAGACTATTTTAATTGTTGATGATGAAGAAGCCATTGTTGAACTTTTGCGCGAAACTTTAGAGTCAGTTAATTACAAAGTAACCGCGACCGCAAGTAGTGTTAAAGCACTCGACTTGTACAAACAAAGCCCTGAAAAATTTGATTTATTGATTACAGATCAAACGATGCCTGCTATTACGGGGGAGGAATTAATTAAGGAAATACGAAGGATCAAGCCTGGGTTTCCTGTTATTTTGTGCTCTGGCTACAGTGAAATAATAGATCCAGTAACCGCGAAAGAGTTAGGTATTGATCGGTTTTTTTATAAGCCTTATGAGCTTGATGATTTATTAGAATCGGTATCTACCCTAGTCCAAAGTAGATAATAAAACCTTGGACTAGGCGATCGTATTAAGAGACTTAATGAGAGTGAATTGAGTCAGTGCATTTCACATAGAGCCAAAAAAGATAATGAATGAAAGAGTAAAAAAATGCCATATTCAGTTATAAAACAAGCAAAGGTATTACTTGTAGAAGATGATGCCCATCAATCAGAACTTGAGTTAGATATTTTAGGTTCATCTGAATATGTGGTCACGCATGTTGTTGACTATACAAGTGCTGTTGAAATACTATTAAAAAAAGAGTTTGATGTTGTTATCGTTGACTATAACCTACCTGATAAAAAAGGGGATGATCTTTGTCGTTGGGTGCGCTCACAAGAAAACTTGGCATTTTTGCCCATTATTATAGTGACAGGTAGTGATGTTTTTTCAACGTTACCAGCCTGTATGGAAGCAGGAGCAACAGACTTTATTAGAAAGCCATTTCACGCCATTGAATTACTTTCTCGGGTTAATGCTGCAATACGCTTTAAACGAAATACAGATAATTTAGACAGTGCCCAGTCGCTGCTTTTTACATTGGCACGTTTAGTTGAAGCTAAAGATGAAATTACAGGAGATCATTGCTCTAGGTTAGCGCACGGTTGCGTGGCTTTTGGTCGGCTTTTAGGGTTGGATGAAGCCGCTCTATTGGCTCTAGAACGGGGTGGTGTTTTACATGATATCGGTAAGCTAGGGATTCCAGATAATATTTTATTAAAGCCCAATAAGTTAACAGAGCAAGAATGGGGGGTGATGAAACAGCATGTTGTTATTGGTGAAAAATTATGTAGTGGTCTTGTTACTATGCGAGCCGTGCTGCCTATTATATATTGTCATCATGAGCGCTGGGATGGTGGCGGTTACCCTAAGGGTTTAAAGGGGGAGGAAATTCCTTTTATAGCAAGAGTTTTTCAGTTGGTTGATATTTATGATGCTTTGGCAAATGATCGTCCTTATAAAAAGGCATTTTCAAATGAGAAAATTATAGAAATTTTTACCGAAGAAAAAGAGAAAGGTTGGCGTGACCCTAAACTAGTTGATATTTTTATCGGCATTATTAAAAATACCCCGGAAATATTACTTTTACCTGAAGGTTATAAAGATAAAAGTATTGAAATATTTGAAGAGATTGTACAAAAGCTTGGCTCAGAAGAGATCAGCTAAACAGCTACAAAATATATACATTTGATTAGTTAATTACATAGAAAATACACAATGAAAAAAAATATTATTTTACTTGTTGAAGATGACCCTATATTTAGAGAATGCTTGAAAGAGTATTTTGAAGCAGATGGATTTTTGGTGCTAGAGGCAAGCAATGGGGTTGAAGCTGATAAACAGTTAGCTCAGGTAACACCGGATTACATCATGCTGGATATTAGCATGCCGGAAAAAGATGGCTTTGAAGTTATTTCCAGCCTTAAAAGTTCGGGCATACAAATTATTGCTATGTCGGGTAGTGAAAATAATGTTGCGATGGCAAAATCCTTAGGTGCAGATATAGCCATATTAAAGCCCATTGATTTTACCTGTTTGGGAGACGTAATTAAGTCACTAACGAATTAAATAAATGATGAAATTTATAAGCTATTTTTTACTTTGTTTATTATTAGCGGGGTGTGATTCTGAAAGAAACTCCCCAATGCAAAATACTAGAGGAGTAAGCTAAATGACGATGCACAAAAAACTGCTCGTCTGTTTTAGCTTTGTTAGTTTATTCTCTGTATTTTCTGCTAGTTATGTAGCCCTGCATAATGCAACAAGTATTCTTAAAACAGAACAAGAGAAAGCTTTAAATCATTTAGTTGATGAAAAGATTACCCACCATATTAATGATTATATTCTTAAAAAAGAACAAGCGATTGCGGCGTTAGCAAATCAACCTGTTGTGATGAATGCTTTAGATGAGTTGTCCCAAGCTTTTAAGCTGGGAGTATCAAGTCATAGGTATTTAACTGAAGATTTGAAGGTTAGGCAGTCTTTACAGCAATATAAAGAAATATCAAATAGTTATGATTTATTTTTAATTGATAAAGACGGTAATATTGTATTTTCTATCCTCCATGAAAGTGATTTTACAAGTAATTTAAAATCCGGTCCTTATAAAGAATCTCAATTAGCACAGGCATATTTACAGACTTTAAGTTCATTAAATACAAGAATTTCTCTGTTTGAACCTTACACCCCCTCACAAGAAGGCATTAAAACAAAAGAAGATCATAGTGCTTTTGTCACAGCACCGGTGTTTAAAGAGGGGAAATTGATAGGTGTAGTTGCGACTCAAATTCAAGGGAAGGATTATTATAGTTTGGCTTTAGATTATTCCGGCTTGAAAGAAACGGGAGAAGTAATTTTTAGTAAAAAAGTTGATGATCATGCCGTAGTGATTGCACCTTTAAGAGGTAATCCTAAGGCAGCATTTAACTTGCGCTACCTTATTGGGTCTGATTCTTTTTTACCCATTCAATATGCTGTTACAGGGGAGAAAGGTTCAGGTTTAGCGCGTGGTATTGATGATAAAGAAGTGTTAGCGGTTTGGCGTTATATTCCAGAATTAGAGTGGGGCGTTGTGCTCACTATTGATGCTGATGAGGCTTTTTTAGCAGTCACTAAGTTAGAAGAACAACTATTATTGACAGGTTTTTTTGTGTTGATGATTTCAACATTAGTTGCCTTTTCTTTATCTCGTAGAATAACGAAGCCAGTTCTTCATTTAATGAAGGTAGTAGACGGAAGGCTACAAGGGTTTAAAAAGGAGAGACCTGTCAAGCTAAGTGGTGATGAAATTGGGCAATTATCATTTTTATTTAACGAAATGTTTACTGCTCTTGATGATTCTGAAAGCGAGTTAGAGCTTAGTAATCAGTCATTACAGCAGACGGTATCTGAATTAGAAGAGCAAAAGTTTGCACTTAACCAACATAGTATTGTTGCTATTACAGATGTTCAAGGGCGTATTATTTTTACGAATGATAAATTCACGGCAATTAGTGGATATAGTCGTGACGAGTTGCTTGGCCAGGATCATCGCTTACTAAATTCTGGCTATCATGATAAAGAATTTTTTAAAGAGATGTACCTCTCGATTGCTAACGGTAAGATTTGGCATGCTGAAGTGTGTAACCGTAACAAGCAAGGGCAGCTCTATTGGGTAGATACAACTGTGGTGCCTTTAATGGGGGATAATAAAAAGCCACAAAGATATATTGCGATACGCACCGATATTAGTGAGCAAAAAATCACAGAACACAAACTGCTTGAAGCAAAGAATGCATCTGAGCAAGCTGTTGTTGCAAAGTCTGAATTTCTTGCCAGTATGAGTCATGAAATTCGTACGCCAATGAATGGCGTATTAGGCATGCTAGGCTTAGTATTAGGCTCTAATTTAGATGAAGAGCAAAAACAGCGTTTATCAGTTGCGCAAAGTAGCGCACAATCACTGTTGTATCTTATTAACGATATTCTGGATCTTTCAAAGGTTGAAGCTGGAAAGTTGGATTTAGAAAATGTCGATTTTGATTTGTGTTCTATGCTCGCTGAATTTACAAGCGCGATGGCATTTCAAGCGCATGAGAAAAAGCTTGAGTTAATTTTAGATATCAAGGGCGTTGAACTTACTGAAGTAAAAGGTGACCTCGGAAGGCTGAGGCAAATTTTAACAAACTTAGTGAGTAATGCGATTAAGTTTACTGCTAGTGGCGAAGTGTTAATTCAAGTTACTTTAAGTTCGGTTAATGAACAGAAATTAGAGCTGAAGTGTTCTGTTATTGATTCAGGTATCGGTATTCCGGCGAACAAACAATTGCATTTGTTTGATTCTTTTTCTCAAGTTGATACGTCAACTACTCGTAAATATGGAGGCACGGGTTTAGGTCTTGCCATTGCAAAGAAAATAACAAGGCTAATGGGAGGAGAGCTTTTAGTTAGCAGCGAGGAAGGTAAAGGCAGTACTTTTACTGCGACAGTCTTTTTAGAGAAAAGTTCTCAAGCAAAGAAAATTACAGCACCTGAAGGGGTCGATAAGCTGAGCGTATTGATTGTCGATGATAATGCCATAGTAGGCAACGTGATAAAAGAACGACTAGAGTGCTGGGGAGTGTCGGTTAAGCTTGCGACAAGTGGGCAAGAGGCATTGCTTATTTGTGAGCGGCGATTTAAAGAATCAGAAGAAGCGCTATTTGATTTTGTATTTGTTGATTTACACATGCCAGAAATGGATGGTATTGAGTTGGCAGGACAATTAAATAATAAGGGTCAACGTAATGAAATGAAATTGATCTTAATGACTTTAAGTTTAGACCAAGTGAATGCTAAGTTTCTTGCTGAAAAAGGCTTCAGTGGTTATTTTTCTAAGCCAGCATCTAATAATGATCTATTTAATGCTTTATCAATTAGTCATAAAGGGGGGCTGCCTCACATAGAATTAAGTAGTGATCGCTCTATGAATTCAATGGAACAGAACAATGAAAGTAATGAAATGAAAACTTCTAATGCACAAAGCTGGCAGAGTGCAAAACATATATTGCTTGTAGAAGATAATGCGGTTAACCAAATGGTTGCCAAAGGAATGTTAAAAGTTTGTGGTTTTCAGGTGAGTCAGATTGATGTCGCTGGGAACGGTCTAGAGGCGCTAGATAAATTACGACAAGCAACTGATAATGCTTACGATATTATATTAATGGATTGCCAAATGCCTCAAATGGATGGTTATGAAGCAGCAGGAGAAATTCGTAAAGGTGAGGCGGGAGAGCGTAATAAGCTAATTCCAATCGTCGCGATGACGGCAAATGCAATGCAAGGAGATAAGGAGCTGTGTTTGCAAGCAGGGATGAGTGATTATTTAACTAAACCGATTGACCATAAAACGTTAGCTGAAAAACTAGAGTACTACTTATCTAGTTCCAATGCGCAAAAAGAGCAGGAAGTGCAGAGTAAAGGCGATGTTCCAATAGAAAGGCTTAGTACGCATAGCGATCCTGTTAGTATGGCGTTAGCGGTATGGGATAAGAAGGATGCGCTGCAACGAGTCATGGATGATGAAGATTTTATGCTGGTATTAATAGATGTATTTTTAGCCGATATTCCTAATTTAGTGAGTGAGTTAGAGCAAGCTATATCAGAAAATAATGATAAAGAAGTAGGGCTTGTTGCGCATGCAATAAAAGGAAGCGCGGCGAATTTGAGTTGTATGCAATTACAATACCTAGCTTATCAAATAGAGTTAGCAGGTAAAGAGGCGGACACAAATAAAGCGAGTGCATTATTGCCGAGCTTGTTGGAGTGTTATAAACAACTACGCACTTGCTTTGAAAGCTATACAGCCAGCCATGTGCTGAGTAATGACCAGAAAGAAAATAACTCAGGAAATGAACAAGTAGAGTTATTAAGTGCAGTCGAGTTGGCAGATACTTTAGTCGATTTGCGTGTAAAATTACGAAAAAATTTATTTATTGACCAGCAAGAATTACTTATTTTGAATAAAGTCAGTATTGATCCTATTGCCACGGGTTTAGTAGAGCAGTTAAAGCGAGAAATTAGTCAGTTTAGTAATGAAGCTGCTTTAGATACTTTAGGTCAGTTAGCAGTTAAAACCAGCTGTAGCCTTTACCATGAGAGTTAAATGAAAGAGAAGCCATGTATTCTTATTGTTGATGATATTCCTGCTAATATTCAAGTATTAGCGAATTGTTTAAAAGATCAATACCAAATCAAAGTGGCGACTTCTGGAAAGTTATGCCTTCAATTAGCTGAGTCTGAGATTAAACCTGATTTAATTTTATTAGATATTGAAATGCCAGGAATGGATGGCTATGAAACCTGTCAGCATTTAAAAAGTAATCCAAATACACAATCCACGCCGGTAATTTTTGTCACAGCAAAAGTCGCTGATGAAGATGAGGAAAAAGGTTTGTTTTTGGGAGCCGTTGATTACATAACTAAGCCAATCAGGCCAGGTATTGTAGCGGCACGAGTACATACGCAGATTATCTTAAAGCAACAGTATAATGAATTGAAAAGAATGGCGATGCATGATCAATTGACAGGATTATATAATCGTCATTATTTATTGGAAGTTGCTAATCATAAAGTAATAAGAGCGACCAGACACAAAAAGGATGTCAGCCTAATGATGATTGATATTGATCATTTTAAGTCAGTCAATGATCAATATGGGCATGCTGAAGGTGATTTTGTTCTACAAGCGATAGCAGCTGAAATAAAAGAAATTTATCGAGGTGAAGATATCGTCGCTAGGCTCGGGGGTGAAGAGTTTGTGGTGTTATTAGATCAGTGCAACCTTTCTTCTGCAAAAGCCAGGGCAGAAGGCTTGTGTCAGCATATAGAAGGTTTAAGTCCTCATGATAGAAAAATTACGTTGAGTATTGGTGTTGCTCAATTAGATATCTCTAGTAATGAGACATTTACTAATATGTTAAAAAGAGCAGACCTAGCGGTTTATCAAGCTAAAGAACAAGGTCGAAATCGAGTTGTTATTAATGAAATAGAAAACGACTCTACTGAGTTTTAAGGTTAGACTTTGAATGTTAGTTGTAAAGCATAGCTATCTACACAACTTTTTACAATTAAAATACAATGAGTTATAGCACTCAATGACTCCCTCTCCTGATGGAGAGGGCAGGGGTGAGGAGAATAAAATCAGGCACTTATCTATTTCCCCTCATCCAACCTTCTCCCTCTGGAGAAGGCTTTAAGACTTGTGTAGATACCTAGGGTTGTAAAGCACTGCCATTAAGTTAAGCGGTTTAAGGGGGATTTTTTCTTGCTCTTAAGCCCCCTCTTGATGGAGGGGGTTGGGGGCGGAGAAATTAAAATAAATTCTTTTTTCCTTAACTTAATGGCAGTGAGGGTTGTAAAGGGGAGCCTTTTCTTTGTTTTACACTTTAAAAAAACTAATTTTTTCCATTAGACTTTCACTACTAGAGTTTAACTCTTCTGCTGTAGCTGCTAGCTCTTCAGATGCGGCAGCATTTTGTTGAGTGACCGAGTCTAATTGAATAATTGCTTCACTTATTTGTTTGATTCCTGTTGCCTGTTCATCAGAGGATGCTGAAATTTCTTGAACTAAGTCAGCTGTATGTTGGATATGAGGTAGAATTCCACTCAGTAAGGTTCCGGTGTTTTTAGCAACGATCACGCTGGAGCTTGCTAATTCAATAATCTCTGTTGCTGCTTCCTGACTGCGGGCGGCTAGGTTACGCACCTCTGTTGCGACTACAGAGAATCCAGCGCCATGTTTACCTGCTCTAGCCGCTTCAATAGAGGCATTGAGAGATAAAATATTGGTTTGATAGGCAATATCATCAATTAAAGTAATTTTTTGTGCAATTTGTTCCATTGCTTGAACTGTTTTATTTACTTCAGCAACACCTTCTGTTGCCGAACTAGCAACTTCAAGAGCAATTTTTTCTGTTGATTGAGCTGTTTCTAGGTTTTGCTCAACGGTGGCGCTGAGTTGTTCAATAGATGCGCTTGTTTGTTCTATGCTGGCAGCTTGCTCACAGGTACTTTGGCTTAATGCTTGAGACGTATTGCTCACTTCTTGTGAGGCTTGAGAAATGTGTGAAGAACTTGAGGTTATAGTTGAAACAACGGTGGTCAGTTGTTTCTTCATTCTAAGCATGGCTAAAAAAATCCCTTGTGCTTGGCTTTCTTTGATTAGATAGTCATGATTGAGTTCGCCAAGAGAGATCTTATCTGCCATATCTCTTACTTGAGCAGGTTCACCGCCTAACTGGTTAGAGATATCTTTACGTAATATGAAGAATAATAATATTGATAGTCCAGCAATAAAGCAGACTAAGATACTGTCCTTTATTAAGTTACTTTTTGCAGTTAGTTTTAGGGTGTTTGCACTGCTATTAGAGTCATTAGCAATAAAATCTTCAACTTTTTTAAGTAAGTTAATTTTCCCAGTTTGCATTTTAAACCACTGTCCAGCATCGACTGAAAAATTCGCATTTTTTGATAGTGCAATCTGACGCATTTTTTCAGTTTCACCTATATATTGACCACTCATAGTTGTACTGTAAAACTGCTTAAAGTCTGGAGTAGCGAATGCTAAAAAAACATCAGTATAAGTATTTTGTATGGCAATAAGTGTAATGAGCTTGTTGAGCATTCCAGCGCTAAATTTATTTTGTGCAAAAGTATTTGCTAGTACTGCACGCTCAATTCCTGCCCGCTCTTTACCTTTAATAAAGTTAGAGTAAGCCGCTAATTTTGCACTCATGACAACATCTGGACTTAATTGCGGTAGTTGAGAAATGATATCTAAAAATTGAGTGTTAATATTTGAGTAATAATTAATTGCTTTCGGGGTTGGAATGTTGAGTTGAGTAATGTTGTTACGGATATTATTGCGCTCATTAATATCATTCATTACTTTGGTTAGGTCAGTACTAATATTAGCTGAGGTTGCTACGGATGAAATTTGCAGATAGGTGTTTAAGGAGGACAGCTTTTCATCTGTTAATTTTCGCTGCTGAATAATTTTTTGTTGGAATTTTTTACCTTTACTGCCTAAATACCCAGCAGACATACCGCGTTCTTTTTGGAACTCATGGATTAGAGAGCTAGCATGAACAGAAAACTCTGAAAGTAGAATTATTTTTTCAGCGGCTTTAATATTATTGTATTGCGTGTTGATAGAGCTGATGGCTAAAAAAATTAAGCCCAAAAGAGGAACTAAAGCAATGGTAGCTATCTTGTAGTTGAATTTAATGTTTTGTAATGAAAGCATGAATTGAACCTCAAAATTAAATCTTGAATATCTTGATAAAGTATCGAGTTATTACCGGTGTGATATAACTCGACCTACCGACGAAGAACATAGGAAGTTTGTTTAGTTTTCAGTCGTGAAAACGTGTCCTTGAGATTGTGAAACGTGCTCTAGTTGAGATAGCTCTTCAACTGAAAGTACTTTATTGATCGCTAATAAAATAATGAAATCGTCACCAATTCTGCCCATGGCGCGAATAAATTCTGTTTTAATATCGGTCCCAAAGTCTGGCGCAGGCTGAATATTTGCAGATGGAATTTCTAAAATTTCCTTAACTTCATCAACCAACATACCTATTAATTGGCTAATACCGCCAGCTTCAATTTCAACTAAAATAATACTACTACGTTTATTAATTTGAGTGCAATCATGGCCTAGTCTAGCAGATAGGTCAATAACAGGAACGACATGGCCTCTGAGATTAATAACACCATGAATATAGTCAGGTGTCATTGGGACTTGAGTCACATTACTGATTTCAATAATTTCTTTAACATCTAAAATACTGATGGCAAAAACTTCTTTCGCAACTAAAAAGGTTAAATATTGCTGAGCTTGTTCCTGGTCACTCTGAGCAATTTCCCCTTCTTGTTGGGGTTGTTTTAATTCATTCATAGATCACTCCAAATACTATACTTCGCATGGCCATATTTTAACCGGTAACATGTTGATAATTTGGCTATTTAGCCATTTTATTGTTTTGCTTCCAACCAAAAAAAAGGGTTATAACTACTTATCTGTAATCGTACGAAGCATAAAAACTAAAATTAAATGGGTCTTTTAGTTATTGATTATTATCCAAAACAAAGAAGGCGACTGATTGTTGTAGTTGCTCTGCTTGACCACTTAATTCTTCTGACGTTGCAGCTAACTCTTCAGATGCTGCAGCATTTTGTTGGGTTGCTTTATCCAGCTGTAACATTGAATCATTAATTTGATCAATACCGGTAGACTGCTCATTTGATGCAGCACTTATTTCTTGGATTAAGTCGGATGTTTTAGTGATATTAGGAATAACATTGCCAATAAGCTGGCCCGCTTTCTCTGCAATGCTTACGCTATTAGTCGCTAACTCATTAATTTCTTCAGCAGTAACACGGCTATTTTCAGCTAATTTACGGACTTCAGCAGCAACAACAGCAAAACCCTTACCATGTTCACCGGCTGAAGCTGCTTCAATAGCAGCATTTAAAGAGAGTAAGTTAGTTTTGTAAGCAATGTCTTCAATTAAGTTAATTTTCTTAGCAATATTTTTCATAGCTGCAACTGTTTCAGTAACCGCTTGTCCGCCTTTATCGGCTTCACCCGCTGATTTAGTCGCCATTTGCTCAGTGACTTGTGCATTTTCATTATTTTGATGCACAGATGCATTAAGCTGCTCAACAGCACTGGTGGTCTCTTCAACACCAGAGGCTTGTTCTGTTGCTCCTTGGCTAATTGTTTGTGCCGTCGCGCTGACCTCTTGTGAAGCACTTGCTAAATTATCTGCACCGCTACGAACCTCTCCAATGACATGACGCATTTTAGTAATGTAAGCGATCATAGCTGATTCTAATTGGCCAATTTCATCTTTTGAAACGGCATTGTCAGTATTTCTACTTTGAAGGTTTCCTTCTGCAATATTTTGTATAAAGCTTAATAAATTTGCTAAGCGATGATTAACGGAGTTTATAAACAATAGACCTAAGATAACCGCAAGCACAATACTAATGGCAAGGAAGGTCCAAGTGGTCGTAATCGCATCATTTTGAGCGATTAATGATTGGCTTGCATCATCTTGTAATAGTTGTTGTTGATTAGCTGACATTGCTTTTAAGATGCTAACTAACTCTGCACCGATGGGAGCTGCTTTAGTTCCTAGCCAGTAGTTAGCTAAATTCCAATCTTTTTGCCCACGCAATTGAAACATTTTTGGTGGTATAGGCATAAATAGAGTTCTTGCTTTATTTAGGGCGTTGAAGGCAACCGTTTGTTGTTGACCTAATAAGTCTTTATTCTTTTTAAGGTCAGCAAAGCGACGAATATTTTTTTTCCAAAGTACGTCATATTTGTGTTTGAATTTTTCATCACCTGATAATAAGTAGGCACGAATATTTGCAAGGCTTAGACCGATAGTACCGCGAACATCAGCCATGATTCCTAATAGTTTCTTGCGTTCGGAAGTCGCAGGTAAGGTGGCTTCTAAATCAATCATGGCAGTAATGTTTTTTACCATAATGCCTGCTTGTGGTGCGGCATCATCAAAAAGCATTTTAATGGCAGGAATATTGCCACGAGTTTGCGCAATCGCTTCAATTTCTTGTTGTGCTTGTTTGAACTTAGGGAGTAGCTCGTTAATACGTTCTAAACGGGCTATATTTTCAGGGTTAGTCCAAGTTTTTGATTTTTCTTGCATTAAAGCTTGAGCGGGCCCAATATCTTGGCTCCAAACTTTTTCACGTTCATCACGGAATTTATCTTTACCTAATAACATCCAACCTCTTAAGGCAGCTAAAGCTTGATTCATTCCATTTAGCATTTTCATACTAGATTCAGCAGTGGGTACTCTAATTTTAGTTATTCGAGTCACTGTTGTTGCTGTTTCCTTAATATTTACGATAGCGTTGTAAGTACCCGCTGAAGTAATAATGAGAACAACAAGGAGAATAATGCTTAATTTGCTACCTAACTTTAGGTTAGTAAAATATGACATATTAGATACCTTTTAATTTATTTTATGAGTGTTAAAGATAAAAAATTAGAATTGACTGTAATGATGTTATTTTCTATGGATATTGAATGACTTTAAGGCGGATGAGGTCAGTGTGAGGCTTTTTTTTGTTTGTGTATATTGGCTTTACTTTTAAGCCGGCACAATAATGAAGTAGGCAGGCGTAGGTTCGTTGTATTCGTACCGGAAACACCGTACTGCTTAAGAGGTACGAATACAACGAACCTACAGAGTTTTTGATATTGCCCCGCCTTAAGTAGGTAGCCTGTATATTTAAACGTTATCATGCTTAGCTGCGTTGTTTTAAGGTAAAACCAGCTTAGAAACGGCTGCCATTAATGTAGGAGGTTGAAAAGGTTTGGTTAACCATGCTTTTGCTCCAGCAGCTTTCCCCGCTTGTTTTTTATCTTCGGCGGCCTCGGTCGTAAGCATCATCATTGGTGTGAATTTATATTGTGGTAATTTTTTTGCTTCGGTAACAAAAGTAATACCATCCATATTTGGCATATTAACATCGGTAATAATTAAGTGAACCTTCTGTCCAGTCAGCTTGCTTAATGCGTCTTTGCCATCACAGGCTTCAAGAACATCATATCCACCACTTTTTAAGGCGATACCAACAACTTGTCTAATTGACGCTGAATCGTCAACGATCATTATAGTTTTTGCCACTTTCCTATCCTTTTTTATTGCTTCTTTTTGGTATTAATTATTATTTGTGTTCGGGGCTAGGCCTACTCGGTGCTACTTTACTCTACCTAATAAAAAAAAGTTATAAATTTTCCACTTTTTTTATATGGATATATAAGAATATATTTATATACCTTATTTTTACTTATGTAATTTTAGGAATCAGGTTTGAGTCAAAAAAATCAACAAAAGCGATTGTATCGAAAACTAAGGTGTGCGTATGGTTTTATTTTATACTGTGTGTAATTGATCACGGTTTTTTAGGGTTTCTTTAATTTAGTCGCTAGTATTTTGATACGTGCGGGTATTATTAGAAATTTATATTTTTGTATGTCAGTATTAAACTTAATACAGTACGAACTCGTTGCGTTATTAAGCGACAAGTCTAAGTCACAGGATTGTATAATCCTAAAGAAACTAAGAAGACCCAAAAAGAAATGACAAAAACTTATATGCAAGTTGCTCAAGGGCAATTTCAAATTTTACGCTTTCCTTTAGAAAAAAATGAGAAATTACAAGCTTGGGATGCGGCAGATGAATACCTATTAAACTCTCTAGAAGATAAATGTGAGATAGAAAAAGAACCTAAAATATTAATTATCAATGATAGTTTTGGGGCTTTAGCTGTTGCTCTAAGTGCTTTTAAACCTTGTGTAGTTTCTGATTCTTATATTTCACAATCGGCAACACGTAATAATTTACAACTGAATAATATTGAAGTTGAGTCCGTAGGTTTATTTAACAGCTTAGTGTTACCACAAGAAAAATTTGACCTTATTTTAATTAAAGCACCTAAAACTCTCGCGTTTTTAGAAGACCTATTGATACGTTTGCAAGGTAATTTATTAGCTCATACGCAATTGATTGTTGCGGGTATGGTGAAAAACTTATCCGCATCAGTATGGAAATTGATGGCGCGTTATATGGGTGAAACGACGCCTTCTAAAGCGGTCAAAAAAGCACGCTTAATTTATGCGCAAGTTGATGTGGGACGAGAGGTACCTGAAAATCCCTATCCAGTTTGTTATCTTTTAGAAAATACAAATTACCAGATTTGTAATCATTCCAATATTTTTTCACATAAAAGTTTAGATATTGGCACACGTTTTTTTCTGGAGCATTTACCACAAGATCAAAAATATCAACAAGTGGTTGACCTGGGTTGTGGTAATGGGGTCGTGGGTTTGATTTTTTCCGAAAAGAACCCTGATGCTGAATTGCATTTTATTGATGAGTCTTTTATGGCTGTTGCATCTGCTGAGCAAAATTTCAAACAAGCTTTTGCTACACGAAATGCGAGTTTTATTGCAGGCGATTCTTTAACAGGATTTACAGAATGCTCGATGGATTTGGTTTTATGTAATCCACCTTTTCATCAGCAGAATACAGTGGGGGGACATATTGCTGAACGTATGTTTCTGCAATCTCAAAAAGTATTAAAACTGGGTGGGGAACTATGGGTTATTGGTAACCGACATTTAGGGTACCATGTGGGTCTTAAAAAATATTTCTCTCGTGTTGAGGTTTTGGTTTCAAATACAAAATTTGTCATTATTAAAGCAATAAAATAAGGTTGTTTTGTTTTAAAAAGGAATCGCTGGTGTGTATTTAAAAAGAATGGCGCAGCTAATAAGCATAGCTAAAGAGGTACTGAGATTTTTGATACTGAACAGTTTAAATGCGCTACCAAAAGAGCGTTTTAGCCGCTGGTTACCTATGTCAACACTATAGAGTTCATCTAATAATAAATGTACTATAAAACCAAAACCAATGAAGCCGCCACTAAGCCAAGCTAAACGAGCAGAGCTAGCAAATAAGTAATCACTGAGGAAAACAGTCAGTAAGCTAAAGAGTATAGCGCACAGAACCGAATGAATTGCACCACGGTGTACTGTTATTATTTTGAATAGACGTAATATAGGGTAGCGCACAATGAAATAGGCACTCCCCGCAATGATAAATAGATATTGAGTCGTATATTGGTTTTGAAAAATAATGATCATTAGAATAGCGCTGAGAGCTCCTAATGTAGTAAATAAAATTTTTAGAGGTCGTGAGTTATCAGAGTCTATGTCGGGTAATAACCCACCTATGGAGCCTAAAAAAATAAGCCAAGGAATATCAACTAAGATGATAAAGTCTTGTTTAAATAAAACCGTTGTAGCAATGCTACTAGCACCAGATGCAATAAAAAGATGAGTCCTAAAGTTTGCCATTTAATGAATTTCAGATTAATAGTAAGTACGTATAATAACAATTATCTAAGGAGAGTTTGAATGCGTTGTATCAATTCTCCTGTACAAATTGAAGATGTGATAAAAAAATCACGTTTTCTTGGGTTTATTTACCCTTGCTTGAGTGAAGTGCAAGCACATGCTTATTTAGATGATTTGCGAAAAGAGCACTCCGCAGCTAATCATATTGTTTTTGCCTATCGTATCAAAACAGAGCAAGGTATTGTGTGTCGATTTTATGATGCGGGCGAGCCTTCAGGGACAGCAGGTAAGCCAGTTTATAAATATGTAGAAGGTGCAGATTTAATTAATGTTTTAGTGGTTGTCGTACGGTATTTTGGTGGAATTAAATTAGGCGCTGGAGGGTTAACACGAGCGTACGGAGGTGCGGCTAAACAAGCCATCGAAGCCGCCGATGTTAAAGAATTTATCACATTATCTACCTTACTGTTTGTTTTGGATTATAAAGACCTGCAGAACTTTGAATATCAGTTAGCTAAGTATTCTGGAGAGATTATTAGTAAGGATTTTTCAGGGCAGGTACAGCTAACAGTGCAATTGCCTGAAGCACAGGAGAGTGCATTTTTACAGATATTCCCGGGGCAAAAAATTTAATTTTTAGTGCGTGATTTACGCTTGCGTTTTAAGCTGTGTTTAAGCCAAATCCATGTGCCACTAATAACCAGTAAAATACAAAATATACCGGCTAGATCAATAATGTAAACACCATACTTTCCAAAAAAACGACCGCTATGCATATCTAAGACAATGCGTTCATAAGGCAGGATATTATCTCGAAGTGATTGATTTAATTGCTCTTCTAATTCTACGGGTAAAGGGCTAGGTATTGACCAGTCTGCTGGTTCTTGTGTCGCTAGTTGCCAAGAGAGTAGGGCGTCATCGCTATAATAAACCTGACCTTGGCTTTGAATATAAATTCTATCTTCAGCTTGCACTGCAATTTTTTGAATGGCTGTTTTATTTATTTGTTCAATGGTTTCACCATCGAGTGTTAATAGTCGAATTGAATCACTGAAAGCAAGCGCAATAAAAGAGTCATTGCTGGTTGCACCTAATAAGGTTTTTGATGTTTTAAAGAGAGGGCTGGCATCAAGGTAAATCTGTTCATTAGCTTGAGTGACACGGTGATTTTTTATACTGTAAGAGTTATGTAGTTTAGGTGTATCAATTCCATACCAGTCGAGAATTAATGTTGATTGAACATAATTTTTTTCTAGGTTAAGTGCGCCAGTATGATTGAGTGCAATCCCTGTGACAGCAAGCATTAAAAGAATGATTCCGACCACTAGTCCCGTGTAACGGTGGAATTTGTATAAAAACCTAGAAAACTTATGCTTAGCTTTTTTCATTTCTTAAGTTGTGAATGAAAAAATAGAGCTAACTTTGCTGTTTTAGTTAATGCTCGTACTGATAAGGTTGCTCCTGAAATACCATCAATTGCATTGCTTAATGTATGGTCTGAATTAAGAAAGGATTGCTTAAACTGGTCGGTAAAGAATGCATGTTTTACTTCCCAGCCCCTACTTTCTTTGAACTCAAGAACTTTGATAAGACTTATTTTATTATTCTCAATAACAATACCGACGGTAATCAGTTGAGTTTTTCCTATTTCATGTAGCACCCAAACTGTTTTATTTTCTTGCTGCCAGTAACGGGTACGCATAAAACCAGGCTTATGCTGAAGAATCTTAGAGACAGGTTCTTTGACTTTCTTGTTAACCCAAAATGATTTTGCTTTAGGCGGATTACCCGAAAAAATTTCATTAACAAAGGCTTCTGAGCTTTGGTACTCAGTCGCAAAAAGGTTAACAGAAAAGGGGAGAGAGAAGAGTATGAAAAGTATGATTCGCATGGCGTTAAAAGTTTAAAAGGGTGCTGGTCGCACCCTTATCTATAAAAAGCTCTATTAGAACTGATAGCCCATACCAAGATCAACCCCTGTTTGTTTGGCTGTGCCATCAGTAGGGTTTTTCTCGAAATAATCGAACTTCAATACGATATTTTCGTGAGGCCAGTAGTTAATGCCGACCTCCCATTTACCAAAGTTAACTTGCTTTGATTTATAGTAACGTAATTCTTGGTAACGTCCATAAGCACCCACATCACCGATAAAAGTAGGTATACGGTATGAAGGCTCAGCATACCAACCTGTTTGAGTTGTTGCACCTTGAATATTTGTACTAATATCCCAACGAGCATAAAGTGCTCTTGCACCGAAGGTTCCGATGCCCATTTTGCGATTGTAAATCATGTGAAATTCTGAAAGTACCCCTTCATTGATATCATCGGTTAAGCCTTGATCCATATCTGTTTGGTAATTAAAGTTCGCAGTTAATTCTAGGCCCGGTAAGCCGGTATATTTGATTCCCCCTAATACCGCTCCACTTTTAACATACTGTTTAGAGACTTTTCCACGGCCACCACGAATGTAGCCTTCAGATGAATCTAGGCCGGACGTTAAGCCAGCATACAGACTAATGCCGCTGTCAAAATTGTATTTTCCACTGATACCCGCTTCCCACCAAGTTGAAGGAATAATATATTTTTCAACATCATTACGCTCTACACCGTAAAAAGTAGGAGGTTCATGAGTTTCGTTAATAATACCGATAGGAACCAAAAATACACCCGCTTTTACAGAGGCTTGTCCAGTAAAATCATATTCTAAATAGGCTTGTTCTAGTTCAACAGCACCTTCCCAGCCATTACCAGTCATAGCATGTTCTAGTTCTATTTCTGAGAAAAAACGTAATTTATCAGTGAACTGGTGACCAAAGAATAAAACAAAGCGGTGAAAATCAACTTCATTTTTTACTTGTCCAGGGTCTGAAGAATCGTAAGTATTGTAATGTAGCTCACCATAACCTCCGATTGTTGTTTTATCGTACCAACTGGCCCCTTTATTTTCTCCTTCAACTGAATCACTGACTATTTCAACGGCTTCAGTATTATTCTCAACTTGTTGTTGAGTATTTTCTAACTGATCTTTAAGCTCAGTATTAGTGGATTTTAATTGTTGATTTTCTAAGCGTAACTTTGAAAATTCTTCAGCTTGTTGCATTTTATAGGCTTCAAATTGCTCTGCAAGCTCTTCAGTTGTTATTGCGTAAGCAGGTGATGCGCTGGCTAATAGCGAGCTTATGGCAAATGCTAAAAATGATGAATTTCTCATGTCTAATCTCAGAGGGATGTAAATAGTTGTGCTTATGATATTGTAAATGAGAATGATTATCAAGTAGAGTTTTATTTATAATTATTCCTAGCGTAAATTTCCTGGATGCAAGTTTTTGCTCGTATATTAAAGGTGACAAAATTTTCCACTATATTTTAGTTGGGTTTTTTAGTATAGGTCGTGCTCTCATAGGAAAATTCAGGTATAACGGACTTTGTTACATTTTTAATAAAAGCACGATGTCTTTACTGTTTAGCATTCACAAAATAGAGATTATTATGAGTAGAGTATTTACCTTGATTTTAATTCAAGTGATCATAGTGACGGGCTGTTCTATGCGTCCTACACGAATTGCCCCTCCTGTTGACTTAATTGCTAAAACTTCAATCCCAGGTATTAGTGGTGCTAGGTTTTGGGCGGATGAATGGCCTCGTTTTAGTCTTCAAAGAATGAATGCAATGAGTGATGCTAACTTACAGAAAGTCTTTTCAGCAACTTATAATGTTGCACACAATTACTTAGCCATTTCAGGGGGAGGTTCTAATGGTGCGTTTGGGGCTGGGTTGTTAGCAGGATGGAGCGAGCTAGGAACTCGACCTAAATTTACCATGGTTACCGGTGTTAGTACTGGGGCATTAACTGCTCCTTTTGCATTCCTGGGAGCTAAATACGACCCTCAATTAAAGGTGATTTATACTCAAACATACACTAAGGATGTTGCTATAGAGAAAAATATAATGAGTGCATTATTCAGTGACTCTCTTGCGGATACAAAACCTTTACAAGGTTTAATTTATAAATATATGACACCTGAGGTGATTGAAGAGATTGCTATTGAACATAGAAAGGGGCGGCGTTTATATATTGGTACGGTTAATTTAGATGCTGCTCGCCCTGTTATTTGGGATGTTGGGGCGATAGCCACGAGTGATTATGAAAATAAAGTTAGTTTAATTCATGATGTTATGCTTGCATCAGCCGCTATTCCTGTTGCTTTTCCTCCGGTGATGATTTCAGTTGAAGTTGATGGTAAACATTATGATGAAATGCATGTTGATGGGAGCGTTGCCTCTCAGGTATTTGTTTATCCGGCTGCAGTCGATTGGAAAAAAATCATCAATCGATTAAAGGTAGAAGGAAAGCCGCAAGTATTTGTGATTAGAAACGCGTTTTTAGGCTCCGATTATAACGGTGTTAATCCTAGTGTTTTGTCGATTGCCACACGTTCAATTGATGCACTTTTAAGTGCAAGCGGGACAGGAGATCTTTATCAAATCTATGCGCTTTGCGAACGAGATGGTAATAATTTTAATTTAGCTTATATTCCAACAGATTTTACGGATAAACCTACTGAAGCTTTTGATCCCGTCTACATGAGAAAACTTTATAAACGTGGCTATGATATGGCCTTTAAAAATTACCCTTGGGAGAATGGGCCGCCAGGATTCATTAACAATTAAGTCCAGAAACACCATTAAAGCTGAGACTTATTTTGTATGTGGTTTTAATTTAAGGAGTATAATTTTGATTTCATAGGCAGTTAACATGATGAGATAAATTAGGGGCTAGATAAATGACGACATCACTGTCTATTCGGCAATTAAAAACAGGGATCACTATACGTTACGTGATGGCCCTAAGTTTAATCGCCATTTTATCGACGTTTGCATTTTTCTTTTTACATTCAGCTTTAAATGATTCAGACAGTACAGCCTATATTGTCAACATCTCTGGAAAACAGCGTATGCTCAGTCAGCATATTGCTCTCGATGCCCACAACATATATGAAAACCTTCTACATCATAGAGAGGGTAGGCAGTTGCATAACAATCTATCTAGGCAATCCTTAGTAAAGAATATTCAAAAAATGTTGGAAGCAAACCAAATGCTATCTTCTGGAGAGTTATTAAATAAACAAAAGGTTGAATTATCACCTGAAATCCATGAAATGTATTTTGGTCAAATGAACATTGCTCAAAGAGTAAAACAATACACGTCTAATGCCAATAAAATTTTAGAAACATCAGGTTATGAGCAAGTACATAAAATTGTTGACCTCATAAATCTACAAGCAGAGCCCTTATTAATAGATTTAAATAAAGTTGTACAGCAGTATGAAATTGAAGGTGAAAAAAGGCTGGCTGAAATTAGAAAAATGGAAGTCATTGTATGGGTTGCAACTATTCTTATGTTGTTTGTTGAAGCCTTATTTATCTTTCAGCCGATGGTCAATCATATTATTAAATTATCAGGGGCAGAAGAAAGGTTCATTGAAAAATTACAATATGAAGTAAAAATAAGAACCTTAAATTTAGAACAAGCGAATCAAAAATTAGAGGATTTGGCTTCCCATGATCCTTTGACACGCTTAAAGAATAGGTTGAACTTAGAGTATGATTTAGAAGAAATTGTTAAGCAACATATTAAACATCATGCACCTTATGCTGTATTAATGTTCGATATTGATTGGTTTAAAAAGGTAAATGATGAGTATGGTCATGATGTAGGCGATTTAGTCTTAGTTGAGGTTGCTCAACTTCTAAAACATGTTGTACGGCAAGGAGATAAAGTCTATCGTTTTGGTGGTGAAGAGTTTGTTATTTTATTAAATAGAGTTTCTTTTAAGGATGCTGTTACAAGGGCTGAAAAAATCCGTGAAGAAATAGAAAATCACCTGTTTGAAACAAGTGAATATAAACTTAGAAAAACGGTGAGCGGAGGTCTTTATCATTCATCTCTAAGAAAGATAAATAATTTAAAAATCATTTTAAAGCTTGTTGATGAAGCTTTGTATGAGTCTAAATCAAAAGGCCGAAATAGGGTAACTAATGTACGGCCTGGTTAAATCTTTGATTATAGAAACTTCATATTACCTTCGTTTATGGTTATGTCACCGTTAAGTGTAGAAAATAAATTAGCTCTTAAAGCCCTCCCTTGCTGCATAGCTATCTAAACAACTTTTTACAATTAAAATACAATGCGTTATAGCACTCAATTGCTCCCTCTCCTGCTGGAGAGGGCAGGGGTGAGGAGAATAAAATCAGGCACTTATCTATTT
>ENA-ORXI01000096-ORXI01000096.1-sediment-metagenome-genome-assembly--contig:-NODE-96-length-62463-cov-11.339531_pt1 | contig 62463 bp, 50 predicted proteins | sample MGYA00237861_ERZ511468 | MGnify/ENA primary metagenome ERZ511468 (study PRJEB26299, sample SAMN06266213) | sediment metagenome | isolation source: Hudson Canyon methane seep mesocosm | place: USA:Hudson...
ACGCGTTGTGCCTCCATTGTTTCATTCGAATATAAAGTACAGCTTAGAATCTAAATGAAGCACCGACTACGTATCTTGCTTCGCCAGATGAGTAACTTCTAAATAAGTTTTCCCATTCAGCATAGCGAGATTGATGCTCACCCGTAATATTTATAGCTTCAGCGGTTAAGGTAAAGTTTTCACTTATATCGTAGCTAATTGACGCATCAAGTTGTCCGTAATCAGCATAGTAATTCGCTAATGGACGATCATTACCGTCAAATTGGTCGGTTAAGCCAGCAATTGAGATAAAAGTATTATCTGGTGATAAATACTCATCACGCCATGAATAAGCAATACGAGCATTGACACCGTGATTTTCATAAAAACCAATAATGTTATAGGCATGTTTAGAAATTCCTGGCAATGCTAAGTCATTTTGTGTGAATGAATCTTGATCTGTAGATGAGTCAGAATAAGTGTAGTTAACAATAACTCCTAAGCCATTCTCGAAACCTTTTTGAAAAGCAAATTCAAAACCTTGTACTGATCCACCGTCTCCATTAAATGGACGAGTAACCCCTGCGCCACTTTGACCTTCATCACTATCATCAGCGACATATTCAATATTGGTTTGGCTAACAATGAATGATTCAACATCTTTATAGAAAATACCCGCTGCAAGATAGCTAAGCTCATCCATATACCATTCATAAGATACATCAAATTGATTTGCTCTAAATGGTTCAAGATCTGCGTTGCCAGCTGAACCAGAAGAGAAGACGTATTGGTTTTGATCATTACGTACAAACTCGGTACCGAAGCCTCGACCTAAGTCTTGATTACTTGGGCGTGACATTACACGGGCAAGTGATGCACGAATAACTTGGTTATCATCTAGGTTATAACTGAAGTTGGCGCTTGGTAAGAAATCCCAATAATCGGTGGTTTGCGATGTATTTGACCAAGTCTTAAAGGTGCCATTCCATGTATGAGTGCCCCAATAGTCATCTGTTTGTGCCGAAGCTTGTGCGCCTTTAACGGTTACTTCAGTATGCACTGCACGTAAACCAACATTTAACTTATATGGGGTATCATCGCCCTCAAGATCTGCTTCAACATAAAAAGCTGAAGTTTTTTGTTCAACATTCCAAGATTCTAGTGGCATAGAGTGCAAACTTACCGGCGAGCCACCTGAAATTTTTGATAACCAAGCTTGAGGGTTACCCATTTGGCTAGCATCTTGAAATAGCGCGCTATTTACAGAGCCACCACTCGGGAACCAACCATCAACCGTAGTGCCGCGACTTGGGTCACTAGTAAATGAATCAATAGGCATGGTAGATGGAGAGCCGCCCCACATCCAACCGCCGACACCATGTAGTTCTTCAAATAAATTTTCACCAGATGAAGTTGTTGCATCAAATGCTGTGTTACCAATAGCAGCATCTAAGTAATAATACATTGGTCCCCAAGCTTGATTGTCACTGATACCGTCGCCATCAACATCGCCTAAGTTGTGACCATCAGGAGCTTGAATTCCTGCATTCCAACCATAATCAAAGTTAGAATCAAAGGGGTTTTGTGCACCATTTTGACTTAAGTTAGTAAGGTAACGGCCTTGAGCAAAATCAACTTCATTATTGGCTAATCGGGCACCAAATTTAATGGTTTTTAGATCGCCTGAATCAATATCATATTCCGCATTTAAGCTTGCTGAGATTGCATCGTTTTCTGTTTTATCTGCAAATCCCCAATGAGATTTATAAAATTGATATTGGGCATCTTGTAGTGGCGCATTATTTAAAAAAGCGATATTTGGAAGACCATTACCACCAGTAAAGGTATAAGAGCGGTCACCATCATCACCAGTCACTGCATTTGGTGTAATTCCACCAGAGCCATTGCCACTGTCTGCATCTGCACCAATATAACCAGCTACGCCGTATGGAGAATAACGTGAATCAGCATATGCCGCTTGCTTATTAAGCTCTGATTTATTAACCGAAATACTTCCATCAAAACGCCAGTCATCGAGAAAATAATCAAAACTAAGCTTTAAGTTATCTGCGGTAATATTGGTAACTTCACGACCAGCATTAGTTTCACCGGCGTTTTGCTTAAAAGTAGCGTTTTCAATTACACCATTAGAGTCAATACTATAAGGCTTAGTTTCATCTAAAGCGCCATCAATTGCCATGGCATATTTTTGTGCGTATTCTCGGCTATCTATATCTAATTCGTTATGGAAAAAATCTAAGTTTAATTCAAGATCATCTGTTGGGCGCCAGCCTAAGGCTAAAGTGCCACCAATGCGATCACGAGTATATTCGCGATCTGATTCGTATTGCATACCGGGTAAAATATAATTTTCTCCAGCAGACGTTTCATTATATACCCACCCCTGGCGATTAATATTTTGTGCTTGATCAGAATGTACTACTTTACTGTTAGTTGAAATAGTAGCTATTGCAGCAAAGTCATCCCAGCTATTGCCTAGGGCTAAAGTTCCCTGAGGTTTCCACTCATCAGAATCTTTACCCATGTCAGCTTTTACGTTTCCTGCTATAAAGCCTTCGGTTACACTAAAAGGAGAGCGGGTTCTTAAATTAACAACACCACCAACTCCGCCTTCAATTAATGAGGCTGTAGGGGTTTTATATACATCTACACCGCCAAGAACTTCTGCCGGAACACCTTCTAAGGAGTCTTGAAATTCAGCACGGCCTTCACCTAGTTGGAAGTATTCCATACCAGTTAAAAAGCCTTCATTATTTAGTAATGTTAGGTTATTAGACATACCTCGGATACGAACAGTAGTACCTTCACCAGCATTACGGTCAATTTGAATACCGGTTAAGCGTTGTAGAGACTCAGCAATGTTTTGATCAGGCATTTTACCAATATCGTCAGCTGAAATTGATTCAGTTACACCGATTGCATTTCGTTTCATATCGACAGATTTAACTAGAGAACCTCTGATACCTCGAACTTCGATAACTTCAATATCTTGCTCTTTTTCATGCTTATTAACTTCTTCTGCTGAAATTGCAGGCAGTGCAGTTGCCCCCAATATTAATGACAAGCTTGTTGCTATTCTTGTCTTAGTGAAAATTTTCTGACTCATGTTATATCTCCCGGCTTTAAAACCATACTTATAATTATTTAATCGGTGTAAGCGCTTACATAACAATACAAAAAAAATAGCTCGATGTAAAGGCTCTCAAATGAAAGCGCTTACATTTAAGTTAGATTATAAAGTAACCAAGGTCAATAAGTATTTTATACAAAGTGGAAATTATTAGAGAATTTTACGTTTATAATAATCTATGTATTCCTTAGTTAAGTTTACGGTTATATATTTAATCAGTATAAAAACAAACAGTTAAATTGTGTTGTTGGTTTGTGATGAAAATTTATATTGTGTTTATAATAAATATGAATTATTTTGTAAGCGCTTACATTTGAGTCATCTTCAGGTAAAAAGCTTGGTTTTATGCTGGCTTACTGTGATAACGATGGCAGTAAAGAACGAGAGCACTTTATTGGTTCAACAAATATTAAAGCGGTAAATGGAGATAAAAATTTAGGCTATATTACTGCCGATGTTTTCCAACAGTTACTTTTAATTAAATAAACAATTGTAAAATAATACAATCAACACAGAAGACACTCACATGAAAATAAAGATCAATAATTTAATCTCCATTTTTGTTGCATTTAACTTAGCTGCCTGCCAGCAAGAAGCTGAAAATACAACTAAGAATACATCATCAACATCAGGTGATGAGCGTTTAGCTAGGGTAGAGCAAGACGTTAGTAATTTACTGGAAAAAATGACCTTAGCTGAGAAAGTATCCCTTGCTCATGCCAGTGGCAAGTTTCATATTAATGCCATTGAACGATTGGGTATTCCTGAAATGTGGTTATCTGATGGTCCACATGGTATACGCCATCAAATAGAACGCCATACTTGGGCATCGGCTGGTTGGACAGACGACCATTCAACTTATTTACCTCACCTTACTTCAGTTGCTGCTAGTTGGGATGTGGAAATAGCTAGCTTGCATGGTCAAGTGTTAGGAGCCGAAGCTCGTGACAGGAAAAAAGACTTTATTTTAGGCCCAGGAGTTAATTTAGCGCGTTTACCTTTATACGGCAGAAACTTTGAGTATATGGGGGAAGACCCTATTTTAGCTGCAAAATTAGTTGTGCCGCAAATTAAAGCGATTCAAGCCAATGATGTGGCCGCGACAGTTAAACATTATGCACTAAATACGCAAGAGTTGAACCGAACAGGGGTGAATGCCAAACCCGATGAACGCACCTTAAGGGAAGTGTATCTACCTGCCTTTGAAGCGGCGGTTAAAGAAGCTAATGTGCTCGGCATGATGGGTTCATATAATGAATATTACGGCACAAACGCTAATCAAAGTAAACATTTGGTTATGGATATATTAAAAGGCGAATGGGGATTTAAAGGGGTACTTCTCACCGACTGGCATGTTGATATTAATACCTATGACGCTGCGGTAAATGGTTTAGATTTAGAGATGGGTACTAAAGTTGATGATTATCAGGACTACTTTTTAGCTAAGCCTTTTCTAGAAATGATCGAAGCAGGAAAAATTCCAGAATCTGTTGCTGATGAAAAGGCCAGACGTATATTAAGAGTGCAGCATAGTATAGGTATGTATGATGAAAATCGTCTACCAGGCGCACGAAATACTAAAGCACATCAAGCGGCTGCGCGCAAAATAGCAACTGAAGGCGTGGTATTACTTAAAAATGACAATGTTGGCTCTACACCAGTACTGCCATTAGATAAAAATAAAGTGAAAAATATACTGGTACTTGGTCCTAATGCAGATAAAAAACATGGCACAGGCGGTGGTTCTTCAGAAGTAAAGTCTTTATATGAAGTGACTCCATTAGAAGGCTTAAAAGCTAAATTTGGTGATGATGTCAACATTACCGTGATGAGAGCGCGTAGTAGCGAATTAGCCGCTATCGCTAGCGATTACGTTGAGAGTCGTCATTGGACGGGTACACCAGCATGGAATGTCTCGTATTTTTCTGAGCAAAATCGACAGAATTTAACTGAAGAATCATGGATAGTTGATTCAAAATTTAAAGCCAATGATCCAACGCACGCTCAGCACATTACCATGAGCGCAAAGATCAAACCATTAACGACAGGTTTGCATCAATTAAATGTTGAAACACAAGGGGGCTTTCAATTAAAGATAAATAATAAGGTTGTTATAACTCATCAATTAACTGCTGAAGCCAAAAGCACTGTTAACGAATTAACACATGAAGTTGAATTAACCGCAGGTGAGAGTTACTTTTTTGAAATTCAATATGATGGTAGTGAACAGTTCACTTTAGGTTGGAATGCACCAGGTGAATTGTTTAGTAGTGAAGTTGATTATATTGCCGCTGCTAAACAAGCTGATGCGGTTATTTATTTTGGCGGTTTGAGCCATGGTGATGACAGAGAATCAATTGATCGCCCTGATATGAAGCTACCTAACTCGCAAGATGAAATTATTAGCAAACTAATCGCCGCTAACGAGAAAACCGTGGTCTTTCTTGTTGCTGGCTCCGCAGTTGAAATGCCTTGGTCTGAACAAGCAAATGCTATTGTTTGGGGTTGGTATGGCGGTATGGAAGCCGGAAATGCCTTTGCTGATATTTTAACCGGTGATGTAAACCCAAGTGGTAAAATGCCAATTACCTTACCAGCTCGTCTTGAAGATACAGCGCCAATTGCCTTGAACGATTATAACGCCAAGGAAAGCTTATACACAGAAGGCGTGTTTATTGGTTACCGCTGGTTTGAACAGCAAAACATTAAACCTACCTTTACTTTTGGTCATGGCCTTTCCTATACCAACTTTGCCTTAACTGATATTGGTTTATCTTCAACAAGTATTTCTGACGATGAAGGCGTTATTGTTACGGCAATGGTTAAAAATATAGGTGATGTTGCTGGCGCAGAAGTGGTTCAGCTATATTTACATGACATTGAGTCAAGTGTTGAACGACCAGTAAAAGAGCTGAAAGGTTTCGATAAGGTTTATTTAGCACCCGGTGAAAGTAAACAGATCAGTATTTCACTTAATAAACGTGATTTATCATTTTGGGATATAACGACAAATAATTGGAAGGCAGAAAGCGGACGTTTTGAAGTCATGTTAGGTTCGTCGTTGAACGATATCCGTTTAACAACAGAATTTACTTATCAATGAAAATTAAACCTACGCTAACTCATAAAGTAACCGTTATTAAATTATTAATATTAAGTTTTGTGATTTATCTACTGGCGAGTTGCGGAAGTGGAGGCTCGTCTGAGGGCAATTCAACCGTAACTTCTGAACAACCTTTGCCCGTTGTTGAACAAATAACGTTACCTATAACCATTCCATATAGTTTGACTGATGAGATTACCCCCCAGCAAGCTATCGCCGAAATGGCTATAGGCATAAATTTAGGCAATACTTTTGATGCGCCTAATGAAGGTGATTGGGCATTACCAGCTAAAGAGTCGTATATTATTGCTTTTAAAGAAGCGGGTTTTAATCATATTCGAATTCCTGTTACTTGGCATGAACATACTGGGCTAGAAGCACCCTATGAAATAGATAGTGTGTTTTTAACAAGGGTAGAAGAGGTTGTTGATTGGGCATTAGCACAAGGACTCTATGTTATTCTCAATGCACACCATGAATCTTGGTTAAAAGAAAATTACCAAGTTCAAAAAAACAAAAATCGTTTAGATAGCATTTGGATGAAAATTGCTGCTCACTTTAAAGCAAAACCAGCGAAGTTAATGTTTGAATTACTTAATGAGCCTAACGGTATGACGGGTGAAGAAGTGAACGAAGTAAACAAGCGACTACTTTCAATTATCCGAAATGAAAGTCCTAACCGATTAGCTGTTTTTTCGGGCCATGGTTTTACCCCTATTGACTCTTTGTTAGAGACTGAAATTCCAGATGTTCAGGATAAATTCCTTATTGGTAATTTTCACAGTTACGACCCTTGGGACTTTGCTGGCCAATGTCAGAAAAGTTGGGGGACTAATGATGATAAATCTAAGCTTCGTCTAATTTATCAACGAGCAAGTGATTGGTCGGTAGTTAATCAAATACCCGTTATGGTCAATGAATTTGGTGCGGCAAAGTTTGACTTTACTCAGCCTGAAAATGTTTGTGATTTAACAGAACGTTTAGCCTATTTAGCCCATCATGTAAGTTTGGCTAAAGAATTTGGAATTGCCGGAAGTTTCTGGGATGACGGCGGCTCATTTGGTACTTATGACCGTTCTAGCAGTACTTGGGGACCAGAAAAAGATATTTTAGTTGCTGAAAATGATTAATATCTGAATCTAAGAGTAAATGGTCAGTGCAAATTTAACTGGAGATAATAGATGAAGTTAACAAAGTTGTTTTTGTATTTTGTCATATTTACTTTTCTATCAGCATGTGGTGAAAATGTTCAGCAACAAACTGCTGAGGATTTAGCTATACCCAAAGTTGCGAGTCTTACTGAAAATATTGATTATATCGCTGTTTCAAGAACTGACTATCAAACTAAGTTACACGGCTTTTGGTTAGGACAGAGCATCGCAAATTGGACTGGCCTAGTGACTGAAATGGACAAAGTGGGTACGCCAGCAACCATGCCATTTTATACCGATGAAGATTGGGGTAGTAAAGACTTGCCCGCTGTTTGGGGGGAAGGAGTTCCTCACAGTGATACCATTGATTTTTTCTTTGTCGAAAAGGGCCAGCCTTGGGGCGCAGATGATGATACCGATATTGAATACATGTATCAGTATTTACATGAAGTAAACCAAACAAGTCTGTTGAGCTCAGAGCAAATACAAGTTGGCTGGTTAAAACATACCTATTCTGAAGAAGATGCGCCGCTTTTTAAAAAATTTATCGACTCTAAAGGCGTTCAAGAAAATTTTTTATGGGAGTCTAATCAACAAGCTAGAATACTAATGGCACAAGGCATGTTACCTCCGTTAACGAGTGAGCCGGAAAATAATGCCAAGTATATGATGATAGATGCTCAGTTAACCACGGAAATATTTGGCTTGTTCGCACCGTCACGTGTTGATGTTGCTCTGAAAATATCAGCATTGCCTATTAGGGTATCGGCAAAATATGATGCGCAGTGGATTTCAGAGTTTTATGTCGCTATGCATTCTTATGCTTCGTCTGTCGATCACAATTTAACCATGAAAGAGCAAACATGGTGGTTAGCTGAGCAAGCAAGTAAAATTCTGCCTAAAGATTCTTATCCAGCCAAAATGTATGATTTTATTAAAAATTCGTATCAACAAAATCCAGATAAGAATGATTGGGAAAAGACCCGTGATGAAGTTTACCAGCGCTATCAAGTCAATAACTCAGATGGCTATATTTATCATGACCCCTTTGAAGCAGGGATTAATTTTTCTGCCAGTTTAGTGAGTTTATTTTATGGTCAAGGAGACATTGTTCGCACTATTCAAATAGGCACCTTGGCTGGTTGGGATTCAGATAATCCAACAGCGACGTGGGGCGGTTTATTAGGTTTTATGATTGGCAAAGTTGGTGTTGAAAAGGTATTTGGACAAGTCTTTGGACAAGTTAAGCTTTCGCAAACTTATTGGATTCACCGAACTCGAAGAAACTTCCCAGATCATATCCCTGACCAATTAGGTGAAGATACTTTTAGCATGATGGCACAACGCGCTATCAAGGTAATTGATAAAGTGGTTATTGAGCAAATGAACGGTGAGATTGATGTTAAAAATAACCTTTGGCTGATCCCTATACCAACATCAAAGCTAATAAATAATAGGCGTGGTGAATGATGAGAAAAGTACTATTTTGTCTACTTGCGATTAATCTTTTGATAAGTGCTTGTTCAATTAAAGTTGTGAAAAATGCAAACAATAAAAGCGCTGAGTCGCAACTGTTAAGAGAGTCTTACCAAAGCACTGTTGATCAAAGTCAACGTGAATATTTTGTATATTTACCCTCCGGTTATGACGTTAACTCTGATAAGAAATGGCCAGTGATGTTATTTTTACATGGTAATGGTGAGCGAGGAAATGGCCTAGACGAATTAGATTTTGTTTTGATGCAAGGTCCAGTATATGAGGCTTGGATCCAGAAAAAAGACTTACCCTTTATTATTATTTCACCACAACTTCATATGTTCGACTTTGATAAAAAAGGCCTGAGTTATATTAATAATAGGTCAAAGGAAAATATACCTAAGCGACTGATTGAAGGTGTTCCAGCGCGAAGTGCGGCATTTCAAACCCAAGAGAATATTCAAAGAAATCCATCATTAATTGATATGAGCGATGTTGTGCCACTATTGCCTAAAGGGTGGGAAGTGGTAGAAAAAGATTTAATCAACATGTTAACTAATGTTCAAAATAAATACCAAGTTGATGCTAATAAAACCTACCTTTCTGGATTAAGTTATGGCGGTTTCGGCACTTGGTATTTGGCCAGTAAATACCCACAACGATTTGCCGCTATTGCTCCTGTTGTTGGTTGGGGGCATCCCAGTTTAATGGCGCCTATAGCAGAGCAACAAATACCGGTGTGGGCATTTGCCGGCGGCAGAGATGCTGCTGTGAATATCCAATATTTTTATGCGGGATTAAATGAATTAGAACAACTTGGTCACCCTAATGTTCGTTTTACCGTTCATGAAGATAAAGGACATGATGCTTGGACCCGAGTATATTCCGGGGATGATCTTTATCAGTGGTTTTTATCTCATGAAATTAAATATTAACAAGTAGCTCAATGATAATAGGGTGATATTCAGTTGAAAAAAATAATAATATTAGTGGTTTGTTTCTTTGTTTCCCCAAGCCTACATGCTGATCCGCTAGCCGATTCCATCACAGTAATGTCACTCAACATCTACGGCTGGAAAACCATGCCTGAACATAGTGATGATTATGCTCAGTTAATTAATCAACATAGTGTCGATATCCTTGGCATTCAAGAAGGCGTCGACGATTGGCAACTCGAGACTAAGTTACCGACCAATTACCAAAGAGCGATAACTTTAAAAAAATCATTGGGTAAGTGTTGGCAACGAAAATTTCAAATTTTCATCAACCATTGTCAGGGAAATAGCTTTATCGAGTCCGGTCGTTTTGATTTATCTGATGGGCCTAATGCGACCAGAACGGGGGAGTTTGCGGTAATAGAAAAATCAACTATTCAATATCTGCTCATTAACGTTCATTGGGATCATCAAAGTAGCAAAACTCGGCTAGCCAATGCAAAAGAAACCATCGAAGAGCTCAATAAAAACGAACAATACCCGCAAATACTATTGGGTGACTTTAACAGCCAATGTGATGGTAATGAGGTTTCATTGGTTAAAGAAAAAGCTAACATGACCTTACTAAAAAATGCCGGTATCGATTGTCTATTTGTCAAAGGACTTAGCGGTAAGGCAAAAAAAATAAAGGCTGATCCTTCAGATCATCCAAGTATTGTGGCTACTTTAATTAGTAATAATATTTCGGTTCAATAAATTACTGCTAAACTATAATAAAAAGTCACTCTGGTTACTCCTAATTCGCACTGTAAATATTCTGCCATATATAGCTCAGGTCATTATTTTGCTCTTGTTTGCTAGCTCATTTGTCATTATGGCTGATGAAAATAATCTCGTTATTGAACAAAAATATAAACCCTTGATCGTTCGTTATAACCAAAGTGCCTTATTTAATGATAATGAAAAATATTATGCCAGTTTACTTAAATTGGCTTTAGAAGAAACACGAGATGATTTTGGCCCCTATCAACTGCTTGCTGTTGACATTGCAATGGTTCAGCAACGTAGTATAAATATGCTGAGAGCTGCGCAGCATATAGATGTCATTTGGACAATGACCTCAAAAGAAAGAGAACAAACATTACAGGCGGTATATATTCCATTGTTGAAAGGGTTGATGGGCTATCGGGTTTTTCTCATCCGTCAGGGCGAACAAGAACGATTTAGGGGTATCACCGAGTTGTCAGATCTGAAACTAATGTTAGCGGGTCAGGGTATTAACTGGCCCGATACTAAAATATTACGTGCTAATAATATCCCACTTGTTGATGCGCTAGGAAAGTCTCTTTATGAAATGTTAGCAAGGCACCGATTTGATTATTTTCCAAGGGCACTAACGGAAATATCTAAAGAGCTGGTACAGTATCCTAAAGTGGTGATGGAAAGTCATTTAATGCTGCAATACACAGCGCCGTTATATTTCTTTGTTAACAAAAACAACTCATCATTGGCCCGTCGCTTAGAGCTTGGTTTATCTCGTGCCATCAATAATGGTAAATTTGATCGTTTATTTTATCACTTAAGGGCACCTGAATCGCTTATGACTCAACTTCACATTGAGAAACGCCTTGTTTTTAAACTTGAAAATCCATCATTGAGCGAGAAAACTAAACAGCTGCAAACCAATAGTGCCTTGTGGTTATTACCTTAAGTTGATGGATTACCTTTAGTCGATAGGTTCTGTTAAATAACGCCAATTTTCATTTGTTTATCGGCATAATCTACCGCCCTGGCTGTAAATGCCATAAATGTAATCGAGGGGTTTACACAGGATACCGAAGGGAATGCTGCGCCATCACTGACAAATAAATTTGCGACCTCATGGCTTTGATTCCATTTATTAAGATAGGAAGTTTGTGGATCTCTACCCATACAGGCACCTCCCATTTCATGTATGACATCGCCAGGCGTTGCTGGATTATTATATCCTTGAACGTTTTTTAAACCGGCGGCTTTTAACATGTCTACCGCGCTGTTCATCATATCTAACTTCATTTTCTCGGTATTTTCGCTATAACTGACTTCGGTAACTAATAAAGGCATTCCCCATTGATCCTTTTTATTTTTATGCAAATACACTTTGTTATTAATGTCTGGTAGCATTTCACCAAAACCACCGATATAAAACCACCAAGGGCTAGGCGTTCGTATACTATGTTTAAAATCTTTACCTATGCCGCCTTTGTGCATAGCACCTTGCCAACTAGTTCGCCCTGCGCCTCCTTGATAACCAAAACCGCGTAAATATTCACCCTGTGGATGCGTGACGTTTCTAAAGCGTGGTATATAAATTCCGCCGGGGCGACGCCCTTGGTAATAACTGTCTAAATTTCCCGGAGCTATGCCACTAGCACCCGAACTGGTATTGTGGTCCATAATATAATGGCCAAGTACACCACTGGTATTCCCTATACCGTTGGGGTATTGCGCGGAAGTAGAATTCAGTAAAATTTGCACCGAAGCCAAAGTGGATGCACAGATGAAAATGATGCGTGCCGTTAGCTGTTTTTCTTCACCCGTTAGGGTATCAACATAACTGACACCACTAGCTCTCCCGCTCGCTTGATCATAAAGAACTTTCTGTACTTGGGCATTAGCGGTTAGAGTTAAATTACCTGTTTTATTTGCTGCAGGTAATGCACCCGAAAGTGATGAATAATAGCCACCCCAAGAGCAACCGCGCTGACATTCACTTCGTGCCTGACATTGACCACGGCCAAGGTCCAAATGTACTTTTTGTGGCTCAGTTAAATGTGCGACTCTTGCTGGAATTAGTTTTCGTTCAGGGTAGTGTTTTTCAATTTTAGCTTTTATTTCTTGTTCTACAACATTCATTACTATGGGGGGTAAAAATTTTCCATCAGGTAATTCAGCAATATTTTCAATACTGCCAGAAATGCCTATGAAAGGTTCAACATAGTCATACCAAGGTTCGATATCATCATAACGCACTGGCCAATCGATGCCATGACCGTCTTTTTTGTTGGCTTCAAAGTCTAATTTACACCAGCGATAAGACTGCCTCGCCCATAACACCGACTTTCCGCCAATACTGGAGCTTCTGATCCAATTAAATGGCTTTGCTTGCAGGTAGGGGTTTTCTTTATCGTTAATAAAGTGATGCTTAGTATAGTCAGAGACGGCGTAGCATTTCTTTTGAATGAAATACTGTTCGTTTAGCTCGGCTTCGGGTACCTTACCCCTAAATTCCATTTGCCAAGGTGCTAAGCTCTCGGTTTTATAATCACCGTGTTGTAAGTGCTTACCTCGGTCTAAAACCAGAGTATTGTAGCCTTTTTCACAAAATTCTTTTGCGGCATATCCACCTGACATGCCGGAGCCAACCACGATAACATCAAAATCAAACTTATCATTCATTGTTCTACTCCTATGACCAAGCACGGCCAAGTATCTTAAATGGAATTTCACGGTAGGGACCGGGTACTGGGTTGTATTTTAATTCCTCACTAGCACCAATTTCAGAAGTGTAGTAACCGAGTACTGTTAACTCTTTTAGCTTTCGGTAAAATGAACTTTTTTGACGGTTTTTATCCAGTGACTCGATATATTGGTACTGATGTTGTGGTGATAAATAACCGAAATCTGAAGCATTATTCATCAATGTTTTTAGGCCATTGATGAAAGTTTGCCGTTCACTTTTAGGCATGAAATTCGCCAGCATGTGGTCGATAAATTTCGGCACGCCAGCTTTACTGGCTCCTGGGGTATCGGTGTCAGGGATAATAATATCTACGATAATGTTGATAATCTCAAATTGACTTTTATTCAAACATAATAAAGGGGAAAAACTTTTCGGCTGCCCTTTTGTATTGTGTACATCATTAAAAGTAAGCGCTGCTGCCACCGTCTCGATGGATGTTGGTAACATTGCACTAGCCATAAAAGCGCTTACGCTGGTGATAAAATCCCTTCTTGATAAATTATTCATCGATAGCCTCCGTGTCATTTACTTTGCGTTGTTTGTTAAGCCTTTACCCGTCGCTGCCCAGTAGATACCGCCATAAAGGTGAGATAAGAAAAGATTATTTTCATAGTTCGCTGCTAAGTGCCCTAAAGCAGTATAAAAAGAACGACCTCCATCATATTGCTGATACCAGGCGATGGGATGGAAGTTACCCATGCCTTGGCCTTTTACTTTGCCCCAATCTGCATTTGGGTTATAGCTGCTTTCAGCCACGGACAAAATGTAGTGCAAGTTATCAGTTTGGGCGTCACTAAATTGGTACCATTCGTCGGTCCATAACATTTCATCTGGTAGGGTTTCGATTCCAGGGAAAATTCGACTCTCTACTTTAAGTTTTGCCGTTTGAATTTCAGGATGAATAATAAAGTGCCTACCTACCAGTTTTTGATACCAAGGCCATTGGTATTCGGTATCTGCAGCGCTATGAATACCGACGAAGCCTTTGCCGGACTGGATGAATTTTTCCATCGCCTGTTGCTGCTTGGTATTGAGAATATTTCCTGTGGTTAATAAAAATATAATGGCATCAAATTGCTTAAGATTTTTGTCATTTATTCTGCTTGCATCTTCATGCCACTCCATCTCAAAATGGTGTTTTTTTGCCAATGTCCTTAACCCGGTAACCCCTTCATTTATTGCTTTATGGTGCCAACCATCCGTCTTGCTAAATACTAATATCTTAAATTGTTTTGCTTGTACTGAATTAGCAAAACAGCTAAGGGAAATTGTCAGTAATACCGATAATGTTAAAGATATTCTCATTTATACCTCAGATAATAAGTTATTTTGCTGTTTGGTTATTAGTATTAGTATTCAGCTTGTTTTTCAACGTTATTTTGGTCTTTTTCTGACAGCTGATGTCATAGTCATTTTCGGCAAAAGCGGTAATTACTTTTAAAGTAAAGGCTTGCCGACATTGCACGCTAATATTAATACTATCGCTTAAGTTATTACGCGCTTGAGCAATTAAATCAATCGAATTCATTGCATCGCCTTGACCGTTAAAACGCAAACCGGTTATGCCATGGCGACCAAGTTCGTTGATGCGCCAAGTTATGGTGTTTTTGGGCGCATCAATGCGAAGTCCAATAGCGTGTTTAATTAAATAGTTGATCGGTGCCAGACCTGACCAACCGATAAAGTCAGGCTTTGCTTTTCTTCCTTTTTTAATTGCCAGTGGATAATAATTTTCCCAAGCAGTGCCCGTTTTAAGAAAAACTTCTGTGGTGCTATTTAGGTGGTTCATGGCAATATCTCGGGCTAATTCATATTCGCCATTAACCTCTAATCCCTGAATAACCATAGTGTTGGTAGGCACCCACACAGCACCTGCCCAATAGTCACCATTAAAGCCTTCTTCATCTTTTGGGTGAGTAGGGACTCGGTGTTTGGTATTAAAAGACTTAGGATCATTTAGATGGTCTATCAAACGAGCCAGTTGCTTTTGATCTGGAATTTTTCCTAGCATAGTCCAAAATGCCGCTATGGTACGCATGGACATTAGCCTGTTATCTTTTCCCCAATCATAATAAAACCCGCTTGGTTCATGCCAAAGTTTATCATTAATAAATTGAGCATATTTGTCGGCACGAATAAGGTATTTGCTAGCATCTGAATTTTTTCCTAGTTCAGTGGCCATTTCAGCCAACCAACGATCAAAAATTACCATTTCTGCGGCGACATCAATACCTGCTAGCATTAGCTCATTGCGTGGTGAGTCATCCATGGCGGCTTTATCAGTTAGATATAACCCTGAACTAGCATGATAAATCTTTTTAAAACTTTCGCGGTAGTTAACTAAGGGCAAATAAACATCGCTCAGTCGTTGTAAGTTACCGGTCACCCTATAAGACTCAAGTTCGGCCCAAGGTAGAATAGGGTGGTTGAGGTTTCCTTCTGTACCTGGTTCAGACCAACCGATAACACCTAAACGTCCATCTTTTTCGCCAATCTCTCGCACAATTTCACCGTCATTCATTTGCATGCGATAGAAATTATCTAAGCCCTCAATGCTTGGGAAAATATGGTGAGCATAATTCCCCCACATGGTGGAAAAACTCATGTCCCAAAGAAAGATATTTTCATTAAAAGCTTCATCAATAAAGTTCGAAACAAATGGGCTGGTTGATTGAGGTTTTTTGAAATGCTCAAAGCCAATTTGCCAAGCTTTATAGTAAAAGTCGATATACTCGGGCTTGTCGTCAAATATAGGCTTAGGCAGTTCATCTTTACTTTGTGTAAAGCTAGGTATAGCCTGACCTGAATACTGTTTTTTCGGATAAAATGATCCTAGTTGTGCTTCAAAGGCGACAGCTGATGTTAATGCTGTGCAGTAGATAGCGCTTAAAGCCAATGTTTTGATAATTTTCTTGAATGTCATTCTACTAATATCCCCAGTTACTAATAATTTTTTTAAGGTAGCGACCGTTTTCGGTCAATTGTTCATCTGGCCATGGTCCTGTAATGGAAGCATCAGCATTGAAAATGGCAGCCCCTTCATTTTTTCTTGATAATGCCCAACTACAATGTGATAGCTTGTTTTTTCTGATAAAAGCCAACCACTTTTCTGTTTCCACATAATCTACTGCGCCATCACCATTAGCGGTTACGCTACCCCATTCAGACACGAAAAGTGCCAAGCCAGCATTGAGTGCTTTTTGGGCTTTCTGCCTGAGTTCTTTTTTATGAGTTCCTGCATAAAAGTGCAGAGAGTAGGCGATGTTTTTAACATTTTTGATGGGGTTTTTAGCACTGATATCAACATCTTGTGACCAGCTTTGTGTACCTACTAAGATAATATTGTCTTTATCAATTTCTCTAATGGCTTTGATCACTTCGATGGCATAGGGTTTGATCACAGTATGCCAATCAGTGTTTTTTAATGGTTCGTTATATATTTCGTAGATGATGTGCGGTAAATGACCATATTTTTTAGCCATAATTTGAAAAAAATGTACCGCTTTATCAACATCTCTTTCAGCGTGATGTGAGTGCCAGTCGATAATGACATAAATATTATTAGCGATTGCAGCTTCAATAACTTGAGTCGCTTTTTTTAGGTTATCTTTGGGAAAGGTTAAATAACTACCTTTAAAGTCAGCGCCCATCGCAACACGTACTATAGAAGCTTGCCACTGTTTAGTGATATTTGTGATGACTTCTTCTGAATAAAATTCTTCTCCAGACCAGCCGTTATTGCTCCAAAATAAACTCGGACCCGCTAATGATATCGCCTGATGGTTTTGATTTACCAGCTGACCATTTTTAATAGCCAGTGCACCATGTTTTGCTACCGGGGTAATATTTGCCAGACTAACAAATGAAGATAGCGCCAACATTGTTAGTACCAGTTTTGGCAACAAGCCCATTGATATACGATTGGTCATAGTAATGCATTTGTTTGATTTGTCATTCCTTGACCCTATAACGTTTTAATTAAGCTTTCGTCTTTTAATCTTTAGTTACTAATACTTGAACGTACAAGTTTAAGTTAAGTGAAAGTTGAACGAACGATTTATGTAAGCTGACAATGGTTAAACAAAATTGATCCGTCGTTCAAATACAGGTGATGAAGATTATTGGACGAATTTGTCCAAGGTTTATGTTCAACTACCGCTCTAATGATAGTTATTTTGGCACAGTTGAATGAACGGATTGATGAAAAGAATTAACGGTATTGTTGAGAGTTCAGGACTAACTTGTTTGATATTTCTACTGAGTGTTTCTTGTTATAGCGCCGAGATCAAAATGCACGGTGATGGTTCGGTGGTTGGTGGTAATGCTTCTTCGCTACCAATTAGCTCAAGCAAGAATCGACTTGAAGTTGAAAGTTGGAACCATACCATTGGAGCAGAACAGGAATTTGCCAACTTAACTCAAAATAGTGCTGCTTATAATATTAGCTACTTGTATTTGGAAGCAGGGCATGGTGAAAGCGTAGAAGTAACTACTGTATTGGTGAAAAAAGTCATCAATTGGACTCGCCAACATAGCAATGGTATTAAGCTAATCTTTAGTGAAAACCCACCCACAGTCGGACAATTGGAAAAACTAACTTTTGAACTCAGAATTGATAAAAATCAACTGACCTTACCAAATGATATTAAAATATTTAACTCCTATCAGTTAGGTGACAAAAGAGCTGAGGCAGCAAAGGCATTACTTAGCGACATTGCCTATCTTAATTTTACTTTGTTTGGCCGTTTTCACGACGATCAACAAAGAGCATCAATTTTAGCTACTAAGATAGTTGCTTTGCCAATGGTAGCTGAGAATCAAGACTGGCTTAGCTTAGAATTAAATATGTCAGACTTTCACTATTATTGGCAACAAAACTGGCAAGAAACGACAGTTATACGCAAGGAAGTTGAGCAAGAGAAAATTTTGGGCTTGTTGATAACAGCAGAAAGCAAAAACACTAAAACACTTCGACATTATTTAGCGTCTGATTTACCAGCAGATTTTGAAGAGTATTTTATCGAAATTCCAATTAAATTACGCACATCGCCACAGCTGTTTTTTGAATAACACTATGTAATCCCGCAAGCTATAAATTTAACTGCGTTTTTCTGTATTGTGTAGGGGTGACTGAGACCAATTTCTTGAAGAAGGTATTAAAAGTTGCTTTAGAATTAAATCCAGCTTGATCCATGATTTCTAACATGGTGACTTTAGCGTTCTCTTCTTTTTGTAGTAATATTTTTGCTTCTTCTATTCGGTAACCATTGATAAATTCAAAGAAGTTTTGTTTAAAGTGGCGATTAATCACTTGTGAAAGTTGTCTGGAGGGCATGAAAATTTGAGTTGCCAGACTATCCAAAGTTAACAGGTGATTTAAATAGGGTTTATGTTCTTGCATGTATAAGGTCAACGCCGCGATATGGGCGGGATCTATAACCTGTTTTATATTGTCGGTATTGATAGTACTGTCTATACCTTTAAATAATTTTGAAACTCCAAGACTAAAAAAGATTAAAAAGCTGATTAAAAGCATCACCATAATATTGGATAGTTGACCCAATAGAGAATAGTCGATATTGATATGTAATTCTATTGAGCTCATATAACCTAAGGTGACTAGTACTGCTTGGGCTCTAATCACTAAAAATCCTATAACAAGAATTTTTAACCAAGTTAAATCTACCGCCTCTATGTCGGCGTATTCATTTTTAATTTGATTTTGATAATGGCGAATTTCTATTAAGCATAAAATGGAACAAAAAGTACGAAAGCACTCTCTGAATAAATTGATAAAACGGGTATAGGCGGGTTCATCTTCTAAACTGTAACCGTTTAGTAACGCCAATTTTGTCTGGCTATCCAGTAAATACCAATGATTGAACTCATGACCCAGATAAAGCACAAAAGGAAGTAGGTATAATAGATCGGTTTTTTTAAAGCTAAAGTTTTTGTAAATCAACGAGCGTACATAGAACAGTAATAATACCGCTTCGAGCCAATAGGCACTACCAAAAATGTAAAAAACATTGGGTGAAAAATCGATAGCAAACTGGCGAAAGTCTTCACCAAAATTGATTAAAGTATCTAACGGAATCGCGGCATAAGAAAGTAAAAATAATGCCAGCAGTATATTGCTTTGCTTTTTACCTTTTTTAATGAGTACTAAAAAGAAGGCGAACAAAAGACATTGGTAAATAGTAAACAGTAACGCTAAATCAAGCGTATTAAAAAGAACAGTTTCCATACAACGTAAGTCTTATTATTTTTATTAATGCAATTCTCTAACTTATAGAATTGCATTAAATAATGCAAATCTTTGTTTTATAAGGATACGTTAACAATATTATAACAATTTTGACTATTGCTTAGTGTACTATTTTTCGTGAGCGTTTACGTGGTAATTTACAGGCTCTACTCGCCGATAATTAAAGGTGGATTTTTTAAATAAAACAGAGAGTTATTGAACTTCAAAAACTGTAATTTCAGGTGAGCAATTAATATTTGTTGATTGCATACCTTGTGAGCGAAGTTGCATTGTTGTGCGGTTTAATTTTAGCGAAAAACGTCCTTCAGTTAATTGGTATGCTTGAGATAAATCTATTTGCCTTGTTATGCTCTCTTTTGCCGCTAGTGAAAGGAAGTCATCTTCTGTTGGTTGACTACGTTTTACCAATGGCCCTTGATATTCAATTAATTCATTGTTTTTTAGCTTTGTTATAACAAACAAGTTTGATAAAAAACCTTCAAGAGGGCTATACCAAGTTAATAAAGAAATACCTTTGTTAGAATTGTTAGTAATAATGAAGTCTAGCAATATTTCATCTGCTCTCAACGAAGTGGATTGTACTGAAATAGCGCAAGAAATTATTGGTTTGGACATTTTTGCTTGAACCTTTTTCAGCATGGAAAACATTAAAGCAATTGTAAGCATGGTTATGATTAAGTTGTATTTGTTATTAAGTAACTGAGCTGGAATCATCGACGATTTCCTTACCAACAAAAAATAAAGACCAGATAAGTTTACATCTTATTTGGTCTTTATACATTATCTAAAAACTAGTCAAATTGCTTGAAGATAAATTTTATACATTTTTCTTATTAGTTCTGGTTTGGAGTATTCTCAGCAAAATATTCATGGCTGTCAGCATTGTTTAATGCGCCGTCTGGATCTGAGTCAGCTAAGCTTTGAGCGCCTGATTGACCATAAACCACATCATCGGTACCAGCAACTGCATTAAAATGACTTAACTCATGAACAATCGTACCTGCACGTGAGTCTGTACCTAGCTCGTTTGCACTCCAAAATGCGCGACATACGTATACTTTGTAAGGTTGTGTTGGGTATACATAGGCAAAGTAAGATTTTTTACAGCTACAATCAAAAGTGATTGGTTGGTTATCAATAGCATCATCAATTGCGTTGAAGTGATCTACTGCCGTGTTATAACGTGAAGAGTTAGCAGCGCCAAACCAAGTATTATAACGAGCTGATGTATTGTTAGCGCTGTGGCTATTTAAGTAAGACACTGAACTATTTGTGATTTGATCAGCTGCACCGAGTGCACTAATTAATTCCGTTTTTTGGCCATTATCACAACGACCAGTAAAACAAGTACCACCGATACAATCACTGGCACCACCGCCACCACCTGGCTTACCTTTGTTGTTAGTGCCTTTTGCCTCAATACCTTCTAACCAAATAACAGCAACAGGAGATGTTAAGCGTTCAACAGCCAAACGTTCTGCTTTTTTCTGTTGACCTTTGTTGCTGTATAAGTGCAATGATTTCACGTCATAACTAACTTCATAGTTACCTGTACCGCTCATGTCATATAAGCCAGACAGTTCAAAATTTTGAGTTAACGATTGCCCAGATTTTAGCTTAATAAAGTCATTATCTGTTGGCGCTTGACGCTTGTAATGTGGTCCATAAAAATCAACTTCAACTCCATCTCTTTTAACGTTAAAGATATGCTCTTCATTTAAGTCAGTGTACCAACCCAATATTTTTTGTTGACCATGGCCATTGTTGGTTATTGTTAAAGTTGCGTTTACATTACCATTTGTGGCTTTATCAACACTTACTTGTACATCTAGCTGTGGTTTAGCAGCATTTGCTTGTAAGGTTACTAATGTAGCAATCGTAACCATTAATCTCACTAAGTATTTCATAGACTTGTACCTTTGTTATTCGCCATAAATTGGCTGATTTTTATTTTAAGAATCTATTACTCAATATGTCTCAGCAATACTCCCTTAACTTTGCAATTCATATTGATGGACCAATGGTGTGTTTTTTTGTGAAGTTTTTATAGCAATTTTACGGCAGTTTTTGTCATAAAAACGACAAACTAAATTGTCGTTTATTTTCTTTTATTAACTTGGGTTAGCTGTATTTAATTATTTTTTTAGTTAAGTTAAGTTTGACTGTAGGCCACTCAGATTTGATGATGCTGAAAAATGCACTGCTTCTGATGGTGCCATCTTCTTGTATTCGGCAATTCCTTTGCACACCCTCAAACTTTGCGCCTATACCTAGGATCGCTTTTCTGGACTTATCATTTTTTTCATGGGTCTGTAAAGCTACTCTATTGGCATTGAGTTGTTCAAAGGCATAATTGAGTAGTAGTAATTTGCAGTGCCTGTTAACAAACGAACGTTGGAATTTTGGGTTGAGAAAAGTATAGCCAACTTCAATCGCTAAATGATCGGGAGAGATATTGAGGAAACTCGTGGAACCAACAATTTTGTTACTTTGCTTATCAATAATGACAAAAGGCAATTGTTGATTTACTTTTTGACTTGCTAAGCAACTATTAACCCAGGCAGTTGTTGTTTTTAAGTCTTTGCAATAGTTAAAAGTAGTCCATTGCCAAATTGTTAGATCATCACCTGCTTCTGTTAGTGCGTGGCAATGACCTAATGTCATTGGCATTAATTTAATTTTATCATCTTCAAGTTCAATTGGCTTTAATGGGAAGTAGCTGTTCATTTCTTTACTCTTATTTGGTGTTGTGTTGGTGATAATTGCAATTTAGTATGAAGTTGTTATGGTCTAGATTAAACAACCAATAAGAACATAAAGACTAGACCAATGAAATCTCTCCATTTCAGCCAAAACGTTAACGAAAGTAACAAGCAACTGCCTAAGTATTTACAGCTCGCGGCAAATATTCGTTTGGCTATTCGCAATGGTCAACTGTTACCTAATGAAGCACTACCATCAGTGAAGCAATTAGGGGATATGCTAGCGGTTAATCGACACACAGTAATGAAAGGGTTAGCAGAGCTTGTTGCCGAAGGTTGGCTTGAATCAAAAGAGCGTATTGGTTATCGAGTGGTTTCTGATCTACCTATTGAAACGAGTATTGCAATTAACTCTCAATCAAGAAATAAAATAGCCAACTCAGTGGAATATGACCATGAAGAATTTAGTTTTAACTTAGTTAAACGCGGTTGCCCGTTACCTGAATATCCAAGTAATACATATCAATATAATTTTACTGGCGGTCAACCTGACATGTCACTTTTTCCTTATGCGGAGTTTAAATCTCAGATGAGTGATGTGCTTACTCGTGCTGATACCAGTAAATTTGGCTATGGTGATAGTGCTGGAGATGTATCGTTAATCGAAGAAATTAAAGTCTATTTACGAAGAGTAAGGGCGCTAACAAATAGAGAGATAGTGATTACCAATGGCTCGCAAGAAGCTTTATTTATTATTGCTCAGTTGTTATTGAAAGCTGGTGATAAAGTTGCAGTAGAGTATTTAGGTTACCCTCCTGCTTGGGCCGCTTTTAAAAGTTCTGATGCCGAGCTTGTTGGAATACAGCAAGATCAGTTTGGCATGATGCCATCGATACTAGAAGAGAAAATAAAACTTGGAAAAATAAAGCTTATTTACTTAACGCCATTACACCAATACCCAACCACAGCCACATTACCCGTTAGTCGGCGAATGAAAATTTATCAGTTAGCTCGTCAATACAAAATACCTATTGTTGAAGATGATTATGATCATGAATTTCATTATAGCTGCCAACCACTTGCCCCTATGGCGAGTGACGATCCTGTTGGTTTAGTGATTTACATTTCGACTTTCTCAAAAATCATGTTTCCAGGAGCTCGTATTGGTTTCATTGCGGTTAATAAATCATTGGCTCAAGCTGTTGCTGAGTACCGACTATTAATTTGTCATAAAGGTAACGTATTAATGCAGTCGGCCTTAGCGCGTTGGATGAAGTCTGGGGAATTTGAGCGACATTTACGTAGAGTAACCCGGAAGTATCAGCAGCGCAGAGATCACGCTGTACAGTTACTTTCTCATGAGGCGATATTTGATTTTGATATTCCTGATGGCGGAATGGCGCTATGGCTTAAAATAACCAATGAAAAAATAAGTGCACAGCAATTAGTCGCTAAGGCAAAAATGCAGGGTATTTATTTACAACACGAAGGTGACTTCCAACTCAATAGTGAATTCAATAGTGATAGTTATCTTCGAGTAGGTTTTGCAAGTATGGATGAAGAGATATTTTCTCAGGGGATAGCGTTGATTAAAGATCTGATCAGATAAAGTTAACAAATTGATGTAAAGCCATTGTAAGACTTTTGCATGGTTTTTAAGGATTTTTTACGCTATTCTATGTTAAGTATCCCCTTAAATCTAAGGTAAATTAGATTGAATTATAAAGGTGTATTCCTTAGTTTAGTTAACTTCCTGATAACTTCAATTATTTTCACTGGCCTATTTTATTTACCCAGTTTTTTAGTTAAAGCCGATATCGTAAAAGTGGTCACTGAATATCTACCGCCATTCCAAATTAGAATGATTGATGGCTCTCTTAGTGGTTACGGGACTGAAGTGATTGCTGAATTATTTAAAATAACTGGCGATACTCCTGATGTCCAAGTGCTACCGTGGGCAAGGGCTTATGCAAATGCCAGAAAAAAAACAAATGTTTTAATTTATTCCATCGCACATACTAAAGATCGTGATCCTTTGTTTCATTGGGTGGGGAGTTTAAAGTATGAGCGTTTTTATTTTTGGGGTTTAAAAAGCAAATTTAGCCAAGTTGATGATTCGTTAGATTCGTTGAAAGAGATGCTCATTGCCAGTGCAAATGATTACAATACAGAGCAATACCTAATAGACAATGGCTTTGATAATACTTATAAAGTTGTGAAAAGTGAGCACAGTTTATTAATGTTGGAAAAACAACGGGTTGATATCCTTCTTAGTAATGAACTTGTTTTAAAATCATTAAGTGAAACTATCGGTTTTGATTTCTCTAAATTAATAAAATTACAAGAAGCCAAAGATTTACAAAATAATTTAAGCATTGCATTCAGTTTAAGTACTTCTCCCGAACTTATTAAACGTTTTCAAGCGGCATATAACCAATTACTCACTTCAGGAAAGCTAGCTAAAATAAAGAAGAAATGGTTAATCGTTGACGATAATAACCATTAACTTTAAGACTTCTAATCCATGGACTAATTTTGAACTTCTATTAACTAACACTGTTAAGTGAATATTCACTTTCTTTTTGAGTTATGCTAGTTTTATGTATTCAATATACAAAATATCAAGAGAAATGACATGAAGAAAAACCAAATTATCCTGCTATCAATAGGTGTAATTGCTGTTGCAGCAATTGCCATGAACCAAATTAAGCAACCTGAGCAAGCCACACAAGTTAAAAAAAGTAATCAAATTACAGCCCCTCTAAGCAAAGCAATACCACAAACGGTTAAGCAAAGTGATTTAGTAGAAAGCCAAACGGCTATAGTCTCTGGTCAATCCACTAATTTGGAAAATGGAGGAGAACAAAAGGTTCAACCTTTAGCTAAAAAATCGTTAGTGCAAGAAAGGCAACAAGATTTACCTGCTGATCACCAAAGCGCTAATAGCCAAGCGAGACAACATGGTCATGAAAGTCATAATCATGGGGAGCAGAATGAGCCAAGACCTCCTGGAGAGCCTAAAAAACCAGTTCCTTCACAAGAAGGGCCTAGTGCTAAGTAATTTATACCTACCTATTTATAGCCTCATTTATTCATTTTATATCAGAGTACTGCAAGGATAGCAGTGCTTAAATCATTTCAATTCTCTATTGAAAATTTTACCTTTACCACCCGTTTTTTCATGATGATTAAGCATGATTTTACAGCGGTCATTGATTAAATTCGTAATTGGCTTTCTTTAATTATTAAATATTTAATTTAAAGTTATCAGCTAAAACAATTGAAAATTAGAAAAACCTCACGAAAACACCGTTTTAGTTCCTACTATGCAAAATTTATTTTTATATTGTTAATGAGTTGTAAACTGTTGAATTGTGGGCGAACACTAAATATACAATGATATCTACGAAAACCTTCAGAATAAAATCTACTGGATACTGTATACAAGTTATATTATAAATATGTTGAAACAAATAATTACAACTAAAAAATTCACACCAACAAGAGATGGAAATATTGGGTTAGCTGAAAAGTGTCTGCGTCACAATTCAGTAAGGGATGAGTTTTCCTTCATGGAAAACTAAGTAACTCAAAAATCACTTGAAACAGGTCACATAAAAATATGATAAATACTAATAAAAAAACACTCTTAGCCAGTGCAATATTTCTTGCGCTAAATATTCAAGGTGCACAAGCAGCTGATTTATGTACTGCAACACCAATAGAGCGCCAAGGTGAAGTTCCGGCTAATACCGCTGAATCACTATGTCTTACTGATTACGGTCTTTACTTACATGTAAATGTACCTTATGAAAACAGTAACGTTACTATTACCCTTTCTGGTGGAACATTTAGCGGCTCATCAGATGCCGGCATCAAATTATATGATGGCGATGACTGGAGCGGAAATGTAGAACAAAGCAGCTTAACTGCTGGTACTAATGACGAAAGCATTAGCTTTGTATCTCGTGCGGGAAATCGTTACTTCAAGATTGATGGCAATATTGAGCAAGTCAGCTTAAATGTAACTATCACAGGTGGTGACATTCCACCACCAATGCCTGATGAGTATGTTGTTTACGATACTAATGTACCAGTAAGCATAGGCGCTGCTCCTATTTCATCTAAAGCGAGCTATGGCTCAGCGGTTACTGAAATTTTAGCGACAACCTACGATGGCTTTGAAGCTATTGCTGGCGCAGCGAACGATCCAATCTCTGATGTTTCAGATGCTATTCACTTTCTTGCTAAAGCTGATGATTTAGCCGATCCAGACCTTAATCAATTGTTATACTTTTTAGCTTCATATAAATATTATGCGGAAGCTATGACCGATGCAGAAGCGTCGGCATTAAGCACAGCGTTATTAGCCGTCACGCAAATGACTGATTTTGTTAGCGAGTCAGGCAGTGTTATTCAAGAAGGTTACTCGAAAGCATTAACGAACTTAGAGCGTAATTCTGGTGCTGTTTATTATAAAGACCACTTACCTCAGTTATTAGCAATTATTCAGTTTTACTCAATTCAAACAAATCCGTTTGGTTTAAGTAATGGTGGCGATACTACTATGGCATTGATGAGCTCTATTGGCTCAGCTGCCTACTATGGTGATGCGTCAGTTAAAGCTGCCTTTAGCGATAACATGTTTGATGTTATTTCAGTGATGCGTTCATTCATCTTTTTAGGTGAAACCTCACTTGACATGCGATGGTCAGCTGAAGCTGATAGAAAGTGGATAATGCCGCATTCATTCCCTGTTATGGGTAAAGTATCAAGAATTGGTACTGATGAAGCTAAAGCACGTATCGATAGCATTATTTTAGAAGCTCGCGGTAAAGTCATTAATGATATTTCAGTTGAAACAACTGAAACTATTATTACTAAACATTATTTAGAAAATGCAGGTCGTGCTTGTGAAGCAGGTGATGCATTATTTGGTAGTTGTGTAGTACCGCCTAAAGAAGAAGATATTTTAACAGTCAGCCATGACTGTACGGCTAATATTACTATTCGTGCACAAAGTTCAATTAGTCAGGCAACACTTGATCAGTCATGTGCTGACATGGCATTGCAAGAAACTGAGTTCCATGCCTTTTTTAATACCGGCGGTGTACCAGTTACAGGCGATTTAAACGAGCATATTGAAGTGGTTGCTTTTGCAAGCCCTGAAGATTATGAAAAATATGCGACTGAGTTTTTCGGTATTTCTACTGATAACGGTGGTATGTACCTAGAAGGCACTCCAACGCAAGAAGGTAACCAAGCACGGTTTATTGCTATGCAATGTCCTGACTCTTGGTTAGGTGGCTCTTGCCAATATATTGACCAAATTTATAATTTAAGACATGAATTTGTTCATTATCTTGATGGGCGTTATATTAAAGCCGGCTCGTATGGGACATTTAATCCAAATGCTGCATGGGCTGAAGGAATGGCTGAATTTATGGCCATGGGCGCAGAACATACCCGTACTTTAAATACGTTAAAAGGTGAAACGATTCCACCATTATATAATATCGTATTTATGGGTTATGATTTTGACAACTTATATCCGTGGGGCTACTTTGCCATGCGTTATTTAAGTGAAGAACATAAAGACGAAGTAGAGGCTATTGTTGCAACGTTAAAAGCTGGCGATAATGACGCTTATAAAGCAGCTCTTAAAGGCGCAGTAGAACGTACAGGTGCTGGTTTTGAAGCTTATATGCTAGCAAACTCTGAAACTGTAGCGCCAGTAGCAGCAGAAATGCCAGCGGTTGATACTATTGGCAGTTGTGATTTAGTTCAACAATATGCGCGTTATTATGATGCTGAAAAAACTGATTTCACCTTTACTAATGATACCGATACTCCTGTTTCATTATTCTGGGTAAACAGTACAACAGGTGAAGCTAACTTTGGTAAAAACTATAAAACGTTAAATCAGGGTGATACATATACCTCATCAAGTTGGACAGTCGGCGATCGCATGATGTTATCTGATAACAACATGAATTGTTTAGGTGTTGCAGTAATGGGAGCTAATAACAATAGCTTCTCTATTGATGTAGACCTTGTTAAAGATGTAGTTGCTGAAGTTATTCCTGAGCTTGATCAACTAGGTAGCTGTGATTTAGCTAACAGTCACTTAATTGGTGATACATCACATGAATTTACTATCACTAACGATTCTGATACCGCTTTACGTTTATTTAGAATTGACAATACCAAAGGCACAATCATTACCACTAGTGGTGCTAATGACTTTGATCACGGCTATGGTATTTTAGCTCCGGGTGCAAGTTATACTAACGATATTTGGTATGCTGATCGCCGCTTAATGGTAACTGACAGCAGCTTAAATTGTTTAACTGTTGGTATATTAAATAATGCAGTAAGCAACTTTACTATTAGCCAAGAAATTGCTGATAAAGCTGCTGCTCCTGAAATTATCCCTGCCGCGAATACAATTGGTAGCTGTAGTTTACAAGCACCACATTTAACAGGTCCATTTGAAGCTGACTTCTCGTTTGTTAACAACAGTGACCAACCTGTACGTGTTTACCGTGTAGATAACGTAACAGGTGAGCTAAGTGAAAGCTTTGGTTTTACTACCCTTCAAGCTGGCGAAACTTACGACAGTGTTGCTACTTGGAAATGGTTTGGTAACCGCCGAGCAGCAATTACTGACGAAAATGGTGTTTGTGCAGGTGTTGCTGTAATGACTGAAGAAAGTACTAGTAATGATTATGAAATTACTAATGCTCTTTTCGAAACTAATCCTCCAGTAGATGTTGATACTGATGGTGATGGCGTTATCGATAGACTTGATGCGTTCCCTAACGATCCAACTGAAACACAAGACACAGACGGTGATGGCGTTGGTAACAACGGCGATAAGTTTCCTGATGATGCAAGTGAATGGTTAGATACGGATGGTGATGGTATAGGTGACAACAGCGATCCTACACCAAACGGTGATGTTGATACTGACGGTGACGGTCACTTAGATAGTGTTGATGCTTTCCCTAACGATGCTAGTGAATGGGCAGACAGCGATAGCGATGGTCATGGCGATAACAGCGATGCTTTCCCAGACAATGCAAGTGAATGGTTAGATACTGATCTTGATGGTACTGGTGACAATAGCGATGCCTTCCCTGATGATGCGACAGAGTGGTTAGACACTGATGAAGATGGTTACGGTGATAACTCAGATATATTCCCAACTGATTCAACTGAATGGTTAGATACAGATGGCGATGGTATCGGTGATAACTCAGACCCGTATCCAAATGGCGGACCTGTTGTTGATGTACCTGATTGCGGTACTCCAACTGTTACGAGTGGTAGATTAACACTTGAATCTCTTGAATGTGTCGCAGGTAATCGTGGTTCATTCTATGTTTGGGTTGAAAATGATAATACTGACTTATACCTAACTACTGCTGGTGGTAATGGTGACGTAGGTATTTACTTCAACGCTGATACTTGGGCATCTGCTTCAAATGGTCAAGCTTCAACAGGTACTGGTACCACACAAAACTTGGTAGTAACGGCGAATAGAGGCTGGCGCTATATTTCATTAGAAAGCTCTACGAGCTACTCTGATGTTAGCTTTAAAGTGAGCTTAACCGGTGATGATACAACTCCACCAGTTGAACCACCTGTAGAGCCACCAGTAGGTGATATCGCTAACGCTTGTGCAACTGAGAGCGCATTTACTTACGGCGGTCTTGAGTCAGGTAAAGCAGTATGTACAGGTAACGGTCATAACAGCTATTACATTTACTTAGATAGTTCAGTTAACAGTATTGATATTAGTACTGGGCACGGTACTGGTGAAGTAGAGCTTTATACTGGTTCTAGCTGGCCTAGTGCGAGCAGCTATACTGATAAGTCAACTACGGTAGGTACTACGGTACAAAGCATCACAGTAAATAACCCACCTACAGGTTGGTTCTATATTGCTGTTGATAGCACAGGTAGTGATGTATCTGTACAAGTTGAAGTGAAGTAGTAAAAAATACCAACTACTCTAAGTGAATTAGAGTAGTTGGTGATTGACAAACGGGCCATCAGGCCCGTTTTTTTGTTAAAAATAACGGTCAAGTTGAACAATTAAAGGTATTGTTCTTTTAATTCACCTAAAAAAGCAATTTTTATTGTTATTCTGGGGTATAAGTTATAGATATGTTTTAATATGAGGTCTTCACTCAATAAATATATTGTTTTATCAACCTTAATTGGAAGGAGATATAGGCAATACTTTCTTGTTAGTACTTTATGCTATTAATCCTATTAAGGAAAAACCATGACAATAAAAGCCATTATCGAAGAGAAACTACTCTCAGCTTTTTCACCAAAATATCTAGATGTTATCAATGAAAGTAATAATCATAATGTACCACCAGGCAGCGAGTCTCACTTTAAAGTCACTATTGTAACCAATAGCTTTGAAGATGAACGACTGATTAAGCGCCATCGTGCGGTAAATAAAATATTAGCACTAGAGTTGGCAGAAAAAATCCATGCACTGGCTTTACATACTTACACTGAAAAAGAGTGGCAGGACTATTATGCTGGAAATACCCCGTTATCACCTAACTGTTTAGGTGGAGGTAAATAAATTAGTATTAAATGTTGAATACAGCGCTAGATGAGAGGAATTATTCGAATTTTTATATAATTGATAAATGAAGTATTTCCATTCCTAGCTTAATTCTGCTATTTATCTGCCCATAAAATAATAATTACAAGACATAGAGATTTTACATGTCAAAAAATGGTTTTGTTACCATGACCGCCCACATGGTAAATTTTATTGATTCCACAACTGAGTATATCGGCAAGCTCACTTCTTGGTTAACGCTATTTATGGTGGTGTTAACTTTTTTAATCGTGGTGATGCGCTATGGTTTTAATTTTGGCTCAATCGCCATGCAAGAGTCTGTGTTATATTTTCACGGTTTAGTTTTTATGTTGGGAGCAGCTTATACATTAAAAGCGGATGGTCATGTACGTGTAGATATTTTTTATCAAAAATTTTCCAAGCAAAAACAAGCCCTAGTGAATGTTTTAGGCGGTTTGTTTTTACTCCTGCCCGTTTGTGTTTTTATCTTTGTCATTAGCTTTGAGTATGTTGCCACTGCTTGGCGTATTTTAGAGCAATCTCCTGAAGCTGGTGGTCTGCCACTAGTTTTTTTAAGTAAAAGCTATCTATTGCTATTAGCTATTACATTATCAATGCAAGGATTAGCTGAGATAGGTCGTAATTACTTAGTATTAATTGATAATGATCCATTAGATAAAAACAGTGCTAACAAAGAGAGCAGTTCGTAATGGAATACCTCTCAATTTTAATGTTTATCGTTGTCTGTTTTGTATTGTTATTAGGATATCCAGTAGCTATTTCTTTAGCGGGCACAGCACTTTTATTTGCCGGTGTTGGCAGTTTGTTCAATGTCTTCGATTTAAGCTTTTTAGGGGCTTTTCCCAACCGAATCTTTGGCACTATCAATAATCAAACTTTATTAGCGGTACCACTATTTGTCTTTATGGGCGCCATGCTTGAGCGTTCAAAAATAGCCGAGAATTTACTTAATGCAATGTCAGTACTTTTTGGTCGTTTTAACGGTGGATTGGCTATTTCAGTCACCTTAGTTGGCATGTTATTAGCGGCAAGCACAGGCATTGTTGGCGCAACCGTGGTCACCATGGGCTTGTTATCATTACCTACTATGTTAAAGCGCGGTTATAGTCCTTCTTTTTCTTCAGGAATTATTTGTGCAACAGGTACTTTAGGTCAAATTATCCCACCATCTATTGCTTTAGTATTGCTAGGAGACGTACTCTCAAGTGCTTACCAAAAGGCACAATTGAGTATGGGGATTTTTAATCCTAAGACAGTAACTGTAGGCGATCTTTTTGCAGGAGCGGTAATACCTGGTCTCATGTTAGTCGGTTTTTACCTGTTGTACTGTATTGCAATGGCAATATTTAAGCCTCAGAGTGTACCAAAACTTAGTTCAGAGGATATTGAAGAGATATCACAAGGACAAGCCAAGTGGCAGTTAATGTTAACGGCATTAATACCACCGCTGTTATTAATGTTTATTGTTCTTGGTGCGATTTTGTTTGGTTTTGCTACACCTACCGAAGCTGCAGGTGTTGGTGCTATGGGCGCAACATTATTAGCGGTTTGGCAAAAACAATTAACATTAAAGAATTTAACCGCAGTTATGCAAAGCACTACCAAAATTACTTCTATGGTTTTTTTGATTTTGATCGGCGCGAGTTTATTCTCATTAGTTTTTAGAGGTTTTGGTGGCGAAGAGTTGATTCAAAGCATTTTTGAACACATGCCTGGTGGTGTGATCGGTGCCACACTCATCGTTATGTTAGTGATTTTTTTCCTCGGTTTTATTCTCGACTTTATAGAAATAACCTTTGTGGTAGTGCCAATTGTTGCCCCTATTTTATTGGCTATGGGACTTGACCCTATTTGGTTAGGTATTATGATAGCAATAAATTTACAAACCTCATTTTTAACGCCGCCATTTGGTTTTGCGTTATTTTATCTTAGAGGGGTTGCCGATAAAGCCGTTCGCACTGCGGATATTTATCAAGGAGTCTTACCATTTATAGTTATGCAACTTATCTTACTTATCACTTTGGCCGTTTGGCCTGAGTTGATAACCTGGTTACCTACATTTATTTATGGATAGTATTTAAACATAGTATTGAGTATTAATATCTATCAACCAAAACGAATATGTAAACAAAAGCTATAACAGGGAAATAATAATGAAAATAAAGTTATTCAATAAAGCAGCTATCACGCTTGTCTCGTTAGTCCTACTAGTGAGTTCATGTAGTAAAGAACAAACAGCTGATGTTGCAACAAATGTAGCACCTGCTCAAACCTACCAATGGAAATTAGTCACCTCTTGGCCTAAAAACTTCCCAGGTTTAGGCATGGCACCTGAAAAATTTGCTCAGTATGTCAATGAGATGAGTGGTGGCCGTTTAACCATTAAAGTCTATGGTGCAGGTGAGTTAGTTCCTGGTTTTGAAGTTTTTGATACGGTGTCTCAAGGCACAGCGCAAATGGGGCACAGCGGTGCTTATTACTGGAAAGGAAAGATTCCTTCATCACCTTTATTTGGTGCATTGCCTTTTGGTATGACTGCAACAGAATTAAATGCATGGTTACATTATGGTGGTGGAATAGAGCTTTGGCGTGAACAATATAAACCGTTTGGCATTATCCCTATGGCAGGGGGCAATACCGGTGCTCAATTTGGTGGCTGGTTCAAAAAAGAAATTAACACTATTGAAGATTTACAAGGCTTGAAAATGCGCATCCCAGGTCTTGCAGGCGATGTTTTGAAAAAAGCTGGAGCAATACCTGTGAACCTGACTGGTGGTGAGATCTTTTCGTCTTTGCAAAGTGGTGCTATTGACGCCTCAGAGTGGGTTGGCCCATATAATGATTTAGCATTTGGCTTTTATCAGGCCGCTGAATATTATTATACCTCTGTATGGCATGAGCCTTCGGCAGGATTAGAGTTTTTAATTAATGAAAAAGCCTTTAATCAACTACCAAAAGATTTACAAAAGATTGTCGAAATTGCTGCGAGAGCGGTAAATGAAGATACCTTAGATGAATACAATGCACGGAATAACAACGCATTAAAAACACTTATTAATGAACACCAAGTAAAATTACGTCAATTCCCACCTGAAGTATTGCAACAACTGAAAAAATATTCAGCACAAGTGATGGCCGAGCAAGCAGCTAATGATAAAGGCTTTGCTAAAGTATGGGCATCTTACAGTCAATTCATGACACAGATGCGAGCATATAATGATTTAACGTTAAAAGAGTACTTTAAAAATAGATAATGATTTTGATTGTACTGATCGTACCTCTTTAAAGGCCGAGCGATAGTAAACTATGCACAATATTTTGTTACTACCACTGTTCATGTAATAAAAAAGCTATTTAAGTACCGCTCAAAATAAGCGGTATTCAACAAAAAGACATAAGGTAATATTATGGTTATTAAACCAAAGATTCGTGGTTTTATTTGTACAAATGCTCACCCAGCAGGTTGTGAAGCACATGTGAATGAGCAAATTGCTTATGTAAAAAGCCAAACCCAAGCCGCAACTAAACCTAAAAATGTATTAGTGATTGGTGCTTCTACCGGTTACGGTTTAGCGACACGTATTACTTCTGCTTTTGGTAACGATGCAAAAACCTTGGGTATATTCTTTGAAAAACCACCAACAGAGAAAAAAACAGGCTCTGCAGGTTGGTATAATACTGCTGCTTTTCAAAAAGCTGCTGATGAAGCGGGAATTTGGTCAAAGAATATCAATGGCGATGCTTTTTCACATGAGATTAAAGCTAAAACTATTGCGATGATTAAAGAAGAGTTAGGCGAAATTGACTTGGTTGTATATAGCCTAGCGTCTCCTCGTCGTACAGATCCAGACACAGGTGAAGTTTATTCATCAACGCTAAAACCTATTGGGCAAAGTGTTACTACTAAAAACTTGAATACCTCAAAGCGTACTATTGATGAAATATCGGTAGAAGCCGCCAATGATGAAGAAATTCAAGGTACTATCGATGTAATGGGCGGGGCTGACTGGGAGCTATGGATTAACGCTTTGAATGATGCTGGTGTTTTATCATCTGGCTTTAAATCGGTTGCTTATACCTATATTGGTAAAGAGCTAACTTGGCCAATTTATGGTAAAGCGACTATTGGTAAAGCAAAAGAAGATTTAGACAGAGCGGCAACGGCAATAAATCAACTAACAGCAAGTATTAATGGAGAAGCACATGTAACTTCACTAAATGCTGTAGTTACGCAAGCAAGTTCAGCGATTCCAATTATGCCACTTTATATTTCAGCCATGTTTAAAGTGATGAAAGCTGATGGCACTTATGAAGGCTGTATTGAGCAAATTCAAAACTTGTTTATTGAAAATATTTATAGTGAAACGCCTCGCTTAGATGATCAAAATCGTTATCGTCAAAACTATAAAGAGCTTGAAGATAGCGTTCAACAACGTGTTACTGATATTTGGAATAGTGTTGATACTGAAACAATTGATGAGTTAACAGACTATGTTGCTTATCATAACGAGTTTTTGAAATTGTTTGGTTTTGGTATTGATGGTGTTGATTATGACGCCGATGTATCACCTTTAGTTGAAATTAATTATCTAGACTAAATTAGAGTAGACGATACATAAAGTTTCTAAGATAGAGCGTAAGGTTTATTAATAAACCTTACGCTTTTTTATTTTAAGAACATACAGCTAAACTAAAACAACTTCTGCTCGCATACTATAAAGCACAAACAAAACTTCTTCTTGTTCACGCTGACCAATATCATTTTTAGTCAAAGCGGCTAAAGCGTCATCTAAAACAGCCATAAATTCCAATGCTGAAATGTTCATACCTTTATGGGCTGATAGCATATCTTTACCCTGGTAAACTTCCGGTCCACCAGTGCCGGTGATAAAAAATGTTGCTGCCGCATGTTTTAATTCATCCGGAGTCATTTTCATATTTTGAAAGCGAGGGGCAACGGTTGGGTTTGCTAAGTGATTTTCAACTATGTCATTAGCAATACTGTTGATGCCGGGAGTACCGCCTAAACGTTCATAAAGTGATTCGCTCATGATCATTTCCTTTTGTTAATAGCTATTCGTTGTTTGATTTATGTACAAACCTAAGTTAGCACTGCTAGAGTATCTAGTTAAGTACAGATTCTGTAGTAACTCAAAGATAAGTTAAAAATAGTCTAAGATTTAAAGGAATCAGGGGGAATAAGATGAAAAACTATGGTCAGTTTTGTCCACTTGCTCAAGCTGCTCAACTACTTTGTGAACGATGGACACTTATTGTAGTGCGAGAATTTATTGCAGGAAGTACTCGCTTTAGTGAGTTGCAAAAGGGAGTGCCGACAATGTCGCCAACCCTACTTTCAACAAGAATAAAACAATTATTGGTTGCTGGTATTATCACTAAAGAGGGTAGAAGGGGGAGTATTCAGTACCGCTTAACTGAATCAGGTAAGGAGTTAAAACCTATTGTTGAGTTACTTGGGGCTTGGGGGCATCGTTGGGTACAAACCGATTTAAGTGATGGTGATTTAGATGCAGGGCTTTTAATGTGGGACATGAGACGAAGTGTAGATGCTAGTATATTTTCTGATCGGAAAGTTGTTGTGCAATTCGACTATCCTGATGCGCCACGAGGAGCAAATTTATGGTGGCTAATTGTTGAAAATGGTGATGTAGATTTATGCTTAAATGATCCTGGTTATGATGTTGATTTAGTACTTAAAAGTTCACTCTCAGATATGACTGCCGTATGGACCTGCCAAATTAGTTTTAATGATGCAGTAAAACAACGAAAAATTAAAATTCTAGGCGATAACAAGTTAGTTAAAAATTTACAAAGCTGGCTGTGTTCATCGCTGCTATCAAAATTAGGATCTTTAAAGGAAACTCCTCAATTAGATTGGAATATTGGCTAATTTATTACTAGGTATATGTAGTGATTTTGTCTATTTTTGGTTACTAATGCGCAAAATCATAATTAATCGACTAAATTGTAATGAAAAGTTACTGCGCCCCGTAGAACAAAAAGGGCATTTTGTGCTAGAATCGCGCCAGAAATTTTAACTTAGAGCCAGTGGATCTTTTTTTTATAGCGAGTTCGTTAAAAAAAAAAGTTTCTTACTGAAATACACTGAAATCGATAGTTTAGCTATCTTGTTGATAAATAACATTTAAAATCGGCAGGGCGGTTATTTCTTTGATTTTTATACTCCCATCAAAAGTAGTGCATGTGTTTATGATTACAATAAAAAAAGGTCTGGATGTTCCTGTAGTAGGTGCTCCCCAGCAGGTAATCCATGATGGTCCGTCCATCAAAACCGTTGCAACACTAGGTGAAGAGTTTGTGGGTATGCGACCTACCATGTTTGTAAAAGTGGGCGATCGCGTAGCAAAAGGTCAGGCAATTTTTGAAGATAAAAAAAATCCTGGCGTTAAATTCACAGCTCAATCAGCCGGTGTTGTTACCGAAATTAATCGTGGTGAAAAGCGTGTTTTACAATCTGTAGTTATCGAAGTCGATGGTTACGCACAAGAAACATTCAAAAGCTATTCTGCCAATGAACTAAGCTCAATTGCTCGTGAAGACGTAGTGAAAAACTTAGTGGACTCTGGTTTATGGACAGCGTTACGTACGCGCCCATTTAGCAAAGTACCCGCCATTGACAGTACACCGACCGCCATTTTCGTTAGTGCTATGGATACTAATCCATTAGCCGCAAATCCTGAAGTTGTTATAAACGAGCAAACAGAAGCCTTTAAACAAGGGTTAACTGTATTGTCTCGTTTAACTGATGGCAAAGTTTTTGTCAGCAAAGCACCAGGAGCTAATATCCCTGTTGAAGGTGATGTAACTGTAACTGAATTTGCTGGGAAACATCCTGCAGGTTTAGTGGGTACTCACATTCATTTTTTGAGACCAGTTAGCGCTAATAAATTTGTTTGGCATTTAGGTTATCAGGATGTTATTGCCTACGGTAAATTATTCACCACGGGTGAAATTGATAATACTCGTATTATCTCTGTTGCTGGTCCAGCAGCTAATAATCCACGTTTAATTCGTACAGTTTTAGGTGCAAGCACTAGCGAGCTTATTGCTGGTGAAGCTACTGAAGGTGAAGTTCGTGTTATTTCAGGCTCAGTTTTACTTGGCTCTGAAGCAAGCAAGGTTCACGGCTATTTAGGTCGTTATCACGTTCAAGTTTCTTTGTTGTTAGAAGGTCGTGATAAAGAACTTATTGGTTATATGTACCCAGGACCTAATAAATTCTCTGTAACACGTGCATACATGTCTCATTTCTTCCCTAAGAAATTATTCAATATGACTACTACTACTAATGGAAGTGAACGTGCCATGGTGCCAATTGGCAACTTTGAACGTGTGATGCCATTAGATATTTTACCTACCTTGTTATTACGTGATTTAGTTGTCGGAGATACCGATGGCGCGCAACAACTTGGTGCTTTAGAGCTTGATGAAGAAGATTTAGCCTTATGTACGTTTGTTTGCCCTGGCAAAACAGACTACGGCGTTTCTCTTCGTGATTGCCTAACCACAATTGAGAAGGAGGGTTAGTCATGGGCTTAAAACAGTTTATTGAAGATATAGAACCTCAATTTGAAAAGGGTGGGAAGTTTGAAAAATTCTTTCCACTTTATGAAGCGTTAGCTACAGCTTTATATACGCCGGGTTTTGTCAATAAAGGTAAAACACATGTTCGTGATAGTATTGATTTAAAACGTATTATGATCACTGTTTGGCTGGCGGTATTCCCTGCAATGTTTTGGGGTATGTACAACATAGGTTTCCAAGCAAATGAAGCATTGTCTGCTGGCTATGCCTTAAGTAATGGCTGGCAAGCTGGTTTGTTCACTATGCTTGGTGGTAGTTTAGGTGCCGATGCAGGTTGGGCAAGCATGATGTTCTACGGAGCTATGTTTTTTCTACCTATTTACATCGTTACATTTGCGGTGGGTATATTCTGGGAAATTCTTTTTGCATCTGTAAGGGGTCATGAAGTTAACGAAGGTTTCTTCGTAACTTCAATATTATTTGCCTTAATTTTACCGGCAACTATTCCGTTATGGCAAGTTGCTATCGGTATTACCTTTGGTGTGGTATTTGCTAAAGAAATTTTTGGTGGTACAGGTAAAAACTTCTTGAATCCTGCATTAGCAGGTCGTGCATTTTTATTCTTTGCTTACCCTGGTGAAATTTCAGGCGATGCTGTTTGGGTTGCTGTTGACGGTTTCTCTGGTGCAACTGCCCTAAGTGCTGCAGCTTCAGGCAACTTAGATTACGCATTAAATGCAAACTGGTGGGATGCTTTTTGGGGCTTTATTCCTGGTTCTACTGGTGAAGTTTCAACCTTTATGATTCTACTTGGTGGACTTTACATTCTTTATAAAGGTATTGCCTCATGGCGTATCGTAGTAGGTGTGTTTGTTGCAATGGTATTAACTTCATTCCTATTCAATTCTATTGGTAGTGATACTAATCCAATGTTTGCTATGCCTTGGTACTGGCACTTTGTTACGGGTGGTTTTGCTTTCGGTATGATGTTTATGGCTACCGACCCTGTTTCAGCATCATTCACTAATACTGGTAAATACTGGTTTGGTGCTTTGGTTGGTGTAATGGTAGTGCTTGTGCGTGTAGTTAACCCGGCATTCCCTGAAGGTATGATGTTAGCTATTTTATTCGCTAACTTGTTTGCACCTTTGTTCGACTACTTTGTTGTTCAAGGCAATATCAAACGGAGGCTTGCTCGCAATGTCTAGTAATAAAGAAACTCCAATGAAAACGATTGGCTTTGTATTTTTAGTCTGTTTAGTTTGTGCTGCTTTAGTATCTATTTCTGCTAGTGGTTTAAAACAAAGACAAATTGATAATAAATTGCTAGATAGACAAACTAAAATACTTGAAGCCTCTGGTTTATTAAAAGAAGCTGGTGCTGATGTGGTTGGTACTTTCAATAAGTTTGTTGTATCTAAAATGATCGACTTAGATACTGGGGCTGTTGTTGAAAATGCTTCTATTGAAGAGATTGATATGTTTGATGAGCGAAGAGACTCGCGTAATCAAGCTAAAAGCTCAAAACCTAAAAGTGATATTGCAGGCATTAACCGTCGTGCTAATCATGCCGTTGTTTATTTAGTAAATGATGAACATGGCAAGTTAAATACCTTAGTTTTACCTATTGTTGGTTCAGGCTTGTGGGACTTAATGTACGGCTTTGTTGGTTTAGCTCCTGATTTAAATACTGTTCGCAGTGTTATCTATTCTGATCTAAAGGAAACCCCAGGTTTAGGTGCTGAAGTACTTAATCCTAAGTGGAAAGCTTTATGGCCAGATAAAAAGATGTTTGATGACAACAAAAAAGTTGCTATTAAAATTGTCAAAGGTGGTGCGAAACAAGGTGATGTTCACGGCGTTGATGCATTATCTGGTGCAACATTAACAAGTAATGGCGTTGAACGTACGTTACATTTTTGGTTAGGCGATGAAGGCTATGGTCCTTTCATTACTAACTTCCGCAATGGAGGATTGAACTAATGTCTTCAGATACTAAAAAAGTCCTCTTTGGGCCAGTTGTTGACAACAACCCTATCGCTTTACAGGTACTAGGTGTTTGTTCAGCTCTTGCTGTAACTAGCTCAATGGCTAATGCCTTAGTTATGACAATTGCGGTAATGTTAGTGACAGCTTTCTCGAATTTATTTATCTCACTTATTCGTAACCATATTCCATCCAGTGTTCGTATTATCGTACAAATGGCAATTATCGCTTCATTGGTAATTGTTGTTGACCAAGTACTTAAGGCATTCTCTTACCAATTGTCGAAAGAATTGTCGGTATTTATTGGTTTGATTATTACCAACTGTATTGTTATGGGTCGTGCAGAAGCTTTTGCTATGAAAGAAAAGCCAGGTGTAAGCTTTTTAGACGGTATTGGTAATGGTTTAGGTTATGGCGCAGTGCTTATGGTTGTTGCTTTTTTCCGTGAATTATTTGGTTTCGGTGAACTGTTTGGTATTGAGGTTTTTCCTCTCATTCAAAATGGTGGTTGGTACCAAGGCAACGGTTTATTAGTTTTACCGTTTAGCTCATTCTTCGTTATTGGTTTAATCATTTGGGCTATTCGCCAATGGAAACCAGAACAAGTAGAGAAGGATTAATCCATGGAACATTATTTAAGTATTTTTATTAAAACCATATTTATTGAGAATATGGCATTAAGCTTCTTCCTTGGTATGTGTACTTTCTTAGCGGTGTCTAAGAAAGTTAGTACTGCTATTGGTTTAGGTGTTGCTGTTGTGGTGGTATTAGGTTTAGCCGTTCCTGCTAACCAAATTATCTATCAAGCAATATTAGCACCGGGCGCATTAGATAGTCTTATGGGTATTACAGACCCGAAAGAATCAATTGATTTAAGCTTTTTATCATTTATTACCTTTATTGGGGTAATAGCTGCATTAGTACAAATTTTGGAAATGATTTTAGATAAATATTTCCCTGCTTTGTACCAAGCACTTGGTATATTCTTACCTTTAATTACAGTTAACTGTGCAATATTTGGTGCGGTATCTTTCATGGTAGCTAAAAACTTAACCTTAGGTGAAAGTGTTGTTTACGGCATCGGCTCTGGTGTGGGTTGGATGTTAGCTATTGTATTGATGGCAGGTATTCGTGAGAAAATGAAATATTCTGACGTACCCGATGGTTTAAAAGGTTTAGGTATTACGTTTATCTCTGCTGGATTGATGGCTTTTGGCTTTCTTTCTTTTGGTGGTATTTCCCTGTAGGCAAATGTCGGTCTTAGCTATTTAAATAACAAGTAGCTTAGACCCTAGAAATTTAAGGAAAAGTCGATGGAAATTATTCTCGGCATATCGATGTTTACCGCGATAGTATTGGCGTTAGTTTTAGTGATTTTGTTTGCTAAGTCTAAGTTAGTGTCTTCAGGTGACGTAACGATTAGTATAAATGGCGATCCAGAAAAAGCAGTTACAACTGCCGCTGGTGGAAAGCTTCTTGGTGCACTTGCTGATCAAGGGATCTTTATTCCTTCAGCATGTGGTGGTGGTGGTACTTGTGGACAGTGTCGTGTAGATGTGCATTCAGGTGGTGGTGATATTCTTCCAACTGAAGAAGGTCATATCAACAAGCGTGAAGCCAAAGCTGGCTGTCGTTTAGCGTGTCAAGTTGCTGTTAAACAAGACATGGAAATTGAAGTAGAAGATGAAATCTTCGGTGTTCAACAATGGGAATGTGAAGTTATCTCAAACGATAACCAAGCAACCTTCATAAAAGAACTTAAACTTCAAATACCTAATGGTGAATCTGTACCGTTTAAAGCCGGTGGTTATATTCAAATTGAAGCGCCTGCGCATCATGTTAAATATAGCGACTTTGATATTGATGAGCAGTACAAAGGTGATTGGAATCATTTTGGTTTCTTTGATGTAGAATCAAAAGTTGATGAGCCTACATTACGTGCTTACTCAATGGCAAACTATCCTGAAGAGGAAGGCATTATTATGCTTAACGTGCGTATTGCTACGCCGCCTCCAGGACGCCTACATTTACCTGCAGGTAAAATGTCATCGTTTATCTTTAGTCTTAAAGCTGGCGATAAAGTGACTATTTCAGGTCCATTTGGTGAGTTTTTTGCTAAAGAAACGGATAATGAAATGGTATTTATCGGTGGTGGTGCTGGTATGGCTCCAATGCGTTCACACATATTTGATCAACTTAAACGTTTAAATTCTAAACGTAAAATGTCGTTCTGGTACGGTGCTCGTTCTAAACGTGAAATGTTCTATGAAGATGATTATAACGGCTTAGCGGCTGATAATGATAACTTCGATTGGCATGTTGCACTTAGTGATCCACAACCAGAAGATAACTGGGAAGGCATGACAGGTTTTATTCATAATGTACTTTATGAAAACTACTTAAAAGATCATGATGCACCAGAAGATTGTGAGTTCTATATGTGTGGTCCTCCAATGATGAATGCAGCTGTTATTCATATGCTTAAAGACTTAGGCGTAGAAGACGAAAACATAATGTTAGATGACTTCGGCGGCTAATATTTATATTTTAATTTAGGCTGGTCTGCTGACGTTCTTTACTGCGTTGGAAGTACTCATTGACTAACGTCAACTCCGTGCTTCCGCCTTGAAATAACGCCAGCATTCTTCGCCTAAATGCAAAATATGGCGCTTCGAATCGTTTAATATAGTGTTAGTAATATAGAGTTAAAAATAAAGGTGACTTAGGTCACCTTTATTGTTTGTATTCCCTTTTCTTTTAGTTAATTAAAATAGCCAAAAATGAAGGGAGTATTGTTAGGTGATAAGCTCAAGCTTCCTATGCCAGACGGATTAAATAATTGTTCAAAATTCAATGAGGATAAATATTCAAGTTCAAGGCGTGTGATTGAGCAATAGCTGGCTATTGGGATTGAGCACAACGCAGAAATTGGATGTTAAGACCATTTGAAGATGACCGATTACTTAGTCTGTTTGGTATTAATCAAGGATGATGAAGCAGAGCTTACAAGGATGTATTCACAGCGTCTTGAACGTTCACCTATCAATGCGTACAAAGCCATAAGAAATATTTATATAAACGTTTATCTTAGAACTTTTATATAAATAATCACTTTAAGAGAAAATAATGAAACTAACAAAATCGATAATGATATTGACCATTTTGCTTACTTTACTTGGTTGTTCAGAAGCAACTGATGAGGCCAGTAAACCAAGAGAAGTGTTGTTACAAGGCTTAACTATGGGCACCGTTGCCTACAGTGTAAAATTGATTGTTAAGCCGGAAGACTCTATCGTTAATGGACAACAAAAATTTAACCGTGGTGGAGTACATGCTGAAATTGAAACTATTTTAAAACAGCTCAATCAAGACATGTCTAATTGGATTCCTGATTCAGAGCTGTCTCGTTTCAATAGCTCAACATCATTAGAGCCGATGGAAATCTCATCAGGTCTTAGCAGAGTCATTGCTGAGTCACTACGTTTAGGTGCACTTAGTAACGGTAAGTTAGATGTGACAGTAGGGCCTTTAGTAAATCTATGGGGTTTTGGGCCAGAGCAGCGCCCAGAACGAGTACCCACTGATGAAGAGCTTGCCGTGGCAAAAGCACGAGTTGGTTTACAGCATTTAAGCTTATCTGGTAATCAACTCACTAAAGCTATTCCAAATCTTTACATAGATTTATCTACAATAGCGAAAGGGTATGCTGTTGATCTGCTCGCTGAAGCGATGGAGCGCCGTGGTATTAATAATTATTTAGTCGAAGTTGGCGGCGAAATGCGGGTAAAAGGCTTTAAGCATACAGGCGAATTGTGGGCTGTTGCGATAGAAAAGCCTATTTCAGAAGAACGTTTAGTCCATCAAGTTATTGTACCAAAAGATAATGCACTGGCGACTTCGGGCGATTACCGTAAATATTTTGAAGCAGAAGGTCAGCGCTTTTCTCATATTATCGACCCTGATACAGGCAAGCCCATCAATCATAAAATTGTCTCGGTAACGGTTATCCACCCTTCATCAATGACAGCTGATGGCCTATCAACTTCTATGATGTTAATGGGCGAAGATAAAGCTTATGATTTTGCTATGAAGAACGATATCGCGGCTTATATTATTTCTAAAACAGATAATGGCTTTAAAGAGCAAATCACGGTAAAATTCATGCCGTATTTAAAATAGGACGTGTCGATCTTTCATGTCAACCTCTGGAATGCCTGAAAAATCCTCAAGCAAGACGAGAGGAATGTAGTTTGGTATTTCCAAATGAATGATGAACAACGCAGTTTGAGAGTTTTAGCCTTTCCCCGAAGGGTTGGGGCTATTTTTCTCTCCACCTGCGTTATAAATTGTTCAAATAGAATGACTATTAGTCACTCTATATGTCTTGTTGGAGGAAAAGTAGCCACCAGCAGAGATGAATCTGAAAGTTCAACGCGTCCTCGTTCACACAGTTTAAAGTAGTAGGTTTATTCAAATGATGATTTTTATGATCACCTTAGGTTTTTTTCTTGTTATTGCCATGGCAATGGCTGTTGGTTATATTTTTCAGCAAAAATCATTAGCGGGCAGTTGTGGTGGATTAGCAAATGTGGGTATAGAAAAATCTTGTAACTGCGACAATCCCTGTGAAAAGCGTCAAGAGAAAGAGCGAATTGCGGCTTTAAAAGAAGATCAGATATCAGTGAAAAACTTGTAGGTTGTTCAAACAACCTGAGTTTTAATTATATTCCTACCCTGATTTTTCGCTAAATATAGTTGTTTATCTGCCAATTTGAGCAGCATTAATGGTTGTTCGTTTATTTTTGGTTTTAGGCTGCAACAGCCTATGCTGATGGTGACGTTTTGATGAACGTCAGAGTCAGAATGCGGGATATTTAAATCATCTACCACGCTTTTTATTTCTTCAGATATTTTTTTTATATCCTCTGTTTCAGGTAAAATCACCACAAACTCTTCACCGCCATAACGAGCAACCAAATCACTTGGGCGATTGACAAGTGTTTGAATGCTTTGAGCTATTTTTTTTAAGCACTCATCACCTACTAAATGACCATATGTATCATTGAATTGTTTGAAATAATCAATATCTATCATGATTAATGAAATAGATGTTTTATTTCTAATTGCTCTTGCCCATTCGGTTTCAAGAAATTTGTCTAAATGCCTTCTATTCGCTACACCAGTTAAACCATCTGTTAGAGAGATATTCTCTAATATAGTATTGGCACTATTTAGTGCATTTGTCCGCTCAATAACTTCATCTTCTAATCGAGTATGAAATTGTTTTAATTCGTATTTCTTTGCAGAAATAATTAAAAGTGGTAATCCTAAGCTAAAGATAAACATTAATAATGAAAGGAACGAACTCCAACTCGTGGCCAAATTAAAAGGACCAATTTGTTGGGCTGTGGCAAAAGTGTAGACTAATGAAACAATCAAGATCAATAAAGTTGACGAACGAAACCCTAAATAAAGTGATACAAAAACACCAATAATTAAGATCAAATAAATAGCAGCATTGATGATGAAAAGACTAATTAACAAAACGCAAAATAAGCACATAGAAGTTAATACTAATAATCTGCTTTTATCTACAGAGTTATGTTGGTTTTTTGAATACCAACTCAATGCAAGAGGGACAATTATAAAATAACCATGGAAGTCGGCTAACGTTCCTGAAAACCAAATTGTTAAGGATGTTGCAACGAAATTTGTCGCAGAAAACTCAATATAACCACCAATAGAATAAATAATTACCAGTAAAGCCATATTCAGCATACTTGGCGGTAAAATAACTTTAAATACAAAGTTGAGAATTAATTTACTGGTTTTTAAATGAGGCACTCCTATGTGTTTTTGATACAAATTGTGAGCAAACAAACCTTGTATGAGCGTATTTATAGTGGCAGCTAAAATGCCGTATATCGAAGCCGTTAAATATGGGAACTCAGAAAGATGGTTAACAAGATAGGGAGTGTTTGCCGTAAAAGAAGCTAGCCAAATTGCAGGCCAAATACTTTTGCCGTAAATAATAACTGCTGATAGGGCAATACCAGATGGCAGCCAGATTAGTGTTAATGAGCTATTGCCCATAGCCGCGAAATGGATCCCAATCCAACCACTAAAGCAGTATATGATAAATACGAGCAGAAGTTGAAAAATCCGTGGCACAAACAGTTACCGTAAATAGTGAGAAAGAATATAATCAGTATAGCAGTGAATTTTTGTCTTAGATTCTTAGTATGTTACTGAAGGTTTTTCGTTTACATTTTAATGTGGTTTTAGTTAGAAGTAATATCTTAAACTTGCATAAATACTTAGTGGGTAAGCACCAAATTCTGAGCCAAAACTAATATCCATATCTGAACCTGTATGATATTGAAGATTCTCACCTGAGCTTAAATATAATCCAAAATCTGAATAAAGATTATCACTCCAGCTGGTTTCACTACTTAGATTAATAAAGACTGAGTTATCAGAGATGTTATAAAAAGCACTGGCATTAACTGAAAGCAGTGGGGTTGCTAGCCAAGTTAATGCGGGAATAATATAATGCTGACCTAATAAAAACACCCCAGCTTTCTGATAGGGGGCTTGCGATGTTAAATGCTGGTATTGTAGAGCATCTTTACTACCTGCTCCGTTATAGTGATACTCAAGCATAACAATTATATCTTCGGTTAGCGCATAGTCTGAGCCGATTGAGGTTCGCCAATAACTTTGGGTATATGTATCTTCTTTACTCTCTAATAGAAGAGTATCGTTATTGTTAGCACTACTTTGATGCCAATCCATATAGGCGGTTTCAAACCAAAAACCAAAATCACCTATTGCTCGCTCAATACCAGCACCTAATAACCATGCATCATCTAAGAAAATGAACATTGCTTCAATATCGTTGCCACTCACCGAATTTTTTCCTCGGATAAAAGCGGCAGAATTCTCCTTTTTACCATCCTCACCGACAATAATACCTGTATCTAATACAGCAAAATCACCTAAATCAGCTTTATAGCGAATGGCATCAATGCCAACTCGGTATTCTTGGTTGAGGGTTTGAATGGCAAAAGGAATAAAAATATCGGTAGGATTAATAAAACGTGCAGAGCCAAATGACAGCACTTGTCGGCCAATGGTTAGATCGCCGTATTTATTACTATATTGGTAATTAAATCGGTCAAGATTTTGTAGAATAACGCTATTATCACCAATTTCTTTTAGCACAGGTTTTAAATCTTTAAATCGGTATTGATTATTAGCAATTGAAATTGTCGAGCCAAGGCTAGCAGAGCCAGAGCCAGTTGAACCAGAGTTATCAGTGATGAAGTTAGTATTTGAGAAATACCAAGGTTGTATTTCATAATGAATTTCAATATTGCCATTACCAGGTGATAAATAAGAGCCCATTAAACGTAGCGCATTTTGTGATTGAAAATTACCTGCTATGGATTGGTCTGCGTTGTTATTATCAACGTCTTCAAGGGTGATGTTATCTTGGCCAAGGGCGTAACTTTTAACATAACCGCTAAAAGTAAGGTTATCAGTATCGGCATGGCTAGCCACACAATAAAATAAATTGCTCAGCAGACATGCACAAGGCAAGTAAAGTGACAATACACCTCTTATTTTCACTATTATCCCTTACGTTCATCGTCAACTATACAACCATCTACCAGTCGAATAATACGTTTAGCTCGCTCCATTATTTTGGGATCGTGGGTGGAGAAAACAAATGTCATGTTTTCTTTTTCATTGAGCGCTTTCATCATATCTAATAGGTCATAACCTGTTTTGGAGTCTAAGTTTGCCGTTGGCTCATCGGCTAATATAATACTAGGTTGCGAGACCATCGCCCGTGCAACAGCAACACGTTGCTGTTGTCCTCCTGAAAGCTCAGCAGGTCGACGTTCACCTAAACCTTCAAGGCCAACAGCGTGCATAATAGTTTTAACTCGTTGGTGGCGCTCTGCTTGAGACAAGCCTTGCAATAACATGATGTATTCAATATTTTCTTTGGCGCTAAGCACAGGAATCAAGTTGTAAGCTTGGAAAATAAAGCCAATATGATCGCGACGAAAATCAGAGAGTTCTGAACCACTCATTTGGCTGATATTTTTATTGTCTAAAAAAGCTTTTCCAGAGCTTGGTGTATCTAACCCCCCCATTAACTGAAGAAGCGTTGATTTACCAGAGCCCGACGGACCTATAATTGCGGTAAACTCACCACGTTCAATGGTTAAGTTAGCATCATTGAGTGCGTTAACTAATGTATCCCCTTTACCAAAATGCCGACAAAGGTGTTGAGTTTGAATGACAGTATTATTACTCATTTTTAGGTTTCGCTTCGCTTGGTTAAAGTGTTTTTCGCATGGCAAATGAAGGCTGCAAACGAGCAGCATCCATGGCCGGATAAATACAGGCTACGACAGTGATAAATAAAGTGGCTAATGCCATGCCAATAAAGCTTGTTGCATCTAATATTAGATAGATTGGTTCATTGAGTGTCATTCCTGACATTTCAAGATCTGTGTAATCAATACCAACGATGGATCCCCAATAACAGAAAATAAAAGCTAAAACTAACCCCGCAATAGCGCTGAGTGAGCCAATTAAAAAGCCTTCGGTTAATATTTGAATAAAGAGTTGTTTAGGCCTTGTGCCAATGGCAAGCAGTATCCCAAACTCTGTTTGCCGTTCATAAATAGACATAAACATGGTATTGATAAGTCCAAGTGCAACTAAAATATACATGATGATAGAAACAATCAAAGTTGAATATTTTGTCATTGAAAGCATGCTACTTAACTGAGGAATGAGCTCTTGCCAACTAAGGGTTTCTAAATGGTCATTATTTAAGGTCTTCCAAATAGCTAAACTTTTATCATTGGCTTGTTCAAGGCTTTGTAATCTTAGGGCTATCTGATGTACCCCCTTTATATTGAGTAATTCTTGGCCTTGTTCTAAGTTGATAAATGCCATGCTGGTATCCATCGTTCTTTCGTTAAAACTAAATAAGCCTGAAACGCGAAACAGCGCTTGTGATAAATCGCCACCATGAGCTTGTGAAAGTGTAACAACTAAGCGATCGCCTAATGAAACTTCTAGTAAGTCAGCTAATTGGTCACCCAATAATATTTCACCTGCTTTACCTGAAAGGTAATTACCTTTGAGCATCGCTTGTTTTAATTTACTAACTTTAGCCTCACTTGTCGCGTCAACGCCATATACGATAGCTGAAGAAACATTTTCTGAAGAAGAAGTCATAGCACCAGTTATGATTCTGGGTGCATAAGCTTTAATTTTATTCGTATTATTAAGTTGTTGATAAAGTTTTTTGGTGTCTTGTATATATAGATCAATATCATTAGCTGCTCTAAACCCTTGTTGGTGAATCTGCGCTTCCCCTAAAAAAGTCTGTGTGCTGATCTTAATCATTGAATTTACCATGCCACGAACAAAGGAGTCGGTAAATAATATGGCTGCTAGGCTACAAGAGATAAGGAGAATTGTGAGTAGAGTACGCCGGGTATTTCTAAAAATACTGCGCTTAGCTAACCGTATCGTTAAGGTGTTTATTACCCAAGAGGTAGATTCTTTGGTGATTTGTTTATCAGACATCATATTATACCGATTGAAGTGCTTTAAGCGGTGATATTTTTGCTGCTCGCATCGCCGGAATTAAGCTCACTAGCAGTGTACTCACTATCACCACCACACTAGGTAGAGCGATAACATAGGTACTTAGTTCTCCTAACATGGTGTTAAACTCTATGCCCCCCATATCAATTGGCTCTGGCATTGGAATACCTTTAACAGAAAGCCAATAGATAACGGGCAATGATAATAATAAACCTAATATACAACTGGCGATTGACAATACAAAAGACTCCAACACTATTAGAGTAAATATCATCACAGGCCGAGTACCAATGGCTTTTAGGACGCCAAATTCACGAGTACGCTCTAGTGTGCCCATTAATACGGTATTTAATACACCAATAGAGACGATAAATATAATAATTCCCATTGAAACATAGCTGCCTTTTTTATCAGCCTGCATACTGTTGTAAAAAGAAGACTCTACAACTTGCCATGGGGCAACAGTTAATTCTTGATCACCAATTTGTAGTTGAATTTGCTTGGCAAAGTCTCTGGACTGATTTTGATCTACTAAAGTAATCGCTAATTCATGAACTAAATTATTGCTAATAGTATTCATGGATAAGAATTGCTGTATAGCCGTTAGAGATAAATAAACATTCATTCGCTCATATGAGCTTGCATCACCAACAATTGCTGCCACATTGAAAATATCATTAGCGATAGAACCATCAATACCCTGAGAAATTAACACTAATTCATCACCTAAAGATAAGTGTAAATTCTTTGCCAAGGTAAAACCTATCATGGCAGGAAAGTAACCATCTTTTGATAGCGCTTGATCTGAAAGGGTAGAGGATAGATATTTTCCTTGGGTTATTTTGCTTTTTAACCGAGTTGTTTTAGATTCACGTTTCGGATCGATACCGATAACTTGCGCTGGAAAAGTTTTGCTTTTTCCATAGGCTAAAGATGATCCATAAATTCTAGGTGCAACACCAATAACTCTGGAATCACTTTCAAGTTGTTGTATTAACGTATCTGCTTGCTTAATGGTTTTATATAATGAAGGGCGTTCAAGGTAGTTACCCTGATGAATTTGCACATGACCGGTGTGGTCGCGAGTGAAAATATCAATGATATTACTATAACTACCTTCAGACATTGAAAGTGTTAAGCATAAAAGAAAAAAACCACCACCCATACTCAATAATGTTAATAATGAACGTCTTTTGTTACGCAGGATATTACGAGAAGCGAGTCTGAAAATTAACATAACGTGCTCTAAATAATGTGAATTTCGGTAACGGACTAAAAGCGAGTTTGTAAATTACGCAGGGTAAAAACATTATCCCCAACATCAAGATCAAACTCCGCTTCTACATATTCAATCACCGTTTTATAACCAGTTTTATTTAATGGCATCATTGTCATAATTGCCGGCATTTTTTTTCCTGAGAAATCTCTAATATCGCTAAAGAGCATCGTTCTAACTTTTACACCTTTTTCGTTAAAATAGCTTTGCTCTAAAGGCAGTAAACTTTGCTGATTAACCACAAATTCTATTTTTCCCCAAACGGTAACCGTATCTGGTTTAGGTGTTAAAATTAGTCGATAGTTTTCGTCTTCGTCTTTTTTGTCTACGTGGTATTCTTTTACCAAGGAAACTTCACGTACTAAATCGTCATTGGTAAAGTCAGAGCCCATCCAAGATCCCATCATCATTGAGGGGGGAACTTTCATTACTTTGTTAATTTTAGGGAAATAATTCCACATTTCTTTATCTTTTTTGAGTGTCGCTACACCGCGATCTTTTTTTGGTGACAATACTCTGATAAATGTATCATCCATACCCAATGTCCAGCTTTGCATTTCTAAGGTACGTTGCCAGTTTGGTGTACTTATTTGCATTTTCATGGTAGAAAAAGAACTTTTTGAACGGAAGAGTTCATCCATTTTTTTAAGTAAAGCCACAGCATCTTGATCAGCAATAGCAGGAAATATTGGCAGGAAAATTAAAAGAGTAAATAGTAATGAAGTTAATGGCTTAAACATGCCTATTCCTTGAAATGTTTATTGATTAAGTTACTGTATCAAGAAGACAAAAAGAGTGCACTACATGATATAAAAATAATACCAAACGTGACTTTATTTTGATGCCCGTCAACAAAAAGTATCACTAAAAGCCACCCTGAATAGTTTTGTTAAACAATACGTTCAAAAAACCAATATAAAGCCACCAATGCAATTACAATACTCAAAGGTTGTATAACTCGTTGTCGGTACCATGGTTTTTTCTGAAAGTGATATAAGCAAAGTAACGCAATTAATAAGACGGTAATCTGCGCAATTTCAACACCAACATTAAAAGAAATTAGGCTAATAATATATTGGTTTGGCGCTAAACCGAGCTCTAAAAGAACAGAAGCAAAGCCTAATCCGTGCAATAAACCAAAAATGAATATAACAACAATGCGCCATTTTTTTAGGTTTTTAGCATAAATGTTCTCTATCGCTACATAAGCAATAGATAGTGCGATTAAAGGCTCAACGATGTTTGCTGAAATATTAACTATGCCAAAAATCCCTAATGCTAAAGTAATGGTGTGAGCTAAGGTAAACGCGCTAACTTGCCACAATAGTGTTGAAAATTTAGCTGTTAATAAAAATAACGCAAGAACAAATAAAATATGGTCTAAGCCTTTGGGAATTATATGAATAAAGCCTTGGTATCCATAGGTTACTGCTGTTGATATAAAAGAGGATGATTGACTCATTGTTAGTGGCGATGGGTTGAGAAGTATAGATTGGCTCTCGTCACCTTGACTGACATAAATTCGACTAGGTTTTGCTACAGAAAGTAACGTATTGCCTAATAAATCCGGTAATTGAACAGTGACACTTTTAAATTCAATTGGGAGTGTGCCAGTACCTACATAAGTTACTGGGTATCCTTGATTACCCGCAGGGCTATTTATAAGCTTTTTAACATCGCTTAGTGTTGGTCCTTGTAATGTCTTTATGTTTATTCGTTTCTGATCAAATCGAATATAAGTATTAGATTTGAGATAGTTTTTAGTTTTCAACAAAAGCTTGATTTGTTCAGTTAACTGCATGTTTTGAAGCTGGTTAATGAGTTCTTCATCGTTATTTGATTTATTGCTAATTATGTTCTGTTGCAATACATGTAATAAATCTGCTTGCAGGGTAATTGAAAACTGGCCATTTGGTAAAATTAGCAATTTAGTCACGGAGGATTGTGTAACGTGGGCATTACTGGTACTGGTTAAACCTATAAACAGTAAAAATAAATAATATAATTTAGTCATATACGTTGAATTAATGATGATTGAAGACCGAGCTATTCTAAATGATTGATGGGTATTAATGAAGATAAAGTGAAACAACAATCTGTATGGGAATGTGGATCCTTGAATTTAGTTTCATTAGACCATTACATGCATTTGAAAGAATAAATCCAGGATAATATTTATGAACGAAACGGAGTAAATAAAGCTATTACACTTTCATAATATTTATCGCTACTGTTTTTATATACAGCTCATTGGTTGGGTGATAAACTCAAAATAATATTATATTGAATCTATTTCAAACTGTAACGGTAAGGTAAATGGTTGAGGAAAGTCACCGACAAAAGAAGCTCATTCATGTAGATATGGATGCTTTCTATGTAAGTGTTGAAATTCGTGATAATCCCGAATTGAAAGGTTTACCTGTTGCTGTTGGCGGAAAATCTGATCGTAGAGGAGTTATAGCAACATGTAACTATGAAGCCAGAAAGTTTGGTGTTCGCTCTGCTATGGCAACAGCAAATGCTCTTAGAGAATGCCCTCAATTAGTTATAGTGCCTGGTCGAATAAATGTTTATAAGGAAGTCAGCCAACAAATCAGAGAAATTTTTGAGCGTTATACGGATTTAATTGAACCACTCTCATTAGATGAGGCTTATTTGGATGTTACTGAGTGTGATATTTTGTATGGCTCTGCAACTTTAATTGCCCAAGAAATTCGTCAAGAAATATTCAATAAAACAGGCTTAACTGCTTCTGCTGGAGTTGCCCCAGTTAAGTTTTTGGCTAAAGTAGCAAGTGATGAAAACAAACCTAATGGCCAATTTGTTATTACACCAGGTGATGTCATTCCGTTTATTGAAAAAATGTCATTAAAAAAGATATCAGGAGTAGGCAAAGTTACGTTGAAAAAACTCAACGATATTGGCTTGTATACAGGTCAAGATATTAGAAATTCAAGTGAAATGTTTTTGGTAAATCATTTGGGGAATTATGGCAATGTGCTCTGGAAGCGCTGCCAAGGTCTTGATGAAAGAAATGTAGAAACCACCAGAGTTAGGAAATCGGTGGGCGTTGAAAGAACGTTCAGTGAAGATATTAGTGAATATGCTGATCTTAAAGCGTTGATGATTGAAAAGTTAATTCCAGAATTAATGAACCGTTCTAAAAAATATTTAGAAACAAGAACCATTTCTAAACTAGGTGTGAAAGTAAAATTTAATGATTTTGTGCAGACTACTAAGGAGCTTAAATACAGTACAATGGATGAAAAAATCTTTGGCGCTCTATTAGAAGAGGCTGTACATCGTGGCCATGGTAAAGCAATTCGATTGTTAGGCGTTCATATCGGGCTAAATGAAACTAGCGATGATTCAGTTGATCAATTAGAACTATTTAAATAGCACTTTATGGCACTCTCAAAATTTTTTTCTAAACATTAAAAGCCTGTTGTTCTTTTACTGCACACCAATAGTGAAATTCTTTAGATCCAAAATGATTCATGTTCCCTTTAAGATTTTCCTGTCCTTTGCCATTAACATGATCATCAATAAGATAATCGCCATTTACTAACCCCTTATTACTACAAATTCATAACCAAAATAGTGTTCTATTTATACACGTTTTCCAGTGTAAGAAAGCGGGGTGGGAGTCAAATGTGCAGTTAAAATATAAGGTTCATAGATGTCTGATGATATTAATGCATTTAGAGCACCTGCGAATCCTTTAGTAGTGCGAAATTTCAACGAGTTATGCTGGGATAGGCTTAGTTGGTAGTAGTGTGGTAACACCAGTTTAGCCACCAGTGACAAGTGATACTGTAAGTGCTTGTTCAACTAAATGTGTATTTACTCAAGGTGGCTTAGAATCAGGTAAAGCAGTTTGTGGTGACAAGGGTCATAACAGCTACTACATCTATTTAGATGAGAGTGTTACTGTATTGAAGTGAGTACTGTTGAGGGTCTCAGTGATGTTGAACTTTACACAGGCACTAGCTGGCTAAGTGCGGCTAGTCATGGACAAAAACCAACTACGGCAGTCAGTACAACGTAAAGTATCACTGCTATTACCCCCCCCTAAAGGTTGGTATTACATTACTGTTAAAAGTACAAGTAATGATGTAACAATACAGGTTGATGTAAAATAACTCATAAAAGGTTAAGATAAAATAAATATCAAGTTGGCCATTTGGTCCGCTTCTTTATTACTGAAAATCACTTTTACCCAGTAATTTTACGCTGGATGTGTCTTTTTTTATTTTACTGTTATATTTTTTAAAGGACTACAAGCAGGTTTCTATGGGCAAAAAAATACTGACGCTAGGCATTTTTCTAAGCTTACTTTTAACATCGAGTCTATCAGCGAAAGAAACTAAATCGCTAGTGTCTGTCTATGTCTATCATCAACAACCACCATATATAATCGACTTTGATAAACAAATGGGATTATATTTTGATTTTGTAAAGCGTTTAAATACTTTAAGTGATAGCTATCGCTTTGAAGTCACTTTTATTCCAAGAAAAAGGGTTGAACTGATGTTAGGCAGCCATTCAATGGATGGTATTTTACTTGGCGTTAACCCTAAATGGTTTAAAGACAAGCAAGAAACTAAATACCTTTGGAGCTCAGCCATATTTAATGACAGCGATGAAGTGGTTTCGCTTAAAAATAAAGGGATAGAGTTTACTAACCCTGAATCACTTACAGGAATGGTTGTGGGTGGCGTTAGAGGTTTTTATTATTATGGTATTAATGAACTCGTTACTGCAAAAAAAGTAAAACGCATCGACACGGTAAATGAGCCAAATTTGTTTACTATGCTGCTTAAGGAACGGGTTGATGTGACCATCATCAGTAAACTTACTTTTCATTATATGGTTAAAAAAAATGGCTGGAAAAATGATTTTTATTTATCAGCTATACCTCACGATATTTATGAGCGAAGGATATTAGTTCCTCGTAATATGAAAAAAACATTTCAACCATTGCAACGCCTAATTGATAAAATTAAAAAAGAAGAAAGCTGGCAAAAAAACATAAGTCGCTATCAATAACTCTTTTAGCTATCGAGAAGAGGGGATTTAAATATCAATGTTGTGTTCCCTCGGACAAGAAATAATAATTTTACGTCATCAGTGGTATTCTCTAGGATAAATTCACCTCCATGATTACTGGTGATTTCAACACAAAATGATAAACCTATACCTGTGTCATGGCTTCTGGTGATGTAAAAAGAGGTTAACGCATTGTCAAGGTTAGAAAATCAGGGTCATTATCTATTACTTCAACCACTTGTTTTCCATAGTGATAGAAGGTGCTGACGGTGATTTCGCATAATTATTTATCACAAGCTTCTTTAGCGTTCTTAAAATGTTAATAAGTATTTTCGCCATTTGTTGAAGGTCAGCTAAACATTGCAGGTTGCTTTGAGGTATATGGAGCAAGGAGGAAGTGATTATTGCTCTGGCTTCATCAATTATTTAAACCAGTTCGTTGAGGTGGATGATTCAATTGACTGTATTGTTCAATAAAGATAAGTAAGCGATCACTTCGCTACTTAATACAACTCAATAATATGCGCACTTTTTCTTCATTGTATCTGTAGGGGCTGTGAGCAATACATTTTTGTTCAGCTATTATCAAGAACATTTAACTGGAGTGACAATCGAAGTATACGTTTAGTCGGTCTTACCCTTGGTTTTGATAATAACGAAAGTGTTAATCAGCAACTAGATTTATTTTCCTAGATATACTCTGCAATCAATTTCCTTTATCCTATTAGTTCTATTTACTTGTTACTAACTATTCACCTTTATTACTCATATAACTAATGAAAAAAGAAATACTGCATCGTGCTGTTGATTTACTGTCTAGGCGTGAGCATTCCCACAAAGAACTCCATCAGAAATTAATAAAAAAAGATTTTGATTCTGTCGATATTTACCCGGTATTAGATTATCTCATTGAAAAAGACTATTTGAGTGACGAACGTTTCGCTGAAAGTATTTTTAGGGTGCGTGTAGATAGAGGTTTTGGCTGGCTTTCTATTAAAAATGAATTGAGTCAAAAAGGGGTTTGTTCAACAATAATCAATGAACTCAATAAAAATGATGAAATTGATTGGTATCTTCAAGCAGAGCTTGCGTATAATAAACGTTTTAATACGCCGCTAGATGAATATTTTAACTTTAAAGAATCTCAAAGTCATTCTTCAAAAGATAAAGCTTACCAACTAGCAGTAAAAGAGAAAGCAAAACGCATGCGTTTTTTGCAATACCGTGGATTTTCGCCAGATCAAATTATAACGGTATTGAACTTAGATTAATTGTAATTAGCACTGACCACCTTATTTTATTGAACATTTTAGCTTATTTGGATAACCCATGATTAAAAGTACTGCTGATATTCGCCAAGCATTTTTAGAGTTTTTTGCTTCTAAACAACATCAAATTGTTGCTAGCAGCTCTTTAGTTCCCGGAAATGATGCCACCTTATTATTTACTAATGCTGGTATGGTGCCATTTAAAGATGTTTTTTTAGGTGCTGAAAAACGCAGTTATAACCGCGCTACATCTTCACAACGTTGTGTTCGTGCTGGCGGTAAACATAATGATTTAGAAAATGTTGGCTATACAGCTCGTCATCATACTTTCTTTGAAATGTTAGGTAATTTTAGTTTTGGTGATTATTTTAAAGAAGATGCTATTCGCTTTGCTTGGGAATTTTTAACGTCAGTTCTTGGACTGCCAAAAGATAAGCTACTAGTAACAGTCTATGAGAGTGACGAAGAAGCCTTTGCTTTTTGGAAAGATGAAATCGGTATACCCGTTGATAAAATAATCCGCATTGGTGATAAATCCCCTGAGAAAAAATTTGAGTCAGATAACTTCTGGTCAATGGGCGATACGGGACCTTGTGGACCATGTTCTGAAATATTTTATGATCATGGAGCAGACATTTGGGGTGGTCCTCCAGGCTCACCTGAAGAAGACGGTGATAGATTTATTGAAATCTGGAACTTAGTTTTCATGCAATTTAATCGTCAAAGTGATGGTGAAATGAAACCATTACCTAAGCCATCTGTTGATACAGGTATGGGGCTTGAACGTATCTCAGCCATTATGCAAAATGTGCATAGTAATTATGAAATTGATATCTTTAAGGCGCTTATTACCGATACAGCTAAATTGCTTGAATGTGATGACCTAGAGCATAAATCTTTACGTGTGATCAGCGATCATATTCGCTCTTGTAGTTTCTTAATTGTTGATGGTGTTATGCCGTCAAATGAAGGCCGAGGCTATGTACTTCGCCGTATAATCCGCCGTGCTATCCGTCATGGTCATAAGTTAGAGGCAAAAGGTCATTTTTTCCATAAATTGGCAGCGTCTTTAGTTACTCAAATGGGTGACGCTTATCCTGAGCTTGTTCAACAACAAGCGATTATTGAAAAAATGTTACGCATTGAAGAAGAGCAATTTGGTCGTACGTTAGATCGCGGTATGATTTTACTGGAAGACATTTTAGCTAATTTGACTGGTGATACTGTTGCTGGTGATGATGTCTTTAAACTTTATGACACTTACGGTTTTCCTGCAGATCTAACTGCAGATATTGCCCGTGAAAGAAATTTAAAAATTGATGAGGCAGGTTTTGACCTTGCGATGAGCGAGCAACGTAAGCGTGCTCAAAAAGCAAGTCAGTTTGGCACAGACTATAATGAACAATTAAAATCTGATCATAAAACATCATTTAAAGGTTACACTTCTGATAATTATTCAGCGACGGTTGTTGAATTATTTAACTGTGATGAATCAGTTAACGAATTGGCAGTTGATGAACCCGGTATGGTAATTCTTGATTCAACGCCATTTTATGCGGAGTCTGGTGGTCAAGCTGGCGATGCAGGTGTATTAGAAATTGATGACGGTGTGTTTGAAGTTCAAGATACCGTTAAATTAGGTAATGCTTTTGCTCATAAAGGTGTTGCGAGGGTTGCTATTGGTGTAAATCGCCGTGTAAAAGCTCGTATCAATACTGAACGTCGTGCAGCTATTGTCAAAAATCACACCGCAACTCATTTATTGCATGCGGCATTACGAAAAGTATTAGGTGAGCATGTTAGCCAAAAAGGCTCATTAAACGAAGCGGATAAATTACGTTTTGATTTCTCTCACTTTGAAGGAGTAACCTCGAGTGAGTTAAAAGAAATTGAGCAGATGGTAAACGAAGAAATTCGCAGTAATTTAGTTCGTCAAACCGAATTAATGCAAATTGATGATGCCAAAGAAAAGGGGGCTATGGCGCTATTTGGCGAAAAATACGACGATGAAGTACGAGTAGTTACTTTAGGTGGTTTCTCAACAGAACTTTGTGGTGGTGTTCACGTCGAGCGTACAGGCGATATAGGCTTATTTAAAATTATATCAGAAGCGGGTATTGCCGCAGGTATTCGCCGAATTGAAGCAGTAACAGCGACAGGGGCTTTAAGTTTTGTTGAGCAGCAGTCTCAATCGTTATCTAGTATTGCTGCACTAGTTAAATCTGATGTTAACAATGTTACTGATAAAGTTGAGCAGTTGATTAGTAAAGGCAAACAACAAGAAAAAGAAATTAACCAACTTAAACAACAATTGGCAGCGCAAGCTGGCTCTGATCTGGTGAGTCAAGCAATTGATATAAATGGCATTAAGGTTTTGATTGCTGATTTGGATGGCGTAGAAACTAAAGCCTTACGTGGCATGGTAGATGAGCTTAAAAATAAAATGGGCTCTGTAATTATTATGCTTGCGACCGCAAATGATGGCAAGGTAGGTCTTATTTCTGGTGTCACTAAAGACCTTATTGGAAAGGTTAAAGCGGGTGAACTAGTGAATATGGTTGCTCAGCAAGTTGGCGGTAAAGGTGGCGGCCGACCTGATATGGCTCAAGCTGGTGGTAGCCAACCTGAAAACATAACGACTGCTTTAGCGAGTGTAGAGCCTTGGTTAGCAGAAAAGCTTTCTTAGGTTAATTTCTATGGTTTTAATCCATTTAGCCAACTTTATGGTTACAGTTTAATGGCTATTATCTAATGGCAGTAATCGTGCAAAAATATGGGGGAACCTCAGTAGGTTCCCTTGCTCGAATTGAAGCCGTAGCTGATAATATTGTTGAAACTCGAAGAAAGGGTCATCAAGTTGTCGTGGTTTTATCGGCAATGGCCGGTGAAACCAATCGGCTACTTTCTTTAGCAAAGTCTATTGATGAGCAGCCTGCTACACGTGAACTTGATATGTTGCTGGCATCGGCAGAGCAGGTAAGTATTTCTTTACTTACTATCGCACTAATCAAACGTGGTTTTTCCGCCATTTCATTATTGGCCCATCAAATTGGTATTCATACCGATAACAGTTTCGGTCGAGCACGTATCAAATCTGTAAGTAGTAAACGGCTGCTACAAGCACTTGAGCAAGAGCAAGTGGTAGTGGTCGCTGGATTTCAAGGACAAGATGATGAGCAAAATGTCACAACATTAGGTCGTGGAGGCTCAGATACCTCTGCTATCGCTGTTGCTGTTGCTTTAAGCGCTTCTGAGTGCCAAATATTCACTGATGTAGATGGCATATATAGTGCAGATCCTCGTCTAGAACCTTTAGCTCATAAAATTGAGAGTATCGCTTTCAATGAAATGTTAGTGATGGCAAGTTTAGGTGCTAAAGTCCTACAAAATAGAGCCGTAGAATATGCAATGCGTCATAATATGCCGATAAGAGTATTAAGCAGTTTTGAGCCAGGTCAAGGAACCAAAGTTATGAACGAAGATGTTCTTGTTGCTGAAACAAAAAATCTAAACCCCGTTACTAATATTGCTCATCATAAACTTGAAGCATTAATTGAGGTGGAGGGGGTTGAAGACCATCAAACGATAGCCACAATGTTTACTTTATTGGGTGAAGCAGGGATTGAGGTTGACATGATTGGCTGCATTTTACTTGATTGTTGTAAATACGATGTAAAATTCTCTGCGTCTCGCGATAATATTCGTCAAATTGATGATATTTTACAAAAAATGACACAAAAAAACCTCATTAGGGCTATTCAATACAATGATAAGGTTGTTAAACTGTCAGCAGTTGGTATAGGGATGAAATCTCATTCAGGTATTGCAGGTCAATTTTTTACTGCATTTACTGAAGAAAACATCAAAATACTGTTAATTTCAACTTCAGAAATTAATATTTCTGTACTTATAGATGAGTCAGCTCTTACTCAAGGCGTGCGTTGTTTACATCGCACTTTTATGTAAGAACTCTGATATAAGTCACTAGTTTTACAAACTTTATTATTATTTTACGTGCGTTTAGTCAAATAGTAGACTAACTTTATAATTAGTAGTTGCTTGTAGGAATATAGTGGAATTCATTTTTAAAGATAAAGGAACATATAATGTTAATATTAACGCGCCGAGTTGGTGAAACTTTGATGATAGGTGATGAAGTTACTGTAACTGTTTTAGGAGTTAAAGGTAATCAAGTGCGTATTGGTGTTAATGCACCTAAAGAGATTTCTGTCCACCGTGAAGAAATATACATGCGTATACAAGCTGAAAAAGGGGAAAGTGAATCCCCTGGTAATGTATAAAACAGAACATGTACAACTAACCGGCCTTTAGCCGGTTTTTTTTGTTTAAAATTTTATTGGCATCTACTTATTTGAAGCCACCTTTATAAATAAGAGCATTAGTCATTACTATTTTTCATCGAAAAGCTTATTTTTTTACTGCTAATTGTCTGAAAACCGTGCGTGTTGTTTGATTTGTCTGCAAACAGTTAAAAAAGACAAATAAAAGCATAAAAATTGTTTGACTTATTTTTGAGATCCATTATTATTCGCACCCATTGGAGAGGTGGCCGAGTGGCCGAAGGCGCTCCCCTGCTAAGGGAGTAACTGGTTTATCCCGGTTCGAGGGTTCGAATCCCTCCCTCTCCGCCATTAATTTATTTAGTGGTTGTGTATCGGTTAAGTAACGATTTAAAAAACTACTTTATTGCGGACGCGTAGCTCAGCTGGATAGAGTACCTGGCTACGAACCAGGCGGTCGCAGGTTCGACTCCTGCCGC